>Ga0116204_1000561_pt1 | contig 21202 bp, 17 predicted proteins | sample LakKivwa52mmetaG_FD_94481 | JGI IMG/M metagenome (GOLD analysis project Ga0116204, IMG submission 94481) | Anoxic lake water microbial communities from Lake Kivu, Rwanda to study Microbial Dark Matter (Phase II) - Lake Kivu water 52m metaG | ecosystem: Environmental > Aquatic > Freshwater > Lake... | reverse complement strand
TGAATGCTTTAAGGCTTGTAATTGTCGGAGCCTCCCGCGGACCTCACCTGTTTGATATCATTTGCTGGACAGGAAGGGAGGAAACACTCAAGCGTATAGAGAAAGGTATATCGGTTATTGGGACTCAGGTATAATGCATCTCCCCGGGAAAAACGATTATATTGACATTCATACTCATGATGCCGTCCCGGTAAAGAATATTTTTTCAATCGATGTCCTGATGGCTCATGAGGAGAGACTGCCTGAAAGAAAAAAAGGGATCTTATACTCTTATGGCATTCACCCGTGGCATCTTAATGAGTTTAATCAGGAAGATCAGCTTGCATCTGTAAAAAAAATAACAGCAGATCCTCTTGTGATTGCAGTCGGAGAGACAGGATTTGACAGGATCAGAGGGCCGTCCATGGAGCTTCAGTGCAGGATTTTTGAAGAGCAGGTCCGCATTGCAGAAAGGCTGGGCAAACCTGTTGTCGTACATTGCGTGAGGGCCTGGGATGAATTACTTCTGCAGCATAAGAGACTGAATCCCGGAATGCCATGGCTGGTACATGGGTTCAGGGGGAAGCCTGACCTGGCCAGGCAGCTCGTTTCCAGGGGAATGTACATCTCATTCTGGTTTGAGTTCATTATTAAACCGGAATCAGCGAAACTGATAAGAAGTGTGCCGAAGGAGAGGATCTTTCTCGAAACCGACGGAGCAGATGTTGATATCAGGGATATATATAATAAGGTAACGCTTGATCTTGGGATTCCGGTGGATGAACTGAAGAGCCTGATCCGGAATAATTTTTTTGATTTCTTTAGAACATAAATATAGATTTTACCACAGCGTAAATACCCCCCATCCCCTATAGGGGGCTAAAATGAACCACTGATTAAGTCCCCTTCAGGGGATTCAGGGGTGAGAAAATGAGAAGAAGACAATATTGTTATGGAAGACTGGTTATCAAGAACGGAATTGCTGCTGGGAAAGGGAAAGCTCAAGAGATTGAAATCAGCGAATGTGCTTATCGTTGGACTGGGCGGAGTGGGATCCTATGCTGCCGAGATGATCTGCAGGGCAGGCATTGGCTCAATGACAATCGTTGACGGTGACAGGATACATGCATCAAACCGGAACAGGCAGCTGCTTGCTCTCAAAAGCAATGCAGGAAAACTAAAGGCTGAATTAATGGCTGCCAGGCTCTCAGATATAAACCCGGACATTAATATAAATGTAATAAATGAGTATATTAAGGATGAAAGAATGATTGAAGTGCTGGACGGTGGATATGACTATGTTGTTGATGCAATCGATACACTCTCGCCAAAGGTATTCCTGATCTTTCATTCATTGAACCGGAAATATCCTTTAGTCAGCTCCATGGGATCCGGGGGGAAGTTTGATCCGTTGAAGATAAATATATCAGACATCTCGGAGACTTCCGACTGCTCACTGGCAAGGATACTCAGAAAGAGACTTCATAAACTCGGGGTTAGAGAAGGCTTCACAGCGGTTTACTCCCCGGAGATCACAGATAAATCAAAAGTTATTCCCGCTTCAGGGGAAAGGAACAAAGCTTCTATCGTCGGGACGATTTCCTATATGCCTGCCGCTTTCGGGATAGCCTGTGCTTCAGTGGTCATCCGCGACCTTGCAGGAATCTCAATTTAAAGAGCTCTGTGTCTCCTCAGTGTCCCGGGTACTCGGAACTGTGTAAGTTTTTGAAAGAAAAATAGTTACACAGAGTACCACAGAGAAGGCACAGAGTTCCACAGAGGAAAAACTATTTGTCTTTATTTTTTTCTTCTTCCGGTGTTAATGCTTTTGCGGTAAAACCCAGTTTTTCGATGGCTTTCCGGATCTCATCAGGGTTGTTTTTGTTTTTCTGGTATGTGACGGTAACCTCTTTTGTTTCAAGGTTGCACCGGACATCCTTTATGCCCTTCTCCTGCGGAAGGTTGGTCATGATCTTGTTGACGCAGTTATTGCAGTCAATAGATGTTACGAATTTTACAGTCTCAGTGGTTTTGGTTTTATCCTGTGCTGAAAGCATGGAAGGAATCGCTATTAAAAGAACAGCTGCAAATAATTTCTGAATGGTATTCATAACGGTATCTGTTAAGTTTTTTGATTATTCTGTTTCCCTGTTAAAGAATATCCTGAATCCGGCATAGATCTTTCTGCCATGCACCGGGCCCCATATGAGGCTTGAATCGAAGAATTCGCCGAAAGGATCATCAGCTGCAATTATAGGTTCGTGCTGCATGAAATTGGTCAGGTTTTCAGTTCCGAGATAGACATTCCATTTTCTGAAGTTCCTTGTGACCTGGGCATTCATGACAACATATGGTTTGAAATGATCATCCCGAATGTATGGTTCGGGGTTAGTCGAAGTTGACGGTATCCTGCCGGGTCCGTTGAGCTGAAAAGTGTAGTCAAACTGCCACTTTCTGAGGCGGGTAAGCCATGAGGCTGTAAGGAGTCCCTTATATCTGCTTGAAAGAGGCTTATCCCGCAGAATCCCGTCGATTGTCATCTTTACATCATTCCATCTCCATGCCGCGAGAAGGTCAAATCCTTCAAAGATTGTCGATGAAGCCTCTGCCTGAAGGACATTGGAGAACGATTTTCCATCCAGGTTATAGAACCTCACTTCATTTACATCGGCATCCATATCGGTTATCACCTGGTTAATGAAGCTTGTCCGGTAGGCTTCACCGGAGAGCCTGAGTATCCTTGCCCCGTAAGGGATGCTTGCGGCAATACTGAATCCCGTATTCCAGGCCTCTTCAATATCCAGGTTATCAGCAATATACATTGACCTGCTGCTGGCAAGCAGAAATGCATTTTCAGCCAGCACATTGCTTGCACGGTATCCCTTTCCGGCAGAAGCTCTCAAAGTGATGGCCGGATTGATCACATACCTGAGGTGAATCCTTGGTGTGAAAAGGGTACCATACAGGTTATGAAAGTCTGTTCTTATACCTGCAATGAATGTCATTTTTGCGCTGTCGGTATATGTATACTGGGCAAAAAGACCGGGGACAGACTCTTTGCGGCCATACGACATGGCGTCAAGCTGTTCGTCATACAGGTCATACTTATAATTAAAGCCGGCATCAAGAGAATGCCTGGTCAGCCCGGGATTCCACTGGAACAGGATATTTGAATAATATGTCTTCTGTATCCCGTCATATGACTTATAACCGAAGAATGATTCCTGGCTGTGATAAGCGACATTTTGTATCCAGCCCAGCGACATGCTCTGATCCTCTTTGAAAACGCCGCCGACCTTTGAGAATCCTTCATACCTTTTCGTGTTGATGTCAATGCCAAAACCGTTTGTCCACGTATCTGCAGAGCCGGGCTGATATGAGAACTGGCCCCCGGTCCTTTCCTCTCCCAGGATTTTTATTCCGGAACGAAAAGCGAAGCGATCGGTCAAATAATCCCACCTGTTGAAAAGATTGAATTGTACAATATCGGGTTCATCCCTGAATCCGTCGTCATTATGGTCATTGGTGCTGTTCTGAAGCTCTCCGTGTACCATCAGCAGAGTACTGAGATGGTTACCCAGGAGAAGCGAAGAGTTTGCATTTACCTCTTTTCTTCCCGCATCACTTATAAATCCATTCATGAAGAATTTCTCGCTGGTGCGCGGTTTCTTGTATTCAACATTGATCTGTCCGGCCATCGATTCATAGCCATTCCTGACAGAAGATGTTCCTTTTGATATCTGGATTGATTCCATCCATGGTCCGGGTATGTAATTAAGCCCGTAGGCAGTGTTGAGTCCGTATACTGAAGGGATATTCTCTGTCAGGATCTGGGTATAAGTACCTGCAAGGCCCAGCAGCTGTATTTGTTTGGCGCCTGTTGCCGCATCGGCATAATTCACATCAACCGATGCATTGGTTTCAAAGCTCTCCGACAGGTTGCAGCAGGCGGCTTTACAGAGCTCGGCACTGGTTATGCTTATGGTCATCACCGGTTCAAGCTTATTGATGAAAGTGCCGGGCGCCCTGCCGATGATAACAACTTCATTCATTTCATTCATCTGACTGAGAGCATGACTGAGATACTCTTCATCCGGACCGACGGTAACCGTGTCGGTCTTGTAACCAACGAAGCTGATCACCAGTTTGTCGGCGTTTCTGACCCGTTTCATGCTGAAATAGCCTGCAGCATTTGTTGATGTGCCGACCGTTGTGCCGGCCCACATCACATTTGCCCCGGGAAGACCGGCCTCATACTTATCTGCCGCATCCGAGATCTTCCCTTCAATTCTGCCCTGTCCCTGCGCCGGCAGGGATGCAGCAGACAAACCTGCGATAAGAATAAATAATTTGATTTTCATCCTGTTTAGGTATTATAATGTTTAAAAAACGCCCGTTTGCCAGAGGGCAAATAAGGCACAAGCAACAAACAGGATATGATTCAGGTCAAGAACTGGCAGTTATATGTCAGCAGGCAGCGTCCCCCGTGTTTATTATGCAAATCAGGGGGCAGTGGAATAAACTCGTGCAGGATTTTATTATTGAACATTTCAACAGCTGACGGAGATTCGGCAGGTGCTGATATGATGAGAGGAATTGCAGGAGCATAACCTGTAATGCTCAGTTTTTCGACCCTGAAATGGCAGCATGAGTTTTCCATTGCAGTCTCATTCCCGGATGTACAATGATTTTCAGCTGCTTCGCAGCAATGATCTTCGGGCACTTCGGGTGACAGGTATATTCCTGCAACGGCTGAAAAATCATGACACACCGCGCAGTTGTGTATAATCAAAGTGATACCGGTGCTGCCTGCAAGAAAAACGAGTCCAAGCAGAACGGAAAAGAGTGATAATATTATATTCCTGCTTTTCACTGACGCAAAAATAGACAAATAACCTCTCAATTATTTAAACAAACAGACTTATAAATGGTTCAGAATATGTTAAAAATCCATAAAAGCCCCGCTACGTTTGAGATTTCCTCCTGAAGAGCATGTAAGCCGGAATACCCACAAGTACGGTAAGGAGGGCGATTGATGACTCGGCAGGTCTTTCGAGAAATGACAGGACAAGAATCATTACTCCCGCAATTATGTAGATTACCTGTGTTACCGGGAATCCTTTCAGGCGCAGGGCCCCGGGGTTATCTTTCCTCAGCTTCCATACACCGATAACTGTAATTACAGGAAAGATCCCGAGAGCAAATCCCATGTATGTCAGGATCTGTTCGAATGACCCTGAGAGGACGAGTATCACAGCAATAACTGCCTGGAGCACAATGGAATTTGACGGCACATTGAACCTTGGGTGGATCAGGGCAACTGATTTGAAGAAGAGGCCGTCCTTTGCCATTGAGTAATAGACTCTCGGCCCCAGGATAATGAATGCACTCAGGGATGAGAAAAGTGCAAAGGCTATCAGTATTGAGAAGAGCACCTCTGCCGGCTTGCCGAACAGGTTCCCCATGGCAAGTCCGCCGACAGATATCACTCCCTTCATCTCATCGGGTTTTATTCCATATACATACAGGATATTCAGTGCAAGATAGATAAGAACCACTAATCCGGTTCCGTATATCAGTGAGCGGGGAAGCGTTTTTGACGGGTCCCTGATTTCAGCGCCGAGATATGTGGAAGCATTCCAGCCACTGTAGGCGAACATTATCCACATAAGTGAGAGGCCAATGGTTTTCAGGCTTGCGCCTCCTGTTCCACCGATACTCTGGATGCTGAAATTGCCCATATCGCCTTTCCCTGATGAAAATCCTGCAAATAAAAGCACCCCTATCAGCAGCACCTTGAGGATTGTAAGTACATTTTGTACCCTGGCACCGGTTTTGATTCCCCGGTAATGAATAACAGTAAAGACCACGATAACTGAAACCGAAAGTATTTTCCCCGTTATCTTTTCATTCATGATTCCGCCTGCTGAAAGCCATTCGGGAAGTGCGGGAACTGCCCTGAGAAAGTACTCGCTGAAACCCATGGCTGAGGCCGCTATCGGAGCAGAGAACCCGACAATAAAAGAGACCCAGCCGCTAAGGAATCCGAAGACAGGATGAAAGAGCTTTGAGAGAAAGAGATACTCGCCACCGGCACCGGGCATCGCAGCGCCAAGCTCCCCGTATGATAATGCACCGCAAAGCGCGATGATACCTCCCACAAACCACAAGGCTATCATAAGGAGCGGATCATTCAGTCCAGCCATCAGAAGTCCTGATGTGGTGAATATTCCGGCTCCGATCATATTGGCAATGACGATATTTGTTGCCGGGAACAGGCCGAGCCTGCGTTGCAGTTTCTCTTCAGTCATAAATAGAGGTTGTTTATTTTTCGGATTTTTTATAGCTGATAGAAACGCCTCCGCCGGCTGAATTGACTGTCGTTTCATAATTAGGGAGAGACCTTACATATTCCAGGAAAACAGCCTGTCCCCCGTACCCCCGGTAGCCGCGGCTGCTTTCATAGATATTGTGTGCGGTAAAACAACCCCCCACCCTGAGTTTCGGATCAATATCAACGAAATAGTTTTTATACCAGTCCTTGTCGGCATCGCTGAAGACGAAATCAAAAGGCCCCCTGAGCTCTTTCACAAGCTTATGGGCGTCAGCAAGCCTTGCATCAATATACTCTGAAAGACCTGCCTCCCTGAAATTCTGAAGAGCCTGCCTGTGCCTCCCCTCATCAATTTCTATGGTAATCAGCTTTCCTCCCGTTTTGCTCAGAGCCCAGGCTATCCAAATCGCGGAATGACCGGTTGAGGTACCTATTTCAAGAGCATTTTTATAGTTGTTTTCTATTATTATGTCGTAAAGCAGCTTCCCGTCAGATGCCGGCACATTCATATCGTACCACCTTCGTGAACGATCGTTTAAGAATTTTCTGACCTTCTCATCAAGAACCGGATTCTCCTTTAAGGTCTGTGCCGTTGCAGAGTAAAAACCCGGGAAAAATATTAATATAAAGAGGAGTAATTGTAAGTATTGCCTTCTTTTCATACTTTAAGGTTTAAAATATGTAACAAAACTATTAAGGTTAGACACTTAAATGTAGTTTTTTATTCCATGGCTCAGTATAACATTTTCAAATTGAATAATTTTATGCAACCATATTTTAATCTTAAAGAACTCCGGGAGCAGAACTAAAGATCACTTTTCCTGCTGCTAAACAGACGGGTAGGATAACTTGAAATAAAATTCATAAATTTACAGCGATATTGAGATTGTTAAAAATAATTTGAAAATATGAGCTTTTCTGATTTTATAACCAATCACGGGAAGAAAGTTAGCAGGAACGCGTTTATCCACCTGGTGCAGGTAGCAAGGGTTGACGGGAAAATCAATAAGGATGAGCTTGAACTTCTTCATAAAGAGGGGAAGAAATTCGGACTTACTGATCCTGAAATTGACAGGATCATCTTGTCTGAAAAGGAGCATCATTATCATCCGCCTTACTCGCTTGAAGATAAATTTGAACATCTGTACAATATTGCAGAGATGATACTGGCAGATGAGGTTGTTACTGAAAAAGAAAAAAAGATGATCAGGCGGTTTGCAATAGAAGTCGGATTCCGTTACGATTCTATTGAAGATCTTCTTATTATGCTTTTTGAAGGCATAGAAAGAGGGGATGATGAAGGAAAGATTTTAAAGGCTTACAGGAAAAAGCATTTATAGCAGAAGAGGGATTACTTATGATCTGCACTTGCAACAGGTGACAGACCAATATTATTATTTGATATAATGAGTAATTTTTATTTGAAAATAATACTGCCGTCTATTGTTTCAATTCTATTGTTTATCCTTACCATATTTCTGGTTGTAATTCCAAGCTTTCAGGAAAACATAATGGATGGTAAGCGGGAAATGATAAAAGAGTTGACAAATTCGGCATGGAGTATCTTATCTAAATATGAAAGTGATGAAGCAAAAGGGATCCTGACTCGCGAAGAAGCTCAGGAAACAGCTATTTCAAGGATCAAATACCTGCGATACGGGGAAGAAAGTAAAGATTATTTCTGGATAACAGACATGCATCCTATTATGATCATTCATCCCTATCGGACAGATTTAAATGGAACAGACTTAAAAAATTTCAGCGATCCCCACGGGAAGCTGATGTTTGTGGAATTTGTAAATACTGTAACAAAGTCGGAATCCGGGTATGTTGATTATATGTGGCAATGGAAAGACGACTCGCTTAAAATTGTACCAAAATTATCATATGTTAAATTATTCAAACCCTGGGGTTGGATCATCGGCACAGGCGTATATATTGAAGATGTAAAAAAAGAAATCAAATCTCTTACCCGAAAGCTTATCTGGATATCAACCGGTATTTCAACCTTAATTGTTTTTTTGTTGTTTTTTATTTCTCAGCAAAGCCTGAAAATTGAACAGAAGAGAGTTAAAGCAGAACGGGAATTACATGAATCGAAAGAAAAATACAAAACACTTGTTGAAGCCGCTACCGAAGGTTTGATAATGCTTATTGACGGGAAAATAAGCTTCTCAAATAATGTTATCAGTGAAATGACAGGTTATGAAAACGCCGAACTTTTAAATCTGTCATTAAAAGAATTACTCAGCGAAAATAACAGTAAAGATTTGGTTGAAACGTTTTCAAAGACTATAATAAATGAAGGACAATATGAGATCAATCTTAAGAATAAAGAAGGAAGTTTTACTGAAGTTTTAGTTACGTCTTCAAATGCACTGTTTTATACCAGGCCGGTTAATATCTTGATCTTCAAGGATATTACCTCGGATAAGAACTCAAATTTCTCTGTTCTGGAATACCAGAAACTGATCAGTTCATTAAACGTGGGTTTTTTCAGAGCTGAAATTGATACAAAGGGAAGATTTGTTTTTGCGAACGATAAGACGGTAAGAATATTAGGCTTTGATAACTTCAGGGAATTATCTGAAGCACACATACTTGAATTGCTGGCAAGTTCTTATGATAAAAAAAATCTGAAGAAATCCCTGCTGGAAAATGGGTTTTTAAAGAACAAAACATTAAAAATATATAAGAAAAACCGCGAAACTGCGTATGTTAACATCACTTTGGTTGCGATCAAAGATGATAACTCAAAAGTCAATATTTGTGATGGAATCATTGAGGATATAACGATACAGGAAAAAGAGAAATCAGAAACATATGATCTGATCGCACGGCTTAAATCTAATTCTTTCCTACTTGACCAGCCTGTAAAAGACTATCTGACTCCTGTTAATATTATTGACGCCGATGCAACAATTAGTGATGCGATTACCGTTTTTTCAATTAAAAAGACTGATAGTTTACTGATTGCTAAAGATGAAAAGAAATTCATAGGAATTGTAACCGGCAGCGACATCCAAAAAAGAGTACTTCATTTAAAACTGCAATTAGATAACCCCGTATATATGATAATGAGTTCTCCTGTTATCTTTATTAGAGAGAATACATCAGTTATTGATGCAATAAATATTTGTGAAGATAAGAAGGTTAATCATCTGGTTGTCAGAGATCAGACGGATGAGGTTACAGGTATTTTAAGGGCCGGCGATATCTATAAGATCCTTAAAAATTCACTTTCATTTTATATTTCTAACATTGAAAAGGCAGAAACTGATGATGAGTTGAAGCAAAGTAACAGAACACTTCATCTTCTTCTGAGACCCCTGATACAAAGTGACATAGCTGTTAATTATATAACAAGTATCACCTCAGCTGTATCTGATTCAACAATTGAAAGAATTATTGATCTTACCATCAGAGATATTGGGAAACCCCCTGTCAGCTTTTCTTTTATTTGCCTGGGCAGTGAGGGGCGAAAGGAAGAAACTCTATACACTGATCAGGACAATGCAATTATATATGAAGATGTTCCTGCAGAGGAGGAGGGTTTAGTAAATGAATATTTCAATAAACTTGGAGAAAGAGTCTGTAATTCGCTAAACTATATTGGTTACTCGTTCTGTAAAGGAAATATAATGGCAAAAAACCAGCAGTGGTGTAAGCCAATAAGCGTTTGGGAGAAGTATTTTACAAACTGGATTAGTACTCCTGAACCTCAGAATCTGCTGGATGCAATAATATTCTTTGATTTCAGAAACATCTATGGAGAAGAAGCATTTACAGATAGATTGAGGAGCACTATTGACAATCTTGTAAAGGAACGATCTTCATTCTTGTATCATCTGGCATATAATACCGTAAACACAAAGCCTTCAAAAATAACTTCAGGAAACATAAAACCGGATAAAGGCGCTGATATTTTGGATTTAAAAAACGCAGTTAATCCTATTATTATGTTTGCAAGGACATATTCTCTTCAGAATAACATCTGGTGTTCAAATACCATTGAAAGATTACATGCCTTAAAAGCAAAACAAATTATTAGTGAAGGTACAATTGATGAAATTCTTTTCGGGTATAATTATTTAATGAAATTACGCTTGAGAAACCAGGCTCTATTATCCGCTGATCAACAGCCTTTAACCAATACGATAAATATTAAGGATCTGATAGAAATAGAAGTATCTGTATTGAAAAAAGTGCTGTCGCTTATACCGGTTTATCAGAATAAGATAAGTGTCGACTTCAGGATTACTGCATAAGATTTAAACTGAAAAATAAGCTTTGTGTTTAAAACTTAAGTGTTCATTGCAGTGAACATAACCCAGTTGGTTTGTCAGCAAAATGGTATTTCCTATGTACAATGGGTTCTGATTAAAATGATTATGCCCGTATATCCAGAAATTGGCATTGCACCCTTCGATATACTCAGTTAAATCAACGCAGAAGGCTTCATTTATAGGGCTGTAATTATGAAGAGGGGAATTACACAGAGGGGAAGGCAGATGATGCGTTACCACAACTGTTTTAACGTTCTGCCTGCCAAGAGAATGCTTGATGAAGCTTAAACAATCATTGTGTAGTTTATTGAAATCCTTTGCTTTGATTTTTTTGTCTCTGCTGGTAATACATTCAAAATCTGACACGCTTTGTTCTATTATTTTTTCGTTAAGGGTACTGATCTTTGACCATAAGGTGCTGAAAATAAATTGAATATTCCCATACAGCAGTTCAATGTTGTTTACAATATTTATATTGCTGCCCAGCTTAATATTATAGGATCTGCCGAATTCTTTCAGGTCTTTATGATAAAATTCATGGTTGCCCGGCACCCAGAAAACCTGTTTATAGCTGTCGGAAATAAATCTGAAAAAAGGATTACTGAAAAACTCATCATGTAAAGGCACAATATCCCCGGCCAGAATAAGAAGGTCACCGCAAACAGTTAACGGTTTATTTGCTATGTATCTGTTGTTGCGTTCAAATTCAAGATGTAAGTCGGAACAATACTGTATTCTCATTTTATCCTGAGTCTGTCATTTTACCACGTGATTTTACAAATCTATCTATTTAACCCGGAATATTCAGTTTTTTGGATCAAGACTTCGCCCCCCCCCCGGATTATGCATAAATCAAAATAATACTATATTTAGCATCAGTTTTAAAAGTTTTTTTTTTGATACATTTGGCAAGTTGAACATAAAACAGGAGGGAATATGCTTCATGAACCTGCAAATAAGATTGTAACAGACAATGCAGCTGCAAAAAAATCAAAATTAGGTGTTATACTGTTTTTCGTATACACGTTAATTTATTCTGGTTTTGTAATAATTGGTTTATTCAAACCGGAATTGATGGGATTAAAATTGTTGGGTGGGCAAAACATTGCAATAATTTATGGATTAGGATTGATAATCCTTGCAATAGTAATGGGATTCATCTATAATTATTTCTGCACAAGGATGGAAGACAGGTTGAATAAAACTAATTAATAATAAGGGATCTATGATTTACGAAGTTTCAAAATTGGCCGTTATAATCTTTTTATTTATAGTGGGGTTGGTTTTAGGGCTCTCCTTTTACTTTGCCAGAAAAACGAAATCATCAGCAAGCTATTATGCTGCAGGCGGAAAGATCCACTGGGCAGTTAACGGCATTGCATTTGCCGGCGATTATCTGTCAGCTGCTTCTTTCCTGGGAATTTGCGGGATGATTGCTTTCTCCGGATACGATGGATTTCTCTATTCAATAGGATATCTTGCCGGTTGGGTAGTTGCCTTATTCCTGGTTGCAGAACCTTTAAGAAGACTGGGAAAGTACACTTTTGCAGATGCACTGGATTCGAAATTTAATGCAAAGTCAATTAAACTTACTGCTTCAATAAGTACACTGATTGTTTCTCTGTTTTATCTGATCCCTCAGATGGTGGGTGCAGGAGATCTGGTTGTTCCCTTGCTTGGATTACCTCACTGGATAGGCGTACTGATTGTAGGTTCAATTGTGATTTTTATAGTTGCAACAGCAGGTATGACTTCCACCACCTATGTTCAGTTTATTAAAGGAGCCTTGCTGGTAATCTTTTCAACAACACTTACAATTTATATTCTAAGAAACGGATTGAAATTAACGCCTTCTGATGATTATCACAAATTTGATAAAATTGAGGCATTTGTTTCCCCGGATAACATTGTGAGTGTTCCGGATTCAAATCTGATAGTTAAAACAACTCAGGTAGTCGACAAACTGTTATTTGTTAAGCTTGAGAAAAACGGGGAATCCGGCTGGTATATGTTGAACAGGAAAGAAAATAAGGCCTTTCTTGATGAGATGCTTTATACAACTGTAAATTCCGGTGGTGAAATACTTTATAACGGAGCTCCGAAATCCGAGAGAAAATTCTACCAGGTCGGGCATCTCAGCAGAATCGTTGTTGATGGAAAGGAAGTTGACGAAACAGGGCCTGTCGGCCCCTTTGAATTTATTAAAACAATTGAGAGCAGTGATGTAACCCGGTTTACAAAGAAATCATTTTCTGACGGAGAAGATAAAGTAACCGTATGGTATCAGAATGTTACCAGTGGCGCGGATATAATGAAACCCGGTCTTTTATACAAACTGTCAAAAGCTGCCGGTGCAACTTTCTGGAATAAGCTGAACTTTCTGTCTTTAATGCTCGCCCTCTTTTTAGGAACTTCTGCGTTGCCTCATATCTTAATCAGATACTATACTGTGCCAAGTCAACGTGCTGCACGAAAATCTACTATTGTCGCTATTTCCGCAATAGGATTTTTCTATATTTTAACTTTATTCATGGGACTCGGCTCCATGATTAACGGAGTACTCGATGTCGAAAGCAGCAACATGGCGGGTCCGCTGTTGGCGAAATCTTTCGGGATAGGTCTGTTCTCCATTATATCAGCAATTGCTTTTGCAACTGTTCTTGGTACTGTCAGCGGACTTATTATAGCCTCTTCAGGAGCTATTGCTCATGATTTCATTGATAATTATCTTCAGGTTGAGATGACAGACAAGGGGAAGGTAAGAGCAGGAAAGATCGCAGCTCTTAGTGTAGGTATTTTTGCCATCATTTTAGGTATATTGTTTAAAGGGATGAACGTGTCTTTCCTTGTCGGGCTTGCATTTGCTGTTGCTGCATCTGCTAACCTTCCTGCTATACTGTTCCTTTTATTCTGGAAGAAAACAACAGCAAAAGGTATTTCCGCATCAATCATTGTCGGCATTCTTTCTTCAATAGGTATTATTCTGTTCTCACCAACCATGTACGAATTATATGGACTAATACCCCAAAATGCGCCGATCCCCCTGGATAATCCTGGTATTGTTTCAATACCATTGGCTGTCATCACACTGGTTGTGGTTTCTTTGATGACACAAAAAGACAATGCATCAAAAGATTTTAATAAATAAATGAAGAAAGTAATTATTACATTTTTATTCTTTTCTTCTTTATTGATCAATGCTCAGGAAAAAAAAGAAGAACCAAAATACGGCATCACCTTTTCCGGTTTTGTAAAAACAGATATTTTTTATGATACAAGGCAATCGGGAGCTTCAAACGGTCTTCGTGAAGGACATTTCTACCTTTACCCCGACAACAAGCTTTATGATGCAGATGGGAAAGATATCAACGCTAATCCCAGCCTGCATTTTCTGAATATCCAGACAAGGATAAGAGGAGATATTTCCGGTCCTGATGCTTTCGGTGCAAAAACTTCAGGGGCAATTGAAGCAGAGTTCTTTGGAACGAGCGAGGCTGACATAAACGGATTCAGGCTGCGGCATGCCTATGTAAAAATGGATTGGCCCGGAACCTCTATAATAAGCGGACAATTCTGGCACCCGATGTTCGTAACCGAAAGCTTCCCGGGAACAATAAGCTTTAATACCGGAGCTCCATTCAAACCATTCAGCAGAAATCCCCAGGTGAGATTAACCCGGATGATCGGGAAATCTTCAGTTTCAGTCACAGCCTACGGACAACGTGATTTCAGCTCTCCGGGCCCGGATGGCAATAGCAACAAGTATTTAAGGAACAGTGGTTTGCCAGCCCTGGATCTCCAGATGCGAATCCCTGCCGGCAGTGTGGTAACAGGCTGGTTAGGGATTGATTACAAGTGGATTAGGCCTGAGTTGAGGACCAGTGCAAACGTAGAAACAGATGAAACCGTTGGAAGTATGGCAGCTTTTGCCAATATTAAGATCAAAACCTCCCCGGTGAATGTTTCCCTAATGGGAGTCTACGGGCAGAATACAGCCGATATGATTATGATCGGAGGTTATGCTGTCAGAACAATCGATGCCGGAACACAATTGAAAACCTATACTACACTGAAAACAGGTAATTTATGGCTGGATATTGTAACTACCGGTACCAAAACTGCATTCGGATTGTTTGCAGGTTTGAGCAAAAACCTTGGGGCTGTAGATGACATAGCCGGAGCAATATATGGTCGCGGTACGGATATCGATCATATTTTCCGTGTTTCTCCTCGTATCACATTCACACAGGGAAAACTCAGTCTTGCAGGTGAAATTGAACATACTACTGCAGCCTATGGAACAATACAGATTGATGGAAGGGTTAATAATACCATAAGTGTGAGTAACTTAAGAATACTCCTGAGCACAATTTACAGATTTTAAACCCTGTCGGGATATAAATCAATTTTATCAGAAAATTTGTTTAGCTCCTAAACAATTATTAATTTTGTTTAGTATCTAAACAAAGTCGCAATGCACAGCGAATTACAATACCTGATAGACCAGTTCCTCAAGATCCTCCATCTCTATTCTGTCATTGCCAGAAAACCGGTTGATTACGGAACGGGCGACCTGTTATACTTCACGGAGATTCACACTATTACTGCCGTAGGGAGGAACAGAGAGATAAACATGACCCGGCTGGCGGAAAAAATGGGAGTAACCAGGGGGGCCGTTTCACAGACCATAAGGAAACTGGTCTCAAAGAACCTGGTTTTAAAAACGAATACCACCAACAGGAAGGAGTTCAGTCTCAGGCTATCTGAAAAAGGGCAGACAGCTTACAGGGGACAAATGTCATTACAGAGAGAGATATTCACCTTTGCCGGAACGCTTTATGAAAAGGGTTCCGGGGAGAACAGGGAACTTGTAAAAGGACTCTTCGAAGCCATCATACATAATATGCAGGAGAGGGTGAAAGCCATGGAGGCTGCGAAAACATCAGGATCATGAGAAGAAGGACGCTGATTTTAATTTTGCTGATGCCGGCATTGGCAAACGGACAGTCTGTACTGGAGAGGTACATATCGTTCGGCCTTGAGAATAACCTTGCCCTTAAACAGAAGCAGTCGGATCTCGAGAAAAGCATAGAAGCCCTTAAGGAAGCCAGGGGATTGTTCTATCCGGGCATCAGCTTCAACGCACGTTACACCAGATCGGAGGGAGGCCGTGTTATAGATTTCCCGGTGGGCGACCTGCTTAACCCGGTTTATACCACACTTAACGCTCTCACCTCATCAAGCCTCTTCCCGGTTATTGAAAACCAGACAATCAGGTTTCTTCGTCCAACCGAGCATGAGACCAAAATGAGGATAGTCCAGCCAGTTTTCAATACCGACATCTATTACAACTCAAAGATCAGAAAAGAGCTGACATATATTGGAGGAATGGATGTTGAACAGTACAAAAGGGAACTCACGGCTGAGATAAAGAAAGCCTACTATAATGCTGCAATGGCGGATGCCCTTGTGTCGATGCTTACCGGTATGCGGAAACTGCTTCTGGAAAACATAAGGGTTAACCGGAAGCTGCTCGATAACGGAAAGGTCACGGCTGATTACCTGTACCGGTCTGAAGCGGAACTCAATAAATTTGACCAGGAGCTTCAGAATGCGGAAAAGGACAGGCAAACAGCTAATGCTTATTTTAATTTTCTTTTGAACCGGTCACTCTCTGACAGCATATTAATTGAGCAGCCTGAATTTTTCCCGTCACTTTCCGGAATGGCAGATGAATATACTTCTGCAGCCCTTGAAAACAGGGAGGAAATAATGAAGCTTGAGAACTACAAGAATATTACAGGTATGCAGGTAAGGATGAACCAGTCAAAAAAACTGCCCGATCTGTTTGCTGTAGCCGACTACGGATTCCAGGGGGAAGAGTACGCCTTTAACAGGGAGCAGGATTACATCCAGGCTTCGGCAGTGCTGACATGGAATCTTTTTGAGGGATTCAGCAACAGGGCAAGGATAAGGCAGGCCGTGATACAAAAGGAGATGGCGGAATACCAGCTTGAAGAGGCAAAAAAACAGATTGAACTGCAGGTCATTGATGCCCTGAATGAACTCTCTGCCGCAGACAAGGGAATAGCGGCTGCCGGGAGCCGGCTGAAAAATGCCAGGGAAAGCTACAGAATAGTGGAAAGAAAGTACGGAGAGGGACAAGCCTCTCTTATCGAATATATTGATGCCAGGACCAGCATGACACAGGCAGCCGAAAACCTTATAATATCAAGGTTCAGGTATCTCTCTGCATTTGCCGAATTTGAGAGGATAACGGGAATAAAAGAAACAGAATAATTGTAACATATGAAGAATAAAAGACTCCTCTGCGTTTCAGTTTTTATGCTTCTGCTGAACGGGTGCGGAAATGAGACAACCCAAACGCCTAAAAATGAGGTTGTAAGGGTAAGAATAATGAACATTGAGCCCGAAAGGGTCTCCATTCCGGTTTATTCCACCGGGATACTTGCCTCGGCAGAGGAGATCAGGCTCTCGTTCAAAACAGGTGGCATTATTGCGGAGATAAATGCAAGGGAAGGTGTCAGCGTAAGAAAAGGAGATATACTGGCAACGCTTAACCTTGCGGAAATAAATGCAAATGCTGAACTTGCCCGGAATGGCTATGAAAAAGCGCTTCGCGACTATACAAGGGCGAAAAACCTTTACGCCGATACTGTTGTAACCCTGGAACAGCTCCAGAATACAACAACCGCACTCAATATTGCCAAATCGAACCTGGAAATAGTAAAATTCAACCTTCTTCATTCTGCAATCAAAGCTCCTTCCGACGGAACAGTGCTCAGGCAGCTGGTCAGGGAGAATGAGCTGGTCGGCGCAGGTTATCCTGTTTTTCTTTTTGGCGCAAAGGGAAGATACTGGAGAGTCGTAACAGCTCTCGCTGACCGCGAAATAGTGAGGATTAATCCGGGTGATTCTGCCACTGTCTCTGTTGATGCTTATCCCGGCATAACGTTCCATGCGGTTGTTGAACAGATCAGTGCAATATCAGACCCCATGACCGGAACTTTTCAAACAGAACTTGATCTTGATGACATGGGATACCGTCTTGCTTCCGGCTTCATTGCAGGGGTTGATATCTTCCCTTCGGAAAGCAAGAGTTATTTCCTTGTACCTGTCGGGTCAATTATTGATGCTGAAGGGAGTTCAGGATTCATCTTTTCAATCTCCGATTCCTCAACAGCTGTCAGATACCCGGTTAACATTGAAGCTTTCAGAGGTTCGGAAGTCGCAGTGTCAGGGATCCCTGAAGATGTAAGGACCATCATCACTGAAGGAGCGGCTTATATCAGGGATGGGATGAAAGTGGAAACAATAAAATAGGACGCAACGGCTTGCCCCGGGCATAGCCTCGGGGGCAGAGTGGCACAGAGGAACAGTGCAACCTCGTCAGACTCCGTGCGACACCGTGGTTTAAAAGAAGCATGATGAAAATATCCGAATTAGCGGTTAAGAACCACCAGTTCACCATAGTTATCTTCCTGATGCTGATTGCACTCGGGATCTATTCCTTTATTAAGATCCCGCAGGCAGCAGACCCTGAATTCCCGGTAACTATCTTCCCTGTAATTGCAATCTATCCCGGTGCCACTCCGGCGGATATCGAACAGCTTGTGGTTGACAGGCTTGAGAAAAGCTTCAGGGAGCTTGAAGATATTGACCGGATAACAAGCGAGATAAAAGAGGACATCGCAATACTGGTAATAGAATTCTCTCCACAGTCTGATCCCGACATAAAATTTGATGACCTGCAGAGGCAGATCAATGCGTTGAGGCCCTCGCTTCCTGATGATATTTACAGTGTGGAGGCACTGAAGATACAGGCCGGCAATACCAATATTATTCAGAGCGCAATAGTTTCAGAAACGGCTCAATACCGTGATCTTGGCCGGCTGGCTGAGGATCTGAGAGATGAGATTTCTGCCATTGAAGGGATAAGGAAAGCACAGGCTGTTGCATATCCGCAGCAGGAAATACGGGTAGAGATCAACCTCCCCAGAATGGCACAGCTGAATGTGACCGTCAGCCAGGTGATAAACGCTATACAGAGCGAAAATGCAAACATCCCTGCAGGCTCAATAGAGATAGGTCCGAAGAAATTCAATATTAAGGCTTCAGGCAGTTATGAGAGCATTGATGAGGTGAAAAGGACGATCGTGGGCGCAGGCATGGGGAAGGTGCTTTACCTGAAAGATGTTGCGGATGTAAGCTGGCAGTATGAGGATCTTAAATATTCCGGCAGGTATGATGGAAACAGGGCAGCCTTCGTCATAGCCAGTATGAAAAAGGGGCAGAATATTCACAGGATCAGAGATTCAATATATGAAATATTCGATTCCTTTGAAAAGAAACTTCCGCCCGGGATTTCGATTGAGAGGGGTTTTGACCAGTCGGCAAACGTTAAGGCAAAGCTGGGGCGTCTTCAGCGCGAATTTCTTTTTGCATTTCTTCTGGTACTGGTCACTCTTCTCCCGCTCGGGTTCAGGGCTTCGGGAATAGTGGTTGTTTCCATCCCGCTATCCATTCTCATAGGACTTACCGGCCTTTATATCACAGGCTTCAGTATCAACCAGCTCAGTATCGTGGGAGCGGTGATTGCTTTGGGATTGCTCGTTGATGATTCAATTGTTGTGGTGGAAAATATTTCAAGATGGGTAAGAGGCGGGATCACTCCTGTTGAAGCTTCAATCCTGGCAACAAAACAGATAGGACCTGCTGTCATAGGATGTACCGCAACACTTATCCTTGCATTCCTTCCGCTCATGTTCCTTCCGGGGAAAGCAGGACAATACATGCGTGTTCTGCCGACAGCCGTAACATTCATAGTGCTGGGTTCTCTGTTCGTTGCCCTCACAATAATCCCTTTTATTGCCAGCAAGCTCTTTAAAGGCGATATTGATCCAAGAGGGAATATAGTGCTGAGGGGTTTTCACAAAGTAATTGACTTCACATATGCAAAGGCACTTCACTGGTCGCTTCGCAACCCTGTAAAGACATCTCTGATGGCAGCAGTGATGTTCCTGGCATCTCTCTTCATCATTAAGATCATTGGCTTCAGTCTTTTCCCGAAAGCGGGAGTGCCCCAGTTTTTCATAACAATTGAAACCCCGAGGGGGAGCAGTATCCAGGAGACCGACAAAGCGGTACGATTTGTTGAATCAGTGCTCAGAGGTAAGCCTGAAATTGTTTACTATATGTCGAATACAGGCAAAGGAAATCCTATGATCTACTACAATTCTTTCCAGAAAAGCGAACAGTCTACACTCGGAGAAGTGTTTTGTGAGGTAAAACGGGAGCTTGTCCCTGTGATAGGCAGATTCATAGATGATCTCAGGGATACCCTCAATACCTATGTCAACGCAAGGATATACGTTAATGAATTTGAAAACGGGTCTCCTGTTGATGCTCCCGTTGCTGTCCGGCTTATCGGCGATAACTTTGACACCCTGAAGCATTATTCGCGGATCATTGAGGATATTTTTCTTTTGCATGAGGGCACAACCTATGTAAAAAACCCTCTCAGCCAGTCGCTTACCGATATCAGGATAAACATAAACAATGATAAAGCAGGGATTCTGGGAGTTCCTGCCGCTGAGATCGACAAAACCATCAGGCTCTCTATTGAAGGTATTGTTGCCGGGAAATACCGTGATCGGGAAGGACGGGAGTATTCAATTAATGTCAGAATGCCGGAATCGAAAACAGGCTCTTCACTGCTCCTTGATGATATTTACATCTCATCGCTTGCCGGGGCGCAGATACCACTTTCACAGCTTGCCAGCTTCGGATTCTCAAGCTCACCGACTCTCATACAGCATTACAATAATGAACGGGCTATAACTGTTTCTTCATCGGTCAGAACAGGATACAACACCGACAGGGTCGCCACTGAAGTAATATCAGAGATCCGGCAGCTGAAGCTTCCGGAGGGATATAAGATCATTGAAGCAGGTGAAATAGAGAGCAGGAAGGAGAACTTTGAAGGCATCGGGACAGCTATAATAATAGCCATTTTCGGAATATTTGCAGTACTGATACTTGAATTCAGGACCTTCAAAAGCACCCTTATCGTCCTTTCGGTCATTCCCCTGGGGATTATCGGCGGGCTTGTAATGCTTTGGATCACGGGTTATACCATTTCATTTGCCGCTGCGGTTGGATTTGTGGCATTGACAGGTATTGAAATCAAAAATTCCATTCTGCTGGTCGACTTTACAAACCAGCTCAGAAAACAGGGGACACAGCTTGATGAAGCGATTGAGAAGGCAGGTGAGATAAGGTTCCTGCCTGTAATGCTTACAACACTGACCGCAATAGGGGGACTTCTGCCTATAGCACTCAGCAGATCGGCGCTCTATTCTCCTCTGGCTTTTGTGATCATAGGAGGACTGATCACATCAACACTTCTGGCAAGGCTTGTCACACCCGTGATGTATAAGATCATCCCTCCGGAGATCGACTGAAAATGCAGGATTTTTTTCAGACATAAAAAAATTTATTTCCGGAATCAACCTCTGTTTTAGAATTATTTCCTAACTTGTAAGGATAAAACCCGATCTGTAATTAAACATAACCGGTATGA
>Ga0116204_1000560_pt1 | contig 21221 bp, 16 predicted proteins | sample LakKivwa52mmetaG_FD_94481 | JGI IMG/M metagenome (GOLD analysis project Ga0116204, IMG submission 94481) | Anoxic lake water microbial communities from Lake Kivu, Rwanda to study Microbial Dark Matter (Phase II) - Lake Kivu water 52m metaG | ecosystem: Environmental > Aquatic > Freshwater > Lake... | reverse complement strand
GGACAAGACAAAGGAATAACGCTACAAGGATTGAAACTTGGAAGGGAACAACTGCACCTGCTCAATGACCTGGCCTCATTTTATCCGCTGTGGTTGGCCCAGTTCCTGACCGGCGGTAACAATCACCATGTTCAGTTTTTTCATCCGGAGTGTCTTTTCCTGCCGGTGCAGCATCATCTCCGCTGCATTGGCGAATACCCCCAAAAAAGTGCCAACCCCCAGGAAGATCAAAAAGATAGTGACTATTTTCCCCCCAAAAGTGACCGGGGTCACATCTCCATAACCCACTGTTGCCACCGTGACGGTGATGAAATACAATGCATCGATCCAGGAGCGACCCTCCATAAACTTGAAGCCGATTGTACCGCCCAACAGAATGACAACAATGAGAATGAGATAGACGATGAGTCGAAATCGGATGGGATCGTGGCTCATAATCCCCATACCCCCGAGGAAAATTCACACTTCGATTGTATACCCTTACCCCGCCAAAGGGGTTAAGAACCAAAAGAAAATTTCCATCTTACTGCTGAGTCTGAGAACATTCGTGCGAACCATACCACACTTATAATAAAAAAAGCACATTCATTTCTCATTGAAATCATGCACTATCTTGAAAGCACAAAAACACCCGGATCGGCAGCGATGACTTATAAACGTTTTTCCCGGCTGGAGGGGGTCATGGCATTGGAAAATACCGGGTGAAGAGACTGAACATGAGGGGAACTGAAATAATCGAGAAGATGAAACTGGCCAGGATGAATTGATTCGTAATCGACGCGTTTCCCCCCTGCCGGGCCGTCTGTATGGGGATGCCCGTGATCGGCGGGACTGCGCTTTGAAGAAACATGATCAGCGCGATGGGATAAGCCGGGCGTGTCAAGACAAGCAATGTGATAAAGACGAGCGGAAAGAGAAAATTTTTCACAATAACGAACTTGACCATCTCCATCACGTGAATCGGTCCCTTGTTCTGGAAATCCATATATAAGCTGCCCCCGAGGATGAGCATCAGTAGGGGCAGGGACATCCCGCCGAGGATCTGAAACACGCTAAGTAAAAAAGTCGGTAAATGCGTTTCGGTTCCGGTCAATTTGATGGTTGCCGATACCAGCGTCGCCAGCAGCACCGGATTGATGATCTTTCCAAGTTTCATGGAGCTTCCGGGTGCGGCTTCCGAAGCCTCTTCTGCCTGCTTTCGTCTTATTCCCCTGAAGAACAGGTGATTGGTACTGAAGAAGAGCGAAGGGTGAAAGGCGATAAAGATGAAGAGGATGGGGATGTAGGGGGTGGAGGGGCCGAAGATGCCGCCTAAGACGATCAGGGGGAAAAAGATGCCGTTTTGAAAGAAGAGGCTGAGGGCAAATTCCCCCCGGGTGGTTTTCTCCGATATAACCATTGCCCCCAGGCTCAGTACCAGGGCAACGGCTTCAAAAATCAGCCACCAGAGCGGATACTGCCACCAGTCGGCGGAAGAGGACGGGGAAAACCGCGTAATGATGTTTGAGAAGACCACGCAGGGTAGGGCAATATCGATGGCAAGGATCGCCAGAAACCGGAGAATGTCATCCGGAATGATATGTCGCTTGATGATCCAGAATCCCAGCACACCGATGGCCAGCAAAGCTGAAACGGACTGAAGGGTGATGTTGAAAATATGCATAATGAACAGATACCCGAAAGGGTATCACGCTTTCGGAACGGGCGTCACCGTGGCTTGCCTGCCATACACCAAAGCAAGCAAGACGCCATAGATGATGAATTCAATCACGCCATAGATGAACCACTGTAGTGCAAGCGAATAGGGGATATTGATCATCGCATAGCTGCCGTACGCCATTCCGGAACTCATCCAGATTCCGATGTACAGTCCATAGCGCGCGCCTTCCAGCGCTCCCCTGCCTTCATAGCCCTTGGAGAACACAAATGTGAAGAAGAAGGCGCCGATCACGGCGAGGACGTGGTAGATCCACATGAGGGACATCATGTCGGGTCGCCAAACAGACTGGGTGGCCTGATAGGTAGATCTAAGGATCACGCCGTGAACAAGGAACATCATGATTTCCATCGCCACAAATACCGCGACAAAGCCGATCCAGAATTTTTTACCCATATCGGACTCCTTGATTGTGGGAAATAAGAAAGCGCCGCATGGTGCCTTGTGATGGTACAAAAGTTCCGGACAACTGTCAAGTCAATCAGCAAATGGCGATGCGATTTGAGTAGGAAGGTGGATCGGCGGCCGCTCTTTTGGGAAATCAACTCGCCTTTTGGTCGAGCCACCCGGCAAGATGGCATTTTTGAGCACAATTCAGACAGACCTCTCCTGTACGCCTTTTTTTCAAAATGCGTTATGATTGCATGTATTCATCCCAGGTATATTCGGGGTCGCCGTAGATGGTATCAGCGTGTGCTTGAAGCTGAAGATCGCCAGCGACGCATGGGGACATGATGCTGCATCGTGTCCCCATTGGCGGGGCGAGAGCTTTTGGCGGCGGTCTTGCCCTTACCAGCCAAAGTCCCAGATGATTGAGGATATCCCGGATCACCGACGGGTCTTCGATGCTGATGATCCGCATCATCCCCTGGCATCTCGGGCAGACCAGGGGATCTGTTTCGTATATTTTCTGACGAGCGTTCTATTTGTCAAGAGGGATTTTCCGATATTCATGTGCCAATTTTATTCTTGACGGATAACATCACATGCGATATCATCCGAACCATGAGTAAGGCGGATAAACTTCTTGAACGAATGCGGAACAACCCGCAGGGGTGACGGATCGAGGATGTCAAGACGGTTGCCCGTAGGTTCAAGATGTTGATGAGGGCGAAGGGCGGCAGTCACCACGTCTTCGGCTTTCCGTTCATCGACGAGGCGGTTTCAATCCCGGCGCACAAGCCCATCAAAGCCGTGTATATTATCCGTTTTCTTGAATTGATCGACAAGATCAAGGAGGTATGACCTATGAAACCAAAATTTGCAGATTACTCTTTTGAGATCAAGCCTCTTACCGCCGCGGAGGGGGGCGGGTTTTTAATCACTTTTCCCGATCTGCCCGGCTGCATGTCCGACGGGGAAACGCCGGAAGAGGCGATTGAAAACGGCAAGGACGCCTTTGACTGCTGGATGGGAGCGCAGGTTGAATGGGGGAGACCGATCCCATCGCCTTTCTCTACCGGAATGCCCGGCAAGTTTGTTCAACGTGTTCCAAAAAGCCTTCATGCAAAGCTCTCCGCTCTTGCCAAGCAGGAGGGCGTCAGCATCAATACGCTGGTTCTGTCCTTCATCGCGGAAGGCGTTGGGATGGAGAAGGTGCATGCCGGGAAGGCCGGGGGATGATGCGAAAAAATGAAAAAAGAGAGGTGCCGGGATGAAAATCGAAATTATAACATTCGAAGATCCCGGCATTACGGTTTCATGCCGCCATGCCTGCTTCAATGGCGTAGAGCGCCGCGCCGATTGCGCCTGTCAATTGGGGATGGTCGGGGACGAGCAGTTTCCTTCCAAGCATCTCTTCGGACATTATGACGAGAAACGGATTGTGGGCGACGACCCCCCCCGTCATGACGACGTTTTCCGTCAGGGACTCCATCTCCAGAACCCTCTTGATGACGGAGAGAAAAAGACCCTTGACGATGTCCGGAACTTTTTTCCCCTGTCGGATTTTTTCCAATACCTCCGTAGCCGAAAAGACGGTGCAGAAACTTCCCAGTTCGACCAGATTCCGGGATTGCCTGGCCAGGCCGTCCATCTCTTCGAGGGGGATATCAAGGCGGGCAGACATCTCTTCGAGAAAGGCCCCCGTCCCGGCGGCGCATTTTCGATTCATTTTAAAACCGGTGCGACGCCCCTCGCCGTCAAGCTTGATAATTTTATTGTCCTGGCCTCCGATGTCGATAATGCTTATTTTGAAAGGGAAATAGTGAAAACACCCCTTGCCGTGGCAACTGATTTCTGTCTTTTCAGCTGTTGCGAAGGAAACGTTTTTTCTTCCGTATCCGGTTGAAATGGATGCGAATATCTCTTCACGGGACGCGTTCGCCATCGCGAGTGAAACCGCCAAGCAACTTTCCGCGGCGGCGCCGAAATCGTTCCCTGACCGGGAAACGGCATGCCCTATCAGCCTTTTTGCCGAATCGAGTACGGCAACCTTGGTTCGAGAGGCGCCGATGTCCACGCCGACAAACACGGGTCGAGACTTCATATTGGCCAATTTCGGTTCCAAGCGTATTACCGGTGGTCGCTCCATTTGCCGTACTTCTCTCGCAGCATCCGGTGGAGGATCTTGCCGGCCCCCGAGCGAGGCATCTCGTCGTCCTTGATGAATTGGATGTTCTTCGGAACTTTGAAGCCGGCGATCTTGCCCTTGCAGTACGAGGTGATCTCTTCCGACGTCGCCGTCTGTCCTTGGTGGAGAACGACCACCGCCGTCAACTGCTCGCCCCACTTCTCGTGCGGTACTCCGATGACGGCCACGTCCTTGACCTTGGGATGGCCGCCCACCAGGTTCTCCACCTCGGAGGGGAAGATATTCTCGCCGCCGGAGATGATCATGTTGGCCTTCCGGTCGACCAGGGTGTAGTAGCCGTCCTCATCGCGGAATGCCATGTCCCCCGCGCTGAAATACTCGCCTTTCATGGCCTTTTCGGTTTTCTCAGGATCCTTCCAGTAGCCCTCGAACAGCATCGGGCTCCTGGAGTAGAGCTCGCCCACCACGTTCGGCTTGGTCACGAGATTGCCCTCTTCGTCGTAGATCCTGATGATGTCGCTGCCGATGACTTCGCGGCCGATGGACCCGAGCTTGCTGAGCTGCTCGTGGGGCTTGAGGATCGTGACGATACCCGCCTCGGTGGAGCCGTAGGCCTCGTAAAGATTGGAGTTCGGGAACATCTTGATGATGCCCAGCTTGGTATCGCGACGGGCCGGCGCGGAGGAGCAGAGCAGCTTTTTGATCTTTGTCAGATCGTACTTCTTCTTCACCTCGTCCGGCAGGGCCAGCATCATGATGTAGTGCGTGGGCACCAGCGATGTGAAGGTGATGCCGTGGTCCGAGAATGTCTTGAGCAGGTTTTCCGGGTTGAAGCTCACCATATTATAGGGCATGACCGTGCCGCCGACCCAGGTCACCGTGAAAGAGTAGAAAAGCGAGTTCACGTGGCAGCAGGGCATGACCAGCAGGATACAGTCGTCGCCATCGAAAAGGTGGTCGTAGATCATGATGAAGTACTCGGCGATAAGCGACGCGTGGGTCTTCATGACGCCCTTCGGCTTGCCCGTGGTGCCGCCGGTGTACATGATGACCCAGAGATCCGCCGCGTCCACCTTGGTGGCCGGCTCTTCCGGGCTCGCCTTTGTGAGTATGTCTTCGTACTGGAGATAGCCGTCGAACCTGGGATTGTCGACGGCGAAGGAGATGTACGTATCCACGCAAGGGATCTTGTCCTTGAAGCCGTTGACGAACTCGACCCACTGGTCCTGCACGATGAAGACCCTGCACTCCGAATGGTTGATGTTGTACTCCATCTCCACCGCGGCGAGCCGGAACATGATGGGCACGCAGACAAATCCGCCCTTCGCGGCCGCGCCGTAGAACTCCATCCACTCGACGCAGTTGTAGGCGAGAACGGCGAACCGGTCGCCCTTCTTCATGCCGAGATCGGCCAGCGCATTGGCAAGCCTGCAGGCCCGCTCGTCCCACTCCTTGAACGTCCACTGCTTGTTCAGGTCCTTGATGCCGATCTTGTCCGGATACTTGAAGGCATTGACCCTCAGAACGTCTTTTGCCGTCATCCAGTGTCCCAGTTTCATATACGTCCCCTCCTTTATCGTGATTTTGACATGCGTAGCAGCGCCTTTCCCATTCCGAATGATGCAGCATTTCCATCCGTTGGGAATGGCGTAGTTTCCTCCTATTCCACCAGCTCCAGCAGGTGGTGCACCTTCTGCGGCATTTTGTTGTGCGCCACGTTGTCGATCAGGTTGATCATGCACCCCGGGCACGCCGTCACTACGATATCAGCGTTTGTGGTCTTGATTCCGGCCATCTTCTTTGCTGCGATCTTCTTCGTCAGGTCGTAGTGGTAGACGCTGAAAGACCCGCCCATGCCGCAGCACTGGTCTGCATTCGGCATCTCGGCGAACTTCAGCCCTTTGAGCGCCTTCAGGATGGCCCTCGGCTGCTCCTTGATGTTCTGGTAGCGGATCAGGTGACACGGGTCGTGCCAGGTGGCGGTCTTGCCCTCGAACTCCTTTTTCAGCTTCAGCTCGTCCAGGTTCACTTTCATCACATCGACGACGAACTCCGTCGCGTCCCTGATCTTCTTCCCGAATGTCTCGTACGCCTTCTGCTGTTCCTCATTGTCCGGCAGGTAGACCTTGTAGTCCTTCAGCGTCGAGCTGCAGGTTCCGCATGCTGTCACGATGTAGTCCACGTCCTTGAAGGCGTCGATATTATCCTTCGCCAGCTTTCTGCCCGTTTCGAAGTCGCCGCTGAAGTAGATGGCGGCGCCGCAGCAGTTCTGCGCCTTGGGCACCACGACCTCGATCCCCCGCTTGGTGAGGAAGTCGATGACCTTTTTCCCAAATTCGGGGTAGATGAAGTCGGTGGCGCAGCCCATGAAATAGCCGACACGCAGTTTCGGCTCTTTTCCGTCCTGCGGCTTGTTGACTTCGTTGACCTGGTCGCGGAGAAAGGTCTTCGCGATCGCCGGGATATGGCGCCCCCTGCCAAGGGCCTTGAGGAAATCGGGCAGATGTCGGATGTTGCCCTCGCCCTTGGGGAAAATCCACTGGAATTTCGATGCCAGCTTCACATAGCGGCCGAAGGCCTTGCGGTTGGACATCACCTTGCGGAAGACAAAATCCTTGATGAACCCCTGTCCCTTCTCCTTGACCATCTGGGCGCGGGCGCCGACCACCACCCTGTCGATCTGCGTCTTGGAGGGACAGTTGGCCACGCAGCGTTTGCAGAGCAGACACTTGCCGATGATCTCACCCATCTCCGGGGTGAACTCCTGGTTGCCTTTCAGAATCTCTTTGACGAGGAAGTTCTTCCCCCGCGCCACCGCGGGCTCCATGTGCTCTTCCTGGTACACCGGGCAGAAAAAGCTGCAGAAACCGCATTTCATGCACTGGTCGGCATCCTTCTCTATCTTCCTGAGTTCCTTCAGATCGCTGCTCAAGGTATCCCCCCGTTTTTTACCAGACCTTGCCTGGGTTCATGATGTTGTTCGGATCGACCAGCGCCTTGATCCCCTTCATGAGGTCGATCACCTTGGGGTTTTCGACCTTCCTGAAGAACTTCTGCTTCTCGAGGCCGATCCCGTGCTCGCCGGACAGCACGCCGCCCAGTTCCACCGCGCCTTCGATGATCTCATCCATCGCCTTCACGGCGCGGTCGTAATGATCCTTGTTCTTGATGTCCGTGAGGATGGACGGGTGTAAGTTGCCGTCACCCGCGTGACCGAGCACCACGATCTCCAGATCGTATTTCTTGGCAAGCGCCTTGCACTTCCTGATAAGGTCCGGAATCCTGCCCCGCGGCACCGTCACATCCTCCGCGAAGACGGTGGGCGCCTTGCCGAACACCGCCGCGAATCCGGCGCGGCGGGCCAGCCAGTACCTGTCGGCCTCGGCCTGGTCCTTGGCGACCCGGACATCCGTGGCCCCGTACTTTTTGGCGATCTCCACGATCTTCTCTGTCTCCTTCTCCACCGCCTCGGGAATGCCGTCGGTCTCGAAGAGCAGCACGGCGTCCGCATCCTTCGGCAGGCCCATCGGCATCATCTCTTCGATCCTGTTGATGACCCAGTTGTCCAGAAGCTCGATCTTGTTGGGAATGACACCTTTCTCCAGAACCCGGAACACGTTTTCGCCCGCCTTGGCCACGTCGTCGTACACGGCCATAATGGTCTTTCTGGCAAGGGGCATCGGGTTGAGCTTCAGCTCGGCCTTCGTGACGACGCCGAGGGTCCCCTCGGAGCCTACGAACAGCATGGTGAGGTCGTAGCCGACCACGTTCTTCAAGGTCCGGCCGCCCACATTGATCACGTCGCCGTTCGGCAGCACCACTTCAAGCCCGAGGATATATTGCTTGGTCACCCCGTACTTCACGCAGGCCGGGCCGCCCGCGTTCTCGGCGATGATGCCGCCGAGCGTCGCGCCCAGGAAGCTCTGAGGGTCGGGTGGGAAAAAAAGGCCTTCCCGCGCGAGCGCCATGTTGAGGTCCATCAGGACGACCCCGGGCTCGACGGTAGCGGTCATATTTTCCTTATCAATTCTGAGGATCTTGTTGAACTTTGCCAGGGCGAGCACGATGCCGCCCTGGATCGGAACAGACCCGCCGCTGACGTTCGTGCCGCCGCCTCTGGGTGTAACGGGCACCTTCTCGGCGTTCGCGATCTTCATTATTGCGGCGATTTCTGCGGTCGATGTCGGAAACAGAACCACGTCGGGCTCGTGTATCCAACTGGTCGTCCCGTCATAGGAATACGCTTTCAGAGATTCCTTCGACGTAAGGACGTTCTCCTTGCCTAGGATCTTTTCAAAATCTGCGATTAATGATTCTTTGATCATCGATGCCCCCTGTGTCTCGCGTATTTTGATAAAAAGTGCGGTTCTGTTGATGACTGAAGCGGCAAATGCAAAAGACGCTGTATTTCTACAGTAGAGCTATAATACAGCTATATAGCCTTTTGTCAAGCAGAAACTCCCTGACGAAGAAACTCCTTGTTTTTTATCTTCCCTCACCTGCGCTCTGGCTCCCCACTCTGCTCATGAAGTAAAAGGGGTTCAGATTTTGAATGCCTCGGGAATACCGGCATATTGCTTGCGCAGCTTCGGTTTTTCAATTTTACCGGTCGGGTTCCTTGGTATTTTCCCGAAGAATACTTTCCTCGGTCGCTTGTATTTTGGCAGAGACGCACTAAATTTTACAACCTCATCCTCCGTAAGGTTCGCGCCCGGCTTCGTTTCAATAACAACGGCGACAACTTCACCGAGACGTTCGTCGGCAAGACCGATGGCGGCCACGTCCTTGACCTCAGGGTGGGCATGGAAGAAATCCTCGATCTCGACAGGAAAGACATTTTCTCCTCCCGTGATGATGATGTCCTTTTTGCGATCCACGAGCCAGATGAAGCCGTCTTTGTCGGCACGCGCCATATCGCCCGTAAAAAGCCAGCCGTCGATGAGGGCCTTTGCCGTTGCCTCGGGGTTTCGGTAATATTCTCTCATCACACCCGGCCCGCGTACGCAAAGTTCTCCCACATCCCCCTGCTTCAATGTCTGGCCATTCTCGTCCACAATCTTGAATTCCCAATTGAAACCAGGTATCCCGATGGCGCCGATCTTGTGTTCGTTGCCGATGCCGAGATGGACGCAGCCGGGACCTGTGGACTCGCTGAGACCGTAATTGGTGTCGTAATCCATGGCGGGGAAGCGCTCTTTCCATTTTCTGATCAAGGAAGGTGGAACCGGCTGCGCGCCGATATGCATGAGCCTCCACTGATCCAATTTGTAGTCGGACGGCTTCAGTTCGCCGCTCTCAAATTTCACGAGGATATCCTGGGCCCACGGTACCAGCAGCCAAACGATTGTCCCCCCTTCTTCACTGACGGCTTCGAGGGTCCATTCGGGTGATACGCCTTTGAGAATAACCGCCTTGCCCGCGACGATAAAACTTCCGAACCAGTGCATTTTGGCGCCGGTGTGGTAAAGCGGTGGAATAAGGATAAAACAGTCCTGCTTTGTTTGTCTATGGTGGACATTTTCCGTGATGCACGCCCAGAGCATATTGTCGTGGGTGAGAAGGATTGGCTTGGGCTGCCCGGTTGTGCCTGATGTAAAGTAGAGCCCGCATTCGTCATGGGGAGCTATTTCTACGCTCAATGCCGCCGCAGACGCTCCTTCGAAGAGTTTTGCATAGTGCTGTGCATAACCGGGCGTTTTATTTCCGACACAGATATATTCTTCTACAGTCGGAAGCTGACCATTTATGGCCGTTATTCGCTCTGCGAATTCTTCATCGAAGACGATGAGCTTCGGCTCTGCCACGTCACAGCAGTACCTCACATCTTCCGCCGTAAAACGGAAATTGAGCGGTACAACCCAAGCCCCCGTTCTTACAATACCGAAATATGCCACTAGCCAATCAATGGAGTTCATCATGAAATGAACGACTTTATCGCCTTTCTTAATGCCCTTTGCCAGAAGAACATTGGCAAAGCGATTTGCCTGGTCGTCGAATTGCTTCCAGGTCATTTCCGATCTTCTCTTCTCAGCGGGTATGCGTTCGATAAGCGCTACATCGTCAGGGTACATTCTGGCATTTCTTGCTAAGAGTTCACCTATGTGTGTAAATGTATCGCCCATATAATCCCTCCTGAGTGACTTGTTTGAAAAACGCAGAAAACAATTTCTAACTTACTACTCGTTAAATATAGACACAGGCGCTCCTGCATGTCAAGCCCGTTGCCTGTTGCCTCAGGTGGCATTTCATCATGAATGGCCAATCCGGGCATGAATGAACCCGCGGCCTTTCCGGAGAAGGCGCCGATTCCCCTGTGAGCAAATTTCACTTGACATCGTTAACACTGACCGTTTACACCCTTACGTGAACCGGAACGGATCGAATTTATCGCCGCTATGCCATACACGGCCGCACAGAAACTGGACAAGCGAACCCTGCGGGCAGAAATCGAGAAAAAGCCCGGGACAGCCGGGTGATTTGTGTGACAGGAAATAAATAACCTTTGGAATAGTTAAGGCAAAGGAGGTCCCTATATGCATCTGCCGATATTTACCCATCGACAGCCCGCCGACGTCGCGGGGGTGGTTTCAGCCCTCGCCGAAGGCTCCGGGGCAAAGGTGCTGGCCGGCGGCACCGACCTGCTGGTGAACATGAAGCACCGGATCGAGATGCCCGAAAAACTGGTCAGCCTGAAAAAAGTCGCGGATATAAGGGGCATCAGCCTGGAAGCGGATGCCACGGTCATCGGCGCTGCGACAACCTTGAAAGAGATCCGGCAGAATTCGGAACTGGAGCGGAAATTCCCGGCGCTGTTCCAGGCCGCGATGTCCGTTGGGTCCTATCGCCACCAGGCTATGGGCACTCTGGGAGGCAACCTTTGCCAGAACACGCGCTGCCGCTTCTTCAACCAGTCTTGGCAATGGAGGCAAGTTAGGAGCCTCTGCTACAAGGTCGGCGGGGAGGAGTGCCACGTGATCGGACGGAAACACGCCTGTTTCTCTACCTATAGTGGAGATGTGGCGCCGGCCCTGCTCGTCCTGGATGCCTCCCTTCGGATCGCCGGGCCTGATGGTCCAAGGGAAGCCCCTCTTTCCGCCCTTTACTCCGGGGAGGGACGAACGCCCCTGACCCTTGGGCGAGGCGAATTTATAACCGCAGTGGTCATCCCCGGGGCAGCGGCCCGGGGCAAATCCCGTTACGAAAAATTCAGCCTCAGAGGATCGATCGACTTTCCGATCGTGGGCGCGGCGGTCTGGCGGGGAGACGGCAGTGTGCGTGCAGCCTACACAGGGGTGGATTGCGCTCCGGTGAGGGCATCGGAGCTGGAGGCGGAATTGGCAGGGCGGGAACTCACGGATGCATCCCTGAAGCGGGGTGCGAACCTTGCGCATAAAGCGGCGAAGATCGCCCCGACGTCCGTTCATCCTGTAACCTTCAAACGCGAGCTGATGGGCGTCCTCTTCGTGAAAGCCATGCGAGCCATCTCCTGAACCGGAAAGACGGAGGGAAGAATACAATGGGAAAAAAGACCGTTCTGGAACTGATGATTAACGGCGACGCTTTTGAGATCGCCTGTGCTCCGAATATGACACTCCTGGAGGCTCTGCGGGATAAAGCCTTCCTTACCGGAACCAAGCGCGGCTGCGACACTGGCGGCTGCGGCGCCTGCACCGTAATCCTGGATGGCGAGGCCGTACTGGCGTGCCTGACTCTGGCCGTTGAAGCCGAAGGCTGCGACATCCGCACCATCGAGGGGATCGCCCGGGATGGAAAGCTTTCGTCGCTGCAAGAAACCTTTGTGGAGCACGGAGCAATCCAGTGTGGATTTTGCTCTCCCGGCTTCATCATGAGCGCCACGGCGATGCTCGCCGAGATCCCAAGCCCTGGACGGGAAGAGATACGAAGACATCTGGCCGGCAATCTTTGTCGCTGCACGGGCTACGCAAAGATCATCGGCGCGGTGGAGGCAGCCGCCGGGAAGGACCGGGGAGGTGAGAAATGAAGGTTCTCAACGTAGTGGGACGAAGAATTCCTATGCACGACGCCGCAGCAAAAGCCATGGGCCAGGCCCAGTTCACGGATGATTTGGAGCTGCCTGGGATGCTTCAAGGGAGATTAGTCCGATCCACAATCGCCCACGGCCGCATCCTTCAAGTGGATGTCAGCCGGGCGCTTGCCCTTCCCGGTGTTAAGGGCGTCATCACCGGCCGCGACATCCCCGATCGGGTGTTCGGCATCGTTCCCAAGGGGAAGGATGAGCACGCGTTGGCCCGGGACAAGGTAAGGTACATCGGCGACGCCGTGGCTGCCGTGGTCGCCGTTGATATGGAGACGGCCGAGGAGGCGGTGCGGCTTGTACGGGTTGAGTACGAGGAACTCCCGGCGGTATTTGACCCGCTGGATGCCATCCGGGAAGGCGCCCCCGTCGTTCATGACAACGTCCCAAACAACACCAGCGCCTCGATCCGGAAGGAATGGGGAGACGTGGAAAATGCCTTTGCAAAGTCGGATTACGTGTTCGAGGATTCTTTCTATTCGCAGGCTGTAAACCATGCCCCCCTGGAGCCCCACGCCGCAATGGCCCGGTACGATCCGCAAAGCGCGGAGTTGACGATCTGGTCATCCACCCAGATCCCTTATTTCCTCAAGCGGAATCTGGCAACCACGCTTCTGATTCCCGAAAACAAAGTCCGTGTGATCAAGCCAAAGGTCGGGGGCGGATTCGGGGGTAAGATCGATATGTTCGCCAAGGACTTCTGCGCCTGCTGGTTTGCCAGGGAACTGCTGCGACCTGTCAAGTTCGTGTACGAACGCGAGGAGGTCTTTCAGAACACTCGGCAGCGCCATCCCATGTACATCACCGTGAAAACCGGCGTTGCCAGGGATGGCAAGATTCTGGCCCAGCGGATTAAGGCCCATGCGGACGGGGGGGCCTACAACTCCACTGCGCCGCTCATGATTACACTGTCCTGCTTCTTCATCATGATTCCTTACCGGATCGAGAATCTCTTCTATGAAGGATATCACGTCTACACCAACAAGCCAACGGGCGGCGCCATGAGGGGGCACGGGATCCCCCAGGCCCGGTTCGCGATTGAGCGACAGATCGATCTGATCGCCGGGCGGATCGGTGTGGATGCCGTAGAGATGCGGGTGCTAAACGCCATTCAGCCGGGCGAGCCCCATCCGGCCGGTTTCATCATCAACACCTGTGGGTTTGCCGACAGCGTGAAGGAGGCAGCCAAGGCCATCGGGTGGACCGAGAAACGCGGCAAACTACCCTTCGGACGGGGCGTCGGTATCGCAGGCGCGTCCTTCCCTTCGGGCGTGGCCAACATGGCGCACCTATCCTCTGGCGCTGTGGTCCAGCTCACCCGTGAGGGTCGTGTGAACGTGCTGTCCGGCGCCGCGGACATCGGGCAGGGCGCAGAGACCGTCATCTGCCAGATTGTGGCGGAGCAGTTGGGAGTCCCCATGGAGGACGTCCGGATCACTGCCGCGGACACGGGCATCTGCCCTCTGGACGCCGGGACCTTCGGCTCGGGGGTAACTGTGCGCGCTGGTAACGCCGCGCTGCTGGCGGCCAATGACGTGCGCGGGCAGCTCTTTCCCTTCGTGGCCGAGCGACTGGAGGCAAGCATTGACGATTTGGTTGCCGCGGACCGCCGCATCTGGGTCAAGGACAGCCCAGACAGGGGAATGAGCCTTACCGATGCCCTGCAGGCGTATCAGTACGCGGACAGGCCTCTTCCCATTGTCGGTCGCGGCGCCTGGATACCACCGACCGAGCAACCGACGTCGCTCCTCACCAAAAACGGGAATTTCAGCCCCAGCTACTCCTTCATGACCCAGGCGGCAGAGGTGGAAGTGGATACGGAGACGGGTAAAGTAACGGTGATCAAGATGGTCACCGCCCATGACTGCGGCCAGCCGATCAACCCCATGCTCGTGGAAGGCCAGCTTGAAGGGAGCATCATCGGAGGAATGGGCCAGGCCCTGTACGAGGATTCCACCTGCATCGACGGCCAGCAATATAATCCCTCCTTCCTGGATTACGGGTTTCCCACGGCTATGGAGATGCCCGAAATGGAGTCTGTTCACATCGACACCGATGATCCGCTGGGACCTTTCGGCGCCAAGGAGGCGGGGGAAGGAACGCAACTTGCGCCGGCGCCGGCCATTGTTAACGCCATTGCCGATGCCATTGGCCTGGAGTTCCACCGATTGCCGGTGACCCCGGCGATGATCCTGGAAGGCCTGCGCAAGAAGCAGGGTAAAGCGGAAGGCACGGATTCGTCCCCCTTTTACCGCAGGCATTATAAAGAGGCAGGGGTAGAGCCCGGCGACATCAAAACATTCGAGGACATAAGAAAGGTGCCCAAGATCGAGAAGGGCATGTTTAGGGATGTCCAGAAAAATGAGCCATTCCCCTACGGAGATATGCTGGCTGTGCCGCGTGAAAAGATAACGATTTTCAGACAGCCATTGAAGAGGTGGTCCGGAGCATCCCCGAAATAGGGGATGAGTATGAGGTTAATGTAACAAAAGAAGGAGACCTGGATGAAATAGCGTTAAAGATAGAGATCCGGGAGGGGAAGGAAGGCGGGCAGCAAGCAATCCTTGCCCGCTTGAAAGATCAACTGCGGGTAAAGACCAATCTTGGCTATAAGATATCGGTACATCCCTTAGGGACCTTGCCCCGCTATGAGGTTAAGGCAAAGCGATTCAAAGATTTCAGAAAGCATGAAAGATGCTGGAGATCAACATCAGCGATGTGAAAGACTTGCTTTAAGTTGAATTTCTTGCTATAAAGTAGCTACTGAAAAGCGTGCTCTTCGCGCTCCGGGAGAGTGACAGAAAGAGACATCCGTCACTCGCTGACCCGACACCCTGTATGTTCATTATCTGGAATCGTCTATGCCTAAGCTTCAACAAGTGTGTCCCTTTTCAAGAAAAGCCTGCAGGGAGTGCGGTATCTTCCGCGGCAGACACTTCAGTCTTTGCAAGTACCCCCAATATCGGGAACATCGTTGGAACCGGGAAGACTTGATCGCATGCAGGCAGACGATTGAGAAGCCAATATCCGCAAATGGCAGCATCAGGTTTGAATTTCCCGATCTTCCTCAAGAAACCTGCCTGGTCGGCAAACCTTGAAGACTGCACCGAAAGGAGAGATGGATGATACACGACTTTACCTACCTGAGACCGGGAAATGTGAAAGAGGCTCTCGCGATGCTGGCGCAACACCGTGACGGCGCCAAGATCATCTGCGGAGGGCAGTCTCTATTGATCATCATGCGGCAGGGCCTCGTCGTAACGGAGTATCTTATTGACATCAAAGGGCTCGACGAACTGAACACCCTCACCTATGAACCCCGGGCCGGTCTGAAGATCGGCGCCACGACCACCCACCGCACCATCGAAAAATCGCTCCTCATCAAAGAAAAATACCCCGTCCTGGCCGCCATGGAAGAGAAGCTCGCTTCCATCCAGGTGCGCAACTGGGGGACTATCGGCGGCAATCTGGCGCACGCCGATGCGGCCGGCGATCCGGCCCCGGTCCTTATCGCCCTTAATGCAGCGGTGACGATTGCATCGAGCGCCGGCGTCCGGTCCGTGCCCCTTGAAGAATTCTATCCGGGACTCTTTGAGACGGTTCTCTCGCCGGACGAATTGGTAACGGAGGTGCTCGTTCCCCCTCCTCCGGCGCATACCGCAACGGTCTATCAGAAATTCAACCTGCTGGAGAGCGATCAGGGCATCGTTGCCGTGGCGGTTTCGCTGAGCGTCGGCGACAAAGGCGTCTGCCGGGATGCACGGGTCGTGCTGGGTAATGCGGCGCCCATCCCTATGAGGGTAAAGAATACGGAAAGATTATTGATCGGCAGCAAGCTGAACGAGGAAATCTTTGCGAAAGCCGGCGATACGGCGGCGGAGGAAGCGGATCCGGTTGCCGACATCCATGCTTCGGAAGACTACCGGCGCCACCTGATTGCGGCGTTGACCAAGCGGATGACCAAGGAGGCCTGGGAGCAGGCCTGTCAAGCGTAGAGGGGGGGTATTGCACTATGGAAAAACAACTGCTTCGCTTTAATGTAAACGATCAGGAATATGAACTCTTCATCAATCCCAAGACCCTCCTTGTAGAGGCGCTCCGGGATCATCTGGGCTTCGCAGGAACGAAGCGGGGTTGCGACACGGCATCGTGCGGCGTCTGTACGGTCATGGTCAATGGAATGGCGGTAAAGGGCTGTTCGGTGCTTGCCGTGCAGGTCAATGGCATGAATATCACTACCGTCGAGGGTCTGGAAAAAGACGGGAAGCTCGATCCGGTACAGGCTGCGTTTCTGGATGAGGGCGCCTACCAGTGCGGCTTCTGCACCTCGGGGATGATCATGTCGGCAAGGGCATTTCTGAACGAGACCCCGGCGCCGAAGGATGCCATGGAGATCCGCCGCGGCATCGAGGGAAACCTCTGCCGTTGCACGGGATACAACAGCATCGTACGGGCAATCGATGCCGTCGCCAAAGGCAAGTACAGGGAGGGCGCGTGATGACAGCGAATAAATATTCCGTCCTGAATACGCGGGTTCATAATGTAGACGGTTATGCCAAAGTGACCGGCAGGGCAACCTATACCTTTGACGTGAAGCTGCCCGGCATGCTTTATGGAAAGATCCTCAGAAGCCCCCATCCCCATGCCAGGATCATCTCGATTGATCCGACCGAAGCGTTGAAACTTCCCGGGGTAAAGGCGGTGGTGACCGGCAAGGACACCCTGGGGGTGAAGCAGGGAATCTGGCGGCGTTATCCCGAGCTGTGCGACGAGCAGATCCTGACGATCGAAAAGGTTCGTTACATCGGGGAGCCGGTGGCGGCGGTGGCCGCCATCACCGAAGAAATCGCCGAACAGGCGCTCGACTTGATCGATGTGCTCTACGAGGTGCTTCCCTTCGTCGACGATCCCATGGAAGCAATCAAGAAGGAAGCCCCCATGATCCACGAGGGTGTGGAGAGGAATGTGAATGTGACGCGCCACATCGAGTGGGGCGATGTGGAAGAGGCATTTGAGGAAGCGGAGTATGTCCGGGAAGACTGGTTCAAGTTGGGCGGCCAGGCGCACATGTGCATGGAGACGCGCGCGACCGTGGCAAGTTACACCTCCGATAAGAAACTGACCGTCTACACCTCCACCCAGTCGCCGTATTACCACCAGGCGCTGCTGGCCGGCGTGCTGGGACTGCGGGAAAGCGATATCCGGGTCATCGCTCACTACGTGGGCGGCGGTTTCGGCGGCAAGTTCGAACTGGACGCCTCGCAGTTCTGCGCTTCGGTGCTTTCAATGAAATTGTCCAAACCCGTGAAGATCGTCTTCACGCGGGAAGAGGATTTTATCGCCACCAAACGGCGCACCCCCATGTTCTACTATGTGCGTACCGGGGTGAAGAAAGACGGCACCTTCTGTGCGCGGGAAGCCCGGGTATTTACGAACGGCGGGGCCTACACGGGGATGGGCGCGACGGCCCTCTATCTCACCGGCTTCTTTCACTCCTTCCCGTACAAGTGGAAGGCTTACCGCTACGACGGCTACCGGGTGTACACCAACAGCCTCCCCTCCTCGTCGATGCGCGGTTTCGGCGCTCCGCAGGCGATGTTTTGTTCCGAGCAGCAGATCGACTGGATCGCCGCCGACCTGGGGCTGGACATGATCGAAATCAGACGAAAGAATGCGCATACCACGGGATACGAGGTCCCGGGTCAGGCCACCATCGGGAGCTGCGGCCTGGGCCAGTGCCTCGACAGGATAGAGGAGTGGATCAAGGCCAGGGGTACGCTCCCGAAAAACCGGGCGATCGGCATCTCCGCGGCGGGCTTTATGACCGGCGGCATCTTCAACTGGTTCGACTCGCCCTATTCCTTCTCCTCTGCGGTCGTGACCATAAACTACGACGGCGTTGTGGAGCTCCATGTGGGCGCCCAGGACATCGGTCAGGGTTCCAATACCACCCTGGCCATGATCTGTGCGGAGGCGCTGGGGGTCAAATTGGAGAATATCAAGGTGCATTCCGGCGACACCGACCACTGTCCGGCGGACCTCGGGGCATGGGGATCCCGGCAGACGCTGATGGCCGGCAATGCCGTCAAGATGGCCGCGGAAGACGCAAAGAAGCAGCTCCTCGAATTCGCGAGCGCAAAATTCGGCTACAACATCATTTACGACCTCGATATCAAGGATAACTGGGTGCACAATGTCGCCCGGCCCGAGAGGGGCATGCACTACGCTGATCTGGTAAAAGAGGCGCTCCGGGGCAAAGACGGTCAGCGAATCATCGGCAGGGGTCACTACACCCCGCACCGCAAGGGGATGATCTCTCCGGCATACAGCTACATGGTGCAGGCGGTGGAAGCGGAAATTGATGCGGAAACGGGAAAACTGTCCATCATTCATTGCACAACGGCCCATGATTGCGGTCAGCCGATCAACACGCTCGGCCTGATCGGTCAGCTCGAGGGCGCTGCCTCCATGGCAGTCGGTTACGGCTGCCTCGAGAATATGCCCGTCGAGGACGGCAAGGTCATGAACCCGAACCTTGTGGATTACAAGATCATTCGAGCGCCCAATATGCCCGAGTGCGAGATCATCGAGATCGACACCTTTGAACCCGAGGGACCTTACGGCGCGAAGGAGGCCGGCGAGGGCCTTACGAACCCGACCGCCGCGGCCCTCGGCAACGCGATCTTCCACGCCACGGGCCTCCGGATGAAGCAGGCGCCGATTATGCCCGAAATGATCGTCAATGCCTTCAAGGAAAAGAAGAAAGAAGGAGGAACGCCATGAGCCTGAAATGTCCCGTTTGCGGAAAGCTGAAAAAAGACCCCGTCGACTGTGCGAGACATATGTTTGGAACGGGCGACAAACCGCACAAGGCGTGGTTCGAAACCCAGGGATTGTCTTACATAGACTTGCTCCTTTCGCAGGCCACCGAACCCGGCAACAAGGCGTACATCGAGGTGGGTGAGCTGATCGCCAGGACACAGCAGGGATAACCTTCGGCCGCCTTTTTTATGATGAGGAGAAGACAATGATTATCGAAGGCAAGTTGACTGTCAAGGCGCCGATCCAGGAACTATGGGACATGCTGCTCGATCCCGCAACGCTCGGCTCGTGTCTCCCAGGCGCTGAAAAGGTCGAAAGGATCGACGAAAAAACGTACAATGCCGTGGTAAAGCAGAAGGTAGGCCCCATCAAGGTGACGCTGAAATTCAGGAATGTCCTCACCGAATTGCAACCGCCGCACCGCCTCGTGCTGGAAGGCGAGGGAGAAGATATCACCAAACTCGGCCACATGAAACAGAAAACAATCGTTGAGCTCAGCGAGACCGGCGACGGCAATGTGGACGTGTCATACAAATCCGATGTGGCTATCGTCGGCAAGCTTGCCATGTTCGGTGACCGGGTCATGAGGAGCAAGGCCAAGGAGGTGGAAAAGGAGTTTACGCAGAACCTTCAGGAGAAACTGAAAGGGAAGGCGTAAGAGGACCCGTGCGCATCAGAGCTCAAACGGATACGGCATAATCATCACGTTCAAACTCCGGTTAAGCCGCAACGGGGTACAGGATCATGTCGGCTCGGTCGACCCAGGGCGGCTGGCCCCGACGGAGCTTCTCCGAAGGGGCGTGACGATGATTGCTCAGAATAATGAGCGGGGTTGCACGCAGGCCCTATTTAACAAAACTGGGCAGGAAAAGGACAACCTGCGGGAAAAACAGCAGGACGAGACAACAGACCCACAGGGCAATCAGGTAAGGCCACGTCCCCCTGAAAATCGTCATTACCGGTACATCCTTGGCAATGGCGTACACAACGTAAACATTGGCGCCCACAGGCGGTGTCAGCACCCCCATCCCGAGGGCCAGCGTCATAATAACCCCGAACCATGTCCCGTCGAAGCCCAGTTTCATTGCCGCCGGGTAAAAAATGGGTATTGTCAGCAAAATCATAGCCAAAGCGTCGACGAAGCAGCCCATGATCATGAGGATGATAAGAATGCCGACCATGATAAGATTGGGATGCAGAGGAAGTCCCACCACCCAGTCTGCCACAAGCATGGGGAGGCGTGTCAGACCAAGAAACTCCCCGTAGACAGCCGCCCCGGCCACCAGCAACATGACCATGGTCGATGTCCGAACCGTGTCTTTCAGCGAGTTCACAAAGCCCTTCCAGGTGAGCGCCCGCCTGGCCAGCACCACCGCCAGCGTGGCGAAACAGCCCACCGATCCGGCCTCCGTTCCCGTGAATAACCCGCTCAGCAGCCCACCGATCACAGCCGCAAAGATGATGATGACCTCGATCCCCCCTTTAGCCATCGCCAACATCCGCTCTTTCCAGGGAAAATAGGGACCGGGCGGCGCCTTTTCCGGGTGACGGGCTACCACCGCGTAAGTGGCGGCGATGTAAAGCACCGCCAGAAGAATGCCGGGGGCTATGCCGGCTACGAAAAGCTTGGCCACGCTCTCCGCCGTGATGCTGGCATAGACAATGAAGATGACGCTGGGCGGAATCAGCACCCCCAGGATACCCGAGGCCGCGATATTGGCTGTGGCCAGGGCGAGGTCGTAACCCCGTTTCCTCATCTCGGGCAATGCCAGGGTCGCGAAGGTCGCCGCAGTCGCCGTCGTGGAACCGCAGATAGCGCCGAAAGCGGCGCATGCCAAGGTGGTCGCTATGGCCAGGCCGCCCTTCAGCCGGCCCACCAGTTTGTATGCGGCGTCGTACAGATGCTCGCTGATGCCGGAGTGGAAGCCGATGAAGCCCATCCAGGTGAAAAGGGGAACAACCACCAGTGCATAGTTGGCAAATGTCCCGTATACAATCGAGGGCGCCATGCCCAACGCGGCCTCCGTGCCCTTGATATAGGCAATGCCGCCCATGCCCAGCGCCAGCATCACGAAAGTCACCGGCAGGCGCAT
>Ga0116204_1000559_pt1 | contig 21225 bp, 12 predicted proteins | sample LakKivwa52mmetaG_FD_94481 | JGI IMG/M metagenome (GOLD analysis project Ga0116204, IMG submission 94481) | Anoxic lake water microbial communities from Lake Kivu, Rwanda to study Microbial Dark Matter (Phase II) - Lake Kivu water 52m metaG | ecosystem: Environmental > Aquatic > Freshwater > Lake... | reverse complement strand
GGCGCCGGCGCCCGTGACCGATGCACAACCGGAACCGGCCAACGCCTAAGGAGACAAACGATGTTGCCATTTAGCTTCGAATGGGTGTGGGACATGGGCCATATCGTCTTTCACGGCGGCCTGCACTATGCCATGAGCATCCTGGGAATCGGCATGGCCTACTGCGTGATCAAAGCCCTGGTTCAGACGGTCAAGGGCGAGGACGGGCACAGCGGTCATCACTAAACGGTCCCAATCAGAAAAACGCCGAGCGCTTGTCCGTTAATACGGGCAGGCGCTTGGCTTTTTTGAAGCGGAACCGCTTCGCGTTTCCGCTAAACCTGCCTGCGGCAGGAAGAAGATTGCCGGCGATTTTTGGGTGATCGTAAACAATGTGTCCAGAGAGCCCAACGCTTTCATCCTGCGACCCAAGGAGGTTAAAAAGGCGGCGCATCGGGGAGAAAAAGACGGTAAGGTGTCTTACTGGTTGCAGCCCACAGCATATGATTTGGCACGTTACAAAGAAGCGTGGAATAGGATCGGCTATGGTCACGGCAAACACTGTGAGGATTAGCCTGCTCCGATCCGAGTTGTTCTTGCTAACAACAGTGCCGCGCCAGCGGCTTTAATAATTACGCGCAGCGGAATTATGGACAAAATAGTCATCACCGGCGGCCGCCCCCTAAACGGCCAGGTCACCATCTCCGGGGCCAAGAACGCGGCCCTGCCCATGCTGTTTGCCACCTTGCTCAGCGATGGGCAAAGCACGTTGACCAACGTGCCCGATCTGGTGGACATCTTCACCACCAAGGCCCTGCTGATCAAGCTGGGCGCCCTGATCGACACCCACGGCAAAACCACGGTGCGGGTGGATGCCCGGGGGCTTTGCTGCCACGAGGCCCCTTACGATCTGGTACGCAAGATGCGGGCCTCGGTCCTGGTGCTCGGGCCCCTGCTGGCCCGGCTGAAAAAGGCCAGGGTGTCCCTGCCCGGCGGCTGCGCCATCGGGGCCCGGCCGATCAACATCCATCTCAAGGGCCTGGCCCAGATGGGGGCCATCATCGACCTGGTTCACGGCTACGTGGAAGCCAAGGCGGACCGGCTCAAAGGCGCCGACATTTCCATGGACACGGTGACGGTCACCGGCACGGAAAATCTGATGATGGCCGCGGTTCTGGCCAAGGGCACCACCGTGCTGCGCAACGCGGCCCGGGAGCCCGAGGTCGTGGCCCTGGCCGCGGCCCTCAACGCGATGGGGGCCGATATCTGCGGGGCCGGCACCGCCGTGGTTACCATCAAGGGGGTGGCGGGACTGGCCCCGGCAAACGCGCGCATCATTCCCGATCGCATCGAAACCGGCACCTTCATGACGGCCGCGGCCTTGACCGGCGGGGACATCACCATCAGGGCCTGCGATCCGGACCATTGCCACGCCCTGACGGAAAAGCTCTCCCAGGCCGGGGCCTTTATCGAAGCAGGCGCGCCCGGAACGGATTGGATCCGGGTCAGAGGCAACCGGCCCATCGCTGCGGTGGATGTGAAAACCCAACCCTATCCGGGGTTTGCCACGGACATGCAGGCCCAGTTCATGGTGCTGATGGCCCTGGCCAAAGGTCAGAGCCTCATTGCCGAAACGATATTTGAAAACCGCTTCATGCACGTCAGCGAACTGCGGCGCATGGGCGCCGACATCACCGTCTCGGGCAACGTGGCCGCGGTGCGCGGGGTCGAACGGCTATCCGCAGCCCCGGTGATGGCCAGCGATCTGCGGGCCAGCGCGTCGTTGATTCTGGCCGGCCTGGTGGCCGAGGGGCAGACCGTGATCAACCGGGTCTATCATCTGGACCGGGGCTACGAAGCCATCGAGCAAAAATTTGCCGCCTTGGGCGCCGATATCCACCGCGTGAAACACTGACCGGCGCGTTTTTCAGGATCAGGGCCGGCCAGCCCGATTTCAGCTCAAATCGTTACTCTTATGGGTCCTGCCGGCCTGCCTGACGAAGCTCACCCGCCAAAACCACACCCCCTGTGGTCCCGGCCTCTTGTTCCCCTGACCATCGCCCTGATGGCCGGCATCTGGATCGGCGACTGGCTACCCGACCATCGGGTCTGGGCTGCGGCGGGTGCTGGAATCGGTTTGGGCCTGGCACTGGTCCGTTACCGGCAAAAGGCGCTGCCCTTTGTCCTGCTGGCGGCGATTTGTTTTGGCTATCTGCGGATCCAGCCCCTGACCGGCCCTGATCCGTCCTGGCTTCCGGTCAGCGCCTTTACCGAAAAAGGCCCGGTGACCCTGACCGGCACCGTGGCTGATCCAGAAGGGTACGGACAAGACGCACTGCGTCTGGTTCTGGGCTGCAAGAACCTGACCGAAGAAGACGGGACCCCTCACCTTGTCTTTGGCAAGATCCGGGTGACGGTGGTCGGTCCTTCCCAGCCCCTTGGCCCGGGCGATGGCATCGGCCTGGTGGCCAGGCTCAGGCCCGTGCGCAATTTCGGCAACCCCGGCGGTTTTGACATCAAGGGCCACTACCGGCGACAGGGCATTATGGCAACGGCCTTTGTCGAGGCAAAAGACCTGACCCGCACAACCCCTGCTGCCACCGGTGGTTTTGCCCAGGCCCTGGCCGCTACCCGGATGCACATCGCCAGCCGGATCGATGCCACCGGTGCCGGCCGGGACGCCAGGGCCGTTGTCAAGGCCCTGGTCATCGGCGACCCAACGGCCATCGATGCCCCCCTGCGCCAAACGTTCAACCGCACCGGACTGGGTCATCTGTTGTGCATCTCCGGCCTTCACGTGGGGATCGTCGCTGCGGTGGGATTTGTCCTGTTTCAACGCCTGCTTGGCCTGTTCCCGATGGTGCTCTGGCATGCCCTGGCCCGCAAGGGTGCCGCGCTGATCGCCCTTTTCCCGGTGATCGGCTACGGCCTTTTGGCCGGTATGGCCCCACCCACCCAGAGGGCCGTGATCATGGTGGCGGTCTTTTTGGCAGCCCTGTGGTGGGAAGCCGACAGCGACACGCCCAGCGCCCTGGCCCTGGCAGCTCTGATCATCCTCATGCTGGATCCGGCAGCTCTGTTTTCCATTTCTTTTCAACTCTCCTTTGCCGCAGTGGCCTGGATACTTTTGGGGCTTGCCGGAAACACCAGGCTGTCGCCGGACAACCCTTCGCGGATCATCGGTTTGGGCATCGGGGCGTGGAAACTTGCCAAGGTGAGTTTCTGGGCCACACTGGGAACCCTTCCCCTGGTGATGGCCGCCTTCAACCAGCTCCCCTTGCTGGGGTTGGGGACCAACATCGTCATGGTGCCGATCTATGGTTTTGGGGTCGTGCCCATGGGCCTGCTGGCGGTGGGTCTTTATCCGATCAGCACGGCGGCCTGCACCATGCTGCTGGCCGGCGCGGCCTTTCTGGTCGAGGCCACCTTGCCGCTGATGGAGCAAGTTGCCGGGCTTGGCTTTGCCAGCCTGACGACCTTTACCCCGACAGCGGTGGAAACGGCGGCCTTTTATCTGCTGGCATGGGCGCTGTTGGATCTGTGGCGCCGGCGCCCGGTATTGCCCGCCGGCAACGCTTTTCACCATTGGCGGCGTTGGCCCCTTGCCGCGTGGGCTGCGGGGCTGGCCCTGGGCTGTCTGGGAGCCGATGCGCTGTACTGGAGCTATCAGCGGTTTTGGCGCAACGACCTGCGAATGACCGTGATCGATGTGGGCCAGGGGTCCGCGGTGTTGGCTGAATTTCCCAAAGGGCCTGTGTTTCTCGTGGACGGTGGGGGCTTCTCCGATCATTCGCGTTTTGACGTGGGGGCCGCTGTGGTGGCCCCTTTGTTGCGGCGCAAGAAAATCTTGACGGTGGATACGCTGGTGCTTACCCACGCCGACGCCGACCACCTCAACGGTCTGGTCTTCATCGCCGAGCATTTCAACGTCGGCCGGCTGTGGGCCAACGGTCAGGAATCGGCTTCGGCCAATTACGCCAAACTGATGCATATCGCCGGGCAAAAGCGGATCCGTACCCCTTTGCCGCAAATCCCCCGGCATCAGGTGATCAACGGGGTGGCCGTTGACCTGCTCTACCCGCCGGATGGCTTTTTGGAACGCAGCCACCGGGACCCCTGGCGCGATCCCAACAACAACGGCCTGGTGCTCAAGCTCACCATGGGTAATGCCGGGTTTTTGATTCCCGGCGATATCAAGGCCCCGGCCGAAGCCGAACTGGTTCAATCGGCAGGAGCGCAGCTGGCCGCCACCGTCTTGGTGGCACCCCATCACGGCAGCAAAACCTCCAGTACTCCAGCGTTGATCGCCGCAGTCAATCCCAGGCTGACCGTGGCCTCGGTGGGGTGGCGCAACCGCTTTCACTTCCCCCATCCCGCGGTGGTACAGCGGCTGGAGCAGGCAGGCAGCCGGGTGCTGCGTACCGACATGGATGGGGCGGTGCAGATCGTCACCGACGGCAAGCGCTTGCGGGTGGTGCCGTTCTTGTCACCGGCGCTGGAAATCGAGCTGAACCGATGATCTGCCTTGGGACGAGTCGTGAAACGCGGCTCCCACGAAGGGCTTAAAGCGGCGGAGCCGCAAACGAAAAAACCGATCTCGCGCAGAGGCGCTGAGAAAAAACAAGAAAATGACGGGTAGTCGTATGGAGCAACGGTGCCGCCCTTCCGGGACGGGGGTTTTGCTATTGCTGGAGGTCCCTTGCGATACACCCTGCCTGGTTGTATGATGTGTATCAATACAACGGTTTGGATCAATTTTTTCGACGGGCGGCCCGCCCCCCATGTGGCGGCGCTTGATGCCCTTATCCAAAACGACACGGATCTGTGCCTGTGCGGGAGGATTGGATAATGAATATTGAAATTGAACGAGAGGATGACGGCCGTTGGATTGCGGAAGTCACGGATCTTCTGGGTGTGATGGTGTACGGCCAAACGCGCGATGAGGCATTGGCGAAAGTTGAGGCATTGGCCCTTCGCGTGATTGCCGACCGGATAGATCACGGGGAAACAAGCCCCGAACCGGACTTAAACCACAAGACCTTTAGGATGATTTGTGAATCAATACGATGATTTTCTCCAATGCCATTCGCACGGATGAAACCACCAAATCGAAGAGAGAAACGAATTTCGACTTTTTGAACCGATCAGCCCGCCCAGAGATCGCACGTGTAAGAAACCTGATCTCCTCCTGCCTAAAGCATTACCCTCGCGGGGGGATTGATGAACTGATTTCCCGTATTAAATCAAGCAGTGAACAAACCTTTCGTTCGGCATCTTTTGAACTATTGTTGCATGAAGCTTTACGACGGCTCCATTTTTCGCTCATACCGCATCCCCAACTGGAAAACGGAGCGCCAACGCACCCGGATTTTCTTGTCATGGATCAGGAAGGACAGTCTTTCTACCTCGAAGCCGTTCTTGTCACTGAAAAGGATGGCAAATCTCCAGCGGCTGAGGCAATAAAAGCAACCACATTGGAACCTTTGTATCGATCTCCACACCCCTATTTTCGTGTAACGATAAACAGCGACGGTGACCCCTCGACCCAACCAAAAAGTCGCGAGCTAATACGCCAAATAGTCACCTGGCTTGACTCCCTTGATCTTGATACTGTTTCCGAAACCCTCGATCAGAAAGGTTTTGACGCCCTACCAGAGTATATTTGGTCACATGAGCAGTGGACCCTTTCCTTTCGCCCAATACCGCTGCCTAAAGAACGTCGTGGCAATGCCAAAACAATGCTCGGCTTGTTTGGACAGGAGGGAGGACTTGTTGACGGCTGGTCACCGCTACGAGATGCAATTAAGAAAAAGGGAAGCAAATACGGGGAAATTGAAAAACCCCTAATCGTCGCATTGAATTCAGATACCTTCTTTTTAGACCAGACAGACGAAATGCAAGCCCAAGCCCTGTTTGGACAAGAGTATGTTGCTGAGTATTTGGATGGACAGAGATTCAGCATGCGTTTCCCCAACGGAGCTTGGAATGGACCCCATGGGCCTCAATCTTGTCGCGTGAGCGGCGCATGGTTTTTCAATGACCTGACTCCTTACAGCGTCTCTGATCGACGGAACACCCTGTACCTTAATCCTTGGGCAAATCACGATGTGCCTTTATCGATGCTGAGGTTTCCTCACGTTAAGGCCGTTGAAGATCGTATGAAACGGTTTGAAGGGCTGTCATTAAGGGAAATCTTTGAACTTCCAGAAGGTTGGCCCGGGTAACGTTTTAAAAAGATGTCAGTTCGTTTATCCGTGTCCATCTGTGTTCATCCATGTTACAAAAAGATATAAATGGCTTGTTTTGTTATTTTTAAGGCTTTGATGCCAAAGCTAAAGACCTTCCAGCAACGGCATAAAACAACTGGTTGAAGGATAAGGAGTCCCCATGGCCGATTTCATCTTCGAAAAAATGTTCCCCCTGGCAGCGGACACCACGGTCTATCGCAAGCTTACCGGCGACCATGTGGCAATGGACACCTTCCGGGGAAAACCGATGCTCGCCGTTGCCGCCCAGGGTCTTACCGATCTGGCCCGTCAGGCCTTCATCGATGTCAACCACCTGCTGCGGCCCTCCCACATGGCCCAGTTACGCGCCATCCTCGATGATCCGGCGGCCTCGGCCAACGACCGCTATGTGGCCCTGGAGATGATCAAAAACGCCGTGATTTCCGCCGAGATGGTCTTTCCCATGTGCCAAGACACCGGCACGGCGATTGTCATGGGCAAAAAAGGCCAGCAGGTCTGGACGGGCATCGAGGACGAGCAGGCCATCGCCCGGGGGGTGTTCGAGGCCTACACCCGGACCAACCTGCGCTATTCCCAGAATGCCCCGCTGACGATGTTCGAGGAAAAAAACACGGGCTCCAACCTGCCGGCCCAGATCGAAATCTACGCGGTGGAAGGCGATACCTATGGCTTTTTGTTCATCGCCAAGGGCGGCGGCTCGGCCAACAAGACGTTTTTGTTCCAGGAAACCAAGGCGGTGCTCAACCCCAAAAGCCTGACCGCGTTTTTGACGGCCAAGATGAAGACCCTGGGCACGGCGGCCTGCCCGCCCTACCACCTGGCCGTGGTGGTGGGCGGCACCTCCGCGGAGATGACACTGAAAACCGTCAAGCTGGCCTCGGCCGGGTACTTGGACGGCCTGCCGGACAGGGGAGGCCCCGCCGGCCATGCCTTCCGCGACAAGGAACTGGAAGCCGCCTTGCTGGCTGCCTCGCGCACCATCGGCCTGGGGGCCCAGTTCGGCGGAATCTGCTTTTGCCACGACGTAAGAGTGGTGCGCCTGCCCCGCCACGGGGCCTCCTGTCCCATCGGCCTGGGGGTCAGTTGCAGCGCCGACCGCAACGTCAAGGCCAGGATCACCAGAGACGGCCTTTTCCTCGAAGCCCTGGAAACCGACCCGGCCAAGTACCTGCCCGAACCGGCCGGCGGCCAGGATCAGGCCGTTTCGATTGATTTGAACCAGCCCATGGACAAGATCCGGGCCGAACTGAGCCGCCATGGCGTGGGCACCCGGCTATCGCTGTCCGGAGACATTGTCGTGGCCCGGGACATCGCCCATGCCCGGCTCAAGGAAGCCCTGGACCGGGGCGAGGACCTGCCCGCTTTTTTCAAAAACCACATCATCTATTACGCCGGCCCGGCCAAGACCCCGGCCGGTCATGCCGCGGGCAGCTTCGGGCCGACCACGGCCGGCCGCATGGACCCCTATGTGCCGGTGTTTCAGGCCAGAGGGGCCTCGCTGGTCATGCTGGCCAAGGGCAACCGCTCCAAAGTTGTTACCGATGCATGCCAGCGCTACGGCGGATTTTTCCTTGGCTCCATCGGCGGGGTGGCGGCCCGCTTCGGCCGGGACTGCATCACGGCCATGGAGGTTTTGGCCTATCCGGAACTGGGCATGGAGGCGATCTACAAGATCAGGGTCAAGGACTTTCCGGCCTTTGTCATCGTCGATGACAAGGGCAACGACTTTTTCGCGTCGCTTTTGGGCTAAATGGGGTGGTGGTGAGGATCCCATGTCGAAAAAAGCCGGGGCCGGGGGCCGGGGATCGGTATCGGTATCGATTGAAACACCATTTAGAAGGGCCGACCCCGATACCGATTCGCGGCCCCCGGCCCCGACCCCGAATGAAGTGCAATCGGCAAGTCGCAACGATGATCACCTTAAAACACTTGGCGGGCCAGCACCATCTGGCATCCGGTGATGACCGCCTCCACGATGGGGCCTGGCAGCTTTTGCTTTACAAATTCACCTGTTTTCAATACTATCCACTTTCCGTTCCCCCAACCCGGCCGAGCCGGAACCAAGGCCTTTGTTCGGGGTCGGTATCGGAATCGGTATCGAAAAAAAAACCGAACCAAAAAAATCGACCCCGATACCGACCCCGACCCCGATAGGCTTCGGAAAAATTGATGACGTTTTACATAGAATTTCATCGGTAAGGGCCTATCGCCAAAAATAGAAAATCTTTAAAAAATTTTTGCGCTTTTTCAGCAAAAATTTTTTACGAAAGGAGCCCCAATGGCCAAAAAAATGAAGACCATCGACGGCAACACCGCCGCGGCCCACATCGCCTATGCCCTCAGCGACACGGCCGCCATCTACCCGATCACCCCGTCCTCGCCCATGGGCGAGCTGTGCGACGAGTGGGCCGCCCAGGGACTGAAGAACATCTTCGGCCAAACCCTGGCCGTGCGCCAGTTGCAAAGCGAGGCCGGGGCCGCGGCCGCCGTGCACGGTTCTTTGGCCGCCGGGGCACTGACCACCACGTTTACCGCCTCCCAGGGCCTGCTGCTGATGATCCCCAACATGTACAAGATCGCCGGCGAGGTCCTGCCCGGGGTCTTCCATGTCACGGCCCGCTCGGTGGCCGGCCATGCCCTGTCGATTTTCGGCGACCACCAGGACGTGATGGCCGTGCGCCAGACCGGCTTTGCCCTGCTGGCCTCGGCCTCGGTCCAGGAAGTGCTTGATTTGGGTTTGGTGGCCCATTTGGCCGCCATCGAGGCCAGTGTGCCCTTCGTGCACTTTTTCGATGGCTTCCGCACCTCCCATGAAATCCAGAAGGTGGAGATGATCGACTACGCGGACATCGCCAAACTGGTCAACATGGATGCAGTGGCCGCATTCCGGCGCCGCGGGGTCAGCCCCCAACGGCCCGAGCAAAGGGGCACGGCCCAAAATCCCGATGTGTACTTCCAGGGCATCGAAGTGGCCAATCCCTACTGGCTCAAGGTGCCGGCCATCGTCACCGCTGCCATGGAAAAGGTGGGCCGACTCACCGGCCGGCCCTACCGGCTCTTTGATTACGTGGGCGCCGCCGATGCCCAGCGCATCATCATCGCCATGGGCTCGGGCTGTGAAACCATTGAAGAAGTGGTCCGCCATCTCACCGCCAAGGGGGAAAAGGTCGGCCTGGTCAAGGTGCGCCTGTTCCGGCCCTTCGTGCCCGAGGCCCTGGTGGCCGCCATCCCGGCAACCGTCCAGCGCATCGCCGTGCTGGACCGCACCAAGGAGCGCGGGGCCATCGGCGATCCGCTGTATCTTGACGTGTGCACGGCCTTTGTCGAGCAGGGCCGCCAGGCCAAGATCGTGGGGGGCCGCTACGGCCTGTCCTCCAAGGAGTTCACCCCGGGCATGGTCAAGGCGGTGTTCGACAACCTGGCCGCAGATGCGCCCAAAAACCATTTCACCATCGGCATCACCGACGATGTCACCCACACCTCCTTAGCCTATGAGGAAGGCTTTGACGTGTCCACCGCGGGCACGGTCCAGTGCAAGTTCTGGGGCCTGGGGGCTGACGGGACCGTGGGAGCCAACAAAAGCGCCATCAAGATCATCGGCGACAACACCGACATGTTCGCCCAAGCCTATTTTGCCTACGACTCCAAAAAATCCGGCGGTGTGACGATTTCCCACCTGCGCTTTGGCAAGACCCCGATCCAATCGACCTACTGCATCGACCGGGCCGATTACATCGCCTGCCACAAGGACAACTACGTGCACGTCTACGACGTGCTGGAAGGGATCAAGCCGGGCGGCACCTTCGTGCTCAACTCGCCCTGGAGCCTGGAAGAAATGGAAACCCGGCTGCCGGCCCGGGTCAAGCGCACCATCGCGCAAAAAAAGCTCGCCTTCTACAACATCGATGCGGTAAAAATCGCCCAGCAAATCGGCCTGGGCGGCCGGATCAACATGATCATGCAGACCGCGTTTTTCAAACTGGCCAACGTGATCCCCGTTGACCAGGCCGTGGGGTATCTGAAGGATCAAATCAAGAAGATGTTCGGCCAAAAAGGGGAAAACGTCGTGGCGATGAACGTGGCCGCGGTGGACAACACCCTGGCCCATCTGGAAAAGGTCAACTACCCGGCAAGCTGGGCCGAAGCGGTGGAAGCCGGGGCCGCTGCCGGCGGTATTCCCGAATTCGTTGCCAAGGTGATGCGGCCCATGCTGGCCGCCGGGGGGGACAAGCTGCCCGTGTCGGCGTTCAAGCCCGACGGGCTGTTTCCCGTGGCCACCTCCCAGTATGAAAAGCGCGGGGTGGCGATCAACGTGCCCGAGTGGATCGCGGCCAACTGCATCCAGTGCAACCAGTGCGCCATGGTCTGCCCCCACGCGGCGATCCGGCCGGTCCTGCTCACCGACGATGAGGCCAAGGCCGCCCCGGCCGCCTTTGGCGTCAAGCCGGCCGTGGGCAAAGAATTCAAGGGCCTGCAGTTCCGGGTCCAGGTCAATACCCTGGATTGCATGGGCTGCGGCAACTGCGCCGACATCTGCCCGGCCAAGCAAAAGGCCCTGGTGATGAAGCCGCTGGAAACCCAGACCGCGGACCAGGTGCCCAACCACGCCTATGCCGTCAGGTTGCCCGTGCGCACCGAAGGAGCAAAGCGCGACTCGGTGAAAGGCTCCCAGTTCTACCAGCCCCTGCTCGAGTTTTCCGGGGCCTGCGCCGGCTGCGGGGAAACCCCCTATGCCAAGCTGATCACCCAACTGTTCGGCGAGCGCATGGTGATCGGCAACGCCACGGGCTGCTCCTCGATCTGGGGCGGTTCGGCCCCGTCCTGCCCCTACTGCGTCAATGCCGATGGCCACGGGCCCACCTGGGGCAACTCGCTGTTCGAGGACCCGGCCGAGTTCACCTACGGGATGTTTCTGGGTGCCTTGCAGCAGCGGCACAAACTGGCCGATCTGGCCGGGGCTGCCGTGGCGGCCGCCGATATCCCCGAGGCGGTCAAAATGGCGCTTTCCGGCTGGCTGGCCGGGATGAAGGATCCGGAAAAGGCCCGAGCCTTCGGGGACCAGGCCAGGGCACTGATCGCCGGCACCACCCATCCGCTGCTGACTCAAATTGCGGCCCTGGCCGATCATTTCATCAAACGCTCCTACTGGGTGTTCTGCGGGGACGGGGCCGCCTACGACATCGCCTACGGGGGCATCGACCACGTGCTGGCCAGCGGCGAGGACATCAACGTGTTTGTCATGGACACCGAGGTGTACTCCAACACCGGGGGCCAATCCTCCAAGGCCACGCCCATGGGCTCGGTGGCCAAGTTCGCCTTTTCCGGCAAAAAAACCACCAAAAAAGACATGGCGGCCATGGCCATGACCTACGGCTATGTCTACGTGGCCAGCATCGGCATGGGCGCCAACAAGCAGCAGACGGTCAAGGCCCTGGCCGAGGCCGAAAGCTATGACGGGCCATCCCTGATTCTGGCCTACGCCCCCTGCATCAACCACGGGATCAAGGCCGGCATGGGCAAAAGCCAGGAGGAAACCCGGCTGGCCGTGGAATCGGGGTACTGGCCCCTGTTCCGCTTCAACCCCCTGCTCAAAGCAGAGGGCAAAAATCCCCTGGTGCTGGATTCCAAGGAGCCCAACGGCACGTTGAAGCAGTTTCTGGCCGGCGAGGTGCGCTATGCCAGCTTGAAAAAGGCCTTCCCCGCAGAGGCCGAGCGGCTGCATGCCGGTCTGGAAGTTCAAGTCAACGAGCGCTATGCCGCCTTGCAGCGGATGGCCCAGTTGACGCCGGTGACCGCGACGGAGCCAGCGGCCCAAGCCCCGGCAGTTCCAGCCCCGGCCGAGCCGGTGTGCACGTTGGACGGCACGGCCGAACACAGCCGGGCCGACGGCGGTGAACCCTGCGACGACGGCCGGGCCGGCAAGGTGTAATCGAACACCAAAACCGTATTCTCTCACAGAGCCACGGGGCGCACAGGGACCTAACAGGTGCCTTCCGTGGCTTTGTGTAACGATTTTCATCTTACTTGTTTGATTTGTATCGCCATTTTAAAATCTTAGATGAACTTGTCCTCGCGCAGAGGCGCTGAGACGCAGTGTTTTTTCATTTGTTTTTCTCAGCGCCTCTGCGCGAGAGCGGTTTTTGTTTTTTGGGGTTGTGGATCCGCTGCTCTCGGGTCTTACCACTGAAATTGAATGCAAAACGTCATTAAATTTTTCGAAGCCCATCGGGGTCGGTATCGGAATCGGTATCGAAATAATAATCAGAAATAAAGACCCGATGCCGAAAAGAAATCTTGGTTCCGGCTTGTCCGGTTTGGGTCTATCCCTGTTACATCAATAAGCCTGGTTCCGGCCTGTCCAGGCAGGGCTTGACACATTTATCCTTTCAAATTATTGTAGTTCAATAATTGAAATGGATAAAAACCATCATCATGCCTAACCCTTTTACATTAAAGGTTATCGATCCGCTATCCCCGTTTTGCGACCGCGAACGTGAATTGGCCGAACTGACCTCCCATGCCGTCAACAAGGCCAATGTCGTTGTTTTTTCGCCCCGCCGCTTCGGTAAAACCTCGCTGGTCAAGCGGGTGCAGACCGCACTTGGCGCCAAAGGTGCCTGGACGTTTTACACCGACTTGTTCATGGCCGCCACGGTGGAAGATCTGGCATCGCGTATTGCCAAGAGTGTGTATGCGGTGCTCCATCACCGTGAATCGCTTCTGGAAAAGGGCAAGCGATTCCTCAAAACATTTACAAACTACCGGCCCGTTTTCATACCCAGTGAAACCAACGGCGTCACCATGACCATGGAGCCGGCCGGAGGCGCCAAAGGGATGGACCTGCTCGACCAGGTGATGGGCGATTTAGGTCGATTCATCGCCGGCCAGGATCAACCGGTCCATTTTGTTTTGGATGAGTTTCAGGAAATTACCGAAATACAGCAACCGGGTCTCGAGGGTTTGCTGCGAAGCCATATCCAACACCAGGGCGCCGCTTATTTTTTCGTCGGCAGCCGCCGTCGGATACTGCTGGACATGTTCAATGAGAAAAAACGGCCGTTCTATCGCAGCGCCTTGGCCTACCCTTTGGGGCCCCTGCCGTTTGAGGACCTCCAACACTTTTTGGCCGACCGGTTTGCAAGCCAAGGGGTGGGCTGTGATCCGGAGGCGGCTGCCCGGATCGCCGCAATCAGCGGCCAGTCCCCTTACTACGCCCAGGCATTGGGCTACCATGCCTTTGAGCTTGTCAAAGGCCGGGCCGGCTCGGCCGAAGTGGATGCCGCCTTGGATCGGCTTTTGGAAACGGAGCGGTATGGTTACGAGGCCGTCATCAGGGGCCTGACGCGGGGCCAAACCGCCCTGCTGCGCGCTGTCGCCGCCGATCCGGGCGATCGCATCCTTTCCAGAGAGTTCATGACGCGCCACCATCTTTCCGCCGGTGGGATCCAATCGGCGATTAAAAAATTGGTCGAGCAGGACCTTGTGGAAAAACACGATGATCAGTGGCGTGTTGTCGATCCGGTGTTCGGTTTGTGGCTGCGTGGCTATGCCTCTTAACCCGGACAAGTCGGAGCCAGACATCTGTCATTGTTGGGGACAATCAATTGAATCAGAGCCAGAATTCATGTCAACGCTGCGGCACCTGCTGCCGCAAGGGGGGGCCGACCCTCCACCTTGAGGACCGGCCCCTGGTCGAGGAAGGGATTTTGCCTTTAAAAACCCTGGTGACCTATCGCCGGGGCGAGCCGGTCCATGACCCGATTCAAGGCCGGGTCGTTCCGCTGACCGCGGAGATCATCAAGATCAGGGGTCGCGAGGGGCAATGGACCTGCGCCTTTTTTGATCCTGCCCACCAATCCTGTGACATTTACGATCATCGGCCCCTGGAGTGCCGCATGCTCAAATGCTGGGCCACGGGCGATCTGGAGCGGATCTATGCAAAGGACAGGTTGGTTCGCAAGGACCTTGTGGCCGGCGTGGAGGGGCTAGCCGAGCTGATCGACCTGCATGAGCAGCGCTGCAATTACAACGCTTTTTCCCGGCTGGCCGCAGACTATCGCCGCTTTGGCCGGCCGGCGGCGGCCCGTGCCCTGAACCGGATGGTGGGCCTGGACGAGGACCTGCGCCGTCTGACCGTTGACAAAGGGGGCCTGGACCCGCTGATCAACGATTTTCTCTTCGGCCGGCCTCTTGGCCAGGCCCTCAGCCACCTGGACCTCAAACCGGTCCGTAAAGGTCGCCGCGCCGGTGGGGCAGAAAATAACGCATCGGATGGGACCGCACCCGCTGCAAGTCCGCGGCCTTGAGGTCGGCCAGCAAAAGCCCTTCTTGGCCATCACGTTTTTCGGCCAGAACCTGCCCGTCCGGGCCGATCACCACGGCACAGCCGGCAAACCCCAGGCCGGCGCCGTTGTCCCCTGCCTGGTTGACGGCCGCCACGAAGACCCCGTTGTCAAAGGCCCGGGCCGGCAGGTGGCGCATCCAGGAGGCCAGCTTTTCATCCGGCGTGCCCCGGGGCGAGGCATGGGGGAAAAAAAGGGCATCGGCCCCCTTGAGCGCCAAGGTGGTGGCCGCTTCCGGGAAATGGGCGTCCCAGCACAGTTGAACCCCGAATTTGAGGCCTTCGGCCTCAAATAAGGGCAGGGCGTTGCCCTGCCATAACAGCGTTTGTTCCGGCGGGGCGATGTGGCATTTGCGGTACAGGCCGAGGAAACCATCGGGGCCGGCGACGACATGGGTGGCAAAAACCGCTCCCTGTTCCCCGGTTTCCACCATGCCGCTGAGAATCGTCACGCCGTTGGCCACGGCCATTTTCCCAACGGCATCGGTCAGCGGTCCCGGTATGGCCTGGGACGCCGGCAACCGTTCGACCTTGGTGGTGTAGCCGCTGAGGTTCAATTCGGGAAAACAAACGATCTTTGCTCCCCGGCGCCCGGCTTCGGCGGCCCAGAATCCCATCGTTGCGAGGTTTTGCTCGAAGCGGCCGACCCTGGCTTCAACCACGGCCAAAGCGATCCGGATGTCCTTCACGGTGCCTCCCTTTCTATCCTGGATCGTCATGGCTATCATACCGATGGGTCGGTCTCAAGGGGCAAGGAACAAAGCGGTCGGTGTCGCAAGCGCCTTGGCGATCCGCGATGTCCTTTCCGGCACTTTTGTTTCTAATCTTTTTTTGACTTTCATGGTGATTCGGCGGTAAACGCTATTGCGTCGAAGTCGAAGCGGTCATGGCGATCCGGCTTTTTGCGTTGCGTTTGGGCAACCGCCATGAGCGTCGGCCAAGGCGGGCCTTCCTCTTTTACCTCGGTTTGTGTTTGCAAAACTGTAAAAAAGCAAAGAGGCGCTGTCATGAATGACAAACCACGCAAACTGCCCATTCAAGTGGCGTTGACCGTTCCCTTTGTCTTGCTCACGGCCCTGGCCATGGGCCTCTCCGGTTACCTGGCCCATGTCAACGGGCGAGAAGCAGTGGACAACGCGATACACCATCTGCGCGGCGAGATCGCCAACCGCATCGACAGCCAGTTGCATGCTTTTTTTAACGTACCCTTTCAGATCAACCGGCTCAACGCCGACGCCATCGGCCGGGGAGCGCTGCGCGCATCCGACACCAAAGCGCTGGAGCGCCATTTTATCCGGCAGATCGACGTGTTTGAATCGGTGAGCAGCGTGTATATGGGCAATGCCAAAGGCGGCCTGGTCAACAGCGGTCGGGAGCCGGCTACCGATGCCAGGTACGTGATCGGCACCGCCGGTTTTGCTGCGGGTGTGCTGGAAAAGCATGCCATCGATGCGCAAGGCAACCGGACGGCTTTGCTCGCATCGGTGGCGGATTTTGACGCCCGCAAACGTCCCTGGTACGCCCCTGCCATCGAAAAGAGCGAGGCGTGCTGGAGCCCGGTTTACGTTCTGTCCACCGGCCAGGACATGGCCATTACGGCCAGTTACCCGGTGATCGGGGCTGACAGCGAAGTGCTGGGCGTAGTGGCGGCGGATGTGTTTTTGTCGCACATCCGGCGTTTTTTGCATGCCCTTGATGTCGGCGCCCACGGTCATTGCTTCATCGTCGAGCGAACCGGCTTGCTGGTGGCTTCAACTGCGGATGAAAAACCGTTTGTCCAAGGCACAGGGGGAACTCATGGCCAAAGGCTTCACGCTCGGCAGAGTCAGTCCGCAGTCATCCGAATCGCTTCCACGCTGATGACGGAACGCTTCCCCAATGGAGGCAGTGGTTCGGCAACGGCGACCTTTACGGTGGATGACCAGCAGCATTTTGTAAAATTCGCCACCTTCCAAAATGGCAATGGCTTGGACTGGATTGTCGGCATCGTGATCGCCGAAGCCGATTTTCTCTCACCAATCGCACTGAACACGGATTATACGATTCTTCTCGGGGTGCTGGCCTTTTTCCTGGCGACCGGTTTGGGCCTGGTCGCCGCGCGCCAAGTGGCCCGGCCGGTGTTGAACCTCCACGCGGCTTCCCGCTTCCTGGGAACGGACCAACAGCCCGAATCGGTTCCCGAGGACAGCCGGATTGGCGAGTTGTCTGACCTGACCCGGGCCTTCAATGAAATGGCCGCCCGGTTGCGGGAAACCATGGACCGCCTTTCCCTGGAGATCGAAGGCCACAAGCGGGCCGAGGCGGCGTTACAGGAAAGCGAGCGGCATTTCCGGTTGCTGTTCGACGGCAACCAGGATGCGGTGTTTTTGCATCTGATCGATGACCAGGGCCGGCCGGGGCGTTTCATCCAGGCCAACGACGCGGCCTGCCGCCGGCTGGGCTACACCCGGGAACAACTGCTGGCGATGACACCCCTGGACATTGCCGGCCCGCAGATGGCTGCGCAGCAAGCCGAGGTTGCCGCCCGATTGCAGGCTCAGGGCACCGTTTTGTTCGAAACCGTCCATTTGACTCGGGATGGCACATGCATCGCCGTGGAAAGCAACGTGAGGCGCATGACCATCACCGGCCGGGATGCCGTGTTATCCACCTCCCGGGACATCCGCGAACGCAAACGGCTTGAACAGGCCCTGGTGGAGGGCGAACGCAATTTTCGGGCCTTTGTCGAATCTATCGCTGAGATGATCATGGTGGCCGATCTGGACGGACGAATCGTCTATGCCAACCCGGCCCTGGCACGCGCGCTGGACTACGACCCGGCCCGGGTGATCGGGATGAACGTGCTGGACCTGCATGCCTTCGACCGGCGCCAGGAGGCCCAGACCATCTTCGATGAGATGGCCCGGGGGCTGCGGGACGTGTGCCCCCTGCCCCTGGTGACGCGCACCGGGGATCTGATCCCGGTTGAAACCCGGGTGTGGCGCGGCGTATGGAGCGGCGCCGACTGCATTTTCGGCCTGTCCCGGGATTTGCGCCGGGAACAGGAACTGTTGCAGATGTTCGACCGGATGTTCCGGCACAACCCGGCATTGATGGCGGTATCTTCCATTGAACCGTCCCGGCGGTTCCTGGATATCAACAACGCCTTTCTCACCACCTTCGGCTATGCCAAAGAAGAGGTGATCGGCAAGAACGTCACCGAACTGGGCCTGTTCGTGGCCCAGGACAAACAGGAGGAGCTGGCCGATCGCCTGCGCCGCGAGGGCCGCTTTGCCAACGTCGAGCTTCAGGTCAGGTGCAAGGACGGAGCGGTTCGCAACGGCCTGTTTTCCGGTGAGCGGATCGAGACCCAGGGCAAAACCTATTTTCTGACCGTGATGGTCGATATTACCGGCCTGCGCCACACCCAGGAATTGCTGCGCCAAAGCGAGGACCGGTGGCGCTTTGCATTGGAGGGGGCCGGTGACGGGATCTGGGACTGGAACGCCGTCACCAACGAGGTTTACTATTCACACCGATGGAAAGAAATGCTGGGATATGCGGACGAGGATATCGGCACGGACCTTTCCGAATGGGACCAACGGATCCACCCGGAGGACCGCGACCGGGTGTATGCCGCCATCGACGACCATTTTGCCGGCCGGACCCCGGTTTATGTCAGCGAACACCGGCTCAAGTGCAAGGACGGCGCCTACAAATGGATTCTGGACCGGGGCAAGGTGATCCAACGGACACCGGACGGGCAACCCCTGCGGGTGATCGGTACCCACACCGACATCACCGAGCGCAAACACTTGGAAAAAAAGGTTCATTATCTGGAAAAAACCGAAAGCCTCGGCCGCATGGCCGGCGCCATCGCCCATCACTTCAACAATCAACTCGCCGTTGTTCAGGGCAACCTCGAACTGGCCATGGGGGATCTGCCGGTTTCCACCGCAACCCACTGCTTCCTGATGGAAGCGATGCTGGCCAGCCGCAAAGCATCGGAGATTTCCGGGTTGATGCTGACCTATTTGGGCCAAAATGTCTCTCAACGGGAAATCCTCGACCTTTCCGACGTCTGCCGGCAACATCTGCCCCGACTGCGCAATGCCCTGCCCGCAGGCATTGACCTGGTGGCCGAACTGATGGACAAGGGCCCGCTGGTTGCCATGAGCGCCATGCAGTTGGGGCGCGTCCTCGACCATCTGGTCACCAATGGGGCCGAAGCCCTCGGTGACCGGCCGGGATCCGTCACCGTGACAACCGGCATCCTGTCACCATCGGCGATTTCCCTCACCTCGATCCTGCCCATTGATTGGCAGCCGGGAAATGGGAATTGGGCCTATATCGAGGTCAAGGATACCGGCCCGGGGATCAACGAAGACGACATCGCCAAAGTTTTCGATCCTTTTTTCAGCACCAAATTCACCGGCAGGGGGTTGGGCCTGGCCGTTGTCCTGGGAATCGTCAAGGCCGGCGACGGCGCCATCGCGGTCCAGAGCCGCAAAGACCGGGGGACCGTCTTCCAACTCTTTTTGCCGCTGGTGGAATCCAAGTCGACGTGATCCGCCTGGTGTTCTGCGATTGGACCTTGCCTTGGGCAATGGACAACTGCCTGATGTGCTGCTGATCGGTCAAAAGTGGCCGCCGCCTTTCCGATAAGGCAATCAAAGGGATCGTCTTGCAGAGTTGAATCGCGACCCATCGGTTGGATGCCGTGAATTTCAATGCTATGATCGGACCATGATGCCCCGCTTGCCTTCCTCGACCCCACCGCCGGCCGGCCATTTGGACCAGCCGGCGTTTTTGCCCATGACCCGCAGTGAGGTGGAAGATCTGGGTTGGGGTCAAATCGACGTGCTTTTGGTTACCGGCGATGCCTACGTGGACCATCCGGCCTGCGGGCCGGCCCTGCTGGGCCGCCATCTGGTGGACAAGGGGTTTCGCGTGGGCCTGGTGGCTCAACCGGACTGGCGCAACCCCGATTCCGTGACCCTTCTGGGCCGGCCCCGGCTGTTTGCCGGCATCAGCGCCGGGGCACTGGACTCGATGGTCGCCCACTACACGGCGTTTCGCAAAAAGCGCTCCGAGGACGCCTACAGTCCGGGTGGCCGGGCCGGCTCGCGGCCCAACCGGGCCACCATCGTCTATGCCAACCTGGTGCGCCAGGCCTTCGCCGGCCTGCCCCTGGTCCTGGGGGGAATCGAAGCCTCCCTGCGGCGGGCCGTTCACTATGATTTTTGGACAGACAAGATCCGCCGCTCGATCCTGCTGGACGCCAAGGCCGACCTGCTGATCTACGGCATGGCGGAAAAGGCCATCGTGGCAACGGCCCGGCGCCTGGCCGCCGATCCGGGCGCCAGCCTCGAAGGGATCGCCGGCACGGTCGTTGTGGGCAACCGGGCCGATCTGCCTGCCGAAGCCCGCGTCGTGGCTTGGCCAAGCCTGGAACAGATCCAGGCCGATCCGCGCCAACTGATGCAGGCCACCCTGGCCATGGAAGCCCAGGTCCATATGGCCGACCATTGGGCCGTGCAGCAATCCGCTGGCCGGACCCTGATCTTCGCCCCTCCGGCCCCGCCCTTATCCACCCCGGAACTGGACCGGCTCTGGGCCTTGGGCTACGCACGGCGGCCCCATCCTTGTTATGCGGACCCCATCCCGGCCATGGAGGTCTTGGCCGCCAGCATCACCACGCACCGGGGTTGCGGCGGTGGCTGCGCCTTTTGCTCCCTGGCCATGCACCAGGGCCGCCGGGTGCGCTCCCGCAGCCTGGATTCCATCCTGGCCGAAGCAGCGGGCCTGGGAGACCGTCCCGGCTTTGCGGGCAGCATCAGTGACGTGGGCGGTCCCAGTGCCGGGATGTGGTCGGCCCGATGCCGCAACCCGGACCCCTGCCGGCGGCCAAGCTGCCTTTTCCCCAAAATCTGCCCGTTTTTCAGGGTCGATCACCAGGCCAATCTGGAAATGCTGCGCGCCGTGAAACAAGTGCCCGGGATCCGGCACGTGCGCGTGGCCAGCGGCCTGCGCTTCGATCTGGCCCTGCAAGACCCCGAAAGCCTTGCCGCCCTGATCGCCGAGTTTGTCGGGGGGCAACTCAAGGTGGCACCGGAACACGTCTGCGATGCGGTCCTCAAATGGATGCGCAAGCCCGGTGTCCGGCGGTTCGAAGAATTCGTGGATTTTTTCAAGAAGGCGTCTAACCAGGCCGGCAAGGCCCAGTTCCTGGTGCCCTACCTGCTCAGCGCCTTTCCCGGCACCACGGACCAGGACATGGTTCACCTGGCCCGCTGGCTTTCCCGAAGGGGCTGGAAGCCCCAACAGGTGCAGTGCTTCATTCCCACCCCCGGCACGGTGGCCACGGCCATGTACCATGCCGGCATCGATCCTGAGGGGCGGCGCATCGCCGTTGCCAAAAGCGACGCGGCCCGCCTGCGCCAGCATGGCATTCTGATGGCCGGGAAAAAAGAAGAAGGGGTTTTCAGCCGGTGACCACCGCCTTCATCGGCTGTTCGTTGACCTGCAGGGTAAACACGTCGGGACGGCTGTAGTGGCCGCTGACGTCAAAATCGAACTTGCCCCGACCGATGTCGTTCAAATCCAGGGTGGCCGTTAAAATGGTTTCACCCGAAAAATCCGGGCCGGCCAGCACCTGGCCCAGGGGATTGACGATGG
>Ga0116204_1000558_pt1 | contig 21237 bp, 19 predicted proteins | sample LakKivwa52mmetaG_FD_94481 | JGI IMG/M metagenome (GOLD analysis project Ga0116204, IMG submission 94481) | Anoxic lake water microbial communities from Lake Kivu, Rwanda to study Microbial Dark Matter (Phase II) - Lake Kivu water 52m metaG | ecosystem: Environmental > Aquatic > Freshwater > Lake... | reverse complement strand
TTGGCTGCAAAACTATCGCCGCATTCTGGTTCGTTATGAACGTTTTCTTGAGAACTACCTCGCTTTCGTTCATTTGGCTTGCATTGTTATTTTTGTCAGAAACTATTTTTGAGATGAGTTCTAAATAATCGCAACAGGTGACAGTCACTTTGGAAGTGACTGTCACCTGTTTACCAAGGAGCAACCATGAACTACATCGCATCAGACACACGTTATCAATCCATGCAATATCGCTGCTCGGGGCGCAGCGGACTGAAACTGCCCGCCGTGTCGCTTGGGCTGTGGCACAACTTCGGCGGCGTGGACGTGTACGAAAACAGCCGTAGTATGGTGCTGCGCGCCTTCGACCTTGGCATCACGCATTTTGACCTTGCCAACAATTATGGTCCGCCGCCTGGTTCAGCGGAGGAAACTTTCGGTCAGATTCTGGCGAAAGACTTGCACCCATATCGTGATGAATTGGTGATCTCGTCGAAAGCGGGCTATTTCATGTGGGACGGTCCCTATGGCGAATGGGGTTCACGCAAGTACCTGATCTCTAGCCTCGACCAAAGCCTCAAGCGCATGGGTTTGGAATACGTGGACATTTTCTATCATCACCGCCCCGACCCTGAAACTCCGCTCGAAGAGACGATGCAAGCGCTCGATTACGCTGTCCGCAGTGGACGGGCGCTCTATGCCGCCATCTCGAATTACCCTGCTGACAAAGCGCGTGAAGCAGCGCAAATATTGAGATCGCTTGGAACACCCTGTCTCATCCACCAGCCTGTGTACAGCATGTTCAACCGCTGGGTGGAGGATGGGCTGCTCCAAACGCTGAAAGAGGAAGGCATCGGCTGTATTGCGTTTTCTCCGCTGGCGCAGGGTTTGCTGACGGATAAATACCTCGGCGGCATTCCTGAAGGTTCACGCGCCTCGAAAGCACATGGATTTTTGAAACCCACGCACATCACCGATGAGAAAATTGCCAAAGTGCAAAAGCTCAACACCCTCGCCCAGCAGCGCGGGCAAACCCTCGCGCAGATGGCATTGGCATGGGTTTTACGCCACGAAGAGATGACCTCCGTGCTGATCGGGGCGAGCAAGGTCAGCCAGATCGAAGATGCTGTTGGAATGTTGAGTAAGGTGGAATTTTCGGGGGATGAACTGAAAGAAATCGAGAAGATTCTAAGAGATTGACGATAGACCATGGACGATGGGGCTTCTATCGTCCATGGTCGGCGGTCTATGGTCAATTATCCGCGCCAGATCTTGAAATTTTTCAAGCTTGAACCGCCCAAAAATTCGCGCACGATGGAATTCGATGGGATCAGGTTACTATCCAATGGCAGGAACCACTCGAGAAATGCCAGCAGCCTGCGGGCTTCAATATATTCGGGGGCATTGTGCGGAACCTGCCGCAGCAACGGCTCAGCCATCGATTTCAAGGCAGAGAGTTCAAACACCAACGCCGAGTTGAACATCACATCCGCATTTTCTTGATACGGGAAAATATGCCGCTTCTCGCCGCGCCGAACCGACTCCCAGCGTGATATGGTCGCCTGCGCCGAATATCCGCGCTCGCGGGCATCTCGCACAATGCGGCGGATGAGGCGCGTGTCGGTGGTGGAGACGCGATTATGGCGGTCTAGGTTGAGCTGTGTCAGGGCGGAGACATAAATTCGAAACGCTGTATCAGCCCAACGGCTAGGGATGAGGCGCGGATTCATCCCATGAATACCTTCGAGGATGAGTGGTTGCCCGTCACGGAGTTGGATCACATCCCCCTCTTCGCTTCTGCCTGTCTTGAAGTTGAATCGCGGGAGTTGGACTTTTTCTCCGCTGAGGAGTTTTTCGATATCCTGCGCGAGGCGTTTGAGGTCGAGCGCTTCAAGCGTTTCGAAATCATGGTCGCCATTTTCATCGAGCGGCGTGTCGTCGCGGTTAACAAAATAATGGTCAAGCTCGAGCGGATAGGGGGAGATACCGCGCGCAAGCAATTGAACCGCAAGCCGCCTCGCGGTGGTGGTCTTGCCCGAGGACGAAGGACCCGCCAGCAAAATGATGCGCGAATGATTTTGCGTGATCTGCTCGGCGATCAGGGAAACGTTTTGCTCATGCAACGCCTCAGAGACCAGCACGATCTCATCCGTCCGACCTGATTCAATAGCATCGTTAAGCGCACCAACACTGTCAATGTGAAGGGTTTCAAGCCAATGACCATATTGACGGAAAGTCTTCAGCAATTTTGGGTAATCGCCAAGCGGCTCGAGCTGCGTGGGCGCATGGCGGCGCGGATATTGCAAAATGAAACCACCATCGACCATGTTCAATGCGAACCATTTCAAATAGCCCGAAGACGGAACCATGTAACCATGCATGTAATCCATCTGATCGTTGAGGCTGTAAAGCGTGAGATATTCCTTGCGGCGATGTTTGAGCAGGCGCAGTTTATCTGTGTAGCCGCGCTGGGTGAAATATTCAGTTGCCTCTTGAATGGGAATTTCCCTGCGCTCGAACTCATGGTCTTCTTCAATGAGTTTACGCATGTGCTGGTCAAGCGCGGTCAGTTCATCTTCCCTGAGAGGAGCACGTTCCTTGACCTCACAATAAAATCCGCCCGATGAAACGGAATGGTCAATATTCAGACAACCCGTTTTGAATATCTGCCCAAATGCCATCTCAAGCAGAAAGACGAGCGAGCGGCGGTAGATGCGCGCGCCGTCAGCTGACTCCATGCTGACAGGCTGGCAGTTGGATTCGATCTCGATGGGATAGGTCAGTTCGTGGATCTGGTTATTGATGATGGCGGCGACGATCGGCGCGGGAAAATCAGCCTGCACAAGTGCCAAGAAATCCCCCACCCTCGTCCCACGCGGAGCGGAGAGGGTCTTTCCGTTAGGGAGATGGAGTTCGACGTTTGGGTTGGGGGAGGTAATTTGAATCATTTTTTTTGAGTCAAAAGTCAAACGTCAAAGGTCTGCGTATAAGACTTTCGACCTTTGACGTTTGACCTATATTTTTTCCAACAACTTCTCTGGCTTGCCTGCAAAGTCTTCGAGCGGAATTTCCTTGTTCGTGAGCGCCAGCAGGGTTTCGGTGAGGACTTGGTTGACGGGAGTGGGAATATTACGGGCTTTGCCCTCACGGACGACAGCCCCATGCAAATATTCGATCTCACTTTTGCCGCGTCCCGAGTACAGGTCAATGTGAAAGGAAGGCATCTTCCCACCACGCCCGCTGCCTGCCGCTTTGGAGAGGAACAGTTTGGAAAGCCAAAGCGGCAACTTCGTAGCAAATGCCAGCAATCCGACTGGCGTCCCGGGCAGATCAACGACCTCCAAGCCCATAGACCTCATCACCGCGAGGCATTCCTTGAGCATATCAATTTCAAGCCTGTAAAGGCGTTTATCTGCGAAGACCTGTGCTGCTGTCAGATTGAGAATGGCAGAGGTGGGGTTGGCGATCAGGTTTGTGAGCATCTTCGACCATTTCATGCTCAACGCATCAGGATACAAACGGCATTTGAGATAGGCTTTGTCCAACGCCGAGACTAATTTCTCCGAGAGTGGATGCCCCGCCGCAACGCCGACACCGCGTAATTTTTCGAGGACTATATCGCCTGCGCCGCGCCGTCCGATGGCAGTGGTGACCGTGCCATGAATGACCTTGTCCGCGCCGAGGGTGCGGGCAATAATGGGTTCATTGTCCACGCCGTTGGAGAGACAAAGAATGGGAGGAAGTTTATCCACGAACGGTTTCAAACCTTCCATGGCGGGAGCGGTATCGAAGGATTTGAGCGCAAAGATGGCCGCGTCAAATGGACCGAAGCGCAATGCTTCCTCCAATGATGGTTCGATCATGAACGCTCGCGGCGGGACAAGAAACGCTTCCTTTGTCTGTCTTCTTTCGTCAATGGTCAGGTCGAGACGCAGCCCTTTGCCGCGTAATTCCTCGACCATTTTTGGCTGTTCGACAAAGACGACCTGATGTCCTGCCAATGCAAGCGAGCCGCCGATGTACGTTCCAATGGCGCCCGCGCCAAAGACGAGAAATTTCATTTCAGAGTTGGTGGAAGAAGGAAGGGTCATGAGTTCTTTCGATTTACGATTTTGGATTTAGCCGGCGCTCAGCCAATGGGTATGATCGTTCAACTTATCGATCGCCCAACGATGCTGATGCGGAAAGTATGTTAACTGGGCAAACGCTGTATTCTCAAAGCGAAAACGAGTACCCGAATTATTTGCCTGCGGAACAATTCCCACAATGGCATGCATGACTTGGTTCAACAATCCGCCATGCGAGACGATCAAATATCGCGCAGGTTCGCGCTTCAATAACTCGTGCAAAGCCTGCCCTGCCCGCAGGAAGAGTTCCCAATCCCCTTCCCCATCTGTGCCGACGGGGTCATATGGGGTGGTGAAATCGGGGTGCGAAAAAATCTGGCGGACTTCATGCGCCGTCAGCCCTGAAAATTCGCCGTTGTCCCGTTCCAACCAGAGCGGGTCAAATTCGACGCGCAGGTTCAAGGCAGAGGCGACGGTTTCCGCCGTTTCCTTTGCACGCTCCAGCGGACTGGAAATTACAAGATCGAATTGCATGCCCTCTTTTTTCCAGCGTTTGGCAAGCGCATTTGCCTGCGCACGTCCGCGCTCGGTGAGCGGAAACTCCGCCTGCCCCTGCCAGCGCGCTTCGGCATTGCCAACCGATTCGCCATGCCTCAAAAAAGTGATTTGAAAGATCTTCGGTCTATTCTCCGCCATCGGGCAGCTTCCCCTTCAAAAGATAAATTGGGCGACGCTTGACTTCCTGAAAAATATAGCCAACATACACGCCGATAAACCCAAGCAGAATCATGATAATACCGCTGGCGATAAGCAGGATCGCCATCAATGAACTCCAGCCTGGCTCCACCTGCTCGGTATTGCCCGTCAGCCACAGAGACAGGACATAAATCAATTGCGCTCCTGCAAGCACGAAGAATGCCAGCCCTGCGCTCAAACCGATATACAAAGGCGCAAGTGAAAAGGAGAAGATGGCATCCGAAGCAAGACGCATCATTTTTCCAAGAGAATACTTTGATTTCCCCGCAATGCGGGCAGGTTCGTGATAGGGCAAAATGACGCTGTTGTATCCCATCCATGAGATCATGCCGCGCAGAAAACGATGATACTCATGCATCGAGCGCAAACCATCCAACGCGTTGCGTGAAAGCGCGCGGAAATCCGCAGCGCCTTGCATCACGCGTGTGCCGCTGATCTTATTGATCAGCCAGTAAAAAATATTGGATGTAACTTTCTTGAACGAAACAGCGCGTTCATCCTCCATGCGCTGGGCTTGAACAACATCGTAGCCTTGTTCAATGAGCAAGATCATTTTCGGCAGCATCTCAGGCGGGTGCTGTCCATCGCCGTCCATCGAGATCATGATGTCGCCATGCGAAGCGTCCATGCCAGCTGTGAGCGCGGCTTGATGCCCAAAGTTGCGGCTGAGCTGGAGCAAGGTAACTCTCTGGTCATTGGCTGCAACTCCTCGAAGCGTATCAACCGTCCCGTCGCTTGAGCCGTCATCCACATAAATAAAACGAAAATCATAGGGCAGGGAATCCACCACGCGGCAAATATCCGCATAGGTCTGTCCTATGACTTCTGATTCGTTGAAGACGGGGATGACGAGGTCTATTTTGAGTTTGGGTTGGCGCTTGGGAGACATCTGGATGATTTTACCATGCGCCTCAAACCTTAACCCCGTGCCTGTCAGCCAGTAGACGGAGAGCCCGCTCCGCCTCGGCAGTTTTCTGCTCATCGCTCCAGTCCAGAGCGGAAGCCAGAACCTCGGCGATCTCGAAGAGATTCTCCTTCGTCACCCGACCGAGCATGGCAAGCATGGTGCGGCGCAGCAGAAGATCGTCAAGATGTTCGACCTTTTCATATTGGGCAAGGAAGGCGATCTCGCGTTTGGAATATTCAGGCAGTGATACGAGCGGAGCATCGGCAGCACGATTGAGAAAATCGGCAACGGCTTCGGCGCGTGTGCCGTAGCGTTCGAGCAAAACGGCGAGGCGTTCCTTCGGAAGTCCCGTCCATGCGGCGACGCGATTGATGAATTTCTCGCGCTCCTCCGCTGTAACGGGGAATCCGCGTCCGCCGCCGATGGGCAGGTCATGCGTTTGCTTCTGGCGTTCGATGCCAAAAAATGGGAGGGTTTTATCTGTAATCTGCTCGGCAAATGCGCGGAAGGAAGTCCACTTGCCGCCTACAAGCGAGTAAACAGGGAAGCTCAAATTCGTCCAATCGCCGCTGAGCACTTCGATGTGATGATCACGGCTGACCTGCCCCGTGGTCTTTGCGCCGCTGCTCGGCAGGGGACGCACACCCGTGAAGCGAAAGACAACCTGCTCCCGAGTCACTTTGATGGACGGGAACACCCGTTCGACCATGCCGATGAAGTAATCCACCTCTTCATCGGTGCAGCGCGCTTCGTCGGGATTCTCGATCTTGATATCTGAGGTACCGATCAGCACACGGTCGAACAACGGGAAGATAAGCACAATACGCCCATCCTTGTTTTCGAAGAAAAATTCATTGCCGCCAATTGCCGCGCGCAGTTCGGGGTTATCCACAACGAGATGTGAGCCTTTCGTCCCGCCGATAAAACGGGTGGATAAGCCAAGGCTGTGATTGGCGAAATCGATCCACGGTCCTGCCGCGTTGATGACCAGTTTTGGGCGCACTTCGAAAGTTTCATCGGTCAGTTCGTCACGCAGAAAGACCGTATCCTTCTCCCCTTTCACCATGCTGACGTAGTTCAGCGCACGGGCATTGGGGCTTTCGGCTTCAGCATCGAGCAAAATTTCAAGCGCAAGGCGTTCGGGGTTTGAGATCAAACCGTCATAATAGGTGGCAGTATTGACAATCTGAGGATTGAGCTTGTCCCACATCTTCAAAGAGGCTGCCTGCCCCAAAAATCGATGGCGTGGAACCGTGCCCTGTTTCCCCGTGTACGCATCGTACATCATCAAACCAAGTTTGATGATGAGCGAGCCGCGCTCCGAGGGTTTATCAAGCCAGCCCAAAAATTTAAGCGGCGCGTTGAAGATCCCAGACAAATATTTGAAGATGGGAATCGTCGTCGGCAACGGCTGAACGAGATGCGGCGCATTCTGGATCATGCGATTGCGTTCCCGTACCGCTTCACGCACCAGACGGAATTCTCCATTTTCGAGATACCGAATCCCGCCATGTGCCATATGCGAAGATGCCGCGCTCGCGCCTGAGCAAAAATCGGCTCGGTCTACAAGCAAAACATCCACGCCGTTGAGTGCAAGGTCACGAAATGTACCAATGCCGTTGATCCCAGCGCCAACGATCAGCACCGAAACCTGCGGGTTTGCTTTGAGAGAGGAAAGGATTTCGTTTCGATTCATAGTGAGTTCCAAGTAACAGGTTACAAGTTGCATCCAACCTTTAACTTGTAACCTGTAACATTCAACTGCCTTATTCGACCCAATCAAACGTGCGCTTGACGGCTTTTTTCCAACTTGAGTATAAACCCGCGCGGCGCTTCGCGTCCATTTTCGGAGACCATTCTTTATCGCGTCCCCAGTTCTTTTTCAACTCGTCGGTATTCTTCCAGAAACCAACAGCAAGCCCCGCCGCGTAGGCAGCGCCGAGCGCCGTCGTCTCCGCCACTTTCGGGCGCACCACTGGCACATTCAAAATATCCGACTGGAACTGCATCAGCAATTCATTGAAGACCATGCCTCCATCCACTTTCAACGTGCGGAGTTTCACGCCAGAATCTTTTTCCATCGCATCCAACACTTCGCGGGTCTGATAGGCAGTCGCCTCGAGTGCTGCACGCGCAATGTGACCTTTGTTCACGTAACGCGTCATGCCCACGATCACGCCGCGTGCATCAGATTTCCAATACGGCGCGTACAATCCGCTAAAAGCAGGGACGAAGTAAATCCCGCCGTTATCTTCGACGGAGTTCGCCACCGCCTCCACCTCCGCCGACGATTGGATCATCCCCATGTTATCTCTCAGCCACTGGATCAGCGCCCCCGTGATGGCAATCGAACCTTCCAACGCATAGACAGGTTTCTTATTCCCGATCTTATACCCAAGCGTGGTCAGCAACCCCGCCTTGCTTTGGACAGGTTTCTCGCCCGTATTCAACAGCATGAAACAGCCCGTGCCATAGGTGTTCTTTGCTTCACCCACTTTGAAACAAGTCTGCCCGAACAACGCCGCCTGCTGGTCTCCAAGATCACCTGCAACGGGAATGCCCTGCAACACACCCATTTTGATATTTCCATACACCTCTGAAGATGACTTGATCTCAGGCAGCATGGTACGTGGAATACCCATCACCTTCAAGATTTCATCATCCCAATCAAGGGTATTTAAATTCATCAACATTGTGCGTGACGCATTGGTCACATCGGTGACATGCTTGCCCGCCGTCAAGTTCCAGATCAGCCAGGTATCGATATTGCCGAATAACAATTCCCCTTTTTGGGCCTTTGCCTTTGCACCCTTCACATTATCCAAAATCCATTTGATCTTGGGGCCCGAAAAATATGTCGCCAGCGGCAAGCCTGTCTTTTTCCTGAACCTATCCTGACCGCCCGTTTTCGCAAATTTTGAAATGATGACATCCGTCCGCGTATCCTGCCAGACAATGGCATTGTAGATGGGTTTGCCCGTCTTCCTATCCCATACCACCGTCGTTTCACGCTGATTCGTCACGCCTACCGCCGCGATCTGATCGCTGGTGACTGACATAGTATATTGTCTGCTGGCTTTCTTCAACGCCCCCTGCATCACTTCCTGCGTCCTTTCCAGGATCTCGAGCGGGTCATGCTCCACCCAGCCTGGTTTCGGATAAATCTGTCTGTGTTCCTTTTGGTCAACCGCGATCACATTCCCGCCGTGATCGAAAATAATAAATCGTGTGCTGGTGGTACCCTGATCAATTGCAGCGACATATTTGGACATAAGGAAGCCTCCTGCCCCCAATTGTAAAACAAAAAGTCCCCGCCAGAGTGACGGGGACCTTATCTTTCTACTTCTTTGCAGTACGCGCTGCAGGTTTGCGTGCTGCAGGTTTGCGTGCTGCAGGTTTGCGAACCGCTTTTTTTACCTCAACTTCTTCGATAACGGGCTCAGCCTCCATCTCTTCTTCGTAATCTTCCTCTTCAATTGGGTTCAGGAAGTTAAAGGCCATCACCGCCAATGTGGCGCCGATCAACGGGCCGAAGAAATAGATGATGTAGGTGTACACATCTGTCAGGCTGGGCTCTGTAAAAATGGCAGGACCAATCATCCGCGCAGGGTTAAGCGAAGCGCCTGTCAAAGGTTCGCCTGCCAAAATGGCAAATGTCATCGTCGCACCAACCGCCCATCCAGCCATATTGCCGCCTTTGCCAGCAACTACCGTGTGTAAAATGGTATTCACAAGGAAGAACGTGAGAACAAGCTCAACAACCATTGCCCAGATCGGCATTTCGTTGGTCAACACACCTACTGTCGCCGCAGGAGCAAGCGAACCGCCAACCGGGGTGACCGCGTAATGAAGGAACGCAGCCGCAGCCGCAGCACCTGCAAATTGAGCAACCCAATACATTACAGCCTGCACCCATCTGATCGTACCGTTCAATGCCAGACCAAACGTTACTGCTGGGTTGAGGTGTGCGCCGGAAATATGTCCATAGGAATAGTTATAGACTGCCAGTACAAAACCACAAGCCAGGGCTACACCCAAAAGCCCGGCGCCAACGATAGCCGCTCCAGCGCCAATGAACACGAGCGCGAAAGTGCCGATAAATTCGACAAGAAACATTTTTGTATTAGACATTATCACTCCAGGGATTTGATTTGATACACGATACAACCCTCTCCGCGTCATTCCGATGCGATGCAGGTTTTTTTTATTTTAATGCATAAGCGGCCATCCGTTGTTAACAGATAGCCGCTTATGATAAATCCATCTATTCCGATGAAATCGTCTGCGCCTTCATTGGCTAAACGATGTCGAACCGGTCGAGGTTCATGACCTTGTTCCACGCAGCGACAAAGTCATGCACGAACTTTTCCTTGTTATCGTCCTGAGCATAGACTTCAGCCAAAGCATGCAACTGTGAGTTCGAGCCGAAGACGAGATCTACACGCGTTCCAGTCCACTTCACTTCGCCAGTTTTGCGGTCGTGGGCATTGAAGGTGTCGGCAGATTCTGAAGTGGGGTGCCAGACAACGCCCATGTCCGTCAGGTTGACGAAGAAGTCGTTGGTCAGCTTGCCAGGCTGTTTGGTGAACACGCCATGCTGTGACGCGCCGACGTTTGCACCGAGCACACGCAGACCGCCGACCAGCACGGCCATTTCGGGAGCGCTGAGGGTCAAAAGTTGCGCCTTATCCACCAACATTTCTTCAGCGGATACGGTGTAGGTCGTCTTCTGGTAGTTGCGGAAGCCGTCGCTTTCGGGTTCGAGCACAGCGAACGATTCCACGTCGGTCTGATCTTGTGAGGCGTCGGCACGGCCCGGGGTGAAGGGAACTTCCACTTCATAGCCAGCCGCCTTCGCCGCAGCTTCGACCGCTGCACAACCGCCCAGCACGATCAAGTCTGCCAGCGATACTTTCTTGCCCTTCTTCTGGGCACTATTGAAAGCTTGTTGGATGCCTTCGAGTGTGGACAGCACGTTGGCAAGTTGTGCGGGCTGATTGACTTCCCAGTCCTTTTGCGGAGCCAAGCAGATGCGCGCACCATTTGCGCCACCGCGCTTGTCCGAGCCGCGGAAGGTGGAGGCAGATGCCCAGGCTGTAGAAACAAGCTCAGGCGCAGAAAGACCCGAAGCTAATATTTGGGCTTTGAGAGTCGCAATATCCTTTTTCGTAACGAGCGGATGATCCACAGCGGGGAGCGGGTCCTGCCAGATCAGGTCTTCGGCGGGGACTTCCGTGCCGAGGTAGCGGATTTTGGGACCCATGTCGCGATGAGTCAATTTGAACCAGACGCGGGCGAAAGCATCGGCAAACGCTTCGGGATTTTGGTGGAAGCGGCGCGAGATGGGTTCGTAGATCGGGTCGAAACGCAACGACAGGTCAGCCGTGGTCATCATTGGCGGATGTTTCTTTGACGGGTCGTGCGCATCAGGAATCATGTGTTCGGGCTTGCAGTTTTTCGGCTGCCACTGTTGCGCGCCAGCGGGGCTTTTGACCAGTTCCCACTCGTAGCCGAAGAGCATATCGAAGTAGCCCATGTCCCATTGAGTGGGGTTGGGTTTCCACGCGCCTTCAATGCCGCTGGATGTGGTGTCAATGCCAACACCAGTTCCCAATTTATTCTTCCAGCCCAGTCCCATTTCTTCGAGCGGGGCGGCTTCGGGTTCGCGCCCAACCAATGCGGGGTCGCCTGCACCATGCGCTTTGCCGAAGGTGTGCCCACCAGCGACAAGTGCGACGGTTTCTTCATCATTCATCGCCATGCGGGCAAATGTCTCGCGCACATCACGCCCGGAAGCGACCGGGTCAGGGTTGCCATTGGGGCCTTCAGGGTTGACATAGATCAAGCCCATCTGCACAGCTGCCAGTGGATTTTCCAAATCGCGTTCGCCGCTGTAGCGTTTGTCACCCAGCCATTTGTCTTCGCTACCCCAATAGACATCTTCTTCAGGCTGCCAGATGTCGGCGCGTCCCCCACCGAAGCCGAAGGTCTTTAATCCCATCGACTCCAGCGCTACGTTGCCAGCCAGAATCATCAAGTCAGCCCAGGAGAGTTTGTTGCCATATTTGCGTTTGATGGGCCACAGCAGACGGCGCGCCTTGTCGAGGTTGACATTGTCGGGCCAGCTGTTGAGCGGCGCAAAACGCTGGTTGCCGGTTCCACCGCCGCCGCGTCCATCGGCTGTGCGGTAGGTTCCTGCACTGTGCCATGCCATGCGGATCATCAGTCCGCCGTAGTGACCCCAGTCCGCGGGCCACCACTCCTGCGAATCGGTCATCAGCTTCGCAAGGTCTTCCTTGACCGCAGCCAAGTCAAGCTTCTTAAATTCTTCGGCGTAGTTGAAACCAGGCCCCATCGGGTTGGAAGCCGGCGCGTGCTGGTGCAAAATATTCAGATTCAGTTGATTGGGCCACCATTCGCGGTTGGATGTTCCCCGGCTGGCAGAGGTCATGCCAGCGTGTCCGGTAACAGGACATTTGCTTTCTTCGCTCATTGTTATTCTCCTTATAGTCATTTGCGGATTCAATTCAAAAAACGCAACACGTTTCATTTATTCTTTAATGATTGTACAACCCCGAGCTATAGATGTAAAATATAGAAAACCTATACTTACCATAGTCTGTGACTATACCCAGCTTGGGCATTATATACTTGGAAAATCTCATGGAAATCCACCAACTCACCTATTTTGTCGCCGTAGCGGAAACAGGCAATTTCAGCCGCGCCGCAGAACGCTGCAACGTCGCCCAGCCTTCCCTTAGCCAGCAGATCATGAAACTGGAACAGGAGTTGGGCGAAACCCTCTTTGAACGGCTGCCCCGCAAAGTAGTACTTACCGACGCGGGCAGGGTCTTACTGCCAAAAGCGTTGAGCATTCTGGGGGAACTTCAAGATATCAAACACACGCTCACACAAAACATAGATAACGGGTACGGCTCACTGCATGTCGGCTTCATTCCCACCATTGCTCCGTTTGTCCTGCCGCAGGTGATTCAACGCTTCGGCAGAGAATACCCCAATGCCAGCCTCACCGTGCAGGAAGACCTTACCGAAACACTGGTGCGCAATCTTGTAGATGGCACATTGGATGTCGGCATCACCAGCATGCCCATCGCGCATAAATTAATCCGCACGCAGGAACTACACATTGAACCCCTGCTGGTCGCTTCATCAAAAAAACACAATATCATCAACCGCGCATCCATCCGCGTAAAAGAATTGGATGATCTCCCATTTATCGCCCTCAGCGAAATGCACTGTCTTGGCGAACAGATCCAATCTTTCTGCCTGCAACAACAAGTGGATCTAAAAGTAGTCTGCGATACATCTCAATTAACTACGGTGCAAAATTGCGTTGCTCTCGGGTTGGGAGTTTCGCTTGTCCCGCGCGCGCTGGCGCTCAGCGATACGTCCAAAAGCATCACCTATCGTCCGCTCAGTGATACCACGCCGCAAAGAAAAATCGCCGCAGCAACCCATGCGGAAAGAACCCCATCGTTCCTTGCCAAAAAATTTATTGAGATCGTGCGCGAAGAATACCCGTCGTAACGGTTATCCCCAATGTCTCGCGCCTGCCAAAAATGACTTTCCACTCATGGGCTTTTTGCCCGGTGGCTGCACTTCATCGAGGATGAGAACCCCGCCTCCTGTCGCAACGGCGGGTTGGTTCTGCGCAATCAGCCTCTCCCCCGCTGACGCATTCCCCGCCTCCACATGCGCATGGTGAATCTTGAGAACTGCTCCATCTAGCTCCATGAACGCGCCCGGCCACGGGTTCATTGCCCTCACGCGGCGTTCCAATTCCACGGCAGGTTTGGTGAAATCGAGCAAGCCATCTTCTTTTTTGAGCATCGGCGCGTAGGTTGCGCCTTCTTCAGGCTGGGGCTGCGGTGTAATCTTGCCGCCGATGTAATCGGGCAGGGTTTCGAGGAGCAGGTCCGCTCCCAGTATGGATAATGATTGGAAGACCGAACCAGCCGTATCGTCAGGTTTGATGCGGATGGATTTCTTCGAAAGCATGGGACCGGTATCCAATCCCACATCCATTTTCATGATGGTCACGCCCGTCTCTTCATCCCCTGCAAGAATGGCGGCATTGATGGGCGCTGCACCACGCCAACGCGGAAGCAACGAAGCGTGGACGTTGACACATCCATATTTTGGCAAGTTGAGCACATCAGGTTTGAGAATTTGACCAAACGCCGCAACGACGATGAGATCGGGCTTCCATGCCTGCAATTGCGACATGGCTTCAGGCTCGCGCAGTTTTTGCGGTTGGATGACGGGAATGCTCAATTCAAGCGCAAGTGTTTTAACGGGCGGCGCTTTGAGTTCGCGCTCGCGCCCGGAGGCACGGTCTGGCTGGGTAATAACGCCCACAACTTCGTATTTCGCAGCAAGGGCGGAAAGGCTTGGCAGCGCAAAGTTTGGCGACCCCATGAAGATAATTCGAATGGACATGGCGCAATTTTAACATACAGTACCATTGGGTGAATTAGGCTGGTTGCATGATAGGGGGATTAGCTGTAAAATACTTCAAATCCAAACCAACTTATTCGGAGGAATAAACCATGTCTCAAGCACCAATGTCTGATGTTTCTCAGGACGACAAACTGTGGGCAATGTTAGGTTATATCGTCCCGCTGATCGCTATCGTTGCACTTTTCATGGAAGATAAAAAGAACCGCCCTTATGTTAAGTTCAATGCTGTGCAATCCATTGTTGCAACCATAGCTCTGACAATCCTATCCACGGTTACACTTGGCTGTGGCAGCATCCTTTTCATCGTCATGCTTTGGTGGGCCTATCAGGCGTACCAGGGTCAGGATGTCCGCATCCCAATGATCAGCGATTTCATCCGCAATCAGGGTTGGGCATAACCTGCAATCGTTCGAATAAAAAGACCCGCAGTGTGAACTGCGGGTCTTTTTATTAATTATGTTACGGAATACTGCCTGCAATATCCGAGCCAAGCCTGATCTCAACATCCACTGTTGAGTTGGGGTCAGGTTGGAAGCGAATCTGCCTGTCTGCGATTCCGAAGGTGCTTTGCAGCCAACGGATGGTGTAAACATCTGGTCCATACAAGATCACCACGGTGGAGCTATACGCCTCCGGAGACTGGGCAACTTCGGTGATATTCATGCCATAGGATTGGAAGACCGCACCTGCACGCTGATCGAGGCCCGAGTAGGTTCCGTCCATGATACGGACGCGGGAGGCTTCCTCTCGCATCAGGGTTGCGGCATCACCCTGGGCAATGGGGCTAAGCGCCCCACCGACTGTAAATATTTCGTCACGCAGAATTCGGATCTGTTCGGTGATGGGCTTCAGAACGCTGGCGTCCTCTCCACCGAGAGTTGTATTGTCAAAGACGGCCATACCCAACTGGGGATCGATCACTCCCGTCTTTATATTCTCCCGTGGAATATCCATGCCGAGAACGCCGAGTTTGATCGCATCATCAAAGGTTAGGTTGGTTTTAATGCCCCAACTCAGGCGCTTATACAACGCTGTAGAACTTTGAATAAATTTCGGGAAGTTTTCAGGGGTAAAGATGATCTTCTGAAGTGCAAAAATCACTTCCTGTTGGCGGCGTGCACGGTCGGCATCGCCTCCGGATGTCTTGCGGTTGCGGGCATACGCGAGGACTTTCCAACCGTCGCACAGGTCGCGGTATCCGCCTGTGGTGAGTTTTACCTTATCGAGACCTGGCCCAATGGGATCAAGAATCATTTTTTCGGTTGGGTACACTTGCAAACAACCGCCGATCTTGATGATCTCATCCACCATGGTCTCAAAAACGACAAAGTCAACCTGTACATAGTAATCCACAGGCACACCAATAAATTGGGAGACCGTCTGCATAGCAAGCCCGGGTCCACCACCAGGCAATTGCGCACCCTCGCCGCTGGGATAGGCGGTATTGATCCTGCTATACCCAAAGCCAGGAACATTCACCCACATATCACGCGGAATGGACAACATACCGCCAGTCTTGGTAATGGGGTCAATGGTAAAGAGAATCATCGAGTCTGTGCGCGGCGGGCCGTTGTTTTCTTCGAGGTCGCGGGCGTCCATACCCATAAAGAGGATATTGATGCGGCTGGCACCATCCCACGCGGGTGGTAAACTCTCAGCCACGGGCAATGATGGCGTCGGTGGAAGGCTTGTAATGGGGTTCCCCTGTTCGTCAACGGTAAATTCAGCGCCTTCGGCTACCTCCCCACAACTCGCGGGCGGGATGCCAGGCAGACCGGTCAAGGTCCAGCATTGGGTGAGATTGCTGATGAAAATAAACGCAGTCACACTCAAGGCCAGGGTGATACCCGAAAAGATGATCTGCCCGACCGTCGGACGTCCAATTTTTACATTTTTCAGAAATTCAAATTTACTCATTTTTTTTCAAAAACCTCAGGGCTTAATATATACCATATCCAGCCCAAGTCGTTCTAAGCCCTGCTGCGCCCAGTATTGCAGCAAGGCAGATTCGTTATCGTTAAGACATTTCATCATCACAGGAATGGCACGGTGATCACGGATCTCGGAAAGGGCGCGCAATGCCAAAATACGGACATTGGCGGGCGCTTCCTGCATGACCTCGAGCAGGCTCGGCACTGCGGAGCCTGCGACTCGCACCAAGGCATTGCCTGCCAACCCTGCTGTGAGCGGGTCTTCGTCTGCGAGGGTGCGGATGAGAGCGGGAATGGCTTCTTCGCCCGGGTGACTGCACAATGCCAACGCGGCAGCGGCTCGTACTTCAGGGGCGGAGTCGCTGAGGTGGGCAATCAAGTCTTCGGTCCGTGTGTGAGGCGAGGCGGCAAGGGCACATACCCCCCACCAGCGGATGTCAGGATCATCCGAGCGGGTTAATTCCACGAGAGGTGGAATCGCCGCTTCCCCCAATTTCACCAGCGCGGGGATGGCTCGTTCTGCGCGTGAATCATCCCCGCTGGTTAGATCAGCGAGCAGGTCTTCCATTTTTATTTTGCAGGCGGCGGCACGGGCAGGGCATCCTGCGCGGTGTTCACCCACTTGTCGCCTTCGTCGATCAGCATCACAGGGATGTCGTCCACAATGGGATATTTGCGTCCACAATCCTGGCAGATGAGCCAGGCATCTTCATAGAGGGTAAGCATGCCGTCCTTTTCGCGCACGCAATTGGGGCATCGGAGTATTTCAAGTAGTTCAGAACTGACCATGTTGTCTCCTTATTTTTTCAGGCAGGGATTGTACCATTGAACGCAATCGCGGATTTTTTCTACGAATCGAGCGGAGCGCACATTTGATTCTTCTTTGCGAGCCTTCGCGGGTCTTCGGTGCCTGGTCCATACTGACAGACAGCGCTCCACGGCTGGTAATACGTGCGGAATTCGTCTGAGAAATAGATCTGTCCGTTGCGCCACACGGAGCGGCTGACGGAAACATCCGCGCCTTCAGCGGAATAATCCACCTGTTCGAGTTCGCCTTCCTTCAATTCGGGGTTTTCCTCGAATACGGTCGGCTTGGGAGGAACTGTATTGTATGGGCCTGTCGTATCCCACGTGACACTGCGTCCATCAGAGGTGGAATAAAATTTCCATGTAATCGTGCGGGCCTGGACGTTGACATAGGTTTCCATCAGCAGCCAGTACGGCGTGTCGTTTTGGAATTTGAAATCAACCAGCGGGAAGAAAACGGCCGCGTCCAGCCCTGCAAGGCGGGCATCTTTTGCGCCGCTGCGATCCATTTCGTAGTACGTGACTCGATACGCATGAGAATAGCGCTCGACGACGGGGAATCCGCCAAAGAAGACAGTACGGAAAAGGGTGGTACTGACCTGACAAACGCCTCCGCCTACCCCTTTGATGGTTCGCCCACCATAGATGATCAACGCCTCAGCAAACCCGTTCTCGAGGCTGATGTCGCTGAGAATGTTTGCCATCGAGAATATCTCGCCGGGAGCAACAAGTACGCCGTGAAATTGATCTGCGGCAGCAACAATATTTTGAATGCGGGAAGCACTCGAACCGTAGAAATACGTCGTCTGTTCGGAGATCAATTGAGTAACCCCCAATTGTGTTCCTGTGGCAGTATCCACAACAGCGGGCTGCTGTTCAGAAACCGCCAAACTGACCGTATGTTCACCGCGCAAAAGAGTGTCGTTGATGGTCACAATACTGGCTTCCACATCCATCACACGCCCAATGCTTGACGCAGCAATCGGCTCGATCTGCCCTGTTTCATCGTTGAATACGAAGCGGGCATTTTGCGGGTTGCGGTCTACCACAACTTTGAGGTCATTCAAAGTGCGGCGCAAGGCGTTAGGGTCCAACCCGACGCGCATTTCAGCCGTATTGCCATTCTCCACCACTTCCACAGAGAGCATGTTGGCGAGAACGGGAATGTCATATACCCACGGACCAGGGTCGCCTTCGCGAGAATTCGGGATGGTGATGGTCAGCGGCTGGCTGAGGATACGACGGGCAGCTTCCGCCTGTGAGGAGACATCCATCAACCGCGGAGAGGTTTCTTGAATCACGAGCGGCACTTCCCCATCGCGGAAGGTTTGCAATTGCGCTCCAAGATAGATCAGGGTTGCGTCAAGATTGAGCGCACGTCCCAAACGACCAGGCTCAGACACCACATTCGTGCCTTCAACGCGCAAGCTGGCTTCCACAACGGATTGATTCACTTGTGTGGAAATATTTTGTAAATAGTTATATGCGACCCGCTGGTCAAATAGAACGACGGGGGAGACATCTGCCCCCAACCCACGTGCGCTGATCTGCCCGGAGAGCGCGCCGAACAAGCCGCCTTTGCGTCCGTGATTGTAGGCGGCAAGCGCACTGGCAGTCGGGTCAAAGACCATGCCTAATTCCGCAGGTGAGGCGAGCCAGACCCGTTCACCGTCACGAAAGAGGACTTTGCCCGTGATCGGGAAGGAAAGTGTCTGGCTAAGTTTCACCGCGGCATCATTTGGGGAAAGTCCGGAAAGGTCTACGCCTGCGACAGAGACGCCGGGGAAGATGCGCCCTGCATAGGCTAGCTGGTATCCAAGCATCCAGATGATGATGACGGCAAAGAACAGGATCGTCCCGCCGAGCAGGGCGGCAAATGCCTGTTTTACTGGACTACGGCGAAATTCGAGTGAGTTCATCATAAAAAGGATTATAACGAAAAAACACTTGTGAAGATTAAGTCAAGCTTTAGGTTGTATTAATGAATGCGTTTCATACAGTAGGGTACAATCTGGAAACTTTGGAGAAACAACCGTGATCAAAGAACAAATTCCCATAGAAGAACCTGTACAGGAAAATTCAAAACAGCACTGGACCATGTGGATCGCAGCGGGCGGCTGTGCAGTATTGCTCTGTTCGATGATCTTTGTGGGCGCAATGGTGCTGATCGGCCCTGATTTTGTACAGCAGTTCATTCCGAGTGTCATCAAACCTGCCGAAGAAACGTCCCGTGTTGAAACACAAAATAACACCATGGGAGATCCCTCTGCGCCGGTGCATATCATCGAATATGGCGATTTTCAATGTCCGTATTGCGTCAAGTTTTGGAGCGAAACCGAGCCGCAGTTGATCGAGGAATATGTCAACACAGGCAAGGTGTATTTTGAATATCGCTCCTTGGGAGCGTTTCTCGGTGAAGAGTCTGCCTGGGCAGCTGAGGGGGCTTATTGTGCAGGCGACCAAAATCGGTTCTGGGAATTTCACGACACCTTGTATACCAATTGGACAGGCGAAAATGTTGGCAATCACAGTTATGAAAAACTGATCCAATATGCTGGAACGCTGGACTTGAACATGGAGGAGTTCGAATCCTGCTTGAGGGAGGGAAAGCATAAAGGGACAGTGGAGCAGGATGCGGCGGCGGGTGCGGCGGCAGGCGTCCGTGCCACGCCGACCTTCTTCATCAACGGCGTCAAATTGGAAGGCGCACAGCCTTTTTCCGTCTTCAAGGAATTTATCGAAGATGCGCTGAACGGCGATTTCAATATCATGAACGGATAGCATGAAGCCATCCAAAGTATTTTTTCAAAACGAAGCCTTCACGCTCATTCAAGGAGACGTGCTGACCACACCGCATGTGGACGACGGCAGTGTGGACCTGATCGTAACATCACCGCCATACAATGTGGATATTCAATATAACTCACATAAAGATGATGTTTCATACGCGGACTATTTGGACTTCAGCAAACAATGGATGACCCGCTGTTTTCACTGGCTGAAAGATGACGGACGTTTCTGTTTGAATATTCCACTCGATAAGAACAAGGGCGGGCAGCAAAGCGTTGGCGCAGACCTGACAACCATTGCAAAAAATATCGGTTTTCAATATCACTCGACCATCATTTGGAATGAAGGAAATATTTCACGCCGCACAGCATGGGGCTCATGGAAGAGTGCATCCGCGCCATATGTCATCGCGCCCGTGGAATTGATCGTGGTGCTGTATAAAAAGAATTGGAAGAAACTCAGCGGCAGCAAGATATCAGACATCGAGCGCGATGATTTCATGAACTGGACGAACGGTATGTGGACGTTCAATGGCGAGAGCAAAAAGAAAATTGGGCATCCTGCACCATTCCCCATTGAACTGCCGCGCAGGTGCGTGAAACTTTTCAGTTATGTGGGCGACGTGGTGCTCGATCCATTTTGCGGCAGTGGCACCACCATGATCGCCGCTGTGTCGAATCAACGCAGGGGCATCGGCATCGATGTGGACAAAAAATATTGCGCACTGGCGAAGAAACGCATCATGGAAAATGTGGCACCTGAAAAAGCAAAAAGTAAAAAGTGACGCCGCTTCATCCCGTCCATCTGTGGTGAAAAATATGCCAACCGCCAACTCCAGAAACCGCTTTGACAAAAAGGACTCACTCGCACAAGGCAATCATGCTGAAGACCTGTTCGTGCTCACTGCTGTCAAAGATGGCTGGAAAATTTCCGCCTCCACCAAAGAACAGAACATCGACGAACATTGGGATTTCCTGATCGAAAAAGAGAATCAAGTCCACAAGGTCGAAGTCAAAAGCGAAAAACGCATCGAACGGAACGACGGCGCAGCGCAGGAAAATTTTATCTGGGTCGAACTTCGCAACGTGCGCGGCAAAGTCGGCTGGCTGTTCGGCAAGGCAGACTTGATCGCATTCGAAACCGCGAACTCCTTCCTCTTCGTCCAACGGCGCGACCTGCTCACAGTGGTGAATCAAAAAGTGGATCTGGTAGCCAAGGTCAAATCTGCGAAAGAGGCGCTTTACAAAATCTACACCCGCAGCGGGCGCAAAGACAAACTCACTCTGCTCCCCATCCAGGATCTTACTCCCATCATTTTTATGAAATGGAAAACATAGATGAGTCCTCTGCAAGAAGCCGTTCATTAATAGCCAAAACTTGGGCTGAAAACCAGCCTGGAGCGTAGCCAGCGCGCCGAAAAAACGAAAAAAGAAACCACGGCGGCGGGTGCTGCGTCGTTTTGCAGGCTTTTTGCTGCTTCTGCCTGCTTCATTTTGTTGCTCAGATAGCGTTGGATGCG
>Ga0116204_1000557_pt1 | contig 21246 bp, 20 predicted proteins | sample LakKivwa52mmetaG_FD_94481 | JGI IMG/M metagenome (GOLD analysis project Ga0116204, IMG submission 94481) | Anoxic lake water microbial communities from Lake Kivu, Rwanda to study Microbial Dark Matter (Phase II) - Lake Kivu water 52m metaG | ecosystem: Environmental > Aquatic > Freshwater > Lake... | reverse complement strand
GAAGAGGAGAACGTCTGGGAATGCGGAGAAGAACGCGAGCGCAAGGAGGGCGCTCCCTTTTCTTCCCGAGAAAACGAAAATTGAGAGGGCCGAGAGAAAAAGGAATGCGGGGGAGCTTGCCCGGAGGAGGAATTCGGCAGAGAGTCCCGAAGAAAGCGATAGAGCGACAATCAGGGAATGGAAGAAAGGGAGGTATGTGTGCGTCCTCCCTCCCGCCGAGAGCGGGTCAAAAGGCAAGAGAGTTCCCTCCTCAATTGAGAGGGAGACGACCCTCTCGTGGTAGAAATAGTCCCACCCCGAGGGTTCGCCTGAGAAAAGGGAGACTTTTGCCGCCGAGAATGCGAAAAAAATGGCGAGGCAGACTGCGAGGAAGGAGAAGACTAAACTGCTCCGGTCTTTCATTGTTCAGGGTCATGAAAGGCAGCATTTATTATTAAGCTAACCGGGATTTTTCGGCAATGAAGTCCCTAATTGAGCATTCTCCAAAAGAGGCGAGCCTCGGGGCCGGGCTCCTCCTTCTCCATTCAGGAAAGCTCTGCCTAGCCCTCGACCGGAAAGGGATTTCGAAAGAGCCCCTGAAGAACGCAATGAGGATTTCTGCAATCGGAGGAGGGCTCCTCCCGGAAGAGGCGGAGCGGGGCGATTTCCTCGGCGCTGCACTTCGGGAAGCGAAAGAGGAGGCGGGGATTCTCCCGGAGATCGCGTCAGCAAAAAGAACGTTTTTCATTGACTATGACAACTCCGTTAGGGAGGTGAAGATTTCTGATGCAGTCAAACCCGCAATAATTTTCAGGCGCGTCTATCTGAAGGGCCCTGAGAGCTGGCAACTGTTCTCGGCAAGCTTCATTGGGAAAAGCAGTTCCCGGCCGGAGCCAATCGATTTATCTGGCCTGGCATTCCTTCCTTTGAGCGCCCTCGCCCTCTTCTCAAAGGGGTTCTCGACAATCCCCGAACTTGAAATTGCCGGAAGCCATACTGTACTCAACGGGACTTTCCCGAGAACGGGGAAAATCTATCCCTTTGGGACTGTTGACGCAATAGTTTCTGCTGAAAAGTCAAGGGGATTTTCCCTCCCCGGGCTTTTCAGGCAAAGGGATTGACATTAAGAGAATAACCACTCAAAAATAGAAAGTCTTTTTATACTAGGACTGCGCAATAGTTGCGTGGGAGGGGGGAAGGCAAGGGCTCCTGCAAGAGGGGCTTTGGCAATAAAGTCCCTTGGGGGGACTGACATTTCCAGGGGCACCTGCCTAGAAATATCCGTTTATAACGCGGATACCGGGGAACGCCTGAAAACCCTTACAATTGACTCGGGCGGCTCTTATGACCGGAGCACGCAGAATCCGACACCCGAAAACGTTGAACTGCACCAGCAAACCCATATGCATTTCGACCATTACGGGAACATTCCCCGCCTTTTGGAGCGCAACGAAAAAACCCTCTCAACAGTCCTATTGTCTGAGGATTCCCTCACCCTTTTCCCCCTTGCAGTGAAGAACTCGGAATATATCAGGAAACGGGAAGGCTCAAAACAACGGGCTGAGCGGGCAATAGCCGCCCTTCGAAAAAAGGCGCGGGTTCTCGGGGACGGGGATACTTATTCTTTCGACACTCTTGCCGGAAAATGCGAAATAACCGCATATCGCCAGCCAAAGGGAATGGAGCACATTCCGGGAGCGCTCCTTTTCAAGGACACTTTCTTTTCGGGAACGGAAAGCCAGATTTCCCTCTCGACAATGTTTGACATTTATGCCGAAGTTACAGGGGACGCCGGAATTGATGCCAGACATTTTTCCCAATTCAGGAGACTCCGGGATGGAGAAGGGGCTCCGACAATCCTTGTCCCGGAAATGACAACCGCATACAAGCAATTTGAGGAGCGGACAAACAGGGAGAGCGAGGAGGTTTTCGTCGAGGCCGTCTCTGACGCAATAAGAAAGGTCAATTCAAGCCCGAACAAGGGCTGCGTCCTCCTCCCCTGTTTTGCCCAAAAACGGGCGCAGGATTTGGTGACATTGATTCCACGGGCAATTGAGAGGAGCGGAATCCCGAAAGAGGAGATAACCTGCTATATGGAGACTGGGCTTGGGAAGGGGTTTGTCGGCCTTGAGAAAAGCCCATATGCGGGGGTTTTCGACGAAATGGTCGAGAATTTCGGGAGCGGAGGGGAGGCTTGGTCCTACACTTTTCCCGACGGAAACCTCTATGTTGTTGCCGCATCGCCCGGTTTTTGCCACACCGGGAAATCAAAGGAAATCCTTGACGCAATAATGACTGGAAACATCCGGTATGGCGAGGGGGGCGCAGTTGTCCTCAATTCGACATATGCGCCTGAAAACAGCCCCCTGCGGGAAATTCTTGAGGAGGGCAGATACAAGGGGGACGCGATTCCGGACGGAACTGTCCGGGCAGTGAGCCTGAGCGGGCACCCCAACTGCGGGGAGGCCTATTTGGAAGCGGCGAAGGCGGTCGGAGCCGATTTCATTTTCCCAATACACGGGTCCGAGAAAGCGAGAAGGGCATACTCAGCCCTCCTCAAAAGGGCGGGATATTCTGACGACAAATTGATTTTTCCGGAGCCGGGAGGAACTCTTGTAGCATTCAGCGATTCCGGACGCTTGAGAACGAAATATGCGGACAATTCTTCGGACATTCCTTCAATTGTCCGGGAACTTGCAGGAAGCTGATTCAGCGCTTTTTCGAGAGAATCCCTTGCTTTGCCTGTATTGACTCGTTCTTCATTACAGTTTCCTGGAGCGCCTTTATTTCGGCTTCAGTCATTGGCCCGGTAACGTCAACTTTCGCCCTCCAGAATTGGGTTGTCGTTTTCGTCAGTTTGTCGTATTCGGAATCCGGCCCGCAGAAAAGGGTGCTCGATCTCCCCCCTTTCCGCTCAACTTCCCCCGCGAGCGCGACAATCCGCGCCTTGAAAGTGTTGAAATCCATTTTTGAGGGGCTTTCCCTTATTGTCAATAGCATCTGTTCTCTCCTCAGCCTCATATTGATTCGGCTTTTTCAGTATAAATGCCTTGCCCGGTTTCGGGCTGTTTTCTTGTAAAAACATATATAACCATACTAGGTGACACATTTGCCATGGTAATTGTTCCCGGAGCGGTTTGGGAAAGGAAGGAAGTGACTGATGCCCTAATTTCGAACCTGAAAGGGGTCTCGGAAGCCCTTGTGTCCGAAGAAGGATTCACCTCAATTATTGCAACCCGGCGGGAGAGCCCGAAAATGGAGGTAACAAAGAGGGTCTTGAAGCTAAAGGGCCCTGACGACCTCCTAATGGGCGCGTCCGGAATTGACAACCTCTCGTTCTACAAGACAGGGGGCGATTTCCAGGGGTCAATTGTCGCATACAAGGACCGGCTTTATTTCGTCTCCTCCCTCGCATTCAAGCTCGAAAGGCAGGCTCTCGCAATAAAGCCAGAGGAGAAAAAGGCGGAAATGGACAAGCTATTGTTCGATCTCAAGGGCAAGGTGACTGGAGCGGGCCTTCAGTTCTCCGGAACCCTTGATTCATTTTCCGCCGGAAAGGCGACAGCGTTCACAAAGGAAGGGGTTCTTGGGTTCCTCTCCCAGGTGAAATCAGCCCTTGCCGGGCTGAAGCTAAGGGCGCTCTAAAAAGGAGGAAAAGGAAAAATGTCTCCATACAAATTTTCCCTAAAGGACAAAAGGGAGTTTTCGTTTGATTCGGAAGAGGTTGCGACAAAGGAAGCTCAGACCGCGGCAAAGCAGTTGAACGAGCGGATTGTTGTCAGAGTCGAGCAGGGCGGGAACTGGCCGGAAGTCGCGACAGTATATCCCTCGGGCGAAGTGAGAAAGCCGGTTGACGTCTCCGCATTCGCAAGGAACCTGGAAACGAAAAGGTTCAGGCGCTGAACCCCTCAACCCTCGACAATGTCCGAGACATCAAGCTCCTTTTTTTCGGGCTTTTCCCTTCCCTCAGGCGAGAGCTTTTTCAATTTTTCCCAGGAATCCCTAAACGCACCATCTCCCCTTGAGACTATTGAGTTCGCCCAGTCGAGGAACCTGTCCTTGTTCGAGAAAAGCCGTCCCCAGGAACGCTCCCGCCCCTTTTTCGTTTTCCCGCAATAGCCTTCCGCCTCCTCTTTCGTCTTCCAGGGATAGAAATAGAGGCAGTCTGGGGAATAGTAATATTCCCCGTCTAGCCAGAACTCTTTGACTTCCGCCCTTGAAAAGATGTGGAACTCGCCCGAGAGGGGGCAGTGGCAGACAACCGCGTCCGCAACGCCCGCCCCGTTCTTCTTTATTGAGAAATCTTCTAGGCCGGTCGGGCTTTCAAGGTTCCTCGTTTTCACGTCTATTTTCAGGCCGTCTGAGAGGACAATGCTTGGCGTCCTGTTCGCGCCAACGTTTTTGAGGGACGCCTCCTTGAATCCGAGCTCCTTGAGCTTCTTCAGGACAAGGAGTTCCGACTCTAGCTTCCTTATCAGGATGTTTTTCTTTTTAGCCTCGTGCCCGAAGAATTCCCCGAGGGCAGAGAGAAGGAACGTCTCGCCCGAATTCTTTTCCCTCTCCGCCATTTTCGAGGGCGCCCTAGCCGAACGCTTTCGAGACTGCGGAGGAGAATGTCGAGTTCGCGCTCTCCGCAGCGCCAGTAGCAGTGCCCCAAATCCCGGACCAGTAGCCCAGGGCATATGCAATCATTATTATCACAATTGCCGCAATTATTATCCATTCAAGGGTTGAAAGCCCCTTCCTTCCGGCCATTCCTGAAAATTCCGCAGCGACCTTTTAATTCTTTTGCAGAAGGGGAAGATTCAGGAGAGGATTTTTTGGGACAAGAGGAATGTCAATCCTGAGAGGGCGAGAAGCGCGAGCGAATATTTCCAGAACGCGTCAATTTTCCCCCGTTTCGAAACCCCTGAGATGTCTGAGGCGACCTTTGCCGAAATTATCGGAAGAATCAGGCAGTATCCGAAAAGCGAGAGCCGGACAATCTCAGGATTGCCCGCTGAAGCGCCGAATCCTAAAAGGCCCCCTGCCCCCGCCATTCTCGAGAGAAGGGATATTATTGACGATGTTGTCCCGAGGATGAACGGGACGAAGAAGCCTGCGGACGCGAGAAGGGTGTATTTCTGCATCCGCAAGGAATTTTTCCGCTTGTCCTCAATTGATTTCAGGCCTTCGAGCTCCCTTGCGGTTTTTCTCACAAGCTCCCCCGCATCGAAATTGTTCCCGATTCCTATGACAATTGTCCTTGCGAAAATTGAAATCCTCCTGTTGCCCGAGAATTCGGAGAACTCCGAGAGAATGCAGTCCGCTAGGCTTTTTCGTCCAGAGTGCTTTTCATATGCGGTTTCCGCCTTCCGGAGCCTCCGCCCTATTTCCGTCTTCCCGTCCGCTCTCGAGAGGATTGCCCTGGCAGGAGAGCCCTTGGGAATCCGGGAGAGCCTGAGAAGGAACACGACTAGCTCTCGCTCTATTTTCGATTCAGCAGATTCCGCAAAAATCCGCATCATGGGGAGGAGAGCCTCACATAGAAATATTGGGCAACTGCCAAAAGCGGGAAAACCCCGAGGAAGAGGGCGGGCGCAAGGTATTGGCCGCCTTTCGAGAGCGCAAGAAAGACCCCCGCGATTGCCGGGACAACAGCTGAAAGGAAGACAATTGAGATGAAAACTATCTGGGAGTCGGCGGAATGTTTTTCAAGGGCGTTCTCCTCTTCCTCAATTAGCCCCCTGGCAGTCCCGTCAAGAAGCGCCTTTGCCGAGCCGTCGTACCCTTCAACAAGAACTGCCGAAATCGCCGAGAATGCGCCGACCGCTTTCTCCGAGAGCGTGCTCTCGGATATCCGGGAAATCGCCTTCTCAAGCGCTTCGCCTTTCCTCGCGCTCTCAAGCATTCTTCTTGCAAGCTCTTCTGCCATTCCTTCTCCCCGGGAAGCCTCTTCCAGGGCGTTCGCGGGGTTCAGGCCAAGCCCGAGGAAATGCGAATATTTCATTAGGAAGCTTCCAAGGCCCCGCTCAACGCTTTTCCTGAACTCAATTTCCGCAACTTTTCCGAGAATTGACGGGAGGCGGATTGAGGCGAGGGCCAAGAGAAGGGAGCCCAGAAGGAAAAGCGGACGGGACGAAATCAGGAAATAGACTGATGAGCAAACGAAGAAAACGACCAGGGGTTTCGAGAGCTTTTCTGCTAGCCCGACTCCCGAAAGGCGCGATGAATAATCTTTCTCCCCTGCCAGTCCGCTATTTCCCCCCAGTTTCCCTTGCAGTTTTTTCGGAGAATTCCCTGAAAAATTCCCGGTCAGCGAGTTTCGCGAGCTTCTTTAGGAGACTTTTCCTTGAGGCAAGCTCAGGCCCGATTGGCGCACCTCCGAGGAATTCCCTTGAAATCCTCTCCTCCGCTTTTGACTTTACGCCCGTTTTTTTCAAAAGCCCTCCCTTCTTCCCGGACTGCCCGAATATTTTTCTTACCTTGCCTTTCCCGTCAATTTCCGAGATTTCAAGAACTTTCCTCAAGAGCCCCTCCTTTTTTGTCTCAAACCGCCTGCAGGACACGAGAATTCCGAAATATCCGAGGTCATTTTCCCCGATTCCCTGGCTTTTCAGCCGCTCGACCGCCCCCTCAGGGGAATCCGCATGATATGTGTAGAATGTGGAATACGCGGGGCCGGAGAGGCAGGCTTCCCTCAATGCTGACGCGTCTTCCGGGCCCCTAACCTCCCCAATCACTATCCTATCTGGCCTCAGTCGGAGGGTTTCTCGCACAAGAAAGCCCATCCGTATCCCGAGGTTCTCTGCCTCTGAAAGGCAGACTTTGTTCTCGTGGGGGACTGAAATCTCGGGGATTTCCTCCACTACCGCAATTCTCTGCCTCTCCGGAACGAACCGCAGGAGGGCGTTCAAAAGGGTCGTTTTTCCCGCTCCAGTATTCCCAATTACCCCGATATTCGAGGCCCCCGCAGCTATTGCCAAGGACAGGAATGCGGCAGAATCAAAGTCAAGCATTCCGAGGCCGACCAAATCCGTTATTGTCAGGGGGTTTTCCGAGAATTTCCGTATTGCAATTGAGGGCTCCTTTGAGACTGGCGGGATTTCAACGGAAACCCTTTCGCCTGAAGGGAGGATTGCATGGGCTGAAGGCTTTGACCTGTCAACCCTCTTTCCCATTGGAAACAGGAGCTGGTTCGCCTTTTCCACGAGATATTCGCTCGAGGTGAACCTGAGGTTTGTCGGAAGCATCCCGAATTTCCTGTGGTAAACGAATATTGGAGAAGACGTCCCGTTAACCATTATTTCCTCAATAAGAGGGTCTTTCAGGAGGGGTTCAAGCGGCATCACGCCCTCTCCGGTTGAGAGGAAAACAATTTTCTCATACAACTCCCGTTTTTCCGGGGGAATCTTTTTTCCGAGGGCGGACTCGTATCTTGACACAAGCGCCCGTATCTCCCCGGAGCGCTTCTCCCCCGTCTCCACAATTTCAGGGAGCTTTTGGTATGCCTCCACAATCTTTCCTATCCTGAATACATCCTCAGAATCAAGCTTTTGCAGCCCTTTCGGGGAATATTCCATTTTCCCCGAATCCGAGACGAAGACCTCAGAGAACTCGCTTTCGAAAACAGACTCGCCCCCTTTGCGCCCGATTATTTCAAAACCCAGTTCAAGCATTGCCATTTCCGAATTTGTCAATCAGCCATTTTCTTCGCATGCAGTTCAATCAGGGATCTCAATTCCGCTCCCGCGACTCGTCCCTTGAACTTTTCCATTGCAAGACCCATGAGCCCGCTCATTGCCCTCGGGAGACCCTCTTTTTTGATATAGCCCGCCTTTTCCCTGACAAGGGCGCCTATTTCCGCAGACACCTTTTCCGGGTCAATCGAATCCTGGGCGCGAAGCATTCTTTCCCCGCGGAAAACCGCGGCAAGCGCGTCCGGAATCCCCTCCCTGAGGATTTTTCCTTCGCCCACAAGAGTCAGGAAACTGCCGAGCGTTTCTTCCGGGACTTTTCGGAGGTCGAACGCTCCCTTTCTCTCGAGATAGGGAATTGTCTCTTCAATTAATGTTGCTGAAAGCGTTGCCGGGATTTTTGCGTCAAGCGCCTTTTGGAAAATCCAGTATTTCTCGGAAACTAAGATTCCCTCGGCCAATTTTTCGGAGAGCCCGAGATTTTTCAGGGAAGTGAGCCGCTCTTCCGGAGTCTCGATTTCAGGGAGGTTCTCTAGGAGCTTTTCCGTCCCGACCGGGGAGACATCCGTTTCCGGATAGAACCTGGCGCTTCCGGAAATCGGCCGGAGGAAACTAGACGAATTGTCTGGATTGACCTTTCTAGTCTCCCCGGGAACGCCCTTTCCGGCGTCAAAAATTCTCCTCGCGATTTCATTCAACGGCAGATTGAAATCCGAATCCGAGTCCCCGGTCAGAATGAAGACAAGGTCGTTTTCCCCCGCCAAGAGGGCGTTCCTTGCTTTTGAAATCTCTTCCGGGGATATCTTGTATTTGGAAATGTCCTCGTCAGTGTGTATGAACCCTTTCGCTTTGGTGAGGACCTTGACCTTTTCCGCGACTTCCTTTCCAAAAGTCCGGCCCTCTCCCACTCGCTCCTTTAGCATTCCCGCAATTCCCGGGATGCTGCTTCCAAACACCCGCTTTCCTTTCAGGAGCTTGCACTCTGTTTCCGAAAAGCAGTCCGTCAATTCCGCTGTCGAAATGGGAACTTTTCCTTCAGATTCTTTTGAAAGCGCTTTCCCGTATTTTTCGCGAATTCTGACGAGCGCTTCCTGCCTTGCGAGTTCACTCTCCACAATCAACGGGATTTCTCCCAGGCTCTGGACCCCCTTCAATTCGACGCGCGCCCCCCCGTCGGCCGAAATGTTAATGTCCTGCCTTATTGTCCCAATGCCCCTTGACACTCGCCCAGTCATTCTCAAGAGAAGCCCGATTCTTCCGGCAACCTCTTTCGCCTCTTCAGGGCTTGAGATGTCCGGCGCAGTCGTTATCTCAACGAGCGGAATTCCGAGGCGGTCGAGGCGGAAAGTTGCGGAATTTTCCCCTGAGGCGATTATTCTCCCCGCGTCCTCCTCGATGCAGACAGACTCTATGCCAATTCTTTTTCCGGAAACCTCGACAAAGCCGTCCCTTGCGACAAGCGCAGTCCTTTGGAATCCTGAAGGGCAGGAGCCGTCAATAATCGCCTTCCTCATTGTGTGTATTTCCGGAAGGATTTTGCAGTTCAGGCTCCTTGAAATTATTAGGGCGGTCCCGAGGGAGTCGGAATCAAGGGATTTCGGCGGCTCCTCGTCAATTTCGACAAGACAGGTGGAATCCGAATACGCCTCGTAAATGAACGTCTTTTTCTTATTCGCTTCAGTCTCGCTTGTGAGGTCGCGCGCCCCGAGTTCGCTTGCAACCGGCCGGAGGAACCTCCTGACAACAACATCAGGAGAATCTTCCCTAAGAGCCGCAGGGCATTTGCAGAAAAGCTTCCTCCCAGTAACGCCCAGCTGGTTTCCTGGGTCAAGCTGCTGGTGTATTTCTAGCCCGGCCTTCATCGGGGTTTGTCACTTGTTTTGGTTTAAAGGTTTTTCCCGGGGCGCCCCGACAGAACGCAATCTTGGCTGAAACTGCCTTGTTCCCGGGGGAGCTCCGCGCTCCAGAAATCCGCCAATCTTTTATACTTCAAGGGCATCTTCGCGGAATGCCCCAGACAAGCTATCCTGAAGAAATAGAATCAAAATTCCTCTCCGGAATTTCTGAAGGGAACGAGGTCGAGATAGAGTTCTCTGATGGCTCGACTGAGCGGGGAATACTGATGCCCCGAATTTCTGAGGGGAACGAGCGAATAATCGTAATCAAGCTCAAGAGCGGATACAATTTCTCGGCAGACCCGGACAAAATAAAATCCGTCAGAAAGACCGGAACTGGAATTGGGATAGGGAAATCGATTCCCCTGAGTTTCAAGAGGCCTTCTTCCTCTCTTGGGCTACCGAAAATCGCTCTTGTTGCAACGGGCGGGACAATCGGAACGCACGTCGATTATGCGACGGGAGGGGTCTACATGTGCAGGACGCCGGAAGAGGTTATTTCAACAGTTCCCGAAATATCGAAAATCGTTGATATTGCGAGCGTCTCTTCCCCTTTCACAGTCGCATCTGAGGACATGGATTTTTCCCACTTTTCCCGCCTGGCAGAAGAGGTCGGGAGGCACCTGAACGACCCGGAAATCTCGGGAGTAATTGTCACCCACGGAACGGACATTCTCCACTACACTTCAGCCGCCCTCTCGTTCGCCCTTCAAGGGGCGGAAAAACCCGTCTGCGTTGTCGGAGCCCAGAGGTCGCCTGACCGGGGGAGTTTTGACGGCTCAATAAACCTCCTCGCTGCCGCGAATTTCATTGCAAAGGAGAAGTTTTCCGGCGTCTTTCTCGTAATGCACGGGACAACGAACGACACCGATTATTGTCTCGCGCATCTCGGGACAAAGGCCAGGAAAATGCACTCTTCCAGGAGGGACGCTTTCAAGTCAGTAAACCAGATGCCGTTCGCAAAGATTTTCTCCGACGGCCAAGTCGAGACGCTTCTCCCGGGCTTCTCCGAATTCTCAAGGGAAGCGAAGGCGAGTTTTCCCTCCCCGGTTTTCGAGGACAAAGTTGCTCTCGTGAAATGCGCTCCCAACATGTCGCCGGAAATAATCGATTTTTACGTTTCCAAGGGGTACAAGGGACTCGTAATTGAGGGAACTGGCCTCGGTCATGTGATTTCCAACGGGCCCAAATCCTGGATACCTTCAGTGAAGCGGGCGGTTGAGGCGGGTTGCGTTGTTGTCGCGACAACCCAGACCCTATACGGAACGACGCATCCCTACACTTACCGGAACCTCAGGCTACTCGGGGATGCCGGAGCGGTATTCGGAAAAGACATGCTTCCGGAGGTCGCTTATGTGAAACTCGCCTGGCTCCTCGGGCAGAGAAAGTCTACGGAGGAAACGAAAGCCATCCTTCTCGGAAATCTGGCGGGCGAGATTAACCCGTCAATATCCGCAACAGACCCCTTTTCCGAAAGTTAGCAGGCGGGCCCCCGCATTTTCAGGCCGGACCCGCCCCCCTTCCCCGTTCCACTCCCGATTCCGGCAATCCATTTGCCCGGGGCGCACTCTGAGAAAGGTCTCCGGAAAAAAGTTAAATATGCGCGAGCGACTCAAAGCCGGAATGGCGGACGCCCCGGCAATATCTGGAATAGCCCTCCAAATAAGCCTCCTTTTGTTCTCGTCCCTTGTGGGATTTTTCATTGCCGCAAGATTCAAGCAGCCCTCAATACTCGGGGGGCTCTTCATCGGGACCCTGATAGGCCCTTCGTTCCTTGGAATAGTCTCCTATTCCGAGACAATACAGACGGTCGCCCTGATAGGCGCAATATTCCTCCTCTTCACTGTCGGACTGGGGATGAAGGCGACCGATCTTACCGACACAAGGGCAATAGTTGTCGCAACAACAGGACAGGCAATACCAATAGGCGCAGGAGTGCTTGTTTCAAGGGCTCTCGGCCTTGACTGGATTGCCTCCACTTTCATGGGAATAGCAATAGCCTCCACCGGTACCGCAATAACTGTCAAAGTTTTCTCCGATCTCGGGAAGCTTGACAGAAAAGAGGCGAAGGTTTTCCTCGGAGCAACCGTTTTCGACGACATACTGGCTCTCCTTGCGCTTTCAATTGCCCAACAGGTGGCTTTTGCAGGAAGCATCTCTCTCCTCTCGCTTTTCGGGCGCCTGGTCTTTGCGGTAATATTCCTTGTTTCGGCATACCTTCTCGGAAAGCGCTTCATCTCGGAGAGGCTAATAAGCCTCCATAACTGGGCAATGCTCAACAGGGAATACGAGCACGCTCCGATGATTGCCGCTGTCTTTGTCGCATTCTCCTACGGGGTTCTTGCGGAGCTCTTCGGCCTCTCCTCCCTTGTAGGGGCGTTCATTGCGGGGCTTTCAATAAGCAAAGTCGAGGAAGGGGGCCACAAGGAGGGTGCGAGATATCTGGAAATGATATTTGGGAGCCTCTTTTTTGTCTCATTGGGCGTCTTAGTCGACCTGAAAAGCGTGTTTTCCCTCTACGGCCTCTTCCTTTTCCTCGTAGTGTTCGTGGTTTCAGTCTCGACCAAGTTCCTGGCCGGCTTTTTTTCATCAAGGCTGTTTCGCCTTGGGACGAAGGAATCCGCGGTAATAGGGGCAGGGATGATTCCGCTCGGGGAAATTTCCCTCCTAGTCGGCCTGATCGGGGTGTCCTCAGGAATACTCTCAAAGGAGCTTTTCTCGGCAATAATTGCAGCGACTTTTGCAACATCAATCCTCGCGCCAATTGCAATAAAATCGCTTTATTCGGTTAGGACGTATAAGAAGAACGTCAAAATATACTGATGCCCCGGGCGGACTGAATGGCAAGGTGCCTTTTTTCTAGAGGCGCGCCCTTCTCCAGCTGTAGAGATAATACGCAAGGAAGGCCGCGATTCCGAGGATAATTGAGATGAAAATGGAGAGATTGACTCCGCTTTTGCTTTCCTCGATTCGGAGGCAGTCGGAATCCGCCCCCTTTTCGCAGTCCGGGTCGCATCCGGAGAAGTCCGGCTCGCAGAGTCCGTCCTGGAGCCCGAGGCAGTCTCCGGGGCAAGAAAGCCTGTTTTCCTCCGGGCTCTGGCAGAGGGAATCCGAGTTGCAAACCGAGATTCTTTCGGAGAGAACGAGGTTCCCGTTGGGGGAGAGTATGTCGATTCTGTCGGGCAACCCATTTCCTGCCGGAAGCTTCACTAGCCCGATTGCCTCTTCAGTCTCAGTCGGCGGGTCCGTAAGAAGGAGGAAATCCGCCGAGAAATTGGAACTGGAAACCTGGCTTTTGCCCGAGAAAAGAATTGCCCGGTATTCGCCGTAACTTTCCCATGAACTCCCCGGGACGGGCGAATATGAGATAACTTTTCCGGTTCCGTCCGGATAAATTGCCACTTGGAATTCAATCGAATACTCTGTTGCGAAAACCGGAGAAACCAAAAGCACAATGAGAAAGAGAATTGCTGGGAAAACTTGCCCTTTCATGTGTCGCACCTCATCTTTTCAAGTGTGCGGAGATGGGCCAAAGATGGCTCGTCGAAAGCCCTCGGCCCCGGAGCGTTCGCATAGCTCATTATTGACCTCCCCCCGAATGCGTTCAAATTCCCCTGGCAGCAGACCGAGTAGGTCCCGGAGCACGAACAGCAATCCTTTGATTCTGGGTCGCACCCGTATTCCTTCTTCAAGGGGTTCGGGACTGCCAAGGCGCCGCATTTCGTCCCATAGTTGCAATATTCGTCCCTTAGGCCGAACTCATGCCCGGCCTCATGGGCAAGGACGCCGGTAAAACCGCTTTTGACGAAAACTCCCCCGACTCTGCAGGAAAATCCCCTGATGCTCGGGCCTCCGCAGAGGTTGTTTTCGTTAGTCAGACCGACTGCAATGTCGAATGCGGGCGCGACCCTCTTTGCGCAGTTCCTTATTGCAATTGCCTCTCCGCAGGTCTTGCAGGAAATCTGGGCGGGGCATTCTTCCGTTCCGACAATCAGTTTCACCCTTTCCGGGCATGCTGAAAGAGGGGTGTTTGAGACGAAGAATGCGAGGGATTTCTCCGCTTCGCCAATGAATGCATCCCTCGATCCGTTCCAGGACAAGGGGACGAAGACGAATGTCAATTTGGGGTTCTTGCATTTCCCTCCAGAGCACGATTGGGAGACCGGGCAATCCGAGTTTGATTTGCATTCCGGGGCGGACAGTGTGGTTGTAGGGGCGGTTGTTGGAACTGTTGTTTGGGCAGCGCATGCTTCAGTTTCCGAATACGGGACGCAGAAATAGCCGGTTTCAGGACCGCAGTAATTGGCCTGCCTTGTCCTTTTCCCCGAATCGCATTCCGACCACTCTGTCGGGGGGTTGCAGACTGGGCAGGAAATTGCAATCTGCCTTTTCTCGCAGGTGGCGTTCCTTGAGCAGACGAAATTGTTTCCGCATGCGAACCCCTCCGGATATGGGGAATGACTGCAGAGGAACCCGGTGTTGTTCGAGCAAAAGTCCCTTGTGCAGGGGTTTGCGTCCTCGCAGTTTGGCGGGCATGCCGGGGCGGGAACAGTTGTCGTCGTCTTTGGCGGAACATAGCAATACGGGTTCATTATGCACGACTTTTCCGGGGCGCATCCGGCGGGCGCGCACGCCCTCTCGGAATATTCGCTTCCCTCCGGGCACCCCCCGAAATTGCACCCCTTCGATACCCAAGGACCGCAGACGCATGCGGGGATTGTTGTTGGCATTGTTGTGCTTGTCCCGGGAATAACTGATGTCGGAGGCGACTGGGTTGTTGTCGTGGTTCTCGCGTTTATTGTGGCGTTCTCAGAGCATGCGGCGTATTTCAGGTCGTCTGTGCTGTAGTAGGACTCTATGTCTGAAAAAGTGTTGTTCGCGAAATAGTTGCAGGACAGAAAGTTCCCGTATGAAGTTTCGAGGAAAATCCCGATTTTCGAGCCGTAGATCTCGTTTCTGGAAATGTTGTTCTTCGAAGTCGACTTTATGTGCATCGCGTTCCCCGAGAAATTGGAGAGAATGTTTCCTAGGAGTATGTTTCCGCTCGAGCGGAGGATCTCAATTCCCTTTTCCCCTCCCGCGAGAATGTTTGTTATTAGCAGATTCTCCCTTCCCGGAGGGACTGTTCCGAGAGGGCCTTCAAGGGTTATTCCGGCAACCCTGCTCTGAAAAATCCTGTTTCCGACGAATTCGTTGTCCTCTGAATTATACGAGCCAATTCCTGTCGGGTTCCGGGAGAAGTTGTTCAACGCAATCGAGTTTCCGCTTGAGGACGCAAGATAAACTCCTTTTAGGTTCCCGAAAATCCCGGAATTCCGTATTCCTCCGTCAATAATCCCCGAGAAGTGGATTCCCGTCTCAAAGCCGGAAATGTTCGGGCAGTTCTCAATTGTAATGTTGCGGGCAAAACCTTGGGCGAATATCCCTATTGAGTTGCCTGGAGCATATTCGGTTATTGAAAAGCCTCTGCAGTCAAGGCGGACGTTCGATGCGTTTATTTTCAGGCAAACAGGATAATTGTTCTGTATTTTAGTAGTTGAATTCGACAGGTCATTTGAGAGGACATAGGAGCCCGGTTCGGTTATCGGGGAGCAGGAGGATATCTGGCGTTCTGCTGGGAATCCTTGGGAAAAAATCAGGAAAACTCCCAGCAAGAGGACAAAAAACAGGCGCCTGGACTCTCTCCCCCTCATTTCCGCCCGGAAAAAGCCCTTTTTCCTATTTAATTGTGTTGGATGCTCCCTGGGTAAGCCGTTCGGGCCGGCCTCATGCCACTACGAAATATTTGGCAAGGGCAGACTGGGCGGATGCGCCCGCTTCCAGCCTGTTTTCGGCAAAGTTGACGCAAGTCCGGTAGAGGTCGATTTTCCCTCTCTCTCTGAAGCCAAGGAAATTCGAAACAACGTCTTCTCTCAAAGAAGCTTGCCTCTCCTCGTTCGAACCGACAAGCTCGACTCCCGCATATCTCAGAGAGGAAAGGGCGCCAGTTTTTCCGTCCGTCTTGAAAGTTGCATATACCTGGTGGGGCGTCCAGTCGCTGAATGGGCTCTTGTACATTCCAAAAAGAGTCGCTTCCTTCCTTTGGGAATTGTAGTGGAACTTTTCCTCTTCTCCCTTTTTCTTCGTTCCCGGCCCGCTCGCCCAGAGATGCATGAGTTCCGGGCGCTCTCCTTTTTCATCGCAGAACACTTGGTAATGGACATCCTCTCCATTCTCAAAAACGCGCCTTTCGTTTCTCCCCTTTAGCGAGCAGCATTTGGGGGAAATATATTACTACTTTATAAAGGTTATTCTAAATTGCGCCCCTTGCCTTGAGGGCTTCCCTAACCCGGCTGACTGCAAGGACAAGCGCTCCGGTTCTGAGGGTTGTTTTCCTTGAAACGGCCTCCGAATTGACATCCGAGAACGCCTTTCTCATCTTCGCCTCAAGCCTGCGATTGACCTCTTCGAGCGACCACGAATCCCCGGAATTGTTCTGGACCCATTCGAAATAGCTCACAACAACTCCTCCCGCATTCGCAAGAATGTCTGGGATTACAACGACTTTCGCCTTGTCTAGAATCGCATCCCCTTCCGGAGTTATTGGCCCGTTCGCAAGCTCGAGAACGAGTTTCGCCCGGATTTTTCCAGCGTTCTTCCCGTCAATTGCACCTTCAAGCGCTGCCGGAACCAAAATGTCCGCTTCCGCCGATAGAACGTCTTCCAGCTTCACGGAACCCGGAAAACCGACAACGCTTCCAGTCTTTTTCTTGTGGCTCCAGAGCCTTCCGATATCAAGACCCTCTTTCCGATAAATCGCCCCCTTGGAATCCGAGACTGCAACTACCTTGAACCCTCCCTTGTCTGCGATTTCCGCAAAAGTGGCTCCGGCATTCCCAAACCCTTGGATTGCCAGGCTTTTCCCGGAAAATTCCAGCTTCTTAATTGCCTCGTCAAGAACGAAATAGCCCCCAAGAGCAGTCGACCTGTCCCTCCCTAGGGAGCCCCCTAGCGAGAGCGGTTTTCCAGTTATCAGGGAGAACGAATTGATTCCCTTCAATTCCTCATATTCATCGAGAATCCACGCCATTGTCCGGGAATCAGTATAAACGTCTGGGGCCGGAATATCGATTCTCGGGCCAATGAAATCAGATATTGCCCTGGAATAGCCCCTGGAAAGCCTTTCCAATTCCCCGAGAGACAACTCCTTTGGGTTGCAGACAACTCCGCCCTTGCTTCCTCCATAGGGGAGGTCGGCTAGCGAGCATTTCCAAGTCATTAGCATTGAGAGGGCTCTCACTTCTTCCGGGGCGACCTCCGGATGATAACGGATCCCTCCTTTGGCAGGTCCCCGTGCAGTAGAGTGCCTTACGCGAAAGCCCCTGAAGAGTTTCGTTTTCCCCGAATCCATTTTGACCGGAATTGAGACTTCAAGGAATTTTTCAGGAGTTGTGAGAGCTTCCTTTTCAGAGTCAGTTATTCCCAAAATCTCCGAGACGGAATCAAACTGCTTTTTCGCGTTCTGGAGAAAATCCGTTGCAGGAGCCATCCGAGAGAAAAAGCCCCCCTATTTTTATTTCTTGTCGGAGGAATGCTTTATTTTGTCCCAAGGAATTTGAGAATAAGGCTCCTGGTGCCCTCAGTAAGTTCGAGCGTTTTCAGTGCGTCCTTTGGGAAAACCCAGACGAACTCCGTTGCCTCGTCGTTCAGGATTGGCGTTGGCTCCTTTCTTCCAACCGAGCAGGAATAATCAAGGAAAACAAGGTGCCTCCCACCCTTCCGGTATTTCTTGCTAAGCAGACTTTCTCCGAATCCCAGAGGAGTCCCAAGTTTTGCCCGAAAGCCCGTCTCCTCAAAAACCTCTCTTAGGACCGCATCCGATATTCTCTCCCCGAAATTAATGTGGCCCCCTGGAACTGTCATCAACCCCTTCCACTTGGGATATTTCAAAAGGAGAATTTTTCCGCCCTTGTCGAAAACGAGCGCTCCACAAACAACTTCAATTGATTTTCCCATTCGAAACATTTTTTCAAATTCATTGCCGAATATAAATACTCCCAAAAATATTTGCCACTTGAAAGAGTTGAATGTCCGAAAAATGGAGATTCAAGGCTTAAATCCCAGAATTTCGATTAATGTTCTCGAGTATATAGCATTCATTGGTTAAATCAGAGTGCAACTAGGGATATATATCAAATAGGCGGAAAGAGAAATAGGTACAGTTTGCGCACAAATCCGCTGGTAACGGTTTTTGTGTGTCCCGGCGAGTCTGGTAAACTCAGCTGGTCTGGTATCCTTTCCGTCTGTCTTGTTGAAATTCTATTCTCTTGAACTGGTAAGGTTCAATTTTTTTTGAATTTCTTGGGATAGCTAGTGCTATCCAGAGTATATAGTCATTTCGGCACTCTGAAGCAAGTCTTCCTGTGCCCGGGTCCTTTGAGGCCCCGGATGTGGGGAGAAAAGTTCCAGAAAAGTGCCATAACAAAGAAATGACGGGGTGAAGAAAAAAAATGGACTACGTCCTACAGAGTGCGGCAAGCGCGGCGAGACCTGGGGCTGACTTTGAAGTCGGTCAAGCCAGGATAGTGGTAGTTGGCTGTGGAGGAGCCGGAAACAATACCGCTGACAGACTATACCGTCTGGGCATTCAGGGAGCTACAGTTGTTGCGTTGAACACTGACAAGCTCCACCTTGATGCAAGAGAAGCTGACAAGAAAATACTGATCGGCCGGGACCTCACAAAGGGGCTCGGCGCGGGCGGATATCCCGAAGTCGGAAGGGCGGCAGCAGAGGAAGCGAGGAACGACATAAAGGACTCCCTTCGGAACTGCGACCTTGTTTTTGTCACTGCAGGAATGGGCGGAGGAACAGGAACCGGAAGCGCTCCGGTAGTTGCTCAGCTCGCAAAAGAGCAGGGTTCGATTGTGATTGGCGTCGTGACGATGCCTTTCAAGATGGAACGCGCGAGGATTTTCAAGGCGGAAGCCGGGCTCTATGAGCTTCGGCAGATGACTGACACGGTAATTGTGATTGACAACAACCGGCTGGTCGAGGTTGCAGGCAAGCTCCCGATTGCGCAAGCATTCGCGGTTGCAGACGAATTGATTGCAACAATGATCAAGGGAATTGTCGAGACAATCGCGGTACCGAGCCTGGTCAACCTGGACTATGCAGACGTGAAAGCGGTAATGTCAAACGGCGGAGTCGCGGTAATCGGAGTCGGGGAATCGACGAGCGAGAACAGGGCGGAAGAATCCGTCAGGAAGGCGCTCTCGAACCCATTGCTCGATGTTGACTACAAGGGCGCGACAGGCGCAATGGTCCACGTTGTCGGAGGGCCGGACATGACCCTAGACGAGGTGAACACTATTGGAGACCTTGTTGCAAAGGACATGGATCCCGGAGCCTCAGTAATCTGGGGCGCAAGGATTGACCCGGCGCTCGAAGGCTCTATCCGCGTAATGACGATAATAACCGGGGTAAAGTCGCCCCACATCCTCGGAGCGGTAAGCCCGAAGGAAACGTCAATACGGACAAAGCAGACAGCGAACCACCTGGGAATCCCAGTACTTGCCTAGACAAGACAGACAAACACAACCAAACAAAAGCAACGACAGACAAACAAGCGAAAAGAGCAACGGGGAGTAAGGCGGGCAAGAGTCCGCCCCTCCCCCTCTTTTCCAACAAAGAAAAACCAGAAGAAAAAAAATCAAAAAAAAACGGAAAAAAACTCAAAATGATCAATTCACAGTCAAAAAGCCGGCCTGTTTATGGGAAAACAAGGGGCAGCCTTTCCCCGATTTTTTCCCCATCTTCTAGCCACCCCCAAAACCCAAATTGGAAGGCCTGTCTACCCAGATCAGGCCGGCTTTCGACCGCTGCAGTAGAAAAGTCCCCCGGGAAGGCATATTCTCAAACTAGCCACCCACCAACCCCCAAACCCAAAATCGTCTTCCCGGGGGCTGCAGCACACAATACTCACATTCATTCAAACACAGCAGAAGAAAAAACCAAAGAGGAAGAAATTGGAGGAGGCCTCCTGCCAACTAGGCCGGATGCGCTTTCGCCGCAATTGTCGGGACAGCGTTCCTGACACACCCCTGTATGAAAGACAAGGAAAAAGAAAAAACAGGAAAAAAGGGACCTGAATATCCGGGAGACCGGAAACGGGCAGTCTCAATCTGCCTGCATGTCAGACGCCCTGAGAAAATGCAGGCAATAGCTTCTCGGTCAACTGGCGTTTGGCCGGGGACTCTTTTTGCCGGCATCCGAAACAAAAAAGAACGAGACAATGTCCGGACCTAGACAATCCGGACAAGTAAAAAAACAAAACTGCTCTGAGGTTCCCCCGCGAGACCGGGCGCGCCGATGAGGGGCATACGCCATTCATTTCTTCAATTCAGATCCTATAGACCGGAGACTGGACAGGAAAAACGTATTTCTCGAACAATTGCTCTGGTGGTAGAGTCAGGGCGTCCGGATTTTTCTCAAGGAACTTCTTCGCTCCTCCGGCTTTTGCAGTCAATTCTCTTGCAGCGTGCCCTGGAATGTGGCGGGCATAGTGCGAGAGTTCCTCCAAGGAGAGCCTTTTCCCCAACGCGGACTTGCCAGATGCCGCATCATATGCCCTAAAACTCAGCTCCGCTTCAGGAACCAAAAGTCCTGTTCCGAGTGCCCCATAGAACTCGGCAGGGGCCAAAACCAGTTCCTTTTGCCCATATCTGTTTGCAAGCTCCCAGACAAGCTCCCCATAGCTCCCCTTCGGATAGTCGGGGCGTTCCTTTCCCGGAACGCATTTGAACTTGTCTGCTTGGGGCAAGATTCCATGTGTCAATTCCTCCGCAAGAACTGCCTTGAACGCAGTTTCTTCAGAAATTCCGAAAATGTCCGCAAGTTCGGGAAGGAATTCAATTCTTCCATTGGAAACCGGAAAAACGGCAACTCCTTGGGGATGGACTTTTCCAATTACGAATTTTGAGGAAACAAGGCCCTCTTTTGAGAGGCTTTCCGCCAATTCCAGATATGTGTTCGGATAGAACGGCCGTCCGTAGGCTGCCCACTCCTTGTTCCCATAGTCGCCGAAAAAGACAATCGGGGCAGTTCCGGCAAGTTTTCCAAAGGTTTTCCGGAGGGTTTGGACTGCCCTTTTCCTGAAAACTTCCCCTTCCCCGACAAGGCTTTCTGGCCCTGACTCGAGGAAAAACCCCCCAGTTTTCCTCATTCCCGAATGCTATAGGAATGAACTAGAATAAAAAATATTGTCCGGAAAGCCGTTTTCCGGACCTTGTCCTGACATTGGCCCGGACGTCCTTCCTAGGACGCCCGGACCGCCTTATTGCCTTACTGTCCGCCGAACAGGCCGGAGAGCCAGTTCCAGAGGTTCTGGAGACCGAGCAGGAATCCTGTGAAGAACCCTGTTGGCCCAGTCTGGCCGTCTTGCTGAGGCGCAACCGTTGTTGTAACAATCGGAGCGACCGTTGTTGTCACAACCGGCTGTTCTTGCGAACTTGGCCGCGCAGTTTCAACAACTTTGCTCTTGACAACTGTTTCCGCGGAGTACGTCTTCCCTCCGACAATTGCCTTGACTGAAACAGTCCCTTCCGCACCCTGCGGCATCTGGACCCTTGCCAAAAGGACAATTTCCTCCCCTTCCTTTATCATGCTCGTTGAGGAGCCGATTGCGGAAAGCCATCCTTCCGGCGCAGTTATTGCAAATG
>Ga0116204_1000556_pt1 | contig 21251 bp, 17 predicted proteins | sample LakKivwa52mmetaG_FD_94481 | JGI IMG/M metagenome (GOLD analysis project Ga0116204, IMG submission 94481) | Anoxic lake water microbial communities from Lake Kivu, Rwanda to study Microbial Dark Matter (Phase II) - Lake Kivu water 52m metaG | ecosystem: Environmental > Aquatic > Freshwater > Lake... | reverse complement strand
TACATCGCGCATATCGCGGGTTCCGTCAAAGACCATCACAACGCCCGAGCCGAGAGGCAAGCCAGCGGCACGCAAGTCTTCAAAGGTCATTTTCACATCGAGATGGTCGGATGTGGCAAATGCTCCCGCCGCACCGCCGAACAGCACAGATTTGAGATTCTTCCCACCTGCAACGCCGCCCGCCATTTCGAGCACTTCGCGCAAGGTTACGCCGAATGGCACTTCGTACATCCCAGGCTTGGTCACATCGCCAGAAACGCAGAACAATTTCGGTCCAGGTGATTTTTCCGTGCCAATTTTTCGATATTCCGCAGAACCCATCGAGATGATGAGCGGCACATTGCACAACGTCTCGACATTGTTGATGACCGTCGGCTTGCCGAACACGCCATGGGTTGTTGGGAAGGGTGGCTTGATACGCGGAAAGCCGCGTTTCCCTTCGATTGATTCAAACAGTGCAGTCTCTTCCCCACAAATATAAGCGCCCGCGCCGACGCGGATTTCAATGTCAAAATCTTTCAAATACCCCGCTTCTCTCGCTTCACTCAACGCATTTTCCAAAACAGGCACGATGTACGGATATTCAGCGCGGGTATATAAATAACCTTTCGTTGCACCTATGGCATGCGCAGCAATACACATCCCTTCAATGGTGCTGTGCGGATCGTCCAACAATAAAATTCGGTCTTTGAACGTGCCAGGCTCTGATTCATCCGCATTGCAGATGACATACTTTTGATCGGCCTCGGCGTTCAACGCCCCTTCCCATTTGATGCCTGTTGGAAAGGCGGCGCCGCCGCGTCCTACCAAACCTGACGCCTTGATCTCTTCGACCACGGCTTTGGGCTGCATCGTGATGGCTTTTTGAAGTCCCTTATATTCGCCGTATTGTTTCAGAGAGGTTGTGCCGTTGCCGCAGTTTTTCGTCAGTTCACGAATTGGACCGTAGACCATCGAACGCGGTCGCGCTTCGCCATCACCAACGGTCCACTGTCCATCGTCCATCGTCCACACTGCGGGCGCGAGTTCGCACATCCCCAGACATGGACTCGGCTCGATGGTGAGAGACAGGTCACCCGTCGTGTGATGCGGTTCTATGTCATGTTGCTTGCATAGTTTGGTGAGCAGTCCATCCGCATCTTTCAGTGCGCAGGCTGGGTCGGTGCAAACCCGAATGACCTTACGCCCAAGCGGCTCGTTGTAAAACAGGGCATAGAATTCAATCACCCCATGCACATCCGCAAGCGGAACGCGCAGTTTTTTGGCAACTTCGGCAGCGACAGATTCAGGCAACCAGCCATAAATTTTTTGAGCCGCATGCAAGGCTGGCAACAGCCCCGAGCGGCCCAACGGAATGTATCTTTCGATTGCGGGTTTGAGTGGGGCAAGATCAATTTCAGACATGAAATCTCCAATACTGCAAGTATACCCTTAGGGGCATTCTATACCCAAGGGGCATTCTATACCCAAGGGGCATTCTATACCGATGACATTTTTCGTGATTTGTGGCACTTCCGAAATCAGGAGTGATTATATATAATATATAATTATGGCGTCAATAGCAGAGAAAGAACTTACCCACAAACCGCTGAAAGAAGAAATTTACGATGCACTTCATCGGCAGATCATCGCAGGAAAATACACGCCTGGTGATTGGCTGCGACAGGAGGATATTGCCAGCCAGATGGGTGTAAGCATGACCCCAGTGCGTGAGGCGTTGGATTTGCTGGTCGCCAAGGGAATTGCAGAACGAGTGCCGTATCGCGGTGTGCGTGTGCGGGAGATGTCTGCCAAGGATATAGTAGAAGCCTACGGGATGCGCCTGTTTCTCGAAGCGATGATCGCGAAAGAAACCGCACTGAATATCACACCCGAACAACTTGCCAAACTCGAATCCATCATGGAAGAGATGGACAGACATGTGGAATTGAGTGAAATGCCGCAGGAGCGGCAGTTAAGCCGTATGTTCCACGCTGCGATCGCAGAAGCATCTGGAAATAATCTGTTGATCCAATTATACGCGATCGTGTCCAATGCCTTTCCAGACTGGCTGCTGTATGAAGCCTTGTACCGTAGACCCGAACTGGTTTCTAGCAGTTTGGCACAAACCCATGACGAACACGCAGCGATTATGGAAGCATTCAAGAAACAAGACCCTGACCTTGCTGTAAAGGTTTCACTGGAGCATGTAATGGAATCAGGCAGGTGGTTGGAAATGTACCGTGATATTCCCGCAAAACTTTTGCGTGAAAAAGAAAAACAAGTTTCACACTTGATCAAGAAATCAAAATAATCAGGAGGCAGCATGTCGGACGAATTGGAGAAATTGTTCAAGGATATGGCACAAAGCATCATCGACGGGGATTCGGATATTTCGGTGGAACTTGCCCAAAAATCCATCGAAATGGGCGTTCCCCCATTGGATGCCATCACCAAGGGATTTGTGATCGGCGTCAACTACATTGGCGATCAGTTCGGGGCGGGAGAGGCGTTTTTGCCTGAGTTGGTGATGGCAGGCGAAGCGATGAAAGCCGCAGTTGCCACACTTGAGCCTGAATTGCTCAAACTCGGCGAAGCCCGCGAGATCATGGGACGTGTCGTGCTTGCCACCGTTGAAGGCGATATTCATGAAATTGGCAAGACACTGGTCGGCACGATGCTGAGCGCGTCGGGTTTTGAAGTGGTTGATCTCGGCGTTGACCAACCTGCCGACAAGATCATCGGCAAGGCACTGGAGATCAACGCAAACCTTATCGGCATGAGTGCCTTGCTCACCACCACGATGGTGCGTCAGCGCGAAGTCATCGAAGAATTGGATAAAGAAGGTTTGCGCCCGCGCATCAAAGTGATGGTTGGCGGCGCGCCGATCACCCGCGACTGGGCAACCAAGATCAAAGCAGACGGCACATCGGAAGACGCAGTCGGCGCAGTGGTGTTGGCAAAGCAATTGATGGGAAAGGAATAATAATGTCATTGCGAGCCGCGCTCTTGCCTTTCGCGGCGAAGCAATCTCACTAACAAACTTTGGGCTATCGCCCTCGCAATGACATGAGAATACTCAGAGAGAGAAGAGAGACATAGCCTTCGGAGGGCTCTATGTCTCATAAAAAAATCAAAACGATCAGCGATCCAAAGCTGAAATTGGAAGTGCTGACCGAGCAGGAAGTCAAGAAAATCCACGATGCGACCCTGCACATCATCGAAAATGTCGGTGTGCGCTTCCCATCCAAACGGGCATTGGAAATCTGGGAATCCGTCGGCGCGAATGTGGATCATGAAAAACGAATCGTGAGAGTCAAGCCTCACGTCATCGAAGAAGCGTTGAAGAAATGCCCGCCCGCCTACGCGCTCGCGGCGCGTGATCCGCAACAGGATCTGCCGCTGGACGGTAATCATGTCTGCCTTGGCACGGACGGTTGCGGTGTCGAAGTCATCGACATCCATACCAAGGAAAAGCGCACGTCATGTTTGCAGGACGTCCGCGATATTGCTCGCGTTGCCGACGCCACCGAGGAAGTCGCCTTCCATTGGGTTCCCGTCTCTGCGCAGGATGCGCCCGTCGAAGCCCGCGGTTTACACGAACTCAAAGCCGTGTGGGAAAACTCCACCAAGCACGTGCAGACCGAGTCCATTTACAACGTGGAAGAAGCCAAAGCCTCGATGGAAATGGCGATGCTGCTTGCAGGTGGCAAAGAGGAATTACGCAAACGCCCTGTCCTCTCATTGATGCAATGCACCGCGCCTCCTCTCGGACACGACGGTGGGTCGCTCGACGCAGCCTTGATCGCCGCTGAACACGGAGTGCCGACAGGCTTCATGACGATGGCATCCTGCATGACAACAGGTCCCGCCACGATGGCAGGCACACTCGCCGTCGGCAACGCGGAAGTGATCGCCGCAACCACCCTGCTCCAGATCGCCTACCCTGGCGCACCCGTCTTCTACGCCGCAGCACAAACTTCGTCCGATCCACGCACAGGCGTGTACACAGGCGGCGGACCAGAAGACTTTCTCTTCGGCGCGGCAACCAATGTCCTCGCAGATTTCTACAACATCCCGCTTTCGATGGGATCCTTCGCCACAGGCGCAAAGGAACCCAACTGGCAGGCAGGGCTTGAAGGCAGTCTCTCCACCTTCATGGCAAGTGTGGTCATGTCCGATATGCTTCTCGGGTGCGGATTTCTGCATGGCAGCCGCATCTGGTCTTACGCCGAGATGATGATGGACTGCGAGGTATTCTCGATCATCGAAAAGATGATGCACGGCATCGTCGTGGACGAAGAAACGCTCGCACTGGAAGCCATCGCAGCAGTTGGACCTGGCGGTCACTACCTTGCTCAGAAACACACCCGCAATCACATGCGCGAGTTGTTCATGCCGCAATTCCTCGACCGCCGCCCCTATTCCACATGGGAAGACAAAGGCGACGATGCGCGCGACTGGGCGCTCGAAAAAGCACGCAAGATACTGAAAAACCACCAACCTGACCCATTGGAAGAAAAAATCAGCAAGGAATTTGAAAGAATCATCAAGTCGGTAGAAAAGAAGTAACCTGTAGGGGCGGGGTGACCCCGCCCCTACGATCAATAAATCTCTTTCGGCAAAGAGAAACCAAATCCCAATTAGAGGTGTCTGATGAGACCAAAACTTACATTGCTCAGTGACGAGATCATTGCCCGCATTCTGGCAGAGGCGTATGAACTGCTCCTGAAACCAGGAATCAAAGTCCAGAATGAAGAGGCGCGTGAATTACTCAGGCGTGAAGGTGTGGTGATCGATCCCGAAACACACGTCGCGCAGATTCCCGCTTCGCTCGTCCAACGCGCATTGGAGACCGTGCCGCGTGAGTTCTACTTGTACGATTACGACGGCAATCCCACCGTCCACTACGGCGGCGACTCGGTCCACTTCGACCCTGGCTCATCGGGCATCACCATGCTCAACCCAGATACGTTGGAGCATGACACAACAGAGACAGAACACCTCATCCGCTTGCTCAAAGTAGCGGAGCAGATTCCTCAATACGACGCGCAGTCCACCGCAGTTATCTGCCACGACGTACCAAAGGATATTCAGGATTCATACCGCCTGTATCTCACGTTGTTGTATTCCAAGAAACCCATTGTCACGGGCGCGTTCACCAACAAAACCGTGCAAGAGATGATCGACATGCTCGCGCTCTTTGCGGGCAGCGCCGAAGCAGCTCGTGATAAACCGCGCGCTATTTTTGACGTGTGCCCCGCCCCGCCGCTCATTTGGAGCAACTTTGGCGCAGGTAACCTCATCGCGCTTGCGCGGGCAGGCATCCCTGCAGAGATCGTATCCGTGCCGCTTTCAGGCGCGGCAGCTCCAGTGACCATGCTGGGTACGGTCACGCAGCACACGGCAGAATGTTTTGCAGGCATCGTCATTCATCAACTCGCCAAGCCAGGTTCGCCAATCGTCTGGGGCGGCGCGGCAGCCATCTTTGACATGCGCAAAGGTGCCACACCCATGGGCGCAGTCGAAACCGCCATGCTCGATTGTTCATACGCCCAAGTTGCCAAAACCCTCGGCATGCCCACTCATACCTATCTCGGCGCAACCGACTCCAAACTCGTCGATGCACAGGCAGGGCTTGAAAGCGGCATCACCGCCATGGTCGGCGCATTGAGCGGTATCAATATGATCTCAGGTTCGGGCATGTTGGATTTCCTCGCCTGCCATAGCGCGGAAAAACTCGTCATCGATGCGGAAGGCATCGCGATGGCAAAACGCTTGATCGGCGGCGTCAAGCAACACACTGACACGCTCGCTACAGGTTTCTACGACGACAAGATCAATTTCAAAGGCGGCGATTTCCTCAAGCAAAAGATCACCATGCAGTTATTCCGCGAGGAGCAGCACCTTCCAGGCAGTGTCATCGACCGCGACTCGACGAGAGCCTGGAAAGCCGCTGGCAGTCTGGATGCCTTTGGCAGAGCCAAACTCCGCGTGCAGGAATTGCTCGCCTCGTACACCCGACCTGAACTTGATCCTGACCAGACAGCGCGACTCCACTCGTACATGCTCGGCTTAGCAAAAAAGACAGGTATCGAAGAATTACCCAGGCTGGAAGATTTCGAAGTTGCATAACAGACAATGGACAGCAGACGATGGTCAATGGTCTATCGTCCATCGTTAATCTGCCATGCCTTGGTAATTTCTAATTCATCATTTTGAATTCCTATTTCCAAGGAGGAACCATGCAACCCAAACTCTCCCTACTCGACGATGCCCTCATCGGACGCATCCTCGACGAAGCCTATCAACTGATGCTCAAGCCTGGCATCAAAGCGCAGAATGCTGAAGCAAGGAAATTGCTCACAGAAGCAGGCGCGGATGTGAACGAAGATACACATGTCGTCCGCATTCCAGAGCAGATCGTCCGCAAAGCGCTGGAAACCGTTCCACGCCAGTTTTATCTCTACGACTACGATGGCAACCCCACAGTCCAGTACGGAGGCGATGCAGTTCACTTCGACCCAGGGTCCTCAGGCATCTCCGTCCTTATCCCAGAGACGTTGGAACACAAGACTGCTGAAACCGAAGACTTGCTGCGCGTCATCAAGGTAACAGAAAGCCTGCCGCAATACGACGCGCAATCCACTGCCGTGGTCTGCCACGATGTACCGAAAGACATTCATGACCTGTATCGTTTGTATCTGGTCATGATGTATTCCAAAAAACCGATTGTCACGGGCGCGTTCACCAACCAAACCGTCCACGCGATGATCGACATGCTCGCCATCTTCGCGGGCGGACGCGACAACCTGCGCACCAAACCGCGCGCCATCTTCGATGCCTGCCCCTCACCACCGTTGATCTGGTCAAACTTTGGCGCGGGGCAATTGATCGAACTGGCAAGAGCAGGCATTCCTGCTGAGATCGTCTCGATGCCATTGGCGGGTGCGGCGGCTCCAGTGACCTTGCTCGGCGCAGTCACGCAACACGCGGCAGAATGTCTTTCGGGCATTACCATCCATCAACTCGCACATGCGGGTTCGCCCATCGTGTGGGGCGGCGCGCCAGCAATTTTCGAGATGCGCAAAGGCGGCACGCCCTACGGCGCAATCGAAACCGCCATGATCGACTCGTCCTACGCGCAGGTTGGCAAGTCGCTCGGTCTACCCACCCACACCTACCTCGGCGCCACCGACTCAAAAGTTCTCGATATGCAAGCGGGCATCGAAAGCCTCATGGGATTTCTTGTTGGCGCATTGAGCGGCATCAACATGATCTCAGGTGCAGGTATGATCGACTCGCTGCTGTGCCAAAGCCCCGAAAAACTCGTCATCGACGCGGAAGGCATCGCGATGGCAAAACGAATGTTGAAAGGCATGCTCGTCCAATCGGAAACGCTTGCCACCGAATTCTTCGAAGGCGTCAACTTCAAAGGCGGCGACTTCCTCAAACAAAAAGTGACCATGCAACTCTTCCAAAAGGAACAACACCTGCCCACCAAGATCATCGACCGCGACTCAATTCGCGGCTGGAAGGAAGCTGGCTCGCTGGATACCTTCGACCGCGCCCGCGCCCATGTGAAGGAAATCCTCGCCTCCTATACTCGACCTGTGCTTGATCCCAACCATGAAGCAGACCTCCACACTTATGTTTTGACTCTCGCCAAACAAGCAAGCATGGAAGAATTGCCAAGACTAGACGAACTCGAATTTGCTTAGAAAGTGACGAAAAATGAGTAAAAAGTACCGAGTAATAAGTTGCAAGTTACAATCAGCCTACTACTCGTTACCCGCTGCTCATCCCTAAAAAATATATGCTGACTCTCCCCGAACTCCTCCGCCTTCCCAATGTAGACAACGGTTTACCGTTTGCTGTCTCACCTGATGAAAGTCAGATCGTCTTTTCGTGGAATAAATCGGGGAGTTGGGAGTTATATACCACATCATTGCGAGGAGCAGAGCGACGAAGCAATCCCCCTGCCAGCACAGAGATTGCTTCGGGCGAAGAACCTGCCCTCGCAATGACAGAACTGGAAGGCGCAAAGTTTTCTCCAAGATTCTCACCTGACGGCACAAAAATCGCCTTTGCATTGGATATTGACGGCAGTGAGTCGTATCATATCTGCGTGCATGACTTGAAAACGAACACTACCACTGATCTCACGCCGCATATTTTGTATGCCAACCAGCCAAATTTGTCATGGTCGCCAGATGGCGGGGCGCTGGCGATACTTTCCGAAGCCAAAGGAATGTTCTCGCTGTATACCTTACCGCTCGATGGCAGCGGATTGCGCCTGACGCGCAACGTCTTCCATCCATGCTGGGACGCAGCTTGGTCACCCGATGGGAATTGGATCGCCATTGAGTCCGAATGGACGGCGAGCGACCGCAGCATTTTCGTCGTCCCTGTGGGGCGTGGGCATAAGAAAGGCGTCCGTCCGCGCACTGTGCAACTGACGCTGGACGGCAAGGTTCTGAATGCCCAACAGCCTGCATGGTCACCTGATTCCAAATCACTGGCCTTTTCGTGCGAAAATGGGGAATGGTTCAACATCGGCGTATTCGATGTGGAGACGCAGGTGATTTCATGGCTGACAGACTCCACGGGCGATGATACTCAACCCGCATGGTCGCGGAGCGGGGAAATTGTCGGCTGGGTACATGCTGAAGGGGCAAAGACCAGCTTCCAGTTTAAGGAAAGAGGCGGTGATGTTCATCAAGTCAAAGCTGGGGATGGAGTCCATGCCTTCCCGCAGTTTGTATCCGATGGCGTTGTCCTTGTCTATGAAGATGTCAATCATCCGCCTGATTTGTGGAAGATCGATTTGGAAAACGGCGAAGCGACGCAGCTCACGAAGTCGTTGGATGAAGAATTGAATTTTGTGCAGCCTGAAGAAATTTCGTATTCGGGCTTGGATGGTACGCAAGTGCCTGCGTTGTTGTATCGCGCGGGGAATGAAAACGCAGTGTTGGATATCCACGGTGGACCGAACTGGCATTTTTCATTCGGATGGAATCCGTTCATGAGTTACATGGCTTCGTGCGGCTTGACGGTACTCGCGCCGAATTATCGCGGCTCGACAGGTTATGGCAAGGCGTGGCAGAATGCCAGCCGTTACGACATGGGCGGCGTGGATAATGACGATTGCGTAGCTGGCGCGAAGTATCTGCTGGAGAGCGACCTCGCAAAAAAAGTTGCGGTGACGGGGCGCAGTCATGGCGGATATTTAACGATGACCTGCCTGACGACGCATCCTGAATTGTTTGCGGGCGGCTCGGCTGTGGTGCCTTTTTTGAATTGGTTTAAATCACACAATGATTCGCGTGAAGACCTGAAACATTGGAATATCGAAAACATGGGATACCCCGAAGACAATGCGGAATTGTGGCACGCGCGTTCGCCGTATTTCTTTTTGGATCGCATGAATGCGCCTGTGCAAATGATCTGTGGAGCGAACGACCCGCGCTGCCCCGCATCGGATTCGCTGGAGGCGCGTGATAAGTTGGTGGAGTTGGGGAAGGAAGTAGAATTGCATGTATACGAAGGCGAAGGTCATTCATTCTTGAAGATCGAGAATGTAGTGGATGCGGAAGTGAAGCGCGTGGAGTTTTTGGAAAAAGTGCTGACCATAGACGATAGACCATAGACGATAGACCGTGGATGATGGATGATCTTATAGTCAATGGTCCATCGTCAACCGTCAAATTTTTATTGAGGAGAGCCAATGCAACTATTAAAGTTCTTATCCGATGAAGATATCCAAGCCATGCACGAAGCCACCTTGCGGGTTTTGCAAGAGGCGGGCGTTTTCTGGACGCATCAACCCAGCCTTGATATTTTGCAGGGCGCGGGTTGCACAGTGCGCGATAACCGCGTCTTCTTTCCGCCTGAGTTGGTGATGGATTCGATCGCCAAGGCAAACAAACGCCCTGTGATTCGCGGGCGCAATGGACAGGTCAATGAGTTGGGCAACGGCACATTGTACTTCCACAACCTTGGTGGCGCGCGGGATGTGTACGATGCGCGAACAAACACCCGTCATGTCGCAACCACACAAGACTCAATTGACGCCGTCCGCTTGCTGGATGCGCTCCCCAATTGCAATACAGTCACACCGTTCTTCACCCCGCCCGATGTCAGCAATGAAATGCTATCCTTACACATGTATCGCCACGCGCTTTCGAATACGGTCAAACCTGTTCAAGGACCTGGCATTCAATTCGGGCATGAGGTGCGCTTTGCGGTGGAAATGGCGGCGGTGGTGGGGACAAAGCCTGAAGAATTAACCCTATCGCTTTCACCTGTCAGCCCGTTGACCATGCATGACATCGCCGCCGAAGCCATCATGGAAATGGCAAAGTATGGCGTGATCCATGCCAACCTGCCCTGCCCCACGGGCGGCGCAACGTCGCCAATGACAATCACAGGCAGCATCGTGCAGCAAAGCGCTGAGTCGCTGGCTCCGCTTGTGCTGGCGCAGATCATCAACCCTGGCTGTGGTTTTGTGTATTGCGGTCGTTTGGGGATGTTGGAGCCGCGCACGGGTCTGATCTGGGGCGGCGTAGAGTTGGGCTTATCGTCTGCTGCCACGGTTCAACTCGGACATTACTACGGATTCAGCGTCAATGTGTATGGATTCTCGACCAATGCCCACACCCTCGATGCGCAGAACGCCTTCGAGCGCGGACTGAACGCCGCCATCCCCGCTCTGGCTGGGGCTGATGAACTCTCGGGCATTGGCGAAATGGAAGCAGGGGTGATGGGATCTTTTGCGCAAATGGTATTGGACAATGAACTGGTCGGCAGTGTGCAGCGTTTACGCAAGGGACTTTCCGCAGACGCGGAACATCTCGCCGTAAACATTATTCTGGATGTAATGAACGGCACGCGCAACTTCCTTGGGCAGAAACACACCATGAAGCACCTGCGCGGCGGTGAAATGGCGCTGACCAAATTCGCCGAACGCAATTCGTGGGATACGTGGGAGGAAAAACTCAACCGCAAACAAATGGCAGATTATGCCGTTGATGAAGCCGAGCGCATCCTACGTGAACATGTTGTCCCGCCATTGGAACCCGCACAGGAAGCGGAATTGGAAAAAATTCTGGCAGCAGCAGAGCTAGAAACGGCGAAGAAGAAGAAGAAGTAGTAGTAGTAGTAGTAGTATATGGAGTCAGTCAGCTTTCTGGCGAATTTGCAGGAACATACCCATACTGGGTACTTAGCTCCTGTACTCCATAAGGAGAAATTATGATCAAACAGGCACATGCAATTTCGGAAGAACTCATCGAATGGCGGCGAGATTTCCACATGCACCCCGAAACGGGTTTTGACCTGCACCGCACAGCAGGCATCGTGGCAGACGAATTGGAAAAGATGGGGTATAGAGTCAAGCGCGGGGTGGGCAAAACAGGTGTGGTCGCAGAAATAGGCGAAGGCGGCAAAGTTGTCGCCATCCGCGCGGATATGGACGCGCTTCCCATCTTTGAACAGAATGACACCGAGTACGCCTCGCAAAACGAAGGCAAAATGCACGCTTGCGGACATGACTCGCATACTGCAATGGCATTGGGCGCAGCGCAGATCCTGGCCAAAGAAAAACTCAATGGACGGGTGCGATTTATCTTCCAACCCTGCGAAGAAACCGCGGATGAAGAAGGCTTGAGCGGCGCGCAGCGCATGTATGCCGAAGGCGCAGTGGACGGCGTGGATTATGTCATCGCACAGCATGTGGACCCAACCAAACCTGTCGGGACGATTGCGATTGAAGAAGGTCCCAGCGGCGGTGGGGTGGATTCGTTTACCGCCGTCATCAAAGGCACTGGCGGACACGGCGCATTTCCGCACAAATCGAACGACCCATTCGTGATGCTGGCGCATGTCATCATGGGATTGAACTCCATCATCTCCCGCCGTATTCATCCGTTCGAACCTGCAGTCATCAGCATCGGTGCAGTCAATGGCGGGTTTACTGAAAACGTCATCCCCGATCAAGTGGAAATGAAAGGCACGATTCGTTTCACGTCACTGGAAATGCATAAACAACTTCGCGAAGAAGTGACACGTATATTCGAGATTGTCAAAACTCTTGGCGGTGATTACGAATTGAATTTCCTCTTTGGCGGCCTGCCGCTGATCAACGACAAACAGGTAACCGAAACCATCCAACAGGTCGGGAAGGATCTGCTCGGCATAGACAAGGTTCTCCCAGCAGACAAAACTCTCGGCGCGGAAGATTTCCCTGAACTTCTCAAGGATGCGCCTGGCGCGATGTACATGCTTGGCACAAAGATCGAAGGACGGCCCATGTACGAATTACACCATCCCAAATTTGACCTGGACGAACGCGCCCTGCCCGTCGGGACGGCTGTTCTGGCTGAGACGGCATTGAGGTTTTTGAAGTCATAATGTCATGGCGAGGGCGTTCTTGTTCTTCACCCGAAGCAATCAACACGCTACTGTAGAGATTGATTACCACTACGTGGCACAGGTCGCTATCGCTCACAATAACTAAATCACAATCGGAGGGCACACATGCATACTGTTCTAAAGTCTGAGAAAAAGGAAGTTGTAATCGGCATTGACAAGCCATTTGTCATCATCGGCGAAAAGCTCAACCCGACAGGCATCAAAAAACTCGGGCAGGCGCTGGTGGAACGCAACATGGATTACGTCAAGCATCTTGCCAAACGTCAGGTGGATTGGGGCGCAGATGTGTTGGATGTAAATGTCGGGCATCCGCAAATTGACGAGGCAGGGATAATCCCCTTGGTGGTGGAAGCCGTGCAATCTGTGACGGATGTTCCGCTATGCATCGACTCGAATGAGCCGAAAATTCTTGAGGCAGGCTTGAATGCCATCAGAGGCGGCAAGCCGCTCGTGAACTCTGTCAACGGGGAGGAGAAGCAACTGGCGGCGGTGCTCCCCATCGTCAAGGCACGAGGCGCGGCAGTCATCGGGTTGACGATTGGAGACGAAGGCATCCCGCCCACCGCAGAGGGACGTCTTGCGGCGGCGGCGAAGGTCATCGAACGCGCGGCAAAGATCGGTATTCCCATCGAAGACATCATCATTGACCCATTGGTGATGACCGTGGGCCACGATAGCAAGGCGGCGACGGTCACGCTCAAAGCGATAGAACTCATCCGCAATGAATTTGGCGTGAACATCAGCCTGGGCGCAAGCAATGTTTCTTTTGGGCTGCCAGACCGTCACTCTGTAAATGCGGCGATGCTTTCCATCGCCATGCAGGCTGGCGCGACCTGCTCGATCACCGACCCGATCAAACTCGGCAGCACCATCCGCGCCACCGATCTGCTGCTTGGACGCGATGCGAATTCGATGCGCTATCTTAAATATTTCCGCGCGACGGAAAAACTGCGAGAAGCAGAAGCCGCGGCAAAGCAGTAATCAAAAATCAGGTTGTCTTTAGAGGCGGTAATATTCCGCCTCTTTTTGTTCTCTTAACCTGTAAAGGACTTTAGAAATGAGAAAAAACATCCTGCTTCTTGGAACTGTATTTCTGCTCATCGCCGCATGCATACCGCAAATGGCAGAACCGATCAGTACCGCCACCCTACCGCTTTAAACACCTACCTTTACAGAAACTCCCTCACCGATATTGCCCAGCCAGACAGCGACATTTACGCCTCCCCCCACGGCGACGCCTGTCCCTCACCCGATGAGCATTATCGCCCTTCGAAATGGAGAATACCCCGGCAGCGAGATCACCATCGTCCGCGAGTTGGAGCGTGGTACCAACTACCGCCGTTATTATGCTTATTATCTTTCCGAAGGATTGAAGATCTACGCCCTGCTGACCATCCCCAATGGAGAGCCGCCCGAAGGCGGGTTTCCTGCAATCGTTTTTAATCATGGTTACATTCCGCCGAATGTTTATAAAACCACAGAACGCTACATTGCGTATGTTGACCAGCTTGCAAGGTCTGGCTATGTTGTTTTCCGCATCGACTATCGCGGACATGACCAATCCGAAGGCGAAGCCTCAGGCGCATACGGTCACCCAGGCTATCAGGCGGACGTTATGAACGCGGTCTCTTCATTGCAAACATTACCTGAAGTGAACCCTGAAAAGATCGGCATGTGGGGGCATTCCATGGGAGGTTATCTCACCCTGCGTGCGATGGTCATTTCAGGCGAGGTCAAAGCAGGCGTGATCTGGGCAGGCGTGGTCGCTTCATATACAGACCTGTTATACAACTGGCGGCGGACAGGTTCATTCACACCGTCACCAAGTTCGCGCGGCGTGGGCTGGCGCACAGGATGGATCGAGCAATTTGGCACGCCAGAGCAGAATCCTGTTTTTTGGGATTCGGTCTCTGCCACATCGTACCTCACCGATCTCTCTGGACCTTTACAGTTGCATCATGGAACCAATGATGAGGATGTCCCCGTTGCATTTTCCATCCGCCTCGCCGAGTTGGCGCGTGCACAAGGGCAGATCGCCGACCTGTACACCTATGAAGGTGATAATCACAATATCTCGAAATATTTTTCCACTGCCATGAAACGGACGATCGAATTCTACGATTCTTATTTGAAGTGAAAAACTTTATATCAAAAGCACGTCCACAATTTCACCTGCGCTCAAGCCTGTGGCATCAGGATGGATCTTCAAAAGCCCGTCCGCAGCAGCGAGGGTGAAAATTAGATTCGATTTTCCGAAGATCGGTTCGGCTTCGTAAGCGACAATTGACGACATCGTACCCGAAGGGTATTGACGATTGACGATAAGTTTGACCGCCCACCAATCTTCACGCCCTGCCTGCGATGGCAAGTTGACCGTGAGTTTGGCTTGCACAGTCGCTTTCGGTTTTGGCAGTGCACCAAGTAATGTTTCGATCACAGGTGCAACAAACAAATATCCATTCACCAACGCGCTGACAGGGTTGCCCGGCAGCCCGATCACTGCCTTGCCATTGCACACGCCTAAAATGGTCGGTTTGCCCGGGCGGGTATTGATGCCATGCACCAGCACGCCCGGCTCCCCCAACTGGCGGATGACTTCGGCAGTCATGTCGCGGGTGGAGGCGGATGATCCTGCGGTGATGATGACCACGTCACATTCGGTGAGTGACTTCGCTGCCGCCTCTTTCAGGACCTCGAACTGGTCGCCAAAAATCCCATAGCGGACTGCCACACCGCCGCTTTTTTCGACGAGCGCACCAAGCGTGTACGAGTTGATGTCACGCACCTGCCCAGGGCGCGGACGTTGACTTGGTTCGATCACTTCGTCACCTGTTGAGATCAAGCCCACTTTCGGCTTATTGGCTACGCGCAATGAAATGAAGCCCAAAGCCATCAACCCACCGATCTCGGCGGGACGAAGAATCGTTCCTTTGGGAATCACAACTTGATCTTTCGCCACGTCTTCGCCGATGTTGATGACGTTCTCGCCGTCAGCAACGGATTTGAAGATTTCAATTTCATCTACACCTACGGTTTGGGTGTTTTCCAACATCACAACAGCATCGGCTCCTTTGGGAAGCATGCCGCCTGTATGGATCAAGGCACATTGAGCTGCGCCAATTTCAAAAGATGCTGAATCCCCCATTGGCACTTCGCCGATGAGATGGAGATAGGCGGGCAGCGAATCTGTTGCGCCGAAGGTATCACGTGCACGGACAGCATATCCATCCACAGTGGTGCGGGGGAATTCGGGCAAGGGATGCGGGGCGAAAATATCTTCTGCGGTCACTCTGCCAAGGGCTAAGTCAACCATCACGTTTTCGGGGGCAATTGTCGGCGCAGAAAGATGCGCGAGGAGTTTTTCACGTGCTTGGTCGGGCGGGAGGAGCGTCAGGAATTCGGGCATGGGTTAAGTGTCAGGTTTCAGGTTGAAAATTTAGCGGAGCCAAAATGTAAGCGTGAGGAAATAGGTTGTCAGGCCGAATACGGCGACGGCGGTGGAGGTGAGCAATTTCCAGTTGGGCGGGCTGCCATTGACGACGGCGCGAAGTTGGAAAATCTGAAAGAGGGCGAAAGGCAGGGTGTAGAAGGCGGGCGCGACGAGGTTGAAGGAAAATCCCAAAAGCGGGACAAGGGCGAAGAGAAAATAAGCGACAACAACCAGACCGTGATGAAACGGAACGGCGCTCTCCCAGGTGAGATAGCGGAGCAGGGTGCCACGCTCGTATTTTTGGTCGTCTGGGGAGGTGGTGAAGTTGACAATGAGAAAGTATGCCAACGCCAGCACCGTAAGCGGAATTAACAGGAGAGTCAGCAGGCGGGAGTTTTCGCCCAACTGAAAAAGAAAAGCGATCGATGGAATGACGTAAGCAATATGCACTGCGAGGGTGAGTTCACCGAAGCCGCGATTTACAAGATGGAAGGGCGGGATGGAATAAAGCAAAACGAGAATAATCGAGGAAAGCAGAAAGAGAAATGCGGGCAGGGTCAGCGTGAAGTTGATGTGGATAATGAAAGTGATGACCGCTGTTGTCGCGATCATTCCAACAGAGACGTACAGCAGATTGCTGCGGAGAGTCTCTTTTTGTTTGGGAGTTTCGCCTGCGATGAGCGGCTCATTTTGCGGACGGAAAACTTCGCTCAATAACGCCATGCCAGCCTGCGCGAACAGCACACCGAATAACCCAAGGATGAACGGCACAACTTGAAACGGCTTCCCGATATAGGCAGGGATGCTCGCGCCGAGGAGATAGGTCAGCGCGGCGAGAAGAAGGTGAAGGGGGCGGGAGAGTTTTAGCAATTTACGATTTCCGATTTACGATTTTGATAGATAATCCTCCAACCGCGCCACTGCTTGCGGAAGGTTCATCCGTCCCAAGCCTAAGCGGAAGTGGTTGTGCGCATCGTCATAGACAGAGCCAGGCAGAAGAAGCACGCCTGCTTTTTTGACAAGGTCATCGCAGAAGGATTCGACATTTTCCTGCAGGAGTTTTGGAAAGCCCATCGAGCCTGCTTTGGGGCGATGCCATGCAAAGAGGGACGAGTAACGAGAGAACAAGTCATCGATGATGGCTGCGTTGTGTTTGATGATGTAAATATTTCGATTCGCCAGTTTTTCACGGTGACGGAGGGCAACTTCCGCGAGAAATTCACTGGGGGCAGAATTGCAAATGGTAGTGTAATCTTTCAGCGACGCCATCTTTTCGTACAAGGCACGGTTCTTGGTGGCGGTCCAGCCGATGCGTAAGCCTGCCAAACCATACGTCTTCGAGGTCACACCAAGTGAGACGGCATGTGCGCCATAGTCCACGGCGGCGGGGAGACGGTCTGCGGGGTCGAATTCTGATTCGCGGTAGACTTCGTCAGAAAACAGGAGCAGGTTATTCGTTTGTGCGAAGCGATTGAGGGCGTCAAAGTCTGCGCGGGACATGAGATAACCTGTCGGGTTGTGCGGAGTGTTGACGATGATCGCCTTTGTCGACGGGCGCATGAGGTCTGGTAATTCGTCCACGTTCAATGCCCAGCCATTCTCTTCACTGGCGCGCCAGAGGGAGATGTCACAACCGATGCCTTTTGCCACTTCACTCAAGGATTGATAATGCGGCGAGTGGACGATGATGTGGTCACCCGCTTGAAGCGCCGCCATCATAAAAAGATAAATCGCTTCGCCCGCACCAGAAAATACCAAAATATCTTCAGGCTGGGTCGTGGAGTACATGCCCGCGATCTCTTTTCGCAATGCAAGACCGCCCAGCGATTCAGTGTACCCAAGCCAGACGTGTTGAAATTTCTCCGCTGCGCCTTCTTCGAGGGCGAGCAAGTCCGAAATGGACATGGCTTCACAGTCTGACGAGCAGAGCAAAAACTCGGTGTTGAATTCGTATTTGGCAAAGTAACGTTCGAGCTTAAAGGGGGAAAGGTGCATGATCATCTTTCTGAGATTGCTTCGTCAGGCTAAAGCCTTCCTCGCAATGACATATTATTTCAAAGCCCGTTTCACATCACGGTAATGCAGTTGATTGTGCAGGTAGAGCATCTTCACCATCTCACGGATGACCGTCTCGCCGAGGAATGGATGCCGACCCTGAATTTCGAGTTCTTCATCTTTCAACCCCACTACCCACGCCACCGACTCCGCTCGCACCTGCTTGTATTGTTCGAGCAGTTCCGCAGGCGTGAGATCTTTGGTCTTCTCCTGCTGGGATGCGTTGTAACGGTCAATCGAGAAATCATCTGCGGCGCCTTCGCCTGAGGCACGAACGCGCTCAAAGAGTTTGACCAGCCCGCGCTCAGAGGTAACGAAATGCGAAAGCACATTGCGAATGCTCCACGTTGTCCCTTCGGTATAGACTTCATTTTCCCATTGGTCGGCGGTCAATTCAGAAAAGAACGCCGCCATGCGTTCACCCTCGGCCTTAAGTTTCTCAGCAAGTTCGGTAGTTTCAGACATATTGAAAGCTCCAATTCTCAATAATTATTCACTGACGATCGACCGTGGACGATGGACAATAAAAAAACACCCATGGTCTATCGTCTATTATCCATCGTCATATTTAGCGTAATTGATCGAACGCTTGCCAGTCGTCGGAAAATAATAGTCACGGAACGTTGAAATGCGCTCCACCAGACGCTCACTGTCTTCAAAATCGGAGCGCACATAATAATAATGCGTATCATACGGGCTGTCACCAAAAACAGCCGCGAGCACATAGCCATTCTCCTCGGCATAGGTTTTCAACAGAATCGTCATACTGAACCATGGCTGGGCAAGATTCGCCTCGGTCAATTTCGGCGGCACGAGCGGCGAATAATAATCATGAAACATGATGACATGCGGCTTGTATTCGTCAAGGTATTCCGTCGTTAAGCCATTGTGCGCGATAAACTGGTCATTCAACCCCCACGTGTCGATCGCCGTCCAACCCGAATAATACGGCAGCAACCCCGCCTCGGTCGTCGCCAGCACATACCCCTTGCCGCGAAAATCCGCGAGCAGTTTCGCCATCTCCAGGCGACCATCGCGCTCATAGGGTCTGTCACAGGATGGTTGATAGGACATCAGCGAGCAATTCTGGAACCACGAATAATAAAGGATGCCCACAGACAAACCGATCAATGCGATGACGTAAACGCCTCTTTCTCTAACGGACACTTGATTCAGCGCTTCAAACTTAAATCCACGCACCAGCGGAATCCACGACATGAGCGCGAGCGGGACCGTCGCATACTGAAAGCGCGCGCCGTAGTTCATCTCATCGGAGACCATGCCAAACGCGGCGGCAAAACCAACGATGGGAAGCATATACACCAGCGTGGTCTTCATCGTCTCTTTCGAGCGGAAGCCGAGGATAAAAGCAGACAGAACTGGAAGGGATAATCGCAGCGTGTTGAACATCGAGCCATTGAATGTACCCCAACTCCAGCCCCCACCTTTCTTGTAAAACGGATTTGGCAAGGGATAACCGAAATAATCCCAGCGCCAAAGGAAATACGTGCCGCCCAGGGTTAGAAAAACTGCGCCAAAAATTATGATGATCGAAACGGAATTTTTGAGTCCGCGCATGAGGATGATGGCTAGCATCATCAACCCAGCGAGGATAACACCTTCGGGGCGAATCAAACCCGTGATGAGTCCACTCAGGGCGAAGGCAAGAGAAAGCCACCAGCGTGGAGTCTCTTCCTTCATCAGGAGCAAGCCCAAAGACCAGGTGGAGGCGGCGGCAAGGGCGAAGAACGGCGTCCCGAAGTAGGCGGAGACGTAGGAGAGTCCCGTGCCAACGACAAAGTAAAGTCCGCTTAAAAATGAAAAAGCAATATTGCCGTTGTGAATGCGGCGGTTCGTCCAGTAGATGATGAGCACGGTAAGCAGGTGGGCAGCAAAGCCAATGCCTCGCACCGACTGACCAACGGTGAAACCAAGTTTGATGAGCGCCGCAGAGGCTGCCATGAAGAGGAAATCCGTTGCGCCATCGACGGGCTGTTCGCCGATATTCCAGACTATGCCATGACCACCCGCGAGATGCTGGGCGTAACGCATGATCATCGCCGCGTCTTCAAAAGGTGGAATGGAAAAATCGATGAAATTAAAAGCGTAATAGAAAGTCGAAAAAAGTAGTAACAGAGCTGCGAGAAGATCGGGGGAGAGTTTTTTGATGGAAGTCATTATGAAATATGATGAATAGCGGTTTATGGTCAGATCAACGAATATCCGCCATCGACAACGATAGTTTGGCCCGTAATATACTCGTTTTTGATGAGAAATTCGAGAGTGGATGTTAATTCTTCGAGACGTGCAGCACGTTTGAGCGGAAGTTTTTCGACCAGTTTTGCCCACTGCTCTTCGGTGACTACGTCGGAGGGCAGCACCAGCCCTGGCGCAATGCCATTGACACGGATGTTCGGCGCAAGGGCGCGGGCGAGCATTTTGGTCAGCGATTCGAGCCCTGCCTTGCTGACCGTGTAGGGTGGGTAACGGCTCCATGCTTTTTGCGCACCAATATCGGAGATGTTGACGATCAGCCCGCCATTTATCATGCGTTTGGCAGCATGTTGGGCGACCAAAAATGGCGCACGAAGATTGAGATCGAGCGCGGAGTTCCAATCGTGAAGTTCCAGCGTGCGCGGGTTGCCGACGGGCATGATCGCAGCAGAATTTACGACGATCTTGAGGGGTGCACGAAACTCGTCCACGAGCGAGAAGAGGAAATCCACTTTTACGGGCACGGTCAGGTCCGCGCGGATGGGCAGGCAATCTACACCAAGGGCGCGGATTTCGTCCGCTGTTTTTTCAGCTTCGGTCACAGAGCCGCGATAATGCAGGGCGATGGAATATCCCATGCGGGCTAGGGACAAAGCAAAGGCTTTACCAAGCCGATGGGCGGCGCCAGTGACAAGTGCAAGGGATTTGCGCATGAGCGAATTGTAAACGAAAAGGTCGTATAATCTTGAATTAATCTCACTACTATAGGAAAAAAAAAGCCAATCGCCTATAAAATTGATCCTACATTGGGCTTGTTATATTACATGGCACTTGGGTATTGCCCGATTGCGAAGCTAACAGAGACTGAAAGAATTGCATTTTACGACCCAGAGCGCCTTCCAAACATGAAAATCATCATCAATACAATGAATGCTGAGTTTGACTTAAGCACAAAAGATCTTCATGAGTTCATTCAATTTAACCAGCCTTTGCACAAAAATCACTGGGCTTTGGAACAAACCGCTGTATTGACGCGAAATCGTTTTGCCGAAGGACTCAGCGATACGATTCATTTTCTTGCTGGAGACTTGCCGATAAAACTAAAGATATTCCACACCCTTGCTGACGCAGCCCAATGGCT
>Ga0116204_1000553_pt1 | contig 21334 bp, 18 predicted proteins | sample LakKivwa52mmetaG_FD_94481 | JGI IMG/M metagenome (GOLD analysis project Ga0116204, IMG submission 94481) | Anoxic lake water microbial communities from Lake Kivu, Rwanda to study Microbial Dark Matter (Phase II) - Lake Kivu water 52m metaG | ecosystem: Environmental > Aquatic > Freshwater > Lake... | reverse complement strand
CACCCCATCGATCGCGATGACATGGAAGTGAAGGTGGGCGTTCATCAGCGCGCCAAAGCGGTGGATGAAGACGACCGCGCCGATGCGTGCCGTGCCGTCGCCCGCCGCCAGGCTTTGCCGCAGATTCGCCTTTGCGCCAGCCAAGGCGTGCGCTTTGCGCTGGACGACTTCGGCACCGGCTTCTCCTCCCTCACCTACCTGCGCCAATTGCCGGTCAATACCTTGAAGATCGACCAGTCTTTCGTGCACGACATGCTGCGGGATCCGGACGATCTGACCATCGTCGAAGGCGTGGTCGGCCTCAGCACCGCTTTCCGGCATCAGGTCATCGCCGAAGGCGTCGAATCGGCCGACCATGCCCTGATGCTGATGGAAATGGGCTGCTACCTGGTGCAAGGCTTCGGTATCGCCAAACCCATGCCCGGAAAAGACACCCTGGCCTGGATCAAGACCTTCAAACCGGACCCGCGTTGGCTCGAGAACGCCGCGCAACGCCTGTCACGCCGTAATAGTACAGAAGCGGGCAAGACCGAGAAATGCGACACTTTGTCGCAGGTGCAACATCAGTCAGTTTGTGCGATGCGACAGGGCGCAGCCCCCTGGTCAAGTGCAAATCCCGACCTTGCGCGCCCTTTTTGCCTCGCGAGCAGGTCGTCACTTCTTCTCCGCCGCCATCCGCTCGTACAACTGCGCCAGGCTCAGTTGCGCCTTGAGGTAGCCCTGGGCGGCGGAGCGTTTGAACCAGGTGATGGCCTCGCCGTAGTTGCGCTCGACGCCGATGCCGTCGCGCAGCAGCACGCCCAGGTTGTTCTGGGCGAACTTGTCGCCACCCTCGGCGGCCTTGCGGTACCAGCGGGCGGCCAGGGTGAAGTCCTTCTTCACGCCCTTGCCCTGTTCGTACATGACCCCCAGGTTGTTCTGCGCCGAGGTGTCGCCGCCTTCCGCCGCGCGGTTGATCCACACCAGGGCTTCCGGGTGGCGATTCGCCTTGTACAGCAGCCAGCCCAGGCGGCCCTGGGCTTTCGGCAGACCTTTCTCGGCGGCTTTCTGGAACCAGGTCTGCGCTTCCGCTTCGTCCTTGGGGCCGCCCTGGCCCTGTTCCGCCATTAGGCCCAGGTTCACCCAGGCCAGGGGTTCACTCTGCTCGGCGGCGAGGAGGAACCACTTCTTCGCCTGCGCAAAGTCCTTGGCGACACCGCGGCCTTCCCGGTGCATGGCGCCCAGGTTGTTGCGCGCCAGGGCATCGCCGCCTTCCGCCGCGCGGGCGTACCAGGTGGCGGCGGCCGTCGGGTCGGGAGCGCCGAAGGCATCGGATTCGAACAGCAGGCCCAGGTGGGCGGCGGCGGCCGTCTCTCCGGCCTGGGCCGCGGTTTCCAGCCAGTGCCGCGCCAGTTTCACATCGCGGGCCAGACCCAGGCCCTTCTCATGGAGCAGGGCGAGGCGGTATTGCGCCACCGGGTTGCCCTTGTCGGCGGCCTTGCCCAGCCAGCGCGCCGCCAGCACCGGGTCGGGCGCGACGCCATGCAGTCCGTCCATATGGATCTGGCCCAGATTGGCCTGGGCGGTGGCGTTTTCTCCCTCGGCGGCTCGGTTGAGCCATTGCAGGCCCTGGGCCGCGTCCTTCGCCACCCCGCGCCCGTCCAGGAAGCGCAGGGCCAGGTTGTTCTGGCCGGCGGCGTCGCCCTGGTCGGCGGCCCGCTTGACCCAGGCCACGGCGGCGGCCGGGTCCGCCGCCACGCCTTCGCCGCGGTCGAGCAGTTCCGAGAACTTCAATTGCGCGCTGGACAGCCCCAGGTCCGCCGCTTTGCGCAGCCAAGCCGCCGCCTGGGCCGGGTCTTTCGCCACGCCGGAACCATTCAGCAGCAACAGGGCCAGGTTGTATTGCGCCACGCTCTCGCCCTGGTCCGCCGCCAACCGGTACCAGTGGGCGGCCTGGACCGGGTCTTTCGCCACCCATTGCCCCTGTTCATAGAGCCAGCCGAGCTTGAAGCGGGCCTCCGCATCGCCCTCGCGGGCCGCCTCGGTATAGGCGCGCAGGGCGAGTTGCCGTGCCTCGTCGGCACTGGGCATGGTGTCATCGGCCCTAGCGGTGGGCAGGAACAGTTGCGCTGCCAGCAAGGCGGCGAGAAGCGTGGAAACAGCCGGGGTCGATTTCATGGGAACTCCTTGGTCAGTCTTCGTTGAAGCGGTAGCGCACGGGCAGGTCCAGCGTCGCCGCTACCGCCTGGCCCTTGCGGTTATGTACGACGAAGCGCGCGCAGCGCTCCGCCTGATCCTTGGCATGGGCGTCCAGACGCGCCACGCCGCTGCTGTTGCGTATCTCGATGCGCTGCGGCCGACCAGCGACATCCACCCGCACCCGCAACACCACCAATCCTTGCAAGCCAGTACGGCGCAAAGCGGTGGAATAGCCGAAGCAGGCCTCGCCATCGCCGGCCAGAGCGGCACGAAACACGAAATTCGAAGGCGCGCTGTCCAGGGCGGAGGGGTCCAGGGCACGGCCGTTCTCGATGGCGGCCAGTCCACCCGCCAGGCGTTCCGGCCCGCCGTGGCGCAGAGCCGGCGACTCCGCCGAAGCCACCGCGCCAGGCCGTCCGGGTGTCGCCGATGCGGGTTGCCGCCCGGCCGACCCGGCATCGGCCATGCGCGCCGCAGCCGCCTGGGCATGGGCGCGGGTCAACCGCTGGGTCTCGCCTTGATCCACGCCGCTGGGGCGGAAGCCTGGCCCCGCTTCCGGCACCCCGGCGCTGCCCGCGGCAGCCGCCCGCAGGTGGGCCGCGCCGGTGGCCGCCCCGGCCCGCACGGCAGCGCTCACCTCCCCACCGCCCTGGGCAGGGGTACCCGGGTTTTCCCTGGCCATCGCGGCCCCGGCCTGTTGCCGCACAAGCACTGCGGCGGTAACTCGGCCCTTGGCACGCGGGCTGCCTTGCGCCATTTCCCCCGCGCTCGCCTGGCCTCCGCTGGCGGGCGAAGTGGTGCGGGACGCGTGAGTTTCGGCTGCCTCCCGCAAGCGTGCCGGGCCTGATCCGGACGCGTCGCTGCGCTGTGCGTCGCCGACGGATTCTGACCAGGCACTTCCCGCCCCGCCTGAAACTTGCGAACTGACGCCAGCACTGCCCGCTTCCACCAGATGGGTTCGGGCGGCGGCAGGCGTGGCCTGCGCCGAAATCTCATCCGATTCCTCGCTCATGGTCCCGCCCCCCGCCAGCAAGGCTTGCGGCGCTGGGGCACGAAGAGTGGAGGTCGGCGTGGACCTGGCAACGGGCTTGGGCGGTGGCGTTTCCTGGACAGGCTTGGCTTCCGGCATCAGCACCAGCCGCACCTGCACGGGCTCTGGCGCCGACGGCGGGGCAGCCGGCAGCCGCATGGGCAGGCCCAATACCGCCAGGTGAAAGGACAGGCTCAAGGCCAGGGGAGCATGCATGCGCAACGAGATGACCGTGGAAGCGGATGAGGTTGGGGGATGGCGGATGCCAAAGGATAGGAAATTCAACCGCCATCCCAGAAGTATCTCCGCACCTGCAAGCCATCGTCAATAAGCTGACCCTCAGTACCTCGCCAATTATTGTCAGCCAAGGACAGCAACCGCTGCATAGCGGTCAGCGGACTGAATAGAAAAGTCGGCGCTGGCGAGACGGCGACAGCACTCCAACCGAGCCACTAATCGATAGTGGTTTTGATAGTTGGCAATGCTGTAAAAACAAAAAAGCCCATAAACTCATGGGCTTTGATGTTGTTATTGGCGGAGTGGACGGGACTCGAACCCGCGACCCCCGGCGTGACAGGCCGGTATTCTAACCAACTGAACTACCACTCCAAATGCTTTTCGCTGGTGGGTGCTGACGGTCTCGAACCGCCGACATTCTGCGTGTAAGGCAGACGCTCTACCAACTGAGCTAAGCACCCGCGAAAGTCCGGCATTATATGTCAGTTTTCGCTCAGTGCCAAGCAACTGGGCGTTAGTTTACCCCATCCTTAAGCGCCTTGCCAGCCCTAAATTTAGGAACTTTCGCAGCCTTGATGGTGATGGATTCGCCCGTGCGCGGATTGCGACCGCTTCGGGCGGCGCGCTTACCAACATAGAAACTTCCGAAGCCAACCAAAGTCACCATATCGCCCTTTTTAAGAGCCTTGGTGACGGCCTCCATAGCCGCGTCCAGGGCGCGGCCGGCAGAGGCCTTGGAAATATCGGCTTCAGCGGCAATCGTCTCAATCAATTCGGTCTTGTTCATTGAATTTTCCTTCGTTAAGTTAAAGTGAAAATATCAGGGTTTAGTGGGTGATGGCGCTAGCGCCCTCGCCTGTTGCTAGCGGCGTTTGCACCGGGTTTGCTGCGCTATCCTCTTTCAAGGCTTCGGGCTGACGCTCCAGGGTGTTGGCCAGGACCTCTTCGATCCACTTCACCGGGACGATCTCAAGCTGATTCTTGATGTTGTCCGGCATCTCGACCAGATCCTTGACATTGTCAATCGGGATCAACACTTTCTTGATGCCGCCGCGCAGGGCCGCAAGCAACTTTTCCTTGAGGCCGCCGATCGGCAAGACTTCACCCCGCAGGGTGATCTCACCGGTCATGGCGACATCACAACGCACCGGAATCTTGGTGAAGGCCGAAACAATCGCCGTGGTCAGGGCAATACCTGCGGAGGGGCCATCCTTGGGCGTAGCGCCTTCCGGAAGATGGATGTGCAGATCGGTCTTTTCAAAGTCAGCCGCCGCAATACCCAAGAGCGCGGCGCGACTCCGCACTACGGTCCGGGCCGCCTCGACCGACTCTTTCATGACATCGCCCAGCTGGCCGGTCCGAATGGTGTTGCCTTTGCCCGGCATGGGCGTGGCTTCGATGGTCAGCAGTTCGCCCCCGACCTCGGTCCAGGCCAGACCCGTAACTTGGCCGATCTGATTGACCTTTTCGGCCATGCCAAAGCTGTAGCGACGCACCCCCAGGTATTTGTCGAGGTTGCGGCTATTAACTCGGACCGGCGCCTTGGCCTTGCCCATTTGTAGGGCTGTGGTCACCTTGCGGCAGATCTTGGCAACTTCGCGCTCCAGGGCACGCACACCAGCCTCGCGGGTGTAGTAGCGCACGATATCGCGCAGGGCGGCTTCGGCCACCGTGATCTCGCCTTCTTTGAGGCCGTTGTTCTTGATTTGTTTGGGCAACAGGTAACGACGGGCGATATTGACCTTTTCGTCCTCGGTATAGCCGGACAGACGAATCACTTCCATGCGATCAAGCAGGGCTGGCGGGATATTCATGCTGTTGGCTGTGGCCACGAACATGACATCGGATAGGTCGAAATCGACCTCGACATAATGATCCTGGAAGGTGTGGTTTTGCTCCGGATCCAAAACCTCGAGTAGCGCCGATGACGGATCACCCCGGAAGTCTTGCCCCATCTTGTCCACTTCATCGAGCAGGAACAAGGGGTTGCGCACACCGGTCTTGGTCAGGCTTTGCAGTACCTTGCCGGGCAGTGCGCCAATGTAGGTGCGGCGGTGACCGCGAATCTCAGCCTCATCACGCACGCCACCCAAGGCCATGCGCACAAACTTGCGATTCGTGGCCTTGGCAATGGATTGCCCCAGCGAGGTCTTGCCCACCCCGGGCGGTCCAACCAGACAGAGAATCGGCCCCTTGAGCTTGTCCACCCGCTGCTGAACGGCCAGGTATTCGACGATGCGTTCCTTAACCTTCTCCAGACCATAGTGGTCGGCATTGAGGGTTTCATCGGCCTTGTTGAGGTCCTTGCTGATCTTGGTCTTTTTCTTCCAAGGCAGATTGACCAGCGTATCAAGGTAGGTGCGCACAACCGTCGCCTCGGCGGACATCGGTTGCATCATCTTCAGCTTCTTGAGCTCGGCCTGCGCCTTCTTCATCGCCTCTTTGGGCAGACCGGCCCCTTGAATGCGTTTCTCTAGCTCATCGAGCTCGGCGCTTTCTTCCTCGTCGCCGAGTTCCTTCTGAATCGCCTTGACCTGTTCGTTGAGGTAATAGTCGCGCTGGCTTTTCTCCATCTGGCGCTTGACGCGGCCACGGATACGCTTTTCTACCTGAAGGATGTCAATCTCAGTCTCCATCAAGCCGGTCAGGTGTTCTAGGCGTCCCTTGAGCTCGGGCATCTCCAGGATGGCTTGTTTCTGCTCCAATTTAAGCGGCAAATGCGCCGCGATGGTGTCGGCCAGCCGGCCCGGGTCTTCGATCCCGGACAGCGAGGCCAGGATTTCCGCTGGAATCTTCTTGTTCAGCTTGATAAAACTATCGAACTGGGCCAGCAGGGTGCGGCGCATGGCCTCGAGCTCCGAATCGGTCGGCAGCGTTTCTTCAATCGGATCGCCGTGTGCGGCGTAGTAGCCGTCCGCTTCGCTGTATTCGGTGATGTTGATGCGCTGATTGCCTTCGACCAGCACCTTGACCGTACCATCCGGAAGCTTGAGCATCTGTAGGATGCTGGCAATGGCTCCCACCGTGTACAGATCTTCAAAATTGGGATCGTCGTTGGAGGCCATCTTTTGCGCCACCAGCATGATGTGTTTGCCGCCCTCCTCCATCGCCTTTTCCAGGGCGCGAATAGAGCGTGGCCGGCCCACAAATAGGGGAATAACCATGTGCGGGAAAACCACCACATCACGCAGCGGCAACAGCGGCAGTGAAACGGGGGCAGTGAACAGGGTGGATTGGCTCATGTCTAGGCTCCGTCTCTTGATGTTTCAATGATTAACGGACGGCATGTTGGGCCGTCCGTTCGGTTTTCAACCCGCCGCTTGGGCCGGTTCGGAATAAATCAGCAAGGGCTTGCCCTCGCCGCTTACCACCTTGTCATCAACCACCACTTTGGTGACATTTTCCATGCTCGGTAGCTCGAACATCAGATCCAGCAAGGCATGTTCGATGATCGAGCGCAGTCCGCGCGCACCGGTTTTGCGTTTCAGGGCCTGTTTGGCAATACCGGACAAGGCATCGTCACGGAACTCCAACTCAGCGCCTTCCATCTTGAACAACTTCTGGAACTGCTTGGTGATGGCGTTCTTGGGCTGAGTCAGGATCTGGACCAAGGCCGCTTCATCGAGTTCCTCCAGGGTTGCGATAACCGGCAGGCGGCCCACAAACTCCGGGATCAGGCCGTATTTGATCAAATCCTCTGGCTCAACCTTGCGGAAGACCTCGGTCAAGTCCTTCTTGTCGTCCTTGGCTTTGATTTCCGCACCAAAACCAATGCCAGAGCGTTCGGTGCGGTTACGAATCACCTTTTCGAGGCCGCTAAAGGCACCGCCAACAATAAACAGAATGTTGGTTGTGTCGATCTGGACATATTCTTGATTGGGATGCTTGCGTCCACCTTGGGGCGGAATCGACGCCACGGTTCCCTCGATCAACTTCAGCAGAGCCTGCTGCACGCCCTCGCCGGAGACATCGCGGGTAATGGAAACATTCTCGCCTTTGCGCGAAATCTTGTCGATTTCGTCAATATAGATAATCCCCTGCTGGGCCTTTTCTACATCGTAGTCACACTTTTGCAGGAGTTTCTGGATGATGTTTTCAACATCCTCACCCACATAACCCGCTTCGGTCAGCGTCGTCGCGTCAGACATGACAAAGGGGACATTGAGCATGCGCGCCAGGGTCTGAGCCAGCAGCGTCTTGCCCGAACCGGTCGGTCCGATCAGCAGAATATTGCTCTTGGAAAGCTCCACCTCATCTTTATCCCCTTCCTTTGCCAAGTTGGGTTGGGCCTTGACTTGGGCCTGAGAAAGACGAATACGCTTGTAGTGGTTATAGACTGAAACCGACAGGGCGCGTTTGGCGTGGGTCTGACCGATGACATACTGATCGAGCACCGCCAGGATCTCGCGCGGCGTCGGCAGGCGTTCGCTACTGCCCTTCTCGTCCGTCGCGCCCTTGAGTTCTTCGCGGATGATATCGATGCACAGATCGACACACTCATCGCAAATAAACACCGAGGGACCGGCAATCAGCTTTTTTACCTCGTGCTGGCTTTTGCCGCAGAAGGAGCAATACAGCATCTTGCCTTCGTCTTTGTCGCCTTTGTTGCCGTTGTTGCCGTTGTCACTCTTGGCCATATCTCTTCGCCTTGCCTCGCTGGTTCTAATACCCGAACAATTTAGTCAAGTTTACACGGCGTCGGTCCGCTTGGCCAGCACTTTGTCGGCCAAGCCATAGGCCACCGCCGCTTCGGCACTCATAAAGTTGTCGCGGTCGGTATCGCGCTCGATGGTTTCGACCGTCTGACCGGTGTGCTCTGCAAGCATGCCGTTGAGGCGGCTGCGCAGATAGAGGATTTCCTTGGCATGGATCTCGATATCCGAGGCCTGGCCTTGAAAACCACCCAGCGGCTGATGAATCATGACCCGCGAATTGGGCAGGCAGAAACGCTTGCCCTTGGCGCCAGCCGTCAGCAGGAAGGCGCCCATACTGGCCGCCTGACCAATGCACAGAGTGGAGACATCCGGCTTGATAAACTGCATGGTGTCGTAGATACCCATCCCCGCGGTAACCGACCCGCCCGGCGAGTTGATATACAGGAAGATATCCTTTTCCGGATTCTCGGACTCCAAGAACAACATCTGTGCCACGACCAGATTGGCGGTGGCATCGTTAACCGGGCCCACCAGGAAAATGACCCGTTCCTTGAGCAGGCGCGAGTAGATGTCGTAGGCGCGCTCGCCCCGACCGCTCTGCTCAATCACCATGGGGATATATCCCAACCCGGACGGCTCCTGATCCCACCCCATCGTCGTATTGATCATTGCTGTGCGCTTCCCATCAGTTGTTCAGCGCTCTGCACTTCATCGGTTACCTGAGCCCGGGCCAAAACCCAATCCACCAGCGTATCTTCCAAGGCCAAGGCTTCGACCTCGCCCAGACGCTTAGGATCGGCGTAGTACCAGGCCACCACCTCGGCCGGGTCTTCATAGCTCTTGGCAAAGTCCTCAATCCGCGCCCGCACGCGCTCTGCATCGGCCTTGATGTCGTTCTGCTTGGCGATCTCGCTCAGCAGCAGGCCCAGGCTGACACGGCGCTTGGCCTGTTCGGAAAAATGCGCGGGGGTCAGAACAATGTCCTGCTCACGCATGCCCCGCTGCTTCATGTCCTCACGGGCCTTTTGCGCCATCTCATGGCTTTCCTGATCGACCAGGTTCGACGGCACCTCAAACGGAGTCACTTCGAGCAAACCATTCATGATTTGCTCCTTGACCCGCACATGGATGCGACGATCCACCTCGCGGGTAAGATTAGCGGCAATCTCTTCGCGCAATTTCTCCAGCCCGCCGTCGACGCCCAGAGTCTTGGCAAACTCGGCATCCAGTTCGGGCAAACGGGCCTCATGCACCGACTTGGCGGTCACCGTAAAGGTCGCCGTCTTGCCGGCCATCTCTGCGGCAAAGTAATCGGCCGGGAATGCCACATCAAAGGTCTTGCTTTCGCCAGCGCTCATGCCCAGCAAGGCATTTTCAAAATCCGCCAAGGTGCGGCCTTCGCCCAGCACCACCGGAAAATCCTTGGCCTCACCACCGGTAAACGGCTGGCCATCGATCGTGCCGTGGTAATCCACATGCACGCGATCCGTGGCCTGCGCAGCGCGTTCGGCGGCGTGGTAGGACAAACGCTGCTTGCGCAGAACCTCAAGCGTACGCTCCACATCAGTCGCCGCGACCGTAACTTGCGGGCGCGTTACCTTGATTTGTGTCATATCGCCAGGAGCGATGTCCGGGAAAGTCTCAAAAGTCGCGTAAAAGGCGTGCGCATCGCCGCCTTCTGCTTGAGCAAAATCGGGGTAGCCGGCCACCCGTACTTTAGCGGTCTCAACCGCCGTAAAAAAAGCATCTTGCAAGGCTTGACCGAAGACCTCGCTGTGCACTTCGTGACCATGCCGCTGAGTCACCACGGACATCGGCGCTTTACCGGGCCGAAAGCCATCCATCCGCACCGATTTGGCCACCTTGACGAGGCGCTTCTTGACCTCAGCGTCCAGCGCCACAGGGTCCACATTCAGGGTCACGCGGCGCTTAAGGCCATCCAGGGTTTCGATTGCAACAGACATTAATAATCCTATCGTCTTGATTCTGTGGTAAAAAAATGCTTGGCCAAGGGCCATTCACGGCTTTGGCTCGCGATTATACCCTTTGCCAACGCGCGTGCTGCCGATGCTGCCATGTGTTGTGGTGCGATCGGGGAGACTCGAACTCCCACGCCAAAGGCGCTGGAACCTAAATCCAGTGCGTCTACCAATTCCGCCACGATCGCCGCTATTTCCAGAAGGTTGCCCGGTTACCCGGGCAACAGGGCTGCCATTGTCCCACAAACACGGCATGGCGCGTATCATTTGCGGCCTCAAATCACCATCGACCAAGTTAAAACCCGCACCACCATGGCCCAATTCGTAATGAGCATGCTGCGCGTCAGCAAAACCGTCCCGCCCAAGCGGCAGATTATCAAAGACATTTCCCTGTCCTTTTTCCCCGGCGCCAAGATCGGTTTGCTGGGTCTTAACGGCTCGGGCAAATCGACCGTTCTAAAAATCATGGCTGGCGTGGAAAAGGAATACGAAGGCGAGGTGCAACACTTGGCCGGCATCCGCATTGGCTATCTGGCGCAAGAGCCGCAGCTTGACCCCGACAAGACCGTGCGCGCCGAAGTGGAATCAGGCCTGGGCGAGGTCATGGAGGCTCAGGCCAAACTCGAAGCCGTCTATGCCGCCTACGCCGAAGCCGATGCCGACTTCGATCAGCTAGCCGAAGAGCAGGCGCGTCTGGAGGCCATTATTGCCAGCACCGGTTCGGATACCGAGACACAGATGGAGATCGCCGCCGACGCGCTGCGCCTGCCGCCTTGGGATGCCGTCATCAAAAACCTGTCCGGCGGCGAGAAGCGCCGCGTTGCGCTCTGTAAGTTGCTGCTGGAAAAGCCCGACATGCTGCTGCTCGACGAACCCACCAACCACCTCGACGCCGAATCGGTCGAATGGCTGGAGCAATTCTTGGTGCGTTTCCCCGGTACTGTGGTCGCCGTCACCCATGACCGCTACTTCCTCGACAACGCCGCCGAGTGGATTCTCGAACTCGACCGCGGCCAGGGCATTCCCTGGAAGGGCAACTATTCGAGTTGGCTGGAGCAGAAAGAGGCGCGCCTCGAGCAAGAAAGCAAACAAATCGACGCCCACATGAAGGCAATGAAGCAAGAACTGGAGTGGGTGCGCAGCAACCCCAAAGCGCGTCAGGCCAAGTCCAAGGCGCGCCTGGCCCGTTTTGACGAACTCAGTTCGGTTGAGTACCAGAAGCGCAACGAAACCCATGAAATATTCATCCCCGTGGCCGAGCACCTTGGCGACAAGGTGATTGAATTCAACGGCGTTTCCAAATCGTTCGGCGACCGCCTGCTGATCGACAACTTGAGCATGCAGATTCCGGCGGGTGCCATTGTCGGCATCATTGGCCCCAACGGGGCCGGTAAATCAACCCTGTTCAAGATGATTACCGGTCAGCAACAAGCCGATTCTGGCCACATTGATATTGGCAGTACGGTGCAAATGGCCTATGTCGATCAGTCCCGCGACTGCCTTGACGCCAGTAAAACGGTCTTTGACGAGTTGGCCGAAGGCCGTGACATTTTGCACATTGGCCGCTTCGAGATGCCCAGCCGCGCCTATATTGGCCGGTTTAATTTCAAGGGCGGCGACCAAGGCAAGCTGGTCGGCAATCTCTCCGGTGGCGAGCGCGGGCGCCTGCATCTAGCCAAGACCCTGATGCGCGGCGGCAATGTCCTGCTTCTGGATGAGCCATCCAACGACCTGGATGTCGAAACCCTGCGCGCCCTGGAAGATGCCCTGCTCGAATTTGCCGGTTGTGCGCTGGTCATTTCCCACGATCGCTGGTTTCTCGACCGCATCTGCACCCACATCCTCGCCTGCGAAGGGGATTCGCAATGGTCTTTCTTCGCCGGCAACTATCAGGAATATGAGGCCGACAAGAAGGCCCGGCTGGGTGAGGAAGGGGCCCAGCCCAAACGCATTCGCTACAAGCCGATTATGCGTTGAGGTGTTCCGGCATTGATGTGTTCCGACACTGAGGTTTTCTGGCACTGAGACGGTCAAGAATGTGGCGCGAACGGCCCGCGCAGGCCATGGATTAACAACCGCTCAGCGCCCCCAACGCCATTGATCCATCTGTCGCTTCTGGGAACGCTCCTCCTCCTCGATCGTCTCGGCGGTGCCATCCGGAATGCAATCGGCCGGCGGTGACGGGCGATGCTCCCGCGCCGCAGCTTGGGGAGGTGGTGACGCCCCATCCCAGGCGAAAGGATTCTTGAAAGGCTCCGGCTCGGGCAGACAGTCCAGCTTATAGTCAGGCGGCCAGCCGGTCTCATAGGGAAGAAAGGAAATGGTCTGCTCAAAGATCAGCGGCTTACCGTTTGGCGTGGGTGGCAAGGCCGGTAAGTTGCGAATGGCCTTCCAGGCGCGCTTGGCCGCCACCTCCGAGGTGGCCCAGAGCTGCTCAATCCTGACAACCTTGCCATTCGGCCCAATCTCAATGCGAAAGCGAACCTGGCCTTGGTCAGGCCCCGCCACCGCCGTTCCCATCATGCTGCGCACTTGTTGGCCCCAGGCATGCCGATACCGCTTGCCGTTTCTGAGCGTGTATTTCGAGGCCAGAGCCCACTCCTCGGCGGAGGGCGCGGCGGGTGCCGCCATGAAAGCGGGTTGCCCCCCGGTCCGGCGAGCTTTGGGCGGCGGCTCGGGTTTGGGTTTGACAGGCACCACGACCGTCAGTTTCGGCAAGGGAACCTCAACCGGTGGCGCGCGTTCTGGCCAGTCAACCACAAACAGGCTGGCGTGAAGCGCCAGCGATAAGGCAAGCGTCAGCGGCAGACCAATCGGCCCGTTATTTAGCACAGAGGCTTTCAGGCCCGCCAGCGCAGGCATCGAGGAGGTTTATCGTCATGGACACCTTTTGCAAGTGAGGCGCGACTATATATTCCTGCGGCTTGCTGAGACATCAACTATAAGTACCATTTCTTAAATCCGCCTCGGCGGTTTACGATTAAACGCCTCCACACCCATGCCCTCAAAGATGCAACGACTTAGCCAATTCCTAGGCCTTTTCTCTCTGCTTTGCCTGCCCGGCATCGCCGTTTCTTTGGAAATGAACTTCCAGCCTGTCGCCCCCGGCGTGTATGCCTACATCGGCGACACTGGCATGCGCAGCTTTGAAAACGAAGGAATGAACGCCAATAGCGGCTTCATCGTCACCGATGCGGGTGTCGTGGTGGTCGATAGCGGCTCGACCTGGAAAGTCGCCGAAAAAATCCACGCGGCCATTCGCAAGGTCACCCCACAACCGGTGAAATATGTCATCAACACCGGCGGGCAAGATCACCGCTGGCTAGGCAACGGCTATTTCAAGGCGCAGGGGGCCGAGATTCTGGCCGCCAGCGCGGCCATCGACGACATGAAGGCGCGAGGGGCGCTCCAGCTGCAGGGGCTAACGCGCGAGTTGAAGGACCGGATCACCGGCACCGAAATCGTCCTGCCAACCCGCACCTTCACCCAAAAGGAGGTGCTGCGCCTGGGTAACCGCGAGATACACCTGCTTTTCTTTCATGGCGGCCACACGCCGGGCGACAGCGTGGTCTGGTTACCCAGGGAATCCGTGCTGTTTTCCGGCGACCTGGTCTATGTCGATCGCCTGCTCGGCGTGCTGCCATTCAGCCACACCGGCAACTGGATTGCCTCCTTCGCCGAGATGGAAACCCTGCAACCTACACGCATCATTCCGGGCCACGGAGCCGTCACCGATCTGCCCAAGGCCCAGCGCGAATCGCGTGACTATCTGAAACAAGTGGCCACCCATATGCGCCACGCCGTAGACGACATGATCGATTTGCAAGCGGCCATCAACAGCCTGAACCAATCTTCCTGGGCGCATCTGGCTAACTTTGAATTACTCAAAGGCGGCAACGCCAGCCGGGTGTATCTGGAGATGGAAAGCCGTTAACCCCTGCAAGGTGTATAACACTTTCCCCCCCATACGGCCCAACACTGCAAAGCAGTAACCCCGACTGGGCCGTGGCCATGGGCCACGGTGAGATGTGGAAGCTGCATCACAACTGTAAATAGGGGCCGAACAAAATAGGCATGTACAGGCCGTGCTGGCCGGTCGAATCAAATAGGCTAGATCGGGGAGACCTGCCCTGCCAGGCGCTGCCGTAGCTGGTTTAGCGCCATTCTCAGCGGCGCGGGCAGTTGCGCGGTGAGGGCCTCCAGTTCCACGCCATCCAGCAGGTTCTTGGCAGTCAGGCCCAGATCGGTATCGCCCTCAATGCGCAAGCGGCGGTTGAAAAACAGCGTGTCCGGGTCTTCCAGACGCAGGGCCAGGCGCACAAAATCCTCGGCGCTCGCACTAAAGGTGACAGCGGCGTCTGCGACCCTGGCGGCCGCAAAACCCGCAGGACCCACGCGAAATCCGGCAGAAAACCCCAAGTCCAGAATCCGAATCGCAAAACTGCGACCATACAGCGGCGTCCAGTCCAGGTCTTGCAAGCTACGCCAAGCGACCTGATTCAGCCCCAGACTTAAGGCATAAGACACCGGCGCCATGGGCAGACGGGCAATCAGTCGCGGCAGAGCGGTCGGAATGGTTGGCAGCAACATGAGGATTCCTTCAGTTTAGAGATTCACCGGGGGCATAGTCCAAGCCAGGGCGGCCCAACCAGTAACCATCGCACGGCTCGCCGGGGATCCACTTCTGCAACTGAGTGGCGGCGGCCATTGGCGCCAGAGTCTCGTGGCGCAGGGCGTCAAACACCGCCACCACCCGGCCCATGTGCCGGGCTTGCGGCGACAGGCGAAGATGAGTGACGCCCAGGTCATGCGCCTCAGCCATGCGGTGCGCCAGGGTGTAGATGCGGGCCGATTGCGTCTGAATGCCGTTCAGGGTCAAAAAGGCCTCACCCTCGCGGGTCTTGAGGTCCAACCCGTCGGGATGTTCAATGCAACGGAACTGGCAGTCATCCTTTTGCAAGTTGTAATGACGGGCGGTAAAACAGCGTGCCGAGAAGGCCAGCGGCAGGCGACCGTAGGCGAACAACTCGGTTTCCATGCCCTGCGGCACGGTCATGGCCTGCAACATGGCATGCGGCATTTCCACCGGTGGAAGCCAGCGCATTGCCCCCGCCTCCCCCAACAACGCCAGGGTATCGGGGCTATAGACATTGAGAGCCGGGCCGGCGACAAACGGTACGCCCGCCTCGGCGCAAAGCCGCACGGCACCGAACTCGTTGGCCTCGACCGCAAACTCGGCGGTGGACACTATTTTGCGCAAGGCCTTGAGGTCGGATTCGGACTCGATCAGGGTTTGTGTGGACAACACCACCGTCTTACCCGCATCGCGCAGACGAGCTGCGACCTCCAGCCAGTCAGGCAAACGCAGTAAATGGCGGCGTGAACACACGGTCTCACCCAGATACACCACATCCACCGGCCAATCCACCGCCTCGGCGTAGAACGCCAAGGTGTCCTCGCGCGACCAGTAATACAACAGAGGGCCCAGGGTTAGCTTCATTTCCATGGCCGGTTATAAGCCCCCAAAGTGTGCATGCTGCCTTCAGAGACCTTGGTCAGTTGCGCCGTCCAGTTCGGCTGAATCTGAAAGGCTTCAGCATTGCGTTTGACCGCATCGATGGCCGCCCGCCACACCTGCGTCACCTGCGCCACATAAGCCGGGCTGCGCTGGCGGCCTTCGATCTTGATTGCGGCAATCCCCATCTTCAGCATCTCCGGCAACATCGCCATGCTGTTCAGGCTGGTCGGCTCTTCCAGCGCGTAATAAGTCTCGCCCTGCACGGCAAAACGGCCCTTGCACAGGGTCGGATAGCCAGCCTTTTCGTGGTCGGCATAACGGTCGATAAGAATGCCGTTGAGCCGGGTTTCCATACCCTCTGGTGTTTGCTGCCAACGCACGGCATGGCCCGGCGAGCAAGCGCCAAAGGTATTGGGCGAATCACCGCAGGCGTAGGACGACAACAGACAGCGCCCTTCCACCATCACGCACAGACCCCCAAAGCCAAACAGTTCAATCTCGACCGGCGTGTTGCGAATCACATTTTCGACCTGCGCCAGCGACAGCACACGCGGCAATACGGCGCGTTGAATGGCAAAGCGTTCGCGGTAAAAAGCGATGGCCTCGTAGCTGGTCGCTGAACCCTGTACCGATAAATGCAGACGCAGTTCGGGATGCACCTTGCGGGCGTAGGCCATCAGACCAGGATCCGCCAGAATAATGGCATTCACCCCTAACTCGGCCGCGGTGTCCACAGCCGCATGCCAGCGCTGCAGCGTTTGCGGTTGCGGATAAGTATTAAGCGCCATCAAGACCTTGCGGCCTCGCGTCTGGGCATAACGAATGCCTTCAGCCAGCGCCTTGGCGTCAAAATTAAGGCCGGCAAAGTTGCGCGCGTTGGTGTTGTCCTTAAGGCCGAGATATACACCATCGGCCCCCTGATCGACCGCCGCCTTCAATGCCGGCAGACTGCCCGCCGGACAGATCAACTCCAGCAAGGGTTTGGCCTCAGACAACAGAGAAGCACTCAACGGGAAACCTCTTACACGCGACAAAAAGATCGTTTATTTTACCCGGCCTGCCCGCATCACCATTGACGGTCGTCAATACGCATTGGTGGTAGGCCACCGACCCCAAGCGGGATCCCGTAAAATCGGCCGCCATGACGCATTCAAAACCCCTTGCCGCTGCCCTCGAACTTTTGGCGCCTGCCAAAAATGCCGATTTCGGCATGGCCGCCATCGACCACGGGGCCGATGCCGTGTATATCGGCGGACCGTCGTTCGGCGCCCGGGCGGCGGCCGGCAATACCGTCACCGACATTGAACGCCTGGCGCACCACGCCCACCTCTACCACGCCCAAGTCTTTGTTGCCCTCAACACCATTCTGCGCGATGACGAACTGGAGCCGGCGCGGCAACTGGCTTGGGATTGCTATCACGCCGGGGCCGATGCGCTGATCGTGCAGGATATGGGCCTGCTGGAGCTGGACCTGCCGCCCATCGAGCTGCATGCCAGCACGCAGACCGATAACCGCCAGTTAAGCAAGGTGCGCTTTCTGGAACAAGTTGGTTTTTCGCAGATTGTCCTGGCGCGCGAACTGAGCCTGAAACAGATCCGCGCCATCGCCGCCGAGACCTCCGCGACGCTCGAGTTCTTCGTGCACGGCGCCCTTTGTGTGGCCTTTTCCGGACAATGCCATATCAGCCATGCCCACACCGGACGCAGTGCCAACCGGGGCGAATGTTCGCAGGCCTGCCGCCTGCCCTATTCGCTCAGCGATACGGACGGCCACCTTATCACCCAGAATCAGCACCTTCTGTCGATGAAAGACAACGACCAGAGCGCCAACCTGGCCGCCCTCGCCGAGGCTGGGATCCGCTCGTTCAAGATCGAGGGGCGCTACAAAGACCTGGGCTATGTAAAAAATGTGACGGCCCATTACCGCCAGCAACTCGACCAGATCATCGACGCCGACCCGCGTTACCGTGCCGCCGCCCACGGTCGCTGCACCTACACCTTCACGCCGCGTCCGGAAAAGACCTTCAACCGCGGCACGACCGACTATTTTGTCAACGAACGCCAGCACGGCATTGAGGCCTTCGACACCCCAAAATTCAGCGGCGAAGCCATCGGCCGGGTGCTCAAGGTCGATCCAGCACGGCGTAACTTCACGATTGAAGCCTTCGAACCCATCCACAATGGCGACGGCCTGACCTGGTACACGCCCAAGGGCGAACTGGCCGGTCTGCGCGTCAACCGCGCCGAAACCAACACGCTGTTTGCCAGCGAAGACCTGCCGGCTGACCTGGTGCCGGGAACCGCCCTGTTTCGCAACCACGATCAAGCCTTTGTCCGCACCCTGGAACGCCCCTCGGCCGAACGCCGCATTGCGATTGACATGCACCTGACCGAGGTCGGCGATACCCTGCACCTGACGCTACACGATGCGCACGGAAACTTTGGGCACGCCGAGATCGTCCACGCGCAACAACGCTCGGAACACCCCGAACGGGCCCTCGAGACCCTGCGCGAATCGCTGGGAAAACTGGGCAATACGCTTTTCAAGGCGGCCGAGATCCGCATCGACGCAGCACAGCCGTGGTTTTTGCCCAACGCCCAAAGCAACGCCCTGCGGCGCGCCGCAATTGCCGCTCTGGAAGCCGCCCGCCAGTCCGCTTATCGCCGGCCAACGCGCCGGGCCGCCGTTGAACCCCCGCCTCACTATCCCGATAGCTCGCTGAGTTATTTAGGTAATGTCTACAACCATCGGGCGCGGGCCTTCTATGCCCGCCATGGGGTAGAAGTGATCGCGCCGGCCTACGAGGCCAATGTCGAGCGCGGCGAGGTCTCGCTGATGATCACCAAGCACTGCCTGCGCTACAGCTTCAATCTCTGCCCCAAAGAGGTCAAGGGCATCCGTCCCGACCCGCTGGTCCTGATGAATGGCAAGGACCGCCTAACCCTGCGCTTTGATTGCAAGGCCTGCGAAATGCATGTCATGGGACCAATGAAGTCGTTTGTTTGGCAAGGTATGGGCGATTTCCCAACCGCCGCGGTAACGGGCCACCCCGGCCAATAGCCCATAGCTGTGACCGGTCAGGCCGGGTCAATCTGCACGCGCAGGCCCTGACATTCAACCACTTGGCCGGCGCGAATCTTGGCCGTCTTGCGCGACTCGACCAAGCCATCGACCTTCACCTCCCCCATCGCTACCAAAGCCTTGCCCTCGCCGCCGCTGGTCGCAATACCCGTCAGCTTCAATAAATCACACAGCGCGACAAAATCGCCACGCAAGGAAAACGGGATCGTATTCATAACCAGCGCCTCACTTTATTTAGATAATCCACATACTCGCCGCCAAAACGCGCCACCAAGTGCGCTTCTTCATGGCGAATAACGCCATAGCGAATGATCAGCCAGACCAGCGGCGCAAACAGCATCGGCCAGGCCGTCTGCAAGATCAGCATCACGCCCAAGTAGATCAGCCAGTCGCCAACATAGATCGGGTTACGACTAAATCGAAAAGGTCCGCCTACGCAAAGATGCGTTGCGCCTCGATACGGATTAACCGTGGTGCGGAAGCGCCACAGCGTCAACACGGTCCACAGCAGCAGGGCCAGACCGGCCACCACCCCCAGCCAACCCATCGGCTTCTGCAACGAACCGCCCGCCGTCAACGGCCACGCCGCCCCGTTTTCGTTCAGCCACCAGCTACCGTACAGCGCGATAGCGTATGGCACCGGCGGCAGCACCCGCGTTTTGGGACGCAGCCCAGCGCTCATGCACCCCGCCCGCCAGAGTGTCCGCTCAGGGCATGCAAAAACTCGTTGCGCTGTTGCGCATCGGTCTTCATCTCACCGGCAAAGGCCTGGGTCACCACCCGTTCGTCGCCGCGCCGGTCCTCGCCCAAAAGCAGACACAGCTGCTCAGCCTCGATAATGCAGGCCGCCGCCCGCGCCTTGCCGTGCACCATCAGCGCCTCGGCAATGTCGTGGGTCATCCATTCCTGATAGGTGAAGCGGTGGCCGATGGCATCGACCATGCGGGCGATACGGCCAAAGCCGTGCAAGCGCCCGCCGGGCAAATAAGCCACATGCGCCACGCCGCGAAACGGCACCAGATGGTGCGGACATACGCCATGCACCGCGATACCCCGCACAATCACCAGATCCGAACGGTCGTCGGCAAAGCCCTCACCCAACGCCTCGGCCGGGTCGATGGCATAACCGCCCAACAAACGGCGCTGCCACAACTCGCGCACCCGCTCGGGTGTGCGCCGGGTATGGGCATTGTCTGCCGCAATGCCGCTGGCTTTAAGCAAATCGCGGATCGCTTGTTCAAAGGCCGGCGCATCAAATTCACCGGCCCGCGCGATACCCAATTCAGCCGCGCCGCCGGGCGCGTGGTCGTCACAACAATGGCTCATCAGATAGCGTCCTCAGTCAGGAAGGAACAAGGTTAGCAGATCATTCAAGAATTGTTGCCCCGACCGCGTCGGTTGCAGACGCAACGGGTCGTCTTCCAGCAAGCCGCGCCGCCGCGCCTTGGCCAGTTGCGGCGCACAGGCCAGCAACGGCAACCCGGTACGCTCGACAAACAGCCCCGCCTCGACCCCGTCGGTCAGGCGCAAGGCATTCATCATGAATTCAAACGGCAGATCCCGCGGCGCCACCGGCGTTTCTGTCCAGGCCGCCGGCGTACCCGCAGCCGTCATAAAAGCCTGCGGATGTTTAAGCCGCGCCTGCCGCACAATGCCCGTCGGCAAACTCAATTTGGAATGCGCCCCCGCGCCAATGCCAAGGTAATCGCCAAACTGCCAATAATTCAAATTGTGCCGCGCCTGACGGTGGGGCCGTGCGTAAGCTGAGGTCTCGTAATGCTGATAACCCGCTGCGGCCAACGCCGCCTCGAACTGATCCTGCATGGCCGCCGCCGCATCGTCATCCGGCAGGTTCGCCGGCGGCGTGTGGCCAAAGGCCGTGTTCGGTTCCAGCGTCAGGTGATAGGCCGACAGATGATCCGGGCCAATGGCCAGCGCCGTTGCCAAATCCCGCTGCAAATCGGCCCCGGTTTGCTGCGGCAGCGCATAGATCAGATCAAGATTAAGGTTATCGAAAATCGCCCGCGCCGCCTGGGCCGCGGCCCGCGCCTGGGCGCCATCATGAATGCGACCAATGCGCTCAAGCGCCGCCGAGTCAAAACTTTGAATGCCCAGCGACAAGCGGTTCACACCCGCAGCGCGATAGTCGCGAAACTTCTCCATCTCAAAAGTTCCGGGGTTAGCCTCCAGAGTGATCTCGGCCATCGGGTTGACGCGCAACAGCGTGCGCGCCAAGGTCAGCAGCCGGTCAATGCCCGCCGCCGAAAACAGACTCGGCGTGCCGCCGCCGATGAAAAGGCTGACGATCTCGCGTCCCCACACCTGCGGCAAGGCCGCAATCAAATCGCGTTCCAGCGCATCAAGATAGGCCGTCTCGGGAATCGCCACCGCCGCATGTGAGTTGAAATCGCAATATGGACACTTGCGCACGCACCACGGCAAATGCACATACAGCGACAGCGGCGGTGGCGCCAAAAGCTGGCCAGGTAAAGAAATCGTTTGGCTCATCGCGCCGGCAACCGATCCAACGGGCTAATCACCCCCATCGGCCCGCGATTGAGCACATGGGTATAAATCATCGTCGTCTTCACATCCGAATGCCCAAGCAATTCCTGCACCGTCCGAATATCTTGTCCCGATTCCAGCAAGTGTGTG
>Ga0116204_1000552_pt1 | contig 21386 bp, 17 predicted proteins | sample LakKivwa52mmetaG_FD_94481 | JGI IMG/M metagenome (GOLD analysis project Ga0116204, IMG submission 94481) | Anoxic lake water microbial communities from Lake Kivu, Rwanda to study Microbial Dark Matter (Phase II) - Lake Kivu water 52m metaG | ecosystem: Environmental > Aquatic > Freshwater > Lake... | reverse complement strand
GATCCTGCTGCTCTATCCACTGCTGCTCACAGTGCTCGCTCGTCGCAACCCGTGGCGCGTTCTTCGCGCTTGTATCCCAGTCATGGTGACGGCCTTCTCCACATCATCGAGTAATGCCACGCTCCCGACGACCATGCAGTTCTCGCAGCGCGATCTTGGCGTGCGACGAGAGGTCTCCGGGTTCGTTCTTCCCCTCGGCGCGACGATCAATATGAACGGCACCGCGCTCTTCGAGGGTTGTGCCGTTCTTTTCATCGCACAAGTGTTCGGTATCAATCTTCCGCTCGCCGATCAGATTCTGGTGCTCGTGCTCTGCGTGATCAGTTCGGTCGGCGTGGCTGGAGTTCCTGGCGGATCGTTGCCGCTGCTGATGGCGGTCATGGCGCAAGTGGGTGTGCCACCGACTGGTATTGCGCTTGTGCTGGGTGTCGATCGTCTGCTCGATATGGGGCGAACCGTGGTGAACGTCATGGGTGATGTCGTTGCCGCCGTGTGCGTCGAAGAGGCCATGCGTCGAACCGATCAGCGCAGCGCGACTCCTGCCTAGACTCACGGGACCCATGCCACCAACTCAGAAACGTCCGCTGGGATCTGAAGCCGTGACCGATGGCATCCGAGTTCACGTCGAGCCGTCGTTTCTCGACTCGCATTCCGATGTCGAGCGGGGCAACTTCACATTCGCCTACAAGATTCGCCTCGCGAACGAAGGTCCGCTGGCGGCGCGTTTGGTCGGTAGATGTTGGCGCATCGTGGACGCCGATGGGCAGGAGAGCGTGGTCGAGGGCCCCGGCGTCGTCGGGCAGCATCCGCATCTTGAGCCTGGTCAGACATTTGAGTATTCGAGCTTCTGCCCTCTGAAGACTTCCTGGGGCACTATGGAGGGTCATTTCACCTTCGAGCGTTCGGATGGTGAGACATTCCGCGCGGCTGTGGCTCGGTTTTACCTAGCGTGCCCAGAGGTTCGTGCGGCGAGCCGTTCGTAAGAGGCTGGTGATGAAGAGCCGCGGCGTTCCTGCCGTTCACCCTCGTGGGGCGCGAGTAGCCTGCGCCGTATGACGACATCCTCGCAGGGCGAGAACAAATTGTTTCGCGAGAGGGCGATGCAGGCGGTGGGTGGGAGGAATCGGCTCAACACATTGAGCCCAGTCATCGCGCCGCGGCTTTGGGTGTTTGCGGCGGCGCTGGGTTTTCTTGTTTTGTCGGTGATCACTTGGGGCTTCTTTGGCGATGTGCCCGTTCCAGTTTTTGGCACGGGTGTGTTCCTGAGAGGGGAGCGGATTACCGCTCTCGTTTCCCCACTCGATGGACAAGTGTCGGCGGTCCTGAAGCGCCCGGGTGACGAGGTGCGTGCCGGCGATCCGATCGTGCGGATCATGAGTCAGGAGGCACAAGGTGTGCAGTTACAGGAGGGTGTCGTGTTGGCTTCCGAGGCGGGCCGCGTGACTTCCGTGAGTGTGACCGAAGGGGACGCGGTGCGTGACGGTCAACATGTGTGTGCGTTGGTGCTCGGCAAGGATCAGTTGCGCTGCATCGGATTTCTTCCGCTCAGCGATGCGAAACTGATCGAGCCAGGGGCCGAGGTACTGCTGCACTTTGTGACTCGGACTGCAGGCAGCGATGGCGAGGCTCGGGGCAAGGTCATCGACATCGAGTCGTTCATGACGCCCGGAGACCGCATCCTGCAGCGGGTACCGAATTCGGACTTCGTTCGCATGGTGCAGGAACGCTTCGGCGCCGTCTGCGAGGTGGTGATCGAAGTGCAGGAGTCCACACTCTCCGATCCTGTGACCACTGGTGTCCCATGCGACATCGAGATCATTGTGGATCATGTTCGCCCTGTGGAACTTGTGTTCCCTGGACTTCGGCCCAAGTCGAACCGATGAGCGAAGCGATCACAGAGTCCGAAGGACAGGAGGAAGTGGAGGTTCCACCTCCGCCGCCCTCGCTGCCGGAGGGGCCGCCGCGTCGCGTTCGATGTCCCACGGTGATGCAGGTCGTGGCGGCGGAGTGTGGCGCTGCCAGCCTGTGCAGTGTGCTCGGATACTTCCGCGCGTATCGACCGCTTGAGGAAGTGCGCGAAGCGGTTGGCGTGGACCGAGACGGAGCCAACGCGCGCCGAATCGCGAATGCGGCGCGGCACTTCGGACTCGACGTGGAGGGGCTCAAGTGCGAAGTCGATGGATTCGGCGATGTGAAGCTTCCCGCGATCCTCTTCTGGGGACTCAATCACTTTGTGGTGCTTGAGGGGTGGAACACGCGCGAGTTCTTGCTGATGGACCCCGCCACGGGACGACGCGCAGTCAGTCCGCAGGAGTTCGATGAGGAGTTCAGCGGAGTGGTCCTGAATGTGCAGCCGAGCGCTGAGTTCGTTGCATCGGGTGGGCCGCCTTCAGCGTTGAAGTTGGTGTTTGGCTGGATGCGTGGGGCGAGCGGCCCCGTCTGGCTGAGCGTGCTGCTCGGGTTGCTGCTCGCCGTGCCGATGGTGACCGTGCCAGGACTCGCCGCCGCCTTCATCGATCAGGTGCTGTCGGACCAACGGGGTGGCTGGATCTGGGCACTCGTGGGCGTTGCTCTCGGAGCGATGGCGGTGGAGGCGATCTTGCTGCTGCTGCAGCGCAGCGTTCTTGCGCGCGTCGAGCAGCAGCTCTCCCTCGAGCGCAGCGTGGACTTTCTGCGTCAGATATTCCGTCTGCCATCCACCTTCTTCGGTCAGCGGTATCCGGGCGACATTGCCGAGCGCGTCTCGGCAAACGATCAGGTGGCGTCGATGCTTGCATCGCAGTTCGCACCTGCGATCGTGCAGGTTCTTACGCTTGCGGCATTCTTGGTCGCGATCTCGTTGATCAGCGCCACGATGGGGCTGATCGCGTTCCTCTCCGTTGTGGCGACACTGACCATCCTGCTCCTTGCGGCGCGCGCTCGAGTGGATCAGGCGCAGGCCTTGTCGCAGCAGGAGGGCATGAAGCAGGGCGCGATTGTGGCGGGTCTCATCACCCTCGAGTCGCTGAAGGCGGGTGGGCGTGAGTCGGACTTCTTCGCGCGTTCGATGGGATTTACGGCGCGCGTGGCATCGGCTCGACAGCGTGCAGCGCTGTTGTCCAACATGGTCAGCATCGTGCCCTCGTGGCTTCAGTCGGTCGTGGTGTCCGCCGTCGTGCTCGGCCTCGGTGGCCTGCAAGTGATGGAGGGGGAGATCTCCATCGGCACGCTGCTCGCACTCCAGATTCTCGTGATGGGATTCATGTCTCCGGTCACTCACCTCGCGGAACTTTTGCGGGAGATTCAGACGGTGCGCGCCGATCTCGGGCGGCTTGACGATGTGATGTGCCACGCGACGGATCCACTGGCTTTGGAGCCGGATGTGGATCACAAGGCGGACATCGAGTACGCCGCGGGGCAACTCGAACTGCGTAACGTCACCTTCGGGTACGGACATGGTCAGGCACCACTGCTGAAGGACTTTTCGCTGACGGTTCGCCCGGGTGGGCGCGTGGCGATCGTGGGGGGTACGGGTTCGGGGAAGTCGACGGTGTCTCGGTTGGCCGCGGGTCTGCTTGAGCCTTGGGAAGGCGATGTGCTGCTCGACGGGTTTCCGCTGCGTGATGTGCCGCGTCACATCCGAGCGGCGAGTCTGTCGACGGTCTTTCAGCGCCCGTCCTTCTTCGAGGGATCGATCCGAGAGAACCTCTCTCTGTGGAATCCTGACATCCCCGATGTGTGGTTGCTCGAGGCGGTGGATGATGCGCAACTCACCGTGGTCGTCAATTCGCGCGGTGGCCTCGATCATCCTGTCGCCGAGGGGGCATCGAACTTTTCTGGTGGGGAGGCGCAGCGGCTCGATATTGCCCGCGCCCTCTGTCGGCGGCCCGCTGTGATCATTCTGGACGAGGCAACGAGCGCTCTCGATCCAAGCACCGAGTTGGCGATCGATGCCGCGCTTCGTCGGCGAGGGACAACCTGTCTGGTGGTGGCGCATCGGCTGAGCACCATCCGTGATGCCGATGAGATTCTCGTGATGGATCGGGGCGAGGTGGTCGAACGCGGCACTCATGAAGACCTTTTGGCACAACGAGGGCGCTACCACGAGTTGATCACGGGGGAGTCGCACACATGAGTGTCGCCGCGAACGACTTCGCTTCGGTGTTCGCCGCACTGGGTGGTGTGCGGCAGACCGCCGATCGACGCAGTGGCATACCCCTGAAAGATGAATCGATCGTGGTTCTGCTTTCCGGCTCTGTGCAGGTCTTCGCATACCGAAAGGGCCATCAGCGTCGTCACCGAATCGGCGAACTGCTTCCTGGTTCTGCGGTTCATGGACCAGTGTTTCCCGTGGACCTCATCCCCGAGTCGACCGCGACGTTCCTTCGTTTGCCTGCGAGTGCGCTTGCAGCGGCCGCTTCGAATGCGGCGGTGGCCGAGGCACTTCGGCAGGGCTTCGCCAAGACGCTCGCAGGTTGCGGTGGAACACTCAGCCCGAAGTTGTCGCTTACCGATGCCGCGAAGCGTGTGACTGATGAGCTCGAGCGCCGAGGGCAGTCAACCGCGGAAGCGATGTATGCACGGCACATGCGCCGCTTGGTCGATACGGCAAGTGGGTCGCTCGCGTTCGAGCAGCGGATCCAATCGCTTGTCACGTCGCGCACAGGGCCGCGTTGGATGTACCAGCCGGATACTCGACTCCCACCCGTGGTGCGGGCGTGCATTCAGTTGGCGGTGATGATGGGCTATGAACCAGATCAGGTGCCGACTCGCGTTCCGCGAGACGCGACTCGAAGGCCTGAGCAGACCTTCGCGCACGTGGCAGGACTCGGCATTCGCCCCGTGTTCCTCGATCCAGGTTGGTGGACGCAGGATGTCGGCTCCGTGCTCGCGTTCCGAGCCGAGGATCAGGCCCCTGTGGCGGTGCTGGCAACGCCGAAGGGGTTGATGGCATTTGTGCACTCATCAGGCGCGATTGCCGGACCTGTGCCCGTTGACGAAGCATTCGCGTCGACGCTGATCAAAACGGCATCGCAGTTTCACGCCACGCTCGGTCCCACGCGGATCGGTGTGTGGAAGTTCCTTCGATTCATCACCAAGGGCTCGGAGCACGACTTTCTGTTGGCGTTCATCATGGCTGGCCTGGGCGTGCTGGTCAGCTTGGCGATTCCAGTTGGAACTGGGCTGCTCATTTCTCGCGTGATCCCGAGTGAGAATCGCTGGGGACTGCTCTTCGTTGGCATGGTGTTGCTTGCGACGACGGTCACATCCGCCGCGTGCTCGTTCGTCGTGTCGAATCTCCTGCTCCGTGCCGAGACGCGCATGGATGGGCGCGCACTCGGTGGCATTCTCGACCGTTGCCTGCGCATGCCTGTCGAGGCGTTCCGAACGTTCACGAGCGGCGATCTTGCCGATCGCATTCTCTCGGTCGGCAACATGCAGCAGGTGCTGTCCGGTTCGGCCGTTGCAGCGATCATGGCGGGTGCGGTTTCCGTGGTGTACCTCTCGATCATGGCGGCCGTGGACGTGAACGCGGCAGTTGTCGGCTTCGCGTTCATGCTAATCGCCGTTCTCGTCAGCGTGCTGATCAGCCTGAAGCGCGCACGAATCGCGATGAACTCGATGGAGTCATTCGGTGGACTTTCCTCCGTGATGCTCCAGTACATCGGCGGTATCGACGCGTTGCGTGGCGCAGCGTCCGATCAGTACGCCGTGCTGCGGTGGCTTGAACGCTTCCGTGTGGTGCGCTCATTCTCCATGCGCATCCACCGTCTCGACCGCTTTTATGAGATCTTCTCTGCGGGGTTCCCAGTGCTCTGCACGACCGTGTTCTGGATCATGTTCTCGCAACGCTTCGCCGAGCCGGGCGCCTTTCAGAGTTCGCCGATCGATGCGCCCGTTCGTGTCGCACAGTTCGTGATGTTCATCGCGGCGTTCTCGTCTGCGCTCTTTTCCCTGCTCGATGTTGGAACGCGCCTGGGCGATCTCGCGCTGCTGCAGTCCACATTCCGCCGCATTCGGCCGATCCTCGATGCCGAGGTGGAATCGTCTGGGGAGCGTGAAGTGCCCGGCGTGATCTCCGGACAGATCACGATCGCAGATGTGCGCTTCGCGTACCCGGGCAGCGCGAATGAGATCCTGGCCGGAGTGAGCATTCGCATTGAGGCGGGTGAGAACGTGGCCGTGGTTGGTGCGAGCGGAAGCGGTAAGTCAACGCTGCTGCAACTTGTACTTGGTCTGCGAAAGCCCACAAGCGGGAAGGTGCTGCTCGATGGCAAGGACCTTGATCGACTCGATCTGGTTTCGGTTCGTCGACAGATCGGTGCCGTGGTGCAGAACACGCGCATCGTTCCGGGCGCCATCCTGGAAAACATCGTGGGGAGCACGCTCTACACCAGCGAGGATGCGAAGCGAGCCCTCGAAGCTGCGGGCTTCGCTGAGGAAGTCGAGCGCATGCCGATGGGCCTTCACACCTATGTGACCGACCAGACTCTTTCAGGCGGCCAGTTGCAGAAGCTGCTCATTGCGCGGGCACTGGTGGCACGGCCCAAAGTTCTGGTCTTTGATGAGGCGACGAGCGCGCTCGACGAGATCTCGCAGGCTCAGGTGGTATCGAGTCTCGAGGGACTCCGTGCGACTCGCATCATCGTCGCGCATCGCCTGAGCACAGTGCGGTCGTGCGATCGAATCTTCGTGATGGAGGCGGGACGCGTGGTGCAGGAGGGGACCTTCGACGATCTCGTCCGCGTCGAGGGGCGCTTCCGCGAGATGGCGCGGCGGCAGATGCTCGATGTGCCGCCCACCGATGCGCCCGCGAGCCCGACGGGCGGATGAACACGCGTCAAATGAAAAGCGATCGGCGGCCGTTCAGGAGCAGCGAACGGTCACCGACCGCATGGTCATTCACCGAAACCGACAGGACGTCGGTCGGAGACTGGCGCAGATCAGCGCTTTGGAGTCCGCGCCTGGCGGGCAGCGGTGGAATTGCGAGAGACGCGGCTGGCGCCGCCTCCGCTCGCCTTCTCAAGATCCGCATCCGACAGCTTGGTGGACTTGGTCGTTGTCTTCGTCGAGTTCGTTGGCTTCGATGACATGATGTTTCCCTTCAAGATCGTTCGGAGGCGCTGGCATACGCAGCCAAGCACCGAACAGCGAAACCGTACGATACAGTCGCGAGATGGCAAGCCATTTTGAGGATTTCTTTTGAAAGGCACGATTTTGTCACCCTCCGGTCCCTTTGCCGTGGTGGGGGCTACTGGCGCGGTTGGGAGGGAGTTTCTTCAGATTCTGCAGGAATCGCGGGTTCCTCTGGATGGACTGCGGCTCTTTGCCAGTCCAAGGTCGGCCGGCAAGACCGTCAATGTGGCGGGGCGCGATGTCGCGATCGAACCGCTGCACAAAGACTGCTTTCGGGGAACGCAGGTTGCGTTCTTTTCCGCAGGAAAGGCAATCTCTCGCGAGTGGGCGCCGCAGGCTGTGCATGAAGGTGCGTGGGCGATCGATAACTCGAGTGCGTTCCGCATGGATGCCGCCGCGCCGCTTGTGATCCCAGAGGTCAATGGTTTCGTGCTCGACGACTGTCGATCGCCGTGCATCGTTGCCGTGCCGAACTGTTCGACCATCGTGGCGCTTGTCGCTGTGACACCGCTGCACCGCGAGGCGCGCGTGCGGCGCATGGTGGTATCGACCTATCAAGCCGTCAGTGGGGCAGGTGCCGCAGCGATGCGCGAGTTGGAACAGCAGGCGCGCGCGTATGCCGCAGGGCAACCGCTCGATACAAGTGTGTTTGGTCGGCAGTGCCTCTTCAACTGCTTCTCGCACAACAGTGCCGTCGGGGCGGATGGCTACAACGAGGAAGAGGCGAAGCTGTTGCATGAGTCGCGGCGTCTCTGGAACGATCCGCAACTGCGTGTCACCGCTACCTGTGTGCGCATTCCTGTGCTCCGCGCGCACTGCGAGTCGATCGCGCTCGAGTTCGAGCGGCCCATGTCCGAGTCACGCGCTCGCGAACTTCTCGCGGATGCCCCTGGAGTCGAAATCGTCGATGACCGCAGCGGCAACCGCTTCCCCGAACCGCTCGCCGCCGCAGGGCGCGACCCCGTTCTTGTCGGGAGAATTCGTGCAGATTGGAGTCTCGATGCGGGCCACGGACTCCAGTTGTTTGTGGCCGGCGATCAAATCCGTATTGGTGCGGCGCTGACAGGCTGGCGCATTGCCGAGCGGCTTGCGCCCGTCATCTGCGGTTGAACGCGCCCACACATCGTGCAGTCCCCCTGCGCGCTCGCGGCGCTCATGCGGTCATCTCGCGCAGCGCCGTTCCTGGATCTGGTTGTCGCAGCAGATGCTCGCCCACAAGCACGATGTGGATGCCATGTTCGCGGAGTCGGCGAAGGTCATCGCCCGATGTGATTCCGGACTCGCTGACAAGCACGCGGGTGTCCTCGACCAGCTCAGCCAGACGGAAGGAGTGGTGGATGTCCGTCTTCATCGTGCGAAGGTTTCGATTGTTGATCCCCAGGAGCGAGTAGCCCGCGTGCGGAAATCCGACATGTTGTATCGCTCGGCAGAGATTGTCCGCATCGTGAACTTCGAGCAGAGTGGTCATGCCGAGTTCGACACTGAGGATTTGGAAGTCGATGATCTCGCTCTCGCGCAGCGCTTCCGCGATCAGCAGGACTGCGTCGGCTCCTGCGGCGCGCGACTCCCAGATTTGATAGGCATCGACGATGAAGTCCTTGCGAAGAACAGGTAGCGGTATCGAATCGCGAATCGCATGAATGAACTCGAGGCGCCCGCCAAAGTCGACCTCGTCGGTGAGACACGAAATCGCCGCAGCGCCTGCAGCGTGATACTTTCGAGCGATGGCAACGGGATCGAAGTCCTCGCGGATCAGCCCGGCGCTTGGGCTGCTGCGTTTGACCTCAGCGATGACGCGTGTTCGAGATGGCTTACCGCGATCCACGACTGCCTGGAAAAAGTTGCGAGGGCGACCGAGTTCCGAGATCTGCTCGCGCAGGCGTTCAATCGGAATGGCCGACTGTGCTGCCTTCACCTCGGCACGCTTTCGTCGCAGGATGCTCTTGAGCCTGTCGTTCATCGGTGGTTTGGCGTGCGTGTGTGCAGAGGGTAGGGGGGAAGCGCCCGTCCCGCCCCAGGATCCGCGGCAAGCCGCATGGATGTGGGGCACGCTACTCATCGGTGCGTGCGTGGCGGCAGCGATCGCCTTCTCGGGTGTTTGGCGGTCCTCGCGATTCGTGACCACACGATGGCAGCTCAGCGCGGGCGAGTCTTTGCTGCTGTTCGCGATTCTTCAGATTCTCGGTGCTCTTGGTGCCGGGATCGGAACGCGCATGGCACCTCAGCAGTCCGAGGGTGCCGACGCATCCATCGATGGCACGCTTTGGATGATCGGGTTAGCTTCGATGCTGCAGGTCATCGCGGCCTTCTTGTTTCTGATGCGCCGCGAGAGTGCTGCATCCACATGGAATCGCTCGAAGTCCGCGCTGCTTGGAGTCGCAGCACTTGCTGCAGCGTGGTTCCCACTGCAAGCGATTGGCACAACAGTCGCAAGCGTTCAAGTGGCACTCGGGGGCCCTGCCGTTCCGCGTGAAGGTCACAGCACACTTCAACTGCTCGGAGAAACGCCGCTCGATCTGCGGCAGTGGCTCCTGATCGGCGGTGTGGTGATCGTGGTGCCCGCGCTTGAGGAGGTGATGTTTCGCGGGGCGCTGCTTGGCGCACTGCGGCGTGTGGGGCTCGCCCCATGGCCTGCCATACTGCTTTGCGCACTGATCTTCGCGCTGCTGCATATTCCCGCACTGGTCGGCGGCGCAGTCGCGCCCGGACTCGCGATGCTCTTCGTTCTCGGTGCGCTTCTCGGTTGGTGCGCCGCGCGGACGGGGTCGCTCGCCGCACCGATCATGGCGCACATGCTTTTCAATGCTGCGAATCTCCTGCAGTCGATGCGTTGAGCGCAGCATGCGCGCGTGATCCGTAGCATTCTTCCCCATGACCGCACCCCATGTGAAGCCACGCATCCTGACGGGCGACACACCGACGGGAACGCTGCACCTTGGCCACTGGGTGGGCAGCGTGCGTCGACGAGTCGAACTGCAGTCGACACACGAGTGCTACTTCCTGCTTGCGAACATGCATGCGTTCACAACGCGTGCTGAGCGTTCCGAAGAGATTCGCCGTGACACCATCGAGATTGTGCGGGACTATCTCGCCATGGGCATTGATCCACGGCAGTCCGCGATCTTCCTGCAGAGTGAGGTGCCGGCCATCGCCGAACTCACATTCCTGTTCGCCATGCTCATTCCCTTCAACCGGGTGATGCGAAATCCCACACTGAAGGATGAGATCAAGATCAAGAACCTCGGCGACACCTACTCCTTCGGATTCCCGCTGTATGCGGTAGGACAGACCGCGGACATCCTCGCGTTCCGACCCGTTGGTGTGCCCGTCGGTGAGGATCAGGTGCCACATCTGGAGATGACGCGCGAAGTCGCTCGGCGCTTCAATCAAGTGTTTTGCGGAGTTTCCGAGCATGCCGAGGATGGCGAGCATGTGGCGCTTGGCGGCACCTTTCCGATCCCGGTCGCGGATGTCGGTCCAGTCGGCCGACTGATGGGCATCGACGGCGTTCAGAAGATGAGCAAGAGCCTCGGCAACGCAATCTTCATCTCAGACTCCGCGAAAGAAGTGCAGAAGAAAGTCGGCAAGATTTTCACGGGTCGGCAGAGTCCGAACGATCCCGGTGATGTGACGAATGCGCTGTTCCAGTATGTCGAGGCGTTCATTCCTGACCAGGCGCGCGTGGCCGAACTCAAAGACCGATACGCGCGCGGCGACAACATTGGTGATGGGCACATCAAGCAGGAAGTCGGGGAGGCGCTGAACGCGCTGCTCGAGCCGATGCGTGAGCGGCGCAAGCAGTTTGAGGGGAACGACGATCTCATCATCGACATCCTTCGCGATGGATGCCGACGCGCGAACCGCGTCACCGAGGAGACGCTCGACCTCGTGAAGCGGGCGGCACACCTGCACTTTTTTCCGCGGCGACTCGAGGTCGGCTGACGCGCGCCTCGCGGGGGTGGCAGTTCAAGAGCGTTTCGCGCAGATGGTCGCGCGTGACGTGCGTGTAGACCTGCGTGGTCGTGACATTCGCGTGGCCGAGCATCTCCTGCACCGAGCGAAGGTCGGCGCCGCCAGCCACGAGATGCGTGGCGAAGGAGTGGCGCAGTGTGTGCGGGTGAACATCCTTCAGCCCGGCGAGTGCCGCATGCTTCTTCACAAGTTGCCAGATCGCCACGCGCTCGAGCGGCCGCCCCGAGAACGAGAGCAGCAGTCGGAAGTCATCCTTGCCGACCCCTGCATCCGCCAGCTTTGGGCGGCACTCCTTGAGATATCGCTCGGTCCATTCGATGGCGGGCACGCCGATCGGCACCACGCGCTGCTTTCGTCCTTTGCCCGTCACCGCGAGCGATCCGATGGTGGGATGGAAGTCGTTCACTTTGACGGTGCAGATCTCGCTTGCACGAAGTCCACCGCCGTACAGCAGTTCCAAGATCACTTTGTCGCGCAGCCAGAGCCCGCCTTGATCTGGATTCGGCGACTCCATCAGGCTCTTCATCTGCCGCGGCGTCAGCGTGCCAGGAAGTCGCTTCCACGCGGTCGGACGCTCGAGCAGACGCGCAGGGTCACGCGAGATTGCACCCGTCGCATGAAGCCAACGGAAGAAGACGCGCAGCGTCGCCAGATGTCGCGTCACGGTCGTGGGTTCGTAGGACTTCTCGCGCGACATCCAGCGGATGTGGTCGGCGAGATCCGACATGGTCGCCAGTGCGGGGTCACTTGTTCCGCGCGCATCGAGCCAAGTGGCGAGCAGCGTGAGATCCCGTCCGTATGCCTCGAGTGTCAGTGGCGCGAGACCACACTCCACGCGGCAGAACGCGAGGAAGTCTCGTCTTCGGCGATCAGCGGCGGAGAGGCTCGCCATGAATGGAAGCTTGCATCGCGGCAGGCACTCTGTGAGTTTGCAGGATCGTGGCCTGCCCAGGCTTCGTGACTCCAGCGAAACGCTGTTCGAGATTCAGCCTGTGGAACATGGCGCAACCATGGAATCCGCCGCAACAGAACGTGAACATCTGCTCGACCTCACCGAGCGCGAAGCGCGATGTGCACCGCGGATCGTTGCGGTCGATGTGCGGGCAGTGCTTCGGATCGGTGGCTGGGTCTGGCATGCGTGGCGGCGCGCGGCGACGACACCGCACTGTACTGCTGGACATCGTCCATCGACAGACGAATCCAACGGTTTTACCGCATAGCATTGCATGGGTGAACGCCAAGCGTCCCACCATCGCCGTCTCGCTCGGTGACCCCTCAGGCATCGGAGCCGAGGTCACGGTCAAGGCACTTCAGGACCCGGATGTTCGCGCGCTCGCTCGGTGGTTCATTCATGGATCGAACCACGCCATGCATGTCGCCGCGGAAACGAGCGGTATCCCCATCGACTGGGTTCGTGTTGCTGTCGGTGGCGACCGCGCGCAGTATGAGATTGATTCGGATTATGTCGTGTTCGACCATGGGCAGGTGCTCGGTCTCTTCAACGGGCGTGAGCCGTCGAAGGCGGGCGGTATGGCGAGCAAGGCGTATGTGGAGGCGGCGATCAGTGATGCGATGCGTGCCATCGGCGATCCGCGGCGGGCGGATGCAGTCGTCACTGCTCCCATCAGCAAGGAGTCATGGTCGCTCGCTGGCTACCGATGGCCTGGTCACACCGAACTCTTCGCGTTTCGTGCGCGTGCTCGGCGTCACTGCATGGCTTTCGCGTCGCCGCGACTGCGCGTGGCGCTCGCGACGACGCATGTGCCGCTCATGAATCTTCGTGACTTGCTCACAATCGGGCGTGTGTTCGACCCGATCGACTTGGGCAATCGGCTCTGCAAGGATCTTGGCATCGCCTCGCCGCGAATCGCCGTGTGTGGATTGAATCCGCATGCGGGCGAGCATGGACTGTTCGGTGACGAGGAGGAGCGCATCATTCAGCCGGCCATTGACATGGCGCTCAACACGGGCATTCATGTGACGGGGCCATGGTCACCCGATGCCGTGTTCCGCGATGCACTGCTCGGTCGCCACGATCTTGTCGTCGCGCTTTATCACGATCAGGGGCTCATTCCGCTGAAGCTGGTGGCGTTTGATACGGCGGTGAATGTGACGCTTGGAATACCGATCATCCGAACGAGCCCCGATCACGGGACCGCATTCGAGATCGCCGGCGAGGGCAAGGCGAATCCAAGCGCGATGAAAGAGGCTCTGCGGCTTGCCGCGCGGCTCGCCGCAAGTGGGCGCATGTCTGTTGGCACTGCGTTTGGCAGCACCGCGGAGGGGCCTGCGCGAGGCGAGTGGAATCAGTCAGGTCCGTGGACCCCGTGACGATCGATGTGATCGGCCGATGGCTGCTCGAGTCGCTCCTGAAGCGCGCTCCCAAAGTGCGCTCCCAAAGTGCGCTCCGAAAGTGCGATTAGGGAGCGATCAGGATGGTGCTGTTTGGTTCGGTGAGCAGTTCGTAGATCATCTCGACGTCACTGTCGCCCATACGAACACAACCCATCGATGCCTGCTTGCCAATCGATGAAGGCTCGACTGTTCCGTGGATACCGATGCCTTTGAAGCCTTGATTGTGCGCCTCCACACCGAGCAGTCCGATCCAACGCTCCCCGATCGGATTCTTTGGATCATCCGCCGCGAAGTGCTCACCCGTGCGAGGGTTCTTCCACTCTGGATTGATCAGCTTGCTCTTGGGGCGAACCATGAAGACGCCAGTCGGGGTGGAGTCGAACTCGCCGAGGCCGACGGGGAATGCGGCGATCATCACGCGTGTGGGTCCCTCACCCGCATAGACGCGCATGATGTACGCGGACTTGGACACCTCCGCATGGAACGCTGTCACGGGGATCTTGATGGTCTGGCCCACGCGCAGGGACTTCTCACTCTTGAGGCCGTTGATGCGTTGAATCACGCGCCAGTCCGCCTGCACACCACTGCGCCGCGCGATCTTGGCGAGCGTGTCGCCTGATTGGACGGTGTAGCTCTTCGTCACGATGTCGCCGGGTGCGACCGTCGGCGAGAAGAAGAGCTTCGCGTTCACTTCGCGGATCGACTGAAGCGCAGCCTGCTCGTCCGCTGGACTGAGTTGACGACTGTCGATGAGTTGGGTGAGCGCGAGACGCGCGCCGACAGGATCGGACGCAAGCAGTGTGCGCGCCGACGCAAGGTTGGCTGCACCTGCAACGGGTGTCGGCATGGTCGCTGGCGGCTGCAGGCCAACCGCGGCTGGTGGCGTTGGAGCAGCCGCTGGAACCACCGCTGTTGCGGTCGCTGCGGGGAGCGCGGGCTTCGAGGTCGCCGTCGGCTGTGTGAGCGGTGGTGCCGTCTGAGTCAGTGCAACCTGCTGCTGCGGCTGCTGCTGCTTCACTTCCGGCATCGCATCGGGATTCGTGGGCGCGACAACTCCAGCGGGAGGAACGGGATTCGCGGCGACCTTGTCCGCCGATGGCGTTCCATCGGATCGGCTGAAGTAGTAGGTGCCGCCAACGACGGCAAGCGAGCCGACCAGCCCGAGCGTGATCGGAATCAGTTTGCTGCGAGCGGCGGCGAAAGGCTGCACGTGTGGAGTTCGAGGGACTTGGCTTCCGAGCGTCATGGTTGAGGTTCCTTCTGTGAAGTAATGAACAATGTCTCTATCGGCGTCATGCGCCGTTTGACTGCTGAGGATTGTGCTGCTGCGGGGGCGCAAGCACGGGGCGTGACGCGCTCTGTTCAATCGCGCGGCGATCCGTGACAACGGCGTGGACTGGAACGTCGTCGGCCGCGGTCGGAATCTCGTCGACCAGCTGAAAGTCGAAACAGATGCCGATTGCCGTGGTGTGCCGATGCGCCTTGGCGAGAAAACGATCGTAGAAACCGCCTCCGCGGCCGAGACGCTCACAGCGCAAGTCGAATGCCACCCCTGGGGTGATCACCAGATCAATCAAGTCCTGCGATACTTCTCTTCCACGGCGAGGCGCCGGCACGCCAAGCGCATCCGATGCCATCGACTCGTCATCGATCGACTTGATCTCGACCGCATGCATGAACGTGCCTCCATCGGCAACGCGGGGAACACACACGGTTTTACCGAGGCGAAATGCCTCGAGTGCCACGGCCATCACATCGACTTCGCTGCGCAGCGGCATATAGAGCATCACGCAGACCGCCGACTGAAAGGCTTGCGACTTCAGAATGCGGGCACATGCCGATGCGGAGCGGGACGCACGCTCTGCATCCGTCAACGCCTGCAACTGCCCGCGCATACTTGCGCGGACGGCGTTCTTTCGCTGCGTGTTGGGATCTGGTTTGTCCGGCGCATCCATGCGTCGGTACCTCCAAGCGATCAGTCGACCTGTCCTTCGCACCATGCGTTGGACTCATGCGTACGGTACCCTCTTTCATCCGCGGTCGTATCTCTTGCTGCGGACATTGTGCGGTCGGTCGCCGACCTTCGGGCAGCCTGAAGCGGCGCGAGTTTATGAGAGGAACCCAGCATGTGTGGAATCGTCGCCTACATCGGACGCAAGCAAGCACTGCCGATTCTCTTTGAGGGGCTCAAGCGGCTTGAGTACCGCGGCTACGACTCGGCTGGCGTGGGCGTGCTCAATGGCGAGGTCCATGTCTGCCGTTCGGTGGGGCGCGTCCGCGTTCTCGAGGAGAAGGTGGAAGCGGCGGGCGGACTGCAAGGCACGATTGGCATCGCACATACGCGTTGGGCGACGCACGGTGGCGTCACCGAGGCGAATGCCCACCCGCACCGCGACGATCGAACGGCTGGCCATCGCATTGCAATCATCCATAACGGCATCATCGAAAACTATTCGTCGCTCAAGAGGTATCTCGAAGAGAAAGGACACTCCTTCACGAGCGAGACCGACACCGAAGTGCTCGCGCATCTCATCGGCGAGCTGTACCACGGCGATCTCGAGAAGGCCGTGCAGGCTGCGCTGCGTGAGGTGACGGGTGCCTACGCCATCGCGGTCATCTGTGCGGAAGAACCCGACACGCTTGTTGTGGCACGCAAGGGATCGCCGCTGCTTGTGGGTGTGGGCAACGGCGAGTTCATCGTGGCAAGCGACTCGAGCGCGATCGTGGCCCACACCACGCAGGCGTTCACGCTGCCCGATTTCACCGTCGCCAAGTTGACGCGCGACAACTTTCGGACTGCCACCATCGACGACGTCCCGATCACCGCAGAGGTGCGCGAACTTGAGTTCGAACTCGCTGAGATTGAGCTCGGCCCATACGAGCACTACATGCTCAAGGAGATCTTCGAGCAGCCGCGGTCGCTGCGCATGACGATGCAGGGACGCGCGGATAGCCGCACGGGTTCGATCGTCCTCGGTGGCATCGGCGAACATGCGCGCACGCTCGCCAACGCGAAGCGCATCGTGATGGTCGGGCAAGGCACTGCTCTGCACGCGAGCATGGTGGGCAAGTACCTGATGGAGGATCTGGCGAAGATCGCCGCGGAACATGACTTTGCCAGCGAGTTCCGCTATCGAAACCCGATCGTTGATTTTGGTACCGCAGTGATCGCGGTCAGCCAGTCGGGTGAGACCGCGGACACGCTCGCCGCGCTGCAGGAGGCGAAACAGCGTGGCGCACTGGCGCTTGGTGTGGTGAATGTGGTGGGATCATCGATCGCGCGCGAGACAGATGCGGGCGTGTATCTGCGTGTCGGCCCAGAAATCGGCGTGGCGAGCACCAAGGCGTTCACGGGTCAGATCATGGCGCTCGCCATGTTGGCGCTGTTCATCGGGCGACGCCGCTATCTCAGTCAGGATTTCGTGAGCAATTTCATTTCGGAAATGAACGCGATCCCCGATCGCATCACGCGTGTGCTCGAGCGCAGCGACAGCATCCGAACCGCGACGGCGAAGTATGTGGACCGTGAGAACTGGCTCTTCCTTGGGCGAGGCGCCAACTATCCGGTCGCGCTCGAAGGCGCGCTGAAGTTGAAGGAGATTTCGTACATCCATGCGGAGGGGATGCCCGCTGCCGAGATGAAGCATGGTCCCATTGCGCTCATCGATAAAGGCATGCCGGTCGTCTTCATCGCGACTCGAAACTCGCAGTATGAGAAGGTGCTCGCGAATATCTCCGAGGTGCGCAGTCGCGGCGGGCATGTGATTGCCGTCGCCACCGAGGGCGATGAGGAAATCCGCAGCATGGCGGAGGAGGTGTTCTATGTGCCACAGACCATCGAGGCTCTGCAGCCGGTGGTGAACGTGATTCCGCTGCAACTGCTCGCCTACCATGCGGCGGTGTTGCGCGGCAAAGATGTGGACAAGCCTCGCAACCTGGCCAAGAGCGTCACAGTGGAGTGACGCGAGAGTCGTGGCGGTTCGCAGGGCCGCACTCCTCGGCCATCCGATCTCTGGTCTCTCAACAAGGAACGCATCATGATTCAGAACATTCGTCACGCCATCGTTGGTGCCGTGCTGCTCGCGACGGGTGCAGCATGCGCACAGCAGGCTCCGCAGACCCCCGAACTCGCCGAAAAGTGGAAGGACAAGAGCATGTACTCGATTCAGACAAAGGCCCTCGATGGGGCAGCCATGGATCTCTCGCAGTTCAGGGGCAAGGTGGTTGTTGTCGTGAACGTGGCCAGTCGCTGCGGTTACACGCCGCAGTATGCAGGTCTGCAGAAGCTGTACGACGAGATGAAGGGCAAGGATGTGGTCGTACTCGGTGTGCCGAGCAACGACTTCGGCGGGCAGGAACCTGGGAGTGCGCAGGAGATCGCATCGTTCTGCAGCAAGAACTATGGCGTCACATTTCCGATCACGGAAAAGTGCCAGACAGCCGCAGGCAAGGGTCAGTCCGCACTGTATGAGTTCCTCGGCACGCGCACAGGCAAGTTGCCGGGATGGAACTTCTGTAAGTATGTGGTCGGGCGTGATGGTCAGCCTGTGCAGTTCTTCTCGAGTTCCACCAAGCCCGACAGTGCAGAGCTGCGCACCTGCATCGAGAAGGCGCTCGAGGCGAAGGCTCCAGCGGAGAAGTCCGCTGCAGAGCAGACGCCAGCGACCAAGTCATGAACGCAGTCGTTCAACGCGGTTGCACGAGTGTCGCGTCGCTTGTGCTTGCGATGCTGTTCGTCTTTGATGTCTTTGTCGGTGCTTCTCGCTCTGCTTCGGCTGATGCACTCGATGATGTTCTCGCTTTGATTCCGCCAGATGCGGCAAGTTTCGTCATCGTTCCAAACCTTGCTTCGGTGAACGCCGATGTCGAGTCATGTATCGCGGCGATGGACCGCAAGGAATCGATTCTGGTCGGGCGGCCGATTGATCAGTTGCGGAGCGCGCTTGGGATCACCGAAGGTCTTGACGAGCGGGGATCGCTCGCGCTGTGGTCCACGGGTACACCAAGCGACGAGGGCAGGGCGTTCCTTCTGCTGTTGCCCGCAGAGAATCCACCCGCGTTCATCACGGCGAATCTCGCGCCAGCCGCGGATGGCAGCGCATCGATGCGCGGAGAGCGGGTGTTCACGCGGGCTCTGCAGCGACATGTGCTCGTCGCGCGGACGAAGGCGGACATTGATGGCTATGACGCCAAAGGTGGTATCGGTACGCACTGGAGTTCGTTGGTCGGGGCGCGGGCTGTGGATTTGTCGCGCCGCGGTGATGCGGTGGCGTGGGCTGGCGCTGATGCTCTCAGCGAATCTCGGCGTTCGGCCGAACAGCAGGCGAAGGATGCGGCTGGGCTTGAGATCTTTGCGCAGGCAACCGCAGTGCCCGCAAAGATGCAGGCGCTGCTCGGCGGCGTGAAGAGCGGCGTGATTGTGCTTGATGTCGATGCGCTTGGGCTCTCGCTCCGCAGTGTCGCGATGTATTCGCAGGAGAGTGAGCTGCAGCGTTTGTCGAAGGGGTCCGTACCCGTGGTTGGCGGCGGTGGAACGCTCGCGGGATTGCCGCGCAGCCCGTTCTATCTTGCGGCTGCCATCGATGCACAGGCGCTCGGAGGATCGGGAAAGCTCGATGAACTCGCGACGGCCGTCGGCGCGAACGGCGTTCTGCCGGGTTGGCTTGCCCAGGCGAAGGAGGGAGTGAAGAGCGTTCGTTTCGCCTGTTACCCGTCCAAGCTTGGCGTTCTCGCGGGGGGGCTTCTCAACGACTGCGCACTGCTGATCGAAACAGAGAATCCCGCGGCAATCCGCGACCTCTTTCGCACTTGGCTGCTCGCGCAGACAGGCAAGGCCGAAGGCGTTCGACGCGAGCCCGCGTGGGAGGATGGGCGCACCCTCAAGAATGGCATCGTGGCCGATGCGTTTGAGTTGAAGGAGACACCGCTTGGTGCGAGCGAAGCGGAGGGGGCGGATCTCAGTGGTGTCGCGATGCGACAGTTGTCGAGGCAGGCGCTCTTCGGTACCCGCGGCATGCATGGACTCGTGAAGGTGCTGCCCAGTGCAGTGGTCGTCACATTCAGTCAACGCCCCGATGTTCTCGAGCGCGCAATCAAGGCGGCGCAGGGCGGCGAATCACTTGATGGAGAGGCAACGCTCGTCGCGATGCGGCCGTGGCTCGTGCCAGGCGCACAGATCGAAGCGTTCGTTTCGGTGGGACAGATTGTGAAAGTGGCGCGTCAACTCGCGGATTCGTTCGGTGGCGGCGACATTCCTTGGCCCGCGATTCCTGCGCGAAGCCCGCCCATCGCAGTCGCACTGCGTGCGGATGAACGGTCTTCGGAAGCAGCGATCATGATTCCCACGCCGACACTCGCGGCCGCTTATGACCAAGCGCTTTCAGCACGCTTGCGGGGCGGAGCAGACGACGGCGCGGAGGCGAGCGGTGATCCGAAGAGCCCGGGGGGTTCGAGCGACGCGCGAGACGCGAAGGACGGGAAGAGCACAAAGGGAAGTGCAAGTGACGGGAACGATTCCTGAGAGCGCCACTGTGCGTGAGTGGCGCATTGGGCATGGCCGCGTTGTGAAGTGGTCGGTCGGTGGGGACACGATGGTGGCACCGTGCACGCTGATGGCCATCATCAATGTGACACCCGATTCCTTCTCCGATGGTGGCGATCATGCAACGGCCGACCGTGCGACTGAGCATGCGCTGCGGTGCGCCGAGCAGGGGGCGCGAATCGTGGATGTCGGCGGTGAAAGCACGCGACCCGGCGCTGCACGTGTGGCTGACGCGGAGCAGATGGCGCGGGTGCTGCCTGTCATCCAGCGGCTTTCAGCGCAGTTGCCGAGCGAGGTCGCCATCTCGGTTGACACCACTCGTGCGGCAGTCGCGCGTGCCGCGATCGCTGCGGGCGCTGCAATCGTGAACGATGTCAGTGGTGGCACAGATGATCCCGAGATGCTGCCGACCGTCGCTGCACTTGGGTGCGGCGTGATCGTGATGCACCGCCTCTATGAACCCGCGCAAGATTCCTACAGTGATCGGTACGCGCGCGAGCCCGCATACGCGGATGTGGTGCAGGATGTGCTGGCCGTTCTCCGGGCGCGGTGCACCGCCGCCGAGAGGGCGGGGATCGATGCCACGGCGGTGGCGGTCGATCCCGGCCTCGGATTCGGCAAGAGCGTTGCACAGAACATCCAACTCATGGAGCGGTTGCAAGAGTTCGCTGTGCTCGCAGCGCCGATTGTTGTGTCGGCAAGCCGCAAGTCCTTTCTCGGTGCAGTCGTAGGCGAACGCGATCCGAAGCGCCGTGATGCGGCGAGTGTGCAGGCTGCCATCGCCATGCAGTCACGCGGTGCTTCCATCCTCCGCGTTCACGATGTCGCTTTCCATGCGGCGGCGTTGCGTGCTGCGAAGCGCTGCTACCATTGACCATTCGCACCAGCGTTCACTCAAGAGCGCATTTCAGGAGAAGACCATCATGGCCGGCGCCAACACACTCGAGTTCACCGACGCAAACTTTCAGAGCGATGTGCTCGAATCGAAGGTTCCTGTGCTCATCGACTTTTGGGCGGAGTGGTGTGGTCCGTGCCGGGCGCTCGGTCCAACCATCGATGAGCTTGCCAACGACTATCACGGCAAGGCGAAGATCGGAAAGCTGAATGTGGACAACGCGCGCGATACTGCGATGAAGTTCCAGATTCAGTCCATTCCGACGATCGTCATCATGAAGAATGGTCAGGTCCACAAGAAGTTGATCGGACTCGTTTCCAAGAGCGTGCTCGCGGGCGCGATCGACTCGGCAATCTGATCGATCGCTTCTGCTAGACTCTGCCCCGAACACATCGGCCGCGATCGCGGTTGTCGTGGGCTGACAAGTTTGCTGGGCCTGTAGCTCATTTGGGAGAGCGCTTCCATGGCATGGAAGAGGTAGTCGGTTCGACCCCGATCAGGTCCATT
>Ga0116204_1000551_pt1 | contig 21419 bp, 13 predicted proteins | sample LakKivwa52mmetaG_FD_94481 | JGI IMG/M metagenome (GOLD analysis project Ga0116204, IMG submission 94481) | Anoxic lake water microbial communities from Lake Kivu, Rwanda to study Microbial Dark Matter (Phase II) - Lake Kivu water 52m metaG | ecosystem: Environmental > Aquatic > Freshwater > Lake... | reverse complement strand
CCGCTGATGTCGGCATAAACGGCCTGATTGGTGTTCCCATCAACCGTGAGCGGAACACCGGCAATTACATTTCCATAGGCCGGTGTGGCTCCCCATTCAAAAGAAGTTGTGGTGGTCTGGTTGTTGGCATTAACGGTGCTGTTCAATCGGGCTGCGAAATTGCCGATGTTAGTGGCAGCATTGGTAACTACTGTGGGCGGTGAGGCTCCTGTCTGGAAGCTCACATTGGCTCCATAGGTTGTGCCTTGAGTGTTGGTGGCCACCACGCGGTAGTTGTAGGTGGTGTTGATCTGCAATCCGATCAGATCGGCACTTACAGCAACATCATTTCCACCGGAAACTGGACTCTGTGAAGCTGCAATCACATTGCCATAGGCAAGTGTTTCGCCCCATTCAAAGGTTACTGTGGTGGCATCACATCCGGCATTAACGGTTCCGTTCATCGTTGCCGTGGTGTTGCCAATGGGTGATGCTGCTAAAGTAGTTGCCGTGGGCGCTGACAGGGTTCCTGTGGTGAAGCTTTGTGTTTCGCCAAATACGGTTAATCCACCAGTCGTTACTCCGCGTAAGCGGTAATAATAGGTGGTGTTGGCAGTTAAACCTGCCAGTCCGGCTGTGACGTCAGTATCGGTATTTCCTGTTACCTGTGCAGGTGCAGCATTAACAACACTGCCAAAACCAGTTGTCAGGCCATAATCAAAGAACAGATCAACTACCAAACCATTGGCATTGGCTACTCCGTTGAGTGTGGCATCAAGGCAGTCGAGTCCGGCTACACCAGTGGTGATGGTTGGGTTGTTTCCAAACTCAATAGCCCCAATATCCGGCGGGTTGGTGCGCAGCACATTGTTGAAGTCATAGGGAACATCAACCAAAAACATCCCGGTGTTGTCCAGTGCGGCATTCGCAGGTGTAAGGTCACTGACCGGATTGACAAAGAGGGGATCAACATTCTTCGAACTACCATCCTGACCGGTATACAACTGCCAGTCGGCAAGTGCAGTATAGTCTGTGGATCCCTGTCGTCCAACATAATAGGTAGTGGGCGCACCGGCTATTCCATAATAATCATTGTGGTTAATGGTAGCAAAGCCGCTAAAGGAAGCTGGAACCCAAATACTGTAAGTTTTGGGCGTGCCCGAGAAGAATGTGTTCGTATTGACAAGAATATTGTTTACCACATGCAGTCCAGTTACCGATGTTGAGGTAACGATCAGTGCAGCAGAATTAGGCTGAGAGGGTGAGCCTGAAACAATTGTGATGTCACCAAACAGATTAACTGTATTGTGGTATATCCGCGTATTTGTTCCTCCGACTAATCTGATACCAAAAGCATTAAAGGTAGTGCTTCCTGTTGAGTAATTCACCGCCCTGATGTCATTGATAATGTTATTGGTAACAAAATTATTATCAACTGATGTGGATGAACTGAAGTTAATTCCATAAGCACCATATCCACTTGTGCTTTCGCTGTAAACTCCTTCGATACGGTTTGCATTGATCACAGATCCATTGACTCCGGCACCAATATCAATACCTGCATTGCTTGCAGACAATGCCTGTTTCATATTGAAGATATAGTTACGGGAAACTTCTGCATTTTGGGCATTTGTTATGTCTATCCCCCTGAATGTCACATATTCAGCAGGGTTAGTTGAACCGATCTCATTCTGTGTGATCAGAAGGTTATCGTTGGCATTGAGCACTGCTGTGCTTCTTGCATAAATTCCATATCTGGCCTTTTTAATGATATTATTCTGAATGGTCAGATTATCGTTGTCAGGGCCTGTGGCTGAATTAGAAATGGTAGTTCCGGCAACATGAATACCAAAGGTCTGAATTGACGTTGTTGTCCCAATCTCACCACCGATGATAATACAGTTCTTGATTGTATTGTCTGTTGCCCCCATATTGGATCCAAGGCTCTGAACTGCAATAACGGCACTGTTTGTAAGGGTTGAGTTATTCTGAATGGTCATATTGCGCGAAGTTGTTCCGGCGTTTGATCCATCAATAATTACCCTGTCAGCACCATTTAATCTGATCAGCCCTCCATTGAAGTCACCGCTGATCAACGGGTTGACAGACGGTCCGGGTTTAATCGTTACTGTATAGTTCCCTGCACCATCCTCTGCCCATTGGTTCAGAGCATTAAGGCCTGTTTCCGTTAGGTTGGAAAGTACGTGGGCGGTGATATTTGAGGTGACGACCTTACCGTTTATATCGGCAAACAATCCACCTACACCTGTAAGACTAGGATAGGTACCTCCAGTGCCAACAGTTACCAGTCCGCCAAGTCCCTGAACAATAGTATAGGTATTTGGTGGAACCGGTGGTGTGGAGACAGCCGGAGGATTTGCCGTATATCCTGACGCACCACCCGAAGGATTTGCCCCAATATTGGCCGGAACAGCCTGATCCTGTGCAACAACATAATATCCCACAACATCACCTGTTGTAACACCGCCACCAAATGTGAAGGTATAATCATTAACGGAAACCCAGGCTGCAGTTACAGCTGTGTAGGCACCTCCGTTGACATTCCAGTATAAAACGGGAAGACCTATGCCTGAAGTCGGTACTCCGCTGGCGTCAGTGATGGTTGCTTCCAGTACACGTGGAGTGGTGCTGGCAGTATTGTCAAAAGGCACATAGGCAATTACAGGTGCTGAAAGGTCGACCGGAATTCCGGCAAACTCATCTGCGCCTATATCAGGGGTGGTCAGACTCCTGACATCGCCATCATAATCATCGGTAATACCTGCAATGGGCATTCCTCCACTTTCAATCTGAGTAGGTACAGCGGGATTGATATGCAGAAAATTAGGACTGCCGCCTGCAGTGCTTAAGAAGTTAGGATTCTCTGAAATCGAAGCCGATTCACGAGGCGAAACTCTTGTTTTGAAGGCGGCCATCGTCTGATCCGTATTCGTTCCATCATAGAATATCAGGTTTGAAGCACCGGGTGTACCAGCATAAAACAGGTTATAGTTTGAACTGTTGTCGTAGTTATCCAGTGCTGTTGATGACCTTTGGTAAGCAACAGCAAGTCCAGTGCCGGCAGGTGTGGAGTTGTTGATAAAAATATTGTTCTTGAGCGTAAGATTTGCTGTTGTTGCTGTAGTGCTGGTGGTGGCATACATAGCTGCTGTACCAAAATTCGTTCCTGTAGTGGATGCATTCAGGAAAACCGTATTGTAAAACAACCGCACATTAGAACTAGCTGTGGTTGTGGTTATGTTTATCCCTCTGACACTCGGCGATGTAGCTGAGGAGGTGTTGGCAGCAGGCGCTTTCAGGTCGCCAATAAAATTGTTGTAAATATTGGCGAAACCTGCTGTACCTAAACTACCCTGAAGAATACCTGAAACTGTAGGCGCTCCGGTAGAAGTGCTGGTTATGTTATAAATCTTATTGTTGTAGATCACAGGCGAACTGCTTATATTATGTAAGCCCGCTATTGTAGTACCACCTGTGCTAAGATTATAAACCAGATTACCGGACATGGTACGTGTGCCGGTAGTTGACCAAACATAGATACCATAAACGGTACCTGTTCCATTATGTGTTAGAGTATGAACAGTGTTATTATTGTAGTTCTCGTCAACGGGCGAAGCACCATTATATATTCCATATAAAGTTCCCGTACCAGTTGTTTTAATACAGCTCAGACTATTTATCTGATTGTTGTTCATCGATATTGTTCCGGTGCTCGTTTGCATACCATACATGGTACTACTAGTTCCGGTTCCGTCAATGGACATATTGGTTATCGTGTTGTTGTTGGCATTCACAACCATTCCTGTCGTTCCGGCACTTAAAAATATTCCAATTGTTGTTCCTCCGGTTGTACCTGTGCGTGTTATATTATTAACCGTATTACCGGTGGCATTAATGGTTGTTCCGGCATTGCTGCCAGTGGTATAAATCGGGTAAACTGCTCCAGACCCCGTTAAGCCGGAAGCACTATAGTTCCATCCGTTTACTGAATTGTTTTGAATGTTCAGTGTTGCCGGGGTGGCACTGATACTGTAAATGCCATAGAACACGCCTGAAGTAGCAGTAAGGTACTCACCCGTAACGGTATTGTTGCTGATGCTGACCGTATTTCCGTTGGGAGTGGCTCCCAGTCCACTTTCGATGGCAGCAACCTGTGAAGATGTTCCACCTCCTTTAATGGTAACAGAGTTGTTGTTGATGGTAGCAGCGGCACTTGTTGCTGTCTGCGCATAAATTCCTCTTAGTGTGCTCACATGGTTCACGCCGGTACCATTGTTATTGTTAACCGTGTTGTATGAAATGTTTATGCCCCATTGTGAATTTACACGGATACCTGCAGAAGGGTTAGTAGCACCGGCACCTCCACCAAAATTCAGGATGGAATTCCCTGTTGGAGCCGAACTTCCTCCGATATCGTTGTTCACATCACCCAAAAAAGTATTGATGTCCGGATTGGGACCAACGCCTACTGTTGCGGCAAATCCAATAATTACTATACCGTAATTGCCACCATTGAATGAATTGCTGTAAATATTGTTTTCGGAATTTGTTCCGTTCGTGTAGAGTGTCCCGCCATTGGTCGGTGTAAGTGCAGTTGTGGCAGCAGTGTATGTGGAGTTATAGATACCGATACCTACTGAACCGTCAACCAGCGGTGTGCTGCCTGATGCATTGTTTAAGCGTTGCATGTTAAAGGTACAATTCTGAATAGTGTTGTTGTTGCATCCGTCACCTGCTGACAGCTTGAACAAACCAATACCAAACTCCATAGATTCTGTGGCGTTTGTCGCGTTTCCATCGGTAAATGTAATGCCGTCAATGGTAATGTAGTCTGCACCATTCAGCACCAGCATACCATCCGGGAAGGCAGATGGACCGGCAGACGTACCCACTCCCGCATTGATTGTCACTGTTCCGCCAGAAGTGTTAATGGTTACTGTATTTACTGCACTGACGGCTCCATTAAGGGATGCACTCCCGATAACGAAACCTTTCACAGGGGCTGTTTCTGAGCCGGCTTGCAAGGTAAGTGTGATGGGACCGGACATAGCTGAGACCAGATTCAGATCAGTCAGTGCCGCTGCAAACGAAGTATAGCTGGCTTGCATGTTGGGCGTGGTGTTGGTCGGATTGGTCAAGTTCACCGTCAGTTGTGCCAATAGAACCTGAGTACCCATGAGCATTCCCGCAAAGAGAAGTAGTAATCGTTTCATACGATAATGATTAAGTGAATAATTATTTTGATTGTCAAAAAATTAAGCTCAATAATTCAATTTATTTCCACCGAATCATATCTTTAACGCGGACTCCGTATGTTCGGAAGGTACAATATTAAAGAACTTTTCTGAAGTGATGCAAGACAACTGATAGCCTTTTGGTCTTAATTCATGAATCAGAACCAAATAAATATTTTGTAGAAGTGTGGATTCATAAATCAGAAATAGTTATTTTCGCTGCATCAACCAATAGGCCACAACTTTACTTTGCTAATTATTTAACTAATAACCAACGGTATGGATATGGTACTGTTTGAGATTATTCTCATCACGGCCTCGGTCAGCATATTGCTTTTGCTTGCCTTAGTGTCGTACTATATCGCTTTGCGAACAGGCGACATTTCGAGGCGGTTTTTAAGTTTCTTTCTGCTTACCGGTGCCCTGTTTCTGGCCACCTTCAACCCCGAACAGCTTCGTTTCAACACAGCATTCATCTATTTCAGGGCTGTTTTGCTGCTATTGTTTATCCCATCATTCTACTTGTATATTAAATCGGTGTTCACCCTCAGCAGGCCACCTTTCCCTGAGTCGTTCAAACACTATATCCCGGCTGGCTTTGTCGGACTAATCCTGCTTATCGTGCTCTCAGGTGCCTGGTTCAGCAACCGTGGCCTGAGCCCTGAGCAGCTGCCTGAAGCGGATATACGACATCCCGGCATGATGGTTCAATGGGGCAACATAATCATTATCAGTACAGTTGTGGTGCAGTTGTTTATCTACTCGCTCACTGTTTACCAAAGCTTTCCAAAATTTGTTGCCCGCCTCAGAGAATACTATTCCGACATAAAACCCTTCAGGCCCGGGTGGATGCTGTGGGTGCTGGCCGGTTTTGTTGTATTCTATGTACTTGCCGATGTGGCTATGTTGCTTTCGGTGATCGGATACAATTACTATCATGCTGTTTTTGTGGTGTTTATGGTGGCTTTGCTGTTCTCCACAGCTTATTACGGCATCGTGACAGCCCCGCTGGTGTCGCACAACAAACAGGGCGAACTGGTGTACACGGTGCTGTCGCAACATACCTTTTCCAAAAACGAGCCGGTCAATGCTGAGGTTATCGAAATAAACAAGGAACTTAACCGCAGGGACTTAAGTCTGCTGGCACAGAAACTTCAGGAGCACTTAATACTTCAGCAACCCTATCTTAATCCATTGCTCACCCTTTCGGATCTGGCCCTGAAGCTTCAAACCAACACCAACTACCTCTCCCGGGTCATCAATGAGACCTACAGCACCAATTTTAACACCTTTATCAACAGACTCCGTGTGCAACAAGTCATCCAAATGATGCAGGAAACCAAAGGCACGTTTTCGCTCTGGGGCCTTGGACAAAAAGCCGGTTTTTATTCAAGAACTGCTTTTATCAACGCATTCAGGAAAGAAACCGGAAAAAGCCCGAATGAATACTACGTGGAAATGAAGGGCAAACAACAACCAGTAGAATTAATGCCTGAATAAGCCCAAAGTTGCACAGATTTCCGTTACTTTGTTGACCATAAACTTTACCCAAGCCATGTATTCTTTCCATACATCAAAGGCCGTACTGGTTCTTATTGCGTTGGTCTGCCAACTGGCATCCATGCCGGCGACGGCACAAACCGACATCTCGGGAACCATCGGCAACTATTCGGGGCGGATGCTCACACTGGCCCTCATCAAAGGCGACACACAGCTGGCGGTGGATTCTACAGTCACCCGAAGCGACGGCGGCTTCAGCTTCTCCATGTCCAAACAGGCCAAAGCCGGGATGTATGTGCTCTCGACAGATGAAAAACAGTCCATCAGGCTCATTTTCAACCACCAACCCGTGAGCCTGTTTTCAGCAGGCTTCGATGAGGAAGAAGATGTGCGGTTCGGTGGATCGGATGAAAATACCGCATGGTATGACTATTTTATGCTCAAAAGCAACAACAGATATCTGCTCGATCTAATCAGGCCGCTGATACAGCAATATCCTGTGGAGCTCAATTTTTACCAACAATCACTGGACGAATACACCCGCCTGCAAACAGAGATTCATACCACCGCCGGCGACATCATCGCACGCCACCCAAACAGCCTCGCAGCCCGTTTCATCAAAGCCGACCTCAACCCCATTATCGACCCGGCCAAACCCTTCGACGAACAACGCAGCATCCTGATCAGAGATTTTTTTGCAGGTGTTGATTTTCAGGATACTATGCTGATCTACTCAGACATTCTCACCCGTAAAGTGATTGATTTTCTGGCCATGCATCAGCGACAAGGCATGAGTCTGAACGAAGCCCAACTGTCTTTTATGCAAGGGATAGATCAGGTGCTCGGTCTGGCATCACAGAACGAAAAAATGTATGCCTTCGTGCTGGATTACTTGCTCAGAGGCTTTTCGGGCATGGGATTCGGTATGGTGACTGATTTTCTGACCACCCTGCCCCAACTCGACAGAAGCTGTATGGAACCAGAGCTTTATCAACAACTGGAAGCCAGTGTGGCGCCCTTCAGAAAGGTTAAAAACGGATCGCCTGCCCCCGAAATCGAATCCGTTGACCTGAGCGGAAATCCTTTTGTCCTCAGCAAACAACAACCTGCAAAAAGCATTGTCCTGTTCTGGTCGGTGAGTTGCCCCCACTGCCTCAACATGCTTTCGGGACTGAAACAACTGGCCGATGAATTCCAGATCAGGGTGATCTCGGTGGTCATTGGCAGCGAAAAAAAAGCACTCAACGCGCTGATAACAGAAAACAACCTGAACTGGATCCACCTGATGGACGGCAAAGGCTGGGACGGACAAGCCGTGCAGGATTACGCCGTTTTTGCCACCCCTACCCTTTTCCTTCTCGACAGCAACAACATTATTGTTGGAAAGCCTTTTGATATGGAGGAGCTGAGGGAAATGCTTTGAAGGTTGCTGATTCGTTGATTCGTAGATAACCCGCAACACGCAACACGGAACACGCAACACAGAACACGCAACACGGAACACGCAACACGCAACCCGAAACACGCAACCCGCAACACGCAACAAGAACAATATCCAATAAACTTTGTTATAGTTCCTGTATCAAGCTTATCTATGAAAATCATTCTATCCGGGGTAACGGGTCTTATCGGGCGTGAGTTAGTGCGGGCATTGCTGCCGGATCATCAGTTGGTGGTGATCAGCAGAAACAGGAATAAGGCCATAGAACTCCTTCCATATCAACAAATAACACATGTTGAATGGGGCGAACCCATTGATATGCTGGCCGGTTATTTTAAAGGCTGTAATGCGGTAATCAACCTGGCAGGGGCAGGGATTGCCGACAAACCATGGTCCGCTGCACGAAGGCAGGAACTCATCAGCAGCCGTATCGACCCGGTTTACCATCTGGCGTGTTTGCTGGCCTCTTCTGGCGAAAAACCTGAAGTCGTCATTCAGGCCTCCGCATCGGGATTCTATGGCCAAAGCCCTGAAGCTGCGTTTACCGAAGAGAATGCAAAAGGAAATGGATTTTTGGCTGAGATCACAGAGATTTGGGAAGGTGCGGCCACAGAATACAGCCGGATTACAGGTCGCGTGGTGATCCTTCGCACAGGCATTGTGCTATCGGCCTCAGGCGGTGCATTGCCACAGATGCTGAAACCTTTCCGTTTTATGGCCGGAGGCCCGATGGGCAGCGGAAGACAATGGGTCTCCTGGATTCATATCGAAGATGTTGTCAGGGCAATCATTTTTCTGCTGCAACAGCCCGATGCCAATGGCCCATACAACCTAACCGCACCCGAGCCGGTGCGGCAATCCTATCTGGCCCATGCCATTGGCAAAGCGCTTGGCAAACCCTCCTGGCTACCGGCTCCGGCCTTCGCACTTAAACTGGTACTTGGAAAAAGCATGGCAAACGAGTTACTGCTCGAGGGAGCCAGAATTCTTCCACAAAAGCTGGAGCAGGAAGGATTCCGTTTCGTTTATACAAATGTGAACGATGCTTTAAACAACATACTCAGATAAACGAACAACCAAATCAGAAGCTATGAAAATACTGGATGTCGGAGACAAGGTTCCTGATTTTTCGCTAAATGACCAGCATGATCATGTATTCCGCTTATCAGAGGTAACGGGAACCAAAAACTTAGTGATTTATTTTTACCCTAAAGACGACACTCCGGGTTGCACCGCCGAGGCCTGTCATTTCAGAGACGAGCATCAGGCCTTTGTCGATAATGATGCTGTAGTCATTGGCATCAGTGCTGATTCGACGGAAAGCCACAGGAATTTTGCCCGAAAAAACAATTTGAACTACACCCTGCTCAGCGACCCCGATCAGGAAGTCAGAAAACTGTTCGGGATCAGGAATGATTTCTTCGGACTAATACCCGGCAGGGTAACTTTTGTGGTGGACAAAGCAGGTGTCATCCGGCACCGGTTCCATTCGCAATGGAGCATGTCGAAGCACATGACCACAGCACTTGAGATACTCAGGAATCTGAGTTGATCGGCAAAGATTGCGGCTATCCAAGGCGCGAACGCACCTCTTCCATAAAAGCCGGAAGATTACGCAGAGCTGCAAGCTCGCGCCATTTCTTGCGAACATCATCTACGGGTGCTCCAAAATAGGTTTTTCCTCCTTCAATGGATTTATCCACTGCTGATGTAGCTAAAATAACAGCACCTTTTCCGATGACAAGGTCTTTGTTGATGGCTACCCTGCCCCACAGGATCACATCATCTTCGATGCGGGTGACGCCGGCAATGGCCGCATGCGAGCCGATCAGGCAGTTACGGCCGATATAGCTGTCGTGACCAACCTGACAATGGTTATCCATTTTTGTACCGTCGTCGATGATGGTATCACCGGTCACACCTTTGTCGATGCTGCACAAGGCACCAATCTCGACCCTGTTGCCGATGATCACGCGCCCGCAGGATTCAAATTTGCGGTAACCTTCGGGTCTGCGCTGAAAGTAATAGGCATCGGCACCAAGCACTGTGTTGGCGTGGATAATCACATCATCGCCGATCACACAATGGTCGTAAATGCTAACATTGGAATGTATCAGGCAGTTTCTGCCGATGGTTACGTGGTTCCCGATGAAAGCACCAGGCTGAATTACAGTTCCTTCACCAATGCTAGCTGATGGACTGATGGTGGCCAAAGCCTGTTCAAACGGCCTGAACCGTAAAATAAGGCTGATAAAGGCATCGAATGGTTTATCGTGAAAAACAAGTGCTTTCCCTTCAGGTCGTTCCACCCTTTTGTTGATGAGCACCGTGGTTGCCTTCGAATTCAGGGCTTTATCGTAATACTTGGGATGATCCACAAAAGTAAGATCGCCCGGTTCAACCATGTGGATTTCGTTGAGTCCGGTGACCGGAAACCCGGGATCACCGTCAAACTCGGCACCAATGAGTGATGCCAGCTCACTTAATGTAAGGGCTGGTGTGAATTTCATAGAAAATATTTTAGGGTGTAAACTATTCTTTCACGCGCTCGGAGTATGCACCTGTGCGGGTGTCCACCTTGATCTTGTCGCCGATGTTGATAAACAGCGGAACTTTGATCACGGCTTCGGTCTCCAGCGTAGCATCCTTCATGGCATTGGTGGCGGTATTTCCCTTTTCGCCGGGCTCGGTATAAGTCACCTCAAGAACAACTGATGGCGGTAACTCACACGAAAGTACTGAGTCGGTTTCGGTATGGTACATGACCTCAGCGATATCACCTTCTTTAAGAAACTCAGGAGCGTTGATAGATTCTTTGGGTATCTGCAACTGCTCAAAGGTGGCGGCATTCATAAAATGGTAGTCAACACCGTCGTTATAAAGGTACTGCATGGGACGCCTTTCCACACGCTGAATATTGATTTTAACGCCGGCCGGAAAGGTGTTCGGGAGAATCTTGCCGGTTTTCAGGTTCCTGAGTCTGGTTCTGACAAATGCGTTGCCTTTTCCGGGTTTCACATGCTGAAACTCGACGATGGAATACAGATCATTGTTGAATTCGATGATCAGGCCATTTCTGAAATCTGCGGTAGTTGCCATAAATTAAAAACTGTTCGTAAATGAGGCCGCAAAGGTAGGAAATCCGATTGAAACGGCAAAAAAATGCTATTACACGGAGAATTTATGCTGGTTTAATGTCCCATCCAGCTATAATCTGAACTGATGTTGGAACATCAGGTTTGCCGGGTTTTATTCCTTTTCGCGCATTTTTCCGTAGCCTTTCATGATGCCGCGGGTGGAGTTGGCGATGAAACTGAGGATTTCGTCGCGGTCGGGCGACACGGGAACATTTGCCTCTATGTAACTGACCGCCTGAGAAACGTTGTAGCCCTTGAGATAGATGATGCGGTATATGTCCATGATGGCATTGATGCGGTCTTCGCTGAATCCCCTGCGTCTCAGCCCGATGGAGTTAACGCCTACATAGGAAAGCGGTTCGCGTCCAGCCTTGGTAAAGGGAGGCACATCCTTACGCGCCATGCCGCCACCCGAAATCATGGAGTGGGCGCCAATCTGCACAAACTGATGCACAGCAGCGAGTCCGCCGATAATGGCCCAATCGTCTATACGGATGTGTCCGGCAAGGTTACAGGCATTGGCCAGAATAACATTGTTGCCAATGGTGCAGTCGTGCGCCACATGCACATATGCCATAAGCAGACAGTTTTTGCCCACAACGGTTTCCCAGTTGGCTTTTGTTCCGCGGTTGATGGTCACAAATTCGCGGATGGTAGTGTTGTCGCCGATACGTACGATGGTTTCTTCACCTGCATATTTGAGGTCCTGAGGGATGGCCGAAATAACCGCGCCGGGGAAAATACGGCAATTCTTGCCGATCCGTGCACCTTCCATGATGGTTACGTTGGAGCCGATCCAGGTACCTTCTTCAATAATGACATTCTTTTCGATATTCACAAAGGGTTCGATGACCACATTGCTGGCCAGTTTGGCCTGGGGATGAACGTAGGCAAGGGGTTGATTCATTTTTTTTGTCGTTCTGGAGTTATTGTTTCCGGGTAATTTGTGCCATAAGACGCCCTTCGGTAACTACCTTGTCACCAACATAGGCTACCCCACGCATATTGCAGATTCCTCGTCTGATAGGAGCTGTGAGTTCGAGGGAGAAGATAATGGTGTCGCCGGGAACAACTTTATGGCGGAACCTTGCATCTTCAATTTTCAGAAAGTATGTGATGTAGTTTTCAGGGTCGGGAACCGAGTGCAACACAAAAATACCTCCGGTCTGGGCCATTGCTTCAATCTGCAAAACACCAGGCATGACCGGCTCCTGAGGAAAATGTCCTACAAAAAAATGTTCATTCATGGTCACATTTTTCAGCCCTATGATGTGGTCTTCGCTGATTTCCAATATTTTGTCAACGAGCAAAAATGGAGGCCTGTGTGGCAGTATCCGCTGGATCTGCATCACATCGTAGGCCGGTTCCTTGTAAATGTCGAATGGTGGTAGTTTGATCATACTTGCAGGCTTTATCTGTTGTTTGATTAACTTGGCAAATTCAGTGTTGGCCAGATGTCCTGGTCTGAAAGCAGTTACATGACCTTTAATACGTTTCCCGAGCAAGCTCAGGTCGCCCACTACATCCAGCAGTTTGTGGCGTGCAGGCTCATTGTCGAAATGCAGATCAAGGTTGTTCAGTATTCCCTCGTCTTTTACTTTAACTTTGGGTTTATGGAACAATTCGGCAAGGTAATCCAACTGCTCCTGACTAACTTTCTGGTTTACGAATACAATAGCATTACTCAGGTCGCCGCCTTTAATCAGGTTGTTCTTCAGCAAAAACTCAAGCTCGTGCAGAAAAACAAAAGTGCGGCAGGGGGCAATTTCCGTGACAAATTCATCCAGCGTCTCCATGGTGGCATACTGCACGTTGAGCACCTCGGTGTTGTAGTCAATTTTCACGTCCACTTTATATCCATCATAAGGTACTATACTCAACTCGAAGCCTTTTGATTCATCTTTAAGGCTGATTTCGCGGTCAATGATAAGGTATTGACGGTCGGCCTTCTGTTCTTCTTTTCCCGCTTTTTCAAGGGCTTCAACAAAAAATCTGGCACTACCATCGCGTATGGGAATCTCTTCCATGTCGAGATCAATCAGCACATTGTCGATGCCCATACCTGTAAGCGCCGAAAGCACGTGTTCAATGGTATATACACGCGCTCCTTTATGTGCCAGAGTTGTTCCCCGGGCAGTATCCACAACATGTTCTACAAGTGCTGGAATCAGGGGCTTTTCGGGAAGGTCAATCCTGCGGAACTGAACCCCGTGGTTGTCAGGAGCTGGCCTGAAAGTTAATGTTCCATGCTGACCTGTGTGCAGGCCCGTACCTTCAACGCTGACAGCATGGATGATGGTACATTGTTTTTCCGGCATAAGTTAATTTAGGGCTATGGGCGGAACGAGATTCAAATTTCGGCAAATGTAAAAAAAATGATTCAGTCTCGGTAGTTTAACCTTAATCCGTCTGTTGTAGTTTCTTTTCCAGCGCCTTGATGCGGTCCGACATCTGTTCGAGACGCTTCATATACACCACCACCCTTTTATACTCGCTTAGGGGCATCACCGGCGAACCCATATATACCTGGTCTTTTTCCCGAAGGCTGCTGCCTACGCCTGACTGTGCCGCCAGTTTCACCCCATCGGCAATCTGCAGGTGACCTGCCAGCCCGACCTGACCGCCAAACATACAGTCGCGTCCTACTTTTGTTGATCCGCTGATACCTGTTTGAGCAGCAATTACAGTGTTTTCGCCAATTTCAACATTGTGGGCAATCTGTATCAGATTGTCGAGTTTCACACCTTTGCGGATGAGGGTGGAGCCAAGCGTAGCACGGTCAATGGTGGTGTTGGCACCGATTTCCACATCGTCTTCGAGTACCACATTGCCTATCTGGGGAACTTTTTGGTACTCATTGCCTGCCTGTGGTGCAAATCCAAAGCCATCGCTTCCCAGCACCGAACCGGCATGTATGGTGCAGCGCGCTCCGATCACCGTCCCGGCATAAAGTTTCACTCCGGGATGCAAGACAGTGTCGTCGCCAACCACACAATCATCACCGATATAAACCTGAGGATACACTTTAACACGGTTTCCGATGTTGACGCGATCCCCTACAAAAGCAAATTCGCCAATGTACACCTCCTCTCCGCACACAGCAGACTCTGAAATGAATGAAAGCCCTGAAATACCTTTTTTGTCGGATCTGAAACGGTTGTAGAAGTCGAGGAGGGTAGCAAAAGCCGTGTATGGATCCTTTACCCTTATAAGCGTTGAAACAACAGGCTTCTCGGGTTGAAAATCATCATTAACAAGAACAATAGAGGCCTGTGTAGTATAAATGTATGCGGTATATTTCGGGTTGGCAAGAAAACTCAATTCGCCGGGTTTACCTTCTTCAATTCTAGCCACATTGTTAACGGCTGCATCCGGATTACCTTCAATCTTACCCTGAATCAGGGCGGCAATTTGTTCGGCAGTAAAGTACATGCGTTAGTTTTGGGGTGCAAGATACATCTTTTTCCGACATTGCGGCGGATGTATGAAACGGTTGTTGCTGGCTCATTCTATCTAAAATGCTATGTGTCATAGGTGTTGCACCACATGCCACAAAGACACCAAGACACCAGGCATCACAAAAGACGTATTCTGCTTTATCAATACTTTGTTCAACTAAGTGCCTTCGTGCCTTGGTGACAAGAATGAAAGTTCATCCAAACTCTTTGGCACTCTGTGGTTCTCTGTGGAACTCTGTGCCATAGCTGTTGCTTCACTAAAAAAAACAGACACACACTTCCCATCAAAATGGTGAATGATGGACGATGGTCTTACTTTAATTGTAGTTTTGTGCAAAATTTCCATCATCAAAAAGAGATGACCCTATTATTTACCTATCTGTTTATTGCTCTGTTTATTTCGTTCCTCTGCTCAATTATGGAATCAGTTCTTCTTTCCACTCCGGTAACTTTTCTGAAGATGAAACTCGAAAAGGGAAAGACAGGTGCATCCATCATGATTGCTCAAAAGAAAAAAATTGACCGGCCCCTCTCCGCCATATTATCTCTGAATACCGTGGCGCATACTGTGGGTGCTGCCGGAGTCGGAGCTGAGGCCGTAAAGGTTTTTGGAGAGGCCTACTTTGGTTTGATTTCAGCGATATTGACCATTCTTATCCTGGTGCTGACCGAAATCATCCCCAAAACAATCGGTGCACGTTATTGGAAAAACCTAGCAATAGTTTCAGGAAAAATCATTCAATGGATGATCTGGTTCACCTGGCCGCTGGTATTCGTTTCCTCCCTCATCACACGAATGATCTCAGGCAAAGGTGGGGAACCGTCAGTCAGTCGCGAAGAAATATCCATTCTGGCCAATATAGGAACCGAAGAGGGTCTTTTTGCCGAGAAAGAAAACCTAATCATACAGAATCTCATTAGGTTGCGCTCTGTAAAAGTTTCGGAGGTGATGACCCCCCGTGTAGTGATCGCCATGGCTGATGAAAATATGAAACTGGATGATTTTTTGAAAAACAAGGAATACCTTCGTTTTTCGCGCATCCCTGTTTATGAAGGCAAAGAGGAAAACGTCTCCGGTTATGTATTCCGCCAGACAGTTTTTGAAAAACTGGCCGAGGATAAGGACAACCTCAGGCTAAAGGATATTCGTCGTGACGTTCTGTTTATACCTGCTACAAAACCTCTTCTGAGTGTGTGGGAATTTATGCTCGAGAAAAAAGAACAGATGGTGATGGTGGTTGACGAATACGGCGGTCTCGACGGAATTGTTACCATGGAAGATATCATCGAGACATTGCTGGGCTTCGAAATTGTGGATGAAAAAGACACCATTGCCGACATGCAGCAATATGCCCGCGAGCGATGGAGACTCAGACAGGAAAAATATACCCTCATTGACAAAATCAATACGGTTTAAGAAGTCCTTAGCGCTCCTCCGTATTACGACAAGTGTACATCATCTGATTTACTGTAACTTACGTTTAATATTTCTATTTAATAAATATAAGTTAAGGATTTCTTAACATTGGCTGAATCATAAGGTTTTAGTTTAGCTCCTTCAATCAAACACTAAAACCTATATGATTAAAAAATTTACCTTCAGCATCTTAGCTTTGTTTTTGATGATTTCACTCCATGCACAGCAAACAGGGATCATTAAAGGTCGTGTACTCGACAACGACAACCTGTCCATGCCGGGAGCCACCATTATTATTAAATCCTTATCAAAAGGCGTGGTTTCAGACAATTCAGGCAATTTCACCCTGACGGGTGTGCCGGCAGGTGATCATGAGCTAACTGTCAGTTATATTGGTTATATTCCTGTCACCCGCACCGTTTCTGTACAATCAGGCAGAACAGCCACGGCCGATTTCAAAATGGAAGCAGGGATTGAACTTTCCGAGATTGTTGTATCAGGCCAGTTACAGGGACAATCGAAAGCACTGAATACCCAGATGAACAAGGGCAACATCACCAACATCATTTCGAGTGATCAGGTAGGCCGTTTTCCGGATGCCAACATTGGCGATGCTTTGAAGAGAATTCCCGGCATCAATGTTCAGTACGACCAGGGTGAAGCCCGCTTTGGCAACATCAGGGGAACAGCACCCCAGTACAATTCGGTGATGATCAACGGCGAACGCATCCCCTCGGCCGAAGCTGAAGACCGTACCGTGCAGCTCGACCTTGTGCCATCGGATATGGTTCAGGCAATTGAGGTGAATAAAGCCGTTACACCCGATATGGATGCAGATGCCATTGGCGGCTCCGTGAACCTTATTACCCGTTCGGCACCTTACGACCGCAGGGTGAGCCTCACACTAGGCTCGGGATACAACCTTCTGGCCAACAAACCCATGCTCAACGGCTCATTTATCTTGGGCGACCGCTTCATCAACAATAAATTAGGTGTTATCCTAAGTGCCTCATACCACAACCACCAGCTCGGAAGCGACAATTTTGAAACTGAATGGAATTACCAGGACGAAGACAACAAGGATGAAACTGCCTACACCGAGGAAATTCAGATCCGACAGTATTACCTCCAGCGAATCCGACAAAGCTACTCACTGTCATTGGATTACGCATTTAACCCCAACCACACCATTTTCCTGAATGGAATTTATAACCACCGCAATGATTGGGAAAACCGTTACAGATCCATATACAGGGGAATAGAATACGATGAGGATACAGATACTTGGGAAGGAGAAATTAGAAAAGAAACCAAAGGGGGCAATGCTGACACAAAAAATGCACGTCTCGAAGACCAGCGCATGATGAACTTCACCATGGGTGGCGACCACCAGTTTGGCAAGATCAGGGCTGATTGGACGGCCTCATACAGTAAGGCCTCAGAGGAAAGACCTAACGAAAGGTATATCTCTTACCGAAACAGAGGGCTTACTTTAATTCCTGACTTTTCAGATAAAAGTCTCCCAAGTGTTACTGCACAAGATGCTGCACAAAATGAATTAAATGCAGACTACGGTTTGCGTGAAATTACCGAAGAATTTCAGTTAACCGAAGATATTGATAAAAACTTCAAATTGAATTTCACTATCCCCTTGCTTGAAAATGAATACAAGAACAGTCTCAAAATAGGTGTTCGCTACAAAGGAAAAGAGAAAATGCGCGAAAACAGATTATTTGAGTATAGCCCTGTGGATGAAGATGCATTCAATGCTACTACCCTGAGTAACATGGAAGATTTTTCAAAGGACAACTTTTTGGTGGGCGACTATGCAACAGGTAAACAGATAACACCAGAATACCTTGGTGAACTTGATCTGACCAATTCATCTTTATTTGAGGAAGAACGATTAGCTGAAGCAGAAGCAGGAAACTTTAACGCAACCGAAAATATCTTTGGCGGTTATGTAATGCTGAATCAGAACATCGGCAAAAACCTATTGCTGATTGCCGGTGTACGTTTTGAAAACACTTCGCAGGAATATCAGGGAAATCAATATGATGCTGATGAAGATGAAGTAACCCTCACCGACAAGGTTTCCGATTCGTATCTGAACATCCTCCCGGGACTGCATGCCAAATACAACTTCAATCAAACTACCATACTTCGTGCTGCATGGACCAATACACTTGCACGTCCAAACTACTATGCACTGGTTCCCTATCGCGAAATTACACGCGAAGATAACGAACTAGCCATTGGAAATCCCGAATTGGTTCCCACCACCTCGATGAATCTTGATCTGATGTTTGAGAAGTACTTCAGAACCATCGGTATTGTTTCAGCTGGTATTTTTTATAAAGACATCAAAGATTTCATTGTGACCGAAACCAAAGAAGACTTTGAGTTTGAAGGCAACGAATGGAGCACCTTTAGCCAGCCCATCAATGGCGGGAACGGTAAACTATTTGGATTCGAGTTTGCCGCTCAGCGCCAGCTGGACTTCCTCCCCGGATTTTTGTCGGGCTTCGGTGTGTATGCCAACTACACCTACACCTCAAGCACAATCAGCGATTTCCGTATCGAAGGCCGTGAAGATGATGACAACCTGAGCTTACCCGGAACAGCTACACATACTATGAATGCTTCGCTTTCGTATGATACCAGGAAATTCTCCTTCCGCACCTCATTGAATTATGCCAGCGATTTCGTGGAAGAATTTGGTGAAGAAAAATTCTTCGACAGGTATTACGACAAAGCCCTCTATCTGGACATCAATGCAAACTATGCCATTACTCCCAAATTCAGGGTGTATGCCGAGATCCTGAACCTTACCAACCAACCCCTGTATTACTATCAGGGCATTAGTTCAAGGGTGATGCAGGCCGAATACTACAATATGCGTTTACAGTTTGGAGTGAAATTCGATTTATAATTTAATCCTAGATTAAAAGAGTGTTCCGTTTCTAATACGGAACACTCTTTTTATATCCGTTTTGATGTATATCATTAACTCTTCCAACTGCCATAACCTGTTGATAGCTCAAGACACTAACCTAATACATTGCCCCGTTGATTAAGCATATATTTGCGCACAATTACAGCAAAATGAAACAAAAGGAATCTTTACAGCAAAGCAAATTGATCCAAGCAATAAACAATCAATTCAGGATTGCAATGCTGGTATTCTCTGCCTTTCTGATTTCATGCGGCAACAGTGCGTCTTACAATAACATTCAGTCTGAACAAGACCTTCTCCGAGATATAGCGACCTTCACATCAGATTCGCTCGTGCAGGTTGTCATAGAAATTCCGGCCGGAACCAACGAAAAATGGGAAGTGAACAAAACAACAGGCCGGCTTGAATGGGAGGTGCTCAAAAATGGTGAAAAACGAATGATCAGATACCTTGGATATCCGGCCAATTATGGTTTTATTCCTCAGACAGTGGTTGATAAATCAACAGGAGGCGATGGTGATCCGGCCGATGTTTTTGTGCTTGGGCCGGCAACAGCACGAGGAAGTATTGTTGCAGTAAAATTAATAGGCATGATCAATATGCTCGACAACAACGAGGCTGATCCCAAACTGTTAGCGGTCTGCGCTGATGACACAATATTCAATATCAATTCGCTTCAGGAGCTCATGGATAACCATCCCGGAATAATTGAAATTATCAAGCTTTGGCTGGTTCACTATAAAGGACCAAATCATGTTGAAATCGTTTCAGAAGGAGACGAAGAAGCAGCATTAAGATATATAAGTGAAGCACATAACACTTTTATTAACGATTAAATAAACTAATGAACATGAAAAAACTGCTAAAGCTGTTAATTCTCCCCTTGGCATTGCTCATGGGAAGTTGGACAATCAATCATTCTGCCAGTTACAATTCAACGAATGAATTTGGCATACATACACCATCCGATTTGCCGAAGATGGCCACTCCCGGCGAGAAGGATACTATCCTCCTTCGCGTTGCATTTCTGGGTGATGCAGAACCCAAGCCACTTGCCGAATTTCCGGGAATGTCAGCAGCAGTTGATCAGATTAACACTCTTTTCCAAACGCAACATATTGATTTTGTGATTGGTGTTGGTGATATTGCACACAAAGGAACTGAAATCCAATATCAGGCGGCCACTCCGGTGCTTCAAAAACTTGCACATCCTTTTTATCCCATCATGGGAAACGAAGAGCATGGAAGCACTGTGGATCGTTTCCTTTATTATGCGAAACAGTGGAACAAAAAAGTTGACAGCACAAAGTATGTTTTGGAATTTGACCAGCTTGCCTTTGTCTTTGCCTCACCTGACTTTAGCCGGGATTTCGACAATAAGGGCGCAGGTTGGATACTGGAACAAATTCAGCGATTGGCACCAAAACCCATTATTCTTATAGTTCACGGAGCACAAAAAGGCGTGTATCCCGAAAACCGCAAAAAAGGTATCGGCAACCGCATGTTCCGCAAAAAAGTAATTGCCCAGCCCAATCTTGCAGTTGTTGTCTCCGGCGACCTGCACATGGATATGGATCGCACAGGACATTCTAAAAAGATAAAAAACGTGCAGTACCTTCATATACCTGCCTTGGAGCGCACCAAAATTCCTGATGAAACAAGACATACGCCTATGTTTCGTGTGATGACAATTTATCAAGACGGAAAAGTCACTGTTGATACTTACGCAGTTGGTGACACCAACCCAAAGAAAGAACATGCTTATTCCTTTTCCATTACACTAGTAAAGTGAAAATGATTCAGACAGGCCCAACATACTCCCTACCTTTCGTTGTTCACTCCTTCCTGAAACATTAGAAGTATAAAATGCTGAATTCTTTTTTTACCAATGAGACGCGAAAACACAATGTTTCACAAAGCACTAATATCTAAACATATAGTTTTAGTGATTCTTGGTGACCTGGTGTCTTTGTGGCATAGAAAACACTCTTCGTAGTACACTTAATTATTATCATTTACTGTAAACTTAAAGCAAATAGCTAACCCGCATTTTCAAAAAAAATATATTGAATCAGTTATCCTTCATTGATGAACTTTAAAGCTTAACCACCAGGGTAGTTTTATTGGGTTGCTTCTCAAGTTTAAGAAGTTTATTCCCTGACAAATAAAAAGTTTAAGGAATAAATCTTGAGCCTGTATTATTCTGTTCATTTGAATAACATAACTTTGTCTTCATATAGCCTTGTTTTTTGGGCATAGTTGTTTTTTCACATCCT
>Ga0116204_1000550_pt1 | contig 21437 bp, 37 predicted proteins | sample LakKivwa52mmetaG_FD_94481 | JGI IMG/M metagenome (GOLD analysis project Ga0116204, IMG submission 94481) | Anoxic lake water microbial communities from Lake Kivu, Rwanda to study Microbial Dark Matter (Phase II) - Lake Kivu water 52m metaG | ecosystem: Environmental > Aquatic > Freshwater > Lake... | reverse complement strand
CCCAAGGCAAGGTCGTGATCTCTTTTAAGCTGGGAGATAATAAAATCTCTATCACCTTGAGCTTGACCCATGAGATCATTGATGTAGTTTTCTGCTGCTTTTGCTTGTTCTTGCTGTATACCCAGCCAAGATTGTAGATTATCTGCCATATTTCCTTTATAAGATTGCTACACTACTTCCACAATAACTATGCCCTCCTGTTTGAGTTGAAGCGGTTGGTGAGGTAGTCCCAGAGAGCGAGCAGCTTTCAATGCGAATGCGACCCACCGATCCATTTCCTCCAGCTATAGGACCAGCTCCAGAGCCAGGTCCACCAGAACCAGCAGAGGCGGTAATTTTAGAAGTTCCGATTGCCGTGGAAACTGACTTAATTAAGACAGATCCGCCAGCTCCTCCACCACCTCCAGCCAGTCCATCTCTGGTTGGAGCAGTTCCACTGCCTCCGTTTGCTGTAAGTTGCGCTGTATTTGATATGTTTTTAGAGTAAACAACTATAAATCCACCACCATCACCTCCTTTTCCAGAAACTTCACCTCCGCCACCAACAGTCCCAGCTCCTCCACCACCTCCAGAACCACCAATAAAAAGAGATGTTAACTCTGCCTGACCCACAGAGCTTCCCCCTAAGCCGCCTTCAGTCTGAGAATCACCACTCAATCCCTGAGTTCCAGTAGAACCAGCAGCAGCATATCCACCACCTCCTCCACCGCCAGCTCTAGAAGATCCAGAATAACCCTCACCACCACCTCCGCCATTTCCATTAGCCGACCTAGACTGAGTTCCTCCAGCAGCAGAGTGTCCTTCCCCCTGTCTACCAATTTGATTTGCAGATGTTAGTGCAGCTTCAGCCCTATATCCCTTACCATTAGCATTGACAGTTCCAGAGAAAGTGCCAGAGCAAGCCATGACAAAACCACCGCCCACATTTCCATCCCAAGCTGAAACTGTAAGCGATCCAGTAACACTAGAAGCCTCTTTGACGACTAAAACTTGAGCCTGTGAAGCTCCTGAATCAGTGTAAGTATTTTCCAAAGGATGAACTAGGGTTACAGTTCCAGATGTATAAGAAGCTACACGATTATCTTCATAATTTCCTACCCCAGTTCCTCGTGATTGGATAATAAATAAACGATCACCAGCGCTAAAAGTGCCTGTAGCTGAGAGTGAAGTAGAACCACTAGATCCAGAACAAGAATATTTTAAAGGAGTATAACTAGATAAGTTAATTACTCCATTTTTTCCCGATCCTAGTCCTAAAAATCTTGCCATTATTTCCTTGATTTTCCTGCTTTACCTAAAGCAATAGCTATAATTTGTTTCATTGGTCTTTTTTTACCTTTGTTTCCATTGGCTTTTCCCTTTTTCTTGTTGTCTTTTACTAACTCTCTAATTATTTGACTAACCGATCCTTTTAGCATAGTTACTTTACGATAATTGTTAAGTCAGCTCCTGCGGTGCTACTACCTACTTGGTCGATATCAAAAGTCAAAATATCTCCCTCTACTAGTGAGGTTGTGTCAAAACTTGTTTGAGTTCCTGAGTTGTTGCCAGTAGTAATGGCTAATCTGTTCGCTTGCGTAGTATTCCAGATAGAAGTGCCATTTTTATTTATATCAATCAAGATTGAAGCGCCAACTGGTGCAGTTTTTGAGTAAGCGTATACTTTAGAAATAGTTTGAGCTGTAACTACTACCATAGCTGGAGTTAAACTTGTGCCTGTAGTTAAAGTGCCAGCAATAGCTACTGCATAACCTTTAGGGATAGCCTTAGAATTAACGCCATCGTGATTATGACCACTTGAGGTATTAAAAGTTAGTTTAGATTCAACGATTCCAGCGTCTGATTTAATATCTTCATTTATGATTCCAGTATTAAATTTATTATATAGTGTATCAAAATTAGCGTTTATATCGGTATAATTTACCGCTTCATTGTCTGCCCAATCCTTTGTTTTTGTTATTGCCATATCAATCCTTTTTTTATTTTAAGCTTCTAATAGCAAAATGATTTGTAAATGTATCCACATAAACCTGCTCTGCAACAGTGGCTCGAATGCTCATTGTGAGAGTTTTACCTGTAATCGTTCCACCACCATCAGCAAAATAGTATTTTTCTTCAATGTCACCACTTCCTCCAAGAATAAACGAACCAGTTGGACCCATTGTAGCTGGTCCAGTTGGACCAAGCGGAGTTCCTGTGGTATCAAGATCAAAAGAATCTATTTGAGCAAAAGACGTTCCATCGACTGAAGCATGGATGGTGACAGTTTCATCGTTTTGAGCCTGAGAATAAATATACCCATAGGCGTATTTTTTGTATCTTTCAGGTTGATCATAGTCATCGTTTTTACCATCCCATCGACAAGTAATAGCAGTTCCGTCATCAGTAACTCCTGTATGAGAATAAACTTTTTTAGAGCTTGAGCCTAAAACATAAAGAGTTGGAGTAGAACCAAAAGTAACAAATCCATTAACTTCCCACCCATCATAAACAGTCCAAGACTCATTGCCTCCGTTTCGAGCTGAAGCCTTACGATCAAAGACTAAAACTGTATCATTTACCGAAGAACCAGAGCTGGGAACTGCAAAATAAATTTTATCATCATCATAGGAAGCAACCGCAATACTAAGATTCCCGAGGTTAAGTCCTCGTCTTGTTGCTTCTAATTTATTGCTCATTACTTTACTTGAATAACCATAATCTGACTGGGTAATACGACGAATAAATCCTTGTTGGTCAATAAACCACAACTCATTGGCGGAAACTCTTACTGTGCCTCTTGGAGCAACACATCCAACCGATGAATCGGTGTTAGCAATTGAAGTACTTGAAGCGTCAATAGCCCAGCTTGATGATCCGTAGCCTGTTAAAAACATGTATGACGATTCTTTGAAAATTACTAAACGATCTCCTAAGACATTCATGGTAATCGCTCTACCCTCACCTGGTAAGTTAATAAAATCTGAAGCAGTTGTATATACTTCTGGGTCGCCAAAGTTAGACCAATAAAGACGATCTGAATATTTAGTGCTACTTACATTCACGTTATTGATGTGAAATAAGTGATTCTGATACCATAAAATGACGTTCCCAGAGATTGAAGTTCCACCAACGCTTGCAATTGCCACTCCTCCATCCCATGAAAGAAGCCCATTGCTTTCAGATGAAAAATAGACTTTATTTTCAACTTTTACGTTGGCATAACTCAAAACTTCATTGGAGGTTAAGTTTCCGATATCTGTAAAAGTAGACCCATTGAGATATTGTACGTCTGTTCCCTCGTTTACGAGTAAATATTTTGTTCCTGATGTGTTTTGATAAACTCCAGCCGATTTTGGGGCATTAGAGAGGGTTGATCCGACCTGAGTTAAACCTTTACGACTCTTTAATCTACCTTTAAAAGTAATATCCCAATTATATAAAGTCGAGGCTTCATCACGATCAATATCACGTCTAGAGTCTGTGTTGTTTAGACCTCCATCGTAAGACTTGTGGCGGTAATTAGCGAAATTTGCCATATTAAAAATCTGTTACGTATAATCCTTGTGAGTCGTTATCAACCTCAACGCTTCTAGGTTGGTCGACCTGTTGTTCGACTAATTGATTAACCATCTGCATTAACTGAACATCAAAACGCTGTCGCATTCTCTCGGCTGCTGCGTGTTCGTCATTTTGATCTAAGTAATTAGCGTAAGCGTAGTATTTAAGAATAGAGGTGAGTCTGCGAGGAAGATCTGGGCTGTCGCTGTCTTCCTCCATCAATTCGGGATTGTATGAGTACCAGAGTTTAATGTTATTGGATATAGTTTGATTAAAGAGCGGCAAGAAGCCGATCTTGTCCTTGTAGATGTAGTAAAAAGGCTGGCTCTGGTCAAAGTTGGTGGTTGCTGATTGTTGAATATCTAGAGCCTGACCAATGTTGTTTAGAGGCAAGGCACGAACCCAGTTTGTCCCATCGTAAGAAATAGAGACCATGACCGCTTTTTGGAAGTCAGAGGGTAAAGCGTAGAGATCCTGACCCGCTACTGATGAGGCGTTGGCTTGCTTAGTAAAGAAGTCAGGGATTGAGTCGGTGATTGTGGCGACGATGATATCGTAAGCGTCATTAAGCCACACACCCAGTGCTGGATCTTGAACCTCTGAACCCTTGCCTGCAGGTCCGATAAGCTGTTTTAAGTCGTTGATCAGTTGTGCTCGAGTCATTTTAACTTTCAGCCCAAGCAGTTTCTACGCTGTCCGCTTGGCTATATTGTGTTTTATTGTTTAAATAATAACCTGCATAATCTAGCTCTGGTTGGTTGTAATTTAATTCGTTGTTTATTTCAGTAATAACCCTTACTCCTCTGTTAGTAGTTCCCCATGCTGTGCTAGTAGTTTCTTCATCTGTCCAAGTCATTTTAATTTAGATGTTATTCTTCAAATTCCCACTCAGTAGGGTTTCCAGACATTATTATTTTCATATTGGATAGCTTCCACCATAGCGAGCTGTGCCAGTAGTATCAACTAAAACCGCTGTATTTGTGCTACCATCTCTCATAGCGTAGAAGTGAACCATTGTGTCAGCACTAGCCATCTCACCAAAAACTTGAATTGTGCTAGCTGGGAAAGTAACATTGATTAAATTGATAAAAGTTTGTTCTGTAGCAGACAGGGTCTCGGCAGAAGTTAAAGGCACTGTACCAGCTAACGCACCAGTTGGACTTCCAGTGATATTTGTCCAAACTAAAATTGCGTTATAGTAACAATGATTGCTTCTAATCTGATAAAGACCTGTTTGAGTTGAATAAGTACCTGTCCCAGCAGTACCGTCACCACGAATAAATGGGACAAACGAGAGATACCTTGACTCAAAAATTGGATATTGGATTAAATTTTTATTTGTAAAAGTAGGAACAGTCCAAGTGTAACCAGCACCTGCTGACAAAGTAGCAGCAAATCTACCGATATTTACATAATTGTCTCCAGCGGCTGCGTTGGTAATCGTGGAAATAGCAGCATATTTTTCATTAGTTGAAGTAGCTGAGAAGTCAGAATAGATACGAGCATATGGGAAAGTAGCAAAACCAACTACCACGCCGTCAGTTGCGTTGTATCCTAAATAAACAAAATAATCTCTTTCTAAGGTGGCAAAAATAGAGCTTCCAGAAGTAAACCAATTAGTACCAGCGTTTTTTGTAACTGAGAGAGCAGACGTAATTGATCTAACTGTATCACCAATTCTCACATAAACTGGATTTGAAGCACTAGGATCGTTCCCGTTAATTCCCTTAATAGCGACTGTTAAATTGTTTGAAGCTACTGAGGGGACTATCTTTCCATTGATTAAAAATCCATCTGGAGCATTAAAATTAACCTTCGAATAAATATCAGCATAAGCCTTTACACTCTCACTTGTAGCTAAAGTAGTATCTGAGGCAGTAGCCATTGTGTCATCGTCTATGACTGAATAGCCAGAGTCTTTGATATTCTCGTCATCATCAATACTTACTAGGTTATTCTCTACCCCTGAAGTGATTTTGCTTGCTTTACTGTCTAGTTGATCTTGAGCAGACGAGGTTAGATCAACATAGTTCACCGCTCCGACATCTGCGGTTACATCTGTAATATCTGCAAGGGTTAGACTTCCTAGTTTAGTTTCTGCTTGAGAGAGCTTGTAGTCAATTGAATTGGTATCTGCCGAGCCATCAATGCCAACTTTAGTTTCTAGGGCGTTTAGCGACTGAATTTCGGCATTATGGACTTCACGATGAGCGTCCATCGTGTCGGTAGTAGTAAGTTGATTGAGATTAGATAGATTTGTAGGGTATGACATAAAAAAAGAGGCGTCCTTTCGGATACGCCTCATAAATTACAAGAGTTGAACTTATTTAACTATAACTAACCCATAATGTCAAGCACTAGGCTTTTTGAGTCATCTTTTTCAAGTCCTCGATGATTTTAGACATGGCACGACTTACGCTCATTTCCTGATGTTCTACTAAAAACTGTAGTTGTTCTAAAAACTCTTTAGGAGTTAGCTTAACCGCTACTTCCTCATTTTCGTAAACTATTTGTATTCTCATTTCTCCATTTCTTCAACTCTAGCCTGTGCCTCATGCATGGCTTGGTTGAGTCTGATATATTTATGAATATGATCTATCTCTGAAGTTGAAATACTTGGTGAGCCTAGTCTTCTGCGGATATTTCTTAGCTCCTCGAATTGCTTGAATTCGTCTTCATCAACGGACTGTAGATATCCCTTTATCTCGTTTATCTTAGATACCTCATCTTTACCCACTTCGGACGGGTTAAGCCCAAAATAGGTGATCAGAGAGGCGTCTGGTGTGGGATTTTCAGATATTACGCTGGGCTCTGCTGTTGTCTTGCTTATGATTTGCATAACTGCTCCAATCTTTCTGCTAGTTTTTTGCTTTCCAGCTCTAGGCTTTTATTTTCTCTAACCCAAATGTATGCAGCATTAGCGATGTTAGATCTAAGCCCTTTATTCTCCAGTAGTTTTTTCATGCTGTCATAAAACTCATCAGGCGAATTATATCCCATGGCTGTTTTGCCGTGTTTAATTGATTTAGAGTAAGGCAAGATATTAGAAACGACCGAGGGCAGTCCCATTGCTGCATTTTCGTAAAACTTAATTGATGACTTATAGTGATTAAATGGCAAATCTGCTAATGGAATGATTCCAATGTCTGCTTGTAAAGACATCATTCTGTAAGAATGAGCTTGAAAATTGACCCAGGGTAAAGCCTTTACTCTACTGCGGTGCTTTTCGTCAAAGATTCCTTGGTACTGAGAGCCAAGCATAATCATCTCAAAGTCAAATTCGTCCATTAATTTATTAAGTGGTTCTTTGATTGCATACCAGTCCTCATAATGAGATGGTGAGCCTTGCCAAACTACTCTTAAGGGTTTGTTAATTTTATTGTTTAACCTATACCAGTGATTGAAATCTAGTGTGTTGTCGTTGACATAAACATTCTTATTGTACTCGAGAGCGTGTTCTGCTAGTTTGTCAGTTGTAACAGTAATTAGATCAGCAATCTTCATGCCCCATTTAAGATATGACATTCTGGCTAGATTGGTTTGAATAGAGAACCCTCTTTCGCCATCTTTCCAGATATATTTATCTCCATGCTTGTATTCCTCAAGCCCATAATTTGAGTAGAATTGAGAATAAGGAGAAATAATGTCCACATTATCATCAATGTCTAGAACAATTTTAGCTTTAAGAGGTGATTTAACCTTGTCTTTGAACAAGTTTTGAATTTGCATTAAACCCTGCTCTGCTCCTGGGCGCATGAATATCACATCAACTGAGGGCATAGCCTTCATTAATTCAGTGACGTCGTCCTTACTAGTATCGATAATATAAGTGTCATGCTCAGTATATTTTTGCAACCCCTCAAGTGGTTTTCTTATTCTGTAATAACCACAGGCTGATTCATCGACTGGTAGTGAGATTATTTTGAGAGCCATTGTATTAACCTTTCAAAACCTTTTCTTTGATTGAATTGGTTTCTGTACTTATAGTTTTTGTTCCACTTAAACTGATTAACATCTCTTGCTAAAACTCCTGACGGCCTATCGCCTTCATAAACAATTTTAGGATCTATTCCTAGAATATCACAACAAATCTTAGCAGTTTGAGTAACGCTATAAAGCTCGTCGCCAGCCACATTGACTGGACCATAGTATCTAGAGGTCATAATCTCGTAAATTTTCTCTAGTGCGTCTTGGATATATAAGAAAGTGCGAAGCTGTGACCCATCACCCCAAATTTTAATCTGTCCGCTTTCCTTAGCCTTTAGTGCTTTATGGGCAATTGTGGGCGGGAATTTAGCCCGCTCTCCCTCCCATTCTTGACCCTCACCATAGATTGTGTGAAATATTCCTACTCTAGCGTCTAGTGGGCTTCTTTCGCACAGCATAGTCATCATTAGCTTATCCCAGCCATACATTTGATCGCTATTTGCAGGAAAAACGGCGTCCTCACTACACTTTAGAGGATTGCTAACATCTTTTTGTAGGTGGGTTGGATAAATACAAGCTGAAGATGAGAAAAACAACCTTTTAACACCAAGCTCCTCTGAAGCTTTAAGCACATTAAGGTTCATTTGTTGATTGTGGATATATGGGTAATAATCATGCTTGGAGAAAAACCCAACTCCACCCATATCAGCAGCTAATTGATAAACATAGTCATATCCAATAATTGCATAAACTGTTTGCTCATAATCTCTCAGGTCTAGTAGTTTTTTATTATCTGCTTTTGACCACCATTCCCGTCTTATTTCAGGGAAATCAATGTCTACTGCTCTGACGAAGTGACCCTTTTCCTTGAGAAAGGAAACTAAGTGAGAGCCTATGAAGCCACCACCACCAAGCACAACTATTCTTAAAGACTGTTCCATTTTACCCTCCTTTGCTCGTAAATTCTCTGGTCTTGGTCCACTCCAACCCTAGTTTTTTTGTAAGTAGCGTCCATCTGTGAGAGTCCAAAAGTGTAATGTAAATGCTCAACAACCGACTCAACACAGGGTGTGAATTGTCCTTTGAATTTAGCAATGCCAACGTACTCACGATCTGTGTAATTATGAGAATAAACTTCTGGTAATACTGGCTCACCATCTAGCGATTGACCAGACCTAATATAATCCCCCCTAACAAGATAATGTGTTGCGTGCTCCCCTGCTAACACCTCACCATTGTGAAGATCGTTTGTGCCAACCACTGCAAAATCATTAATCTTCTCAAGGGCTTTAATATCCCAATCCTTATAAAATACAAGGTCATCAGCTCCAGCAAAAAATAAATCTGGCTGTAAACAATCCCACGCCGAATTGATAGATCCCGCATAAGAAGGTGAGCGATGATTGATGATGAAGAATAGCTTGTTATTTCTGCAGGCGTCTATACTAGTTAGATCATGTCTTTCGACAATAAACCACACCCTATGATCTGTGACAGTTACAGAATCTATTTGTGCTTGTATATTGGCTAGGCGGTCGCTTCTACCTAGCGTTGGAATAAATAACTCGATCATATATTTCCTCAATCTGGCTAGCTACTACTCTTGAATCAAATTTACTTAAATCTTTAGGTGGGTTTTGCACACTCTTGTTAACTACTTTTCCTTGACTATCTACGTCATAAATAATAGCAGGTTTTCCACAAAGCCAGCCCTCAATAGTTGAACGACCTAGTTTAATTCCTGCGGTGTAGTCACAAAGCTTAATCCATTCCTCAACCTCAAAAAGCGGCTCTCTAGTTATCACATTATCTTGCTCTAGTTTAGTCCAGCCTCTGCCGATTCCAATCAGTCGAATTTCGTTTCTTCTTACCTGAGCTATTAAATCAGCGATAGCTTGTGATCTTAGATAATCTACTGGACCAACAAACAAAACAATGGGGACTACATTTTCAACCCTAGAGGGCTTGAATCTTGAAAAGTCAAAAGGATTATAAATTAATTTAGAGTCAATGGCGAAGGCTTGCTGAATTTCTGGTCTAATTGAGATATAAGCACTACAACCTTCAACAGGAGCTTCAAACTGTGGCAAAATCTCACTGTGGATTGTCTGAACAACTGGCACATTGTAGTTGGCTAGTGAAAAGACGGTGGTTTGTATCTGGGAAGCGTGTACAACGTCTATTTTCGTTCTTTTGGACCACCAGCCGACCATTGGTACTCCCAAATCAAGAGTTTTTTCGTAAAGAATACCCTTAGTGATCTGAGATTGAATAATTACAGTATGATTTTTAGATAATTCTTTTGCTAGCTCATAAACATACATTTCTGAGCCGGTTAGCGATCCATAATTGAGTAAAGTAAAAAGTATCTTCATTTAATCATCTTCAATATTTCTTCTTTGGTAAAGTATCTTCTGTCATGTTTATGATTTTGAAGAAATCTTTGAACCTCATCTAGTATCTTATCTGGAGTGTATTTTGACTCCATATTTAATTCAAACCATTCTATTGTAGATTTTAGAGATTTGACTTCTTTTTTGAGTGACTCAACTTCTTCACTAACCTTGAGATTAACTTCATTGATAATCTCCTTTTTAATCATTTTATTTTGTGATTTTAATTCTTTTTTAATTAAATCACCAATGATTTTTTTAAATAATTTGTTTATTATTTTCATAATCTTTTAACAGTAATCCACGGTTTAATTAAATCCTCATTGCGACATACTTTAAGAAGGGTTTGTTTGTCAGATAGCCAGTCTGGACCATATTTAGGCTCAAACTGATCGTTTAGGAAGTGGAGAACGTAAGCGTTAGGGATTTTGAGTAGTTGGCGGTGGGTTTTCTTCTTGGAGATTTGTGACTCATTCCTCATTGCCTCATAAAGTGATCTTACTTCACCCGATTCATAGGTGGCGGCAACAATATCACGATATTTCTTAGAATACCCCCCGACTATAGTTTCAAAGATTTTCTTTACTTCAGCGTCTGCTTTTACTTGATGTAGAAAGTCATCGTTAAGGTTAGTCACTCTATCAATCTATCACAAATATATAGGATATTCAACTAGATCAAAAGGCAACAAAAAGCCCCGTACTCTCTCAAATACGGGGCTAGTTGATTTCTTCTGACTAGGAAGTGCTGAGTTGAATCACCTTACCTGAGCCTTTTTGGTTATTGGACTCTAGGGTCAGTTCACCCTCCATCACTTTAGCCTTGTAGCTACCGATGGCTGGATAGTCTTCCATCACAACGGGTCGCAGTTGAGCGACAGCCCACAAGTCTTTTTGTGCGATCAGGACTTTGTCGGTAGCCATGTAAGGATCGAGTTCGATCTTCACAATACCGAAGTCACTTTCGTACACGTTGACTGGAGCAACCAATCTCTTGTCAGCGGCGTCAACATTTTTGGTGCTGGAAGCCGTGAAGGCAGAGATCTTGCGCTTCTGGAAGCTATTAGCGTACACAGCGTCTGGGCGTCCACCGTTGTCCCAAATGCTCTGGAGAGAATCGTTGAACATATCTTCGGTCAACGCTTCAGCGCCAGTGCCAGTTCCAGTTTCGACGTTGGTCGTAACCAGTTCTAAAGCACCAGTCAGCTCACGAGCTGTGCCAGAGGCACCACTGTTGCCAGTACCTTGCAAGAGAGCTTTCTCGATGTCGGTAGCGATCTCTTTCATGGCAAATTCAACCTGCTTTGCAAGCATGTCGTCAATACCATAGGTGCTACTGGCCATCTGAGTCTTACTGACTTTAGCAGTCTTGACAAAGATCTGGGTGTAGTTACCAGTGGTCGAAGGAACAGCACGCTTCACCAAACTGTAATCAGCGCCTTCAATAGCGGCGTTGGATGAACCAGTGGTCAAGTCGTATTGCTGACTCTCGTGGTAAGTGTTAATAGCTTTTACTCTTCGAAGCCCTGAGTAAAAAGGGGTTTCCAAACGAGCGACAACCGCAATGAGGTCAGTGACATCACGCATATTGGTTGAAACGTCGTAGGTTTTGATTGCTGTGGCTTGTGCCATAGTATTGCCTTTCGACGAAGGTTATAGCGCACGCTTAATCAGTGTGGATAAGGCGTCTTTATCACCACCCTGTGCAGCCTCGATGAGGTCGCCTTGAGTAGTGCCAACATTTGCTGAGCCTGAGCCGTCTGAGGTTTCAGTTTTAACTCCCTTTGATTTTCCAAGTGCCTGTTTAATGGCGTTGTCTATGATAGCGGCTTCATTCATCTGCTTATAAGCAACCTCAAGGTTACCAATAAGATTTGACTGAGCGTATTCTAAGACCTTGGATCTATCAAACTTAGGCAAGCCGTTTTGACCATTGTATTTTTTGGACAATGAATCGATGGTTTGCGAGAGTTGTCGATCTGCCTCTTTTTGCTCTAACTCCTGCCTGCTCACATATCCCATATCTTTGAGGTATTTATCAAGTTGTTGCTTGATGACCGCCTCTTGCGGATCTGGGGGAGCTGCTGGATTTTCTGCCTTAGTTTGCTGAATACCTGCAAACTGCTGTTTAAGAGCTTCTATTTCCTTCTTTAATTCATTTTTACTATTAATTACCTCTTGGAATCTGTCATAAGGGACAGACTTTTCAGAAGCCTGAGTTGAGTCATCTTGAGTTTCCTCTTGAGTCGTCTCATCGGTTTGATTTTCTACTGACGAGGTTTCGGCAGTTTCCTCTGCCTGTTGTGCGTCATTTTGAACGTCATCGTTCATAGTGATCCTTTTCATTTCTTTTACGTCTTATGAGGACGAAGGATACTTAATAAATAGAGTGACGATAGTCCCTCCTAGCCTCGCTCAATTAAGCTGAAGCCAAAGTAAGAGAGATTGGTGCTTGCGTTGCCCTCATTGAGGGAAGCTAACAAGGACTATCTGCTTGTTAAAGTTCATCTACCAACACCCTGAACAATCTGATCTCGGAAGGTCTGGATTGTTTGGAGAGTTTCAGGGTCTAATTCTCCCATTTGTTGCTCTCTTTGTAGGAATTGGTCGATTGCGCTAACGTATTCTTCACCTGCTCTGGCTGGGACTTGTGGTGCTCCGCCTTCGATAATGGTCCGAAGTGCTGCCGCTGCTTCCTGAGCTCCTGAAGATTGAGGTGCTTGAGCTTCTTGTTCCATGCTCATTTGCTCTTGCTGTTGAGCCATTTCTGCTTGACGATCTTCTTCTTGTTTTTGTTTAATTCTCTTGACTACTTCTGCGATGTTTCCTGTACCAAAAGCGTCTAAGATAATATCTACTGGTAGGTCTGGGATCATACCAAACAGCTCCTTGACTGCCTCTCTCTTAGCTTCTGGGCTATGGGCAAGATAGGAGCTGATCTTAACGTCGACCATATTCTTCTCGGAAACAATCAGGGTATTGTCTGGAATTTCGCCACTCTCTAGCATTACTTGAGCTGCGGGAGCAGCTTCACCAATAACCTTGAGGAATTGCTTTTGTGAGGTGTAGTCGGTCACAATAATATCTCTCATGTCCTGATACTTCTGTGAGGCCAGCCACAAAACATACTCGTAAACGTCCTCCAAAAAGTCCTCAATGTTTTCTACTAACTCACTCATGTTGTTTGAGTCACCAACCTGCAAAGCTTCAATCGCTCTGCCTGACTTAGCACCAACTGGCACTCTACCACGCATTGCGTCATGCATTGAGCCGATATCTTCAATAAACATATTGGCTAGGTCGATTTGTTGGAAAATAGCCGAATTTAGAGGTGCTGAGGTGCTTGTAGTTAGATCATAGCCTCTCTTTTTCTCAATGATTTGCCCGTGTTGGTTGTTGTAGACACGAACGCCTGCACCTTTATCTGTTACAACCTTGACCTTATTCATCATTAAGTTGTATTCAGCGATTGACGACATGGCAGAATTAAGAAGTTTCTGAGGGTCAATCATGTTCTTGACCCAACCCTCACCAAACATAGAGAACGGCATGATGTCTGCGGACAGCTTAAAGAAGGGAATAATCTTAGTATCCACCTCCTCTGGTTTTCTAATCAATCGACCGCTAGCTTCAGTACAGACATAAATCTTATCGTCTTCCTTGTACCAAAACTCTTTAATGATTACGGTGCCATTATCATCATTCTTGGTGCCGCTTGAGGCTTCGCTTTTTTCGTAGGATAAAAGCATTTCTTTATAACTAGAGGCTGAGGTTTTATTATCTGGTTTGATTTTCTCAACTTCTTTTTTGTCATACTTATCATCTTCGAGCAAATCTTTGACCCTTCGTCTTAGAGCTAGAACACCATAACGCATATCTTCTGGCTTATTAGCTTTAGGATCAGGATAGAAGTCAAAAACATCAATTGGATTAATTTCAATCTTTTCGCCGTTCCAGACTACCTGCCACCATGCAGATGAGGTTTCAAGGGCTTGAAATACCGAACCCTTTAGTTTTGGTCTTAGCTTCTCGCTTTCGTGGATAAAGTCTAGGAATTTAGTCCCAAGTAAAGCCTGATTTAAACTGTCTTCGGATAAATTCTCAGGTGTAACTTCTGCTTTTGGTTGGTTTCTTAGTGTGTAGTTTCTAACCGATCTTAAAGTGGGATAGATTTTATTTACAGTGACCTGTGGTCTACCGTCTTTAGGTGGAGTGCCAATCACCTGTTTAGTGCGAGCGTCATATCTGGCGTAGTGATAACCACGAGTCCAGAGTCCATAAAGATACCACTTCCAATCATAACGCTTTCGCTCATCAGAAGCTTCTTCCCAGAGTCTATTTATTTTAGCGAGAGTAACATCTGGTTTTGATTGTTTAGGCATCTATGTCCTTTTCAATAACTTCCCGAGCGTCTTCTAGTGGGATATATAAATTTTCTTCGTCTTCTAGTTGGTTTGGCTCGTCCTTTTGAGTGTTGTCTTTTAAGTCTTTAAGATCCTTAGCCATTAAACGATTGTTTAGGTCTTTTCTCTCGAGATAAGAAAGAATGAGAGTTGTAAGAAGTGCGATTGTAAGTAGGATTTCTGTCATTTAAGTAATAAAAAAAGCACGCAGATTAGTGCGTGCCTCATAGTTACAAGAGTCAAAGCCTATATAATCATATTAAGGGTCATTTGTCAAGTTTATGGGATTTCTTTGCAGTGAGCTGCTTCTGCTGATTGACGTAATTTATGCGTCCAGCCTGATAAACAATCTCTATCTTTCCATAAGCGTCAGTATTTACCATGTCTAGGATTCCTGACAATACTTCCTCCATGAAAGGATCAAACTTGAACAGTGACCAAAATTGATATAGGTCAGGGAAGTAAGTTCTTAAATCCTCAGCAAACTTGGTTTCACCAGTTTTTTGAGTAATCAAGATCTTCGTAGAAGTCATCGTTGTCTTCTGTAACATGTGGTTTTATATAAGTACCTGGTATTTTGTCCTTAAATGGATCTTCTTTAACTTCGTAGAAGTGCTGATAATATGAGTTTATATCCCCGAGAGAGTCCATCATGTGATCGTTTACCTTCTCAGGAGCTTCTTTTTCGTTTAGATCTGTCTTGTTTTCAGGGTAGCGATAAAGCTCAAACTCCATGATAGTTTTAACACACCTTGGATGAAAAGTAATTTTTTTAGCCTTTAATCTCTCGCTTAGTTTTTGGATTTTCCAAGAAACATAGTTAAGATTTGTTGCACCGCTCTCCTTTTTACAGGGAATAACGTCTTGTCCTAATTGCTGAAGCTCTGCAATGTCAGAAGCTTGGGCAGAGTCCATTGTCGCCAGCTCAAACTCTTTAATTCCAAGCTCTTGATTCTTTGAATTGAGTAGCTGGTTTAAGTCTGTATTGGTGAGTCTAGTCTGATATATCTCGTCTACCATATACCAATTATCATCGGCGTCCACCTGAATATAACAAACTGCTGTCGGATTAGTGAACCCTCTATCAATACCTCTAATCCAAAATACTGGCTTAAAGTCTGTTAATTCTTTAACCAAATCACGTGAAAAATCCTTATACACTAATCCAGTGTACTTCTTAAACTCTGCTAGATACTCCTGAGCAAAATAGTCTTCGGTTTGCGTTCTTTTGGCTTCATCTATCTCTTCTTTAGGGACATGGGGATTATCATAAGAGGTAAACTGCCATGACCTATAACTCTCATCATTAGTGTTAAATAGATCGTAGAAATGATTATATCCCTTGGGTGTGGAAATAAAGATTGCTGGTGCTCGATAATCTGTAAGCGTTGGTCTTAAAGCTTCCTGCCATATCCACTGCCAGTTTCTCATTGTGGCAATCTCATCAACAATTAAGCCTCTTAGCTTAACACCTTTTAATCTGTCTGGGTTCTCCGAACTTTTAATCTGTATTCTAGAAGTACCTATTGCTCTACCGTCTTTGATTACCTTAATATCTACACTTAACTCTGAATCATTCCATTTAATAATATACTTACTTGGAATCTCCTTCTTAAATCCTTGCAACCAATGAATATCTTTACCCTGTTGAAATGTTGGTGCAACTATCCAGTAAAGTCCCTCAGATTGAGTAGCCCACTTCAACATTATCATTCTAGCTAATACAGACTTGCCGAATCTTCTTCCTGCACAAATTACCTTAAAACGATGAGGATCAGTAGCAATCTCATACTGTGCTGGGTGAAGACTCACCTGCATTATTCGTCCTTTATGAAGTCTACGCCTTTAACCTCTGCCTCTACAATCTTCTTCTCGGTTTCAATCATTCCGTGATTTGCTTTTAACTGGAAGATTGAGCCACTAGGATTATAGTCCTTATCATAGCTTATTTTTTGCAGTCTAAACTTCTGCATTAACTTAATTCTTTTTATCGTACCGAAAAATATAGGATACTCTTTTGACCAGTTGCCAACAGTATCCTCGTCTATATCAAGCAAAAGTGCTAGTTCTTCAACGTAGGGAATGTCTTTATTGTTAAGAAAGCCGTCTATATAATTATCAGCCTTCTTTTGTAGTTCTTCGTTGTATTTTGTTGGTCTACCAGCAGGCATATAACCAACATATCATTTTTTATAGGCTTTTGCAACTAGATCAATCTATTTCATCTCCTACCCTTAGAGAGTTCATATCTTTACCAGTAGCTCTAGATTTAGCGATCATATGGGGCATTGATTTATAACTTGAGGATAAAGTTTCCATTGTCCTACAGTGATTGAATAGTATCCTCTATAAGTAGCTTTACAATATCCGTCGACTAGATAATAAGTGCTATTTGTGATTGGATAATAGAAGTAGCCCGTCATTTGTTTAAGAGTTGTGTTTTGCTTCATATAAATTCTCCCTTAGCCCCTCTACTGCCTCAATTTCGGCTTTTAATTGAATAATTAAGAGTAAGCCTGTGACTAGAATTAGAGTGACGATTATTAGTTTCATTTATTCCTTTTCAGATTGTAGTTACCAGCTTCGTCTCGGTAATAAAGAGACGTGTCAGTAGTTTTATAGTGGTCAGTAGTTTTTCTCCAGTTGTCTTTGATGTTTACCCATAGCCAGTTGTCGGCCTCTTCTTTTGCATATCTTCTAGCATTTTTATATAGCCAGAAGTTTCTCCACTCTCCACCCGACCAGTTACTTAACTCGACAGTATATTTTTTCATTATTCCCTCCTTAACTTACCAAATACTTGTTCTAAAATGTCGGGTTTTCTTTTTCTTGCCAGCTCCATCATTGTTGGAGAGCATTCATGTTTGCTCGGATTTTTAGTAAAAGCTAGACAATCCTCACACTGAAAGAGTTCGTTTCCTAGAACTTTGAATTGCTTGCTGTTTAAGTTCATGGCTTTAACTGTCATTATGGTTTTTCTTATTTACTTTTTAGTAACTTAATAACACTATGCTTAAAAGCAGTGCATTCAATCATTTTTTCTTGTTGCATGTCCCAAACTTTTCCTTGTTTATGACAGAAGTCGCAATCCAACTTCTCCACCTCCTCTAAAATCTCAGCCTTCCAGATGGTTAAATCTTGCATGGCTTTAGCTTTTTCCAGAGCGATAATCATTGATAGTTCTGTTTTATTTTTGGGTAGTGTGTGCATAAGTTTTTAAAACCAAGAGCTGTCTTACTCTTTTTTTAAGGTCTTTTATTTCTTTTTTAGTCATGTTCTCCTTCCAAATCTACCCAGTCTAGTCTGTTTTTTATCATTTCAACCAATGTTTCGCCAATGGCTTCCCTGTAATCATCCAGGGTTTGCTCCATGTTTGCTAGCTCATCTGGAGTAAAGCTAAAAACAAATGCGTTTGGTCTGGTCTGTGTTATTTTCATAAGTTATAAAGAGTTTACTGTTTTATTTACTAAACTTCCTTAATAAACATCTCCCACAAGGCTTCATAGAGCTTTATTCCATTTTTGTTTAAGTAACCTCTGTCCAGTAATGCTTCAAGAATGTCGCTAATATCTCTGGGTGAGATTTGATTAAATTCGCTTAATAGTTTAATTGACTCTTGTTCTTTTTTAGTCATTTGCTCCTCTCATTTGATTTAAGGGATTCTAACTCTAATTTTAATTGATTTATAAAGCAAAATGCTGACATTGTTCTACCGCCATCTCTACGCACTAAATCTCTTTTTTCTTCGTCACCTCTTAGTTTCTCTGATTCAAAGAAAGTCTCAATTCCTAGCAAAAGCATATTTATTTTGCTCTCAATCTCTTTTTCTTTATCTTTTTGAGATGAAGCTAAGAGGTCTTTGATAAAGTTTACTTGGCTATCAATTGTTTTTGAGCTTGCATTAGCTCCTTCAAATAAGTGTCTAAACTCTACTTCCCAGTTAGTTGTATTTATTTGTTTACTCATCTTGACCTCCTTTTAGGGCTTCTAGCTGTTCAATAACCCACCTTCTTGATATTTTTGGACTCTGAATTGACCTAACTAATTCCAGCAGCTCGTCAACCTTCACCGCTTCTTGTTGGGATTGGGCTAAATCATCAACCCAATATCTAGCCAGCCTATCAACCCCTTCTTCTAGTAAAACATCACCAACAAGCAATTCTTGTGTGATTAGTCTTTTGATTTTCTCCACTGTCTGTATTTGTTTATTTTGCATAGGGTTTATTTTAGGTTTCCTTTAATTTTTCTATTTTGACAATTTTCCCCTTTTCTCCTGTTAGCTTCTCAATAACTTTCATAAAGTTTTTAATCGCCTTTAAGCCTTTTTCGTCAGTTTTAATGTAGAGCTGTTTCTTTTCTTCTGTTTTCATAGGGTTTTAGTCCTTATAGCACCTGTGAGGCACTAAGTTTTGCTCTTTAAGAGTTTCAAAATACCTTTCGCAGTTTTGTGATAAAAAGTATTTTTCTAGTGAATTAAATGCCCAACCAAATAAATATAAAAAGAGAACAATGCCGAGTGCTAGTCCAAATCCCCCAGTTAAATGATCTAAAAATGATTTCATAGCTTTATTTATCCTTTACTTTGGTTTTTACAAGTGTCGCACATTTCTTCTGTCTCATACATTGGGTTTCCACACTTGCAAGGCACTACATCTGGCTCTTCGCTTAACATTTCTTGGTAACGTCTATGAGCCTCTTCCTCCTCTGCAAATGATCCGAAGTCTCCATAATAACCGTCTTTGCTCATATCTCTTTCCCTTTCTAGGGTTTAACTTAATTCCTCTAGTACTTTTATTAGGGTAGAAATTCCAGATTTATATGATCTGCGAGCAGTTTCATCGAGCAAGTATTCTTCGGATCTTTTTTTTAATTCTCTTAGCACTTTTGCTAACGATTTAGCGGTCAGTTTTGTTATTTTGATTTCTTGTTCTGACATAATTTCCTTTCTAGGTTTTAATTTCCTTAGTAAAGCTCAAATTGATTAGGTTTGAGCTTTGTAAGATAACTACTCTTGATTTCTTGTAGCCTCTAGGATTGGCAGTCCAGCCTCAGTTGGCACATAAATAAGCTGTTTTTCGCCAGTTGATAGCTGTCTAATCCAAAGATATTTAATGTAATTCTCAGTTAAAGAACCACCCTCAATTTTTATACTTTCAGCAGCACCCTTAGCTCTTTCAATTTCGGCTAGAGCGTTTAGCTTTTCAGCTTCTAAGTTAGCTTGTGCTTCTTCAATTTTGATTTGTCTGTTCCAAGTAGCCTCTGCTAGCTCGGCTTTACCAGCCATTTCTCTACTCCAGACATTGTATGTTGGAAAAATCCAAAACAATGCAACTACAAATAAAATTCCCAAGGTAGCTGGAACTAATTTTTTCATATTCTCTTTCTTGCCTTTCGGCATAATTACTATTCTTAGAGCTGGCTAAAAGTGGTCTCAGTTTCATAAAGCTAGCAACCGAAGAAATCCTTTCGGATACACTTCTAGCCATGTCTAAAATTAGTTAAAGTTCTACGCCCTCTGTCGGAGTCGAACCGCTACTCTACAGCCTTAAATATGCGCATATAGGGCTGTGTGCGCCGTACACTAAAAGGGCTTTTAAAGTTCTTAGTCCCTGCTTACTTTGGTGCGTGTAAGCAGAGTTAAAAACCTATTTTAATCCCACTTTATTCATACAGTTATACCAAGGACTCCAGTTTCCTGCTTTGTCGTAAATAGTCTTGGCGTAGTCAATGTTATACTTATAATCCCCTAACTTAGCTCTAAATTCATCAGCAGTCATTCCATTAGCTTTAGCTCTGTTCCAGTCGGTTGATCCAGTTCTAATTTGGAACACACCTCGAGAGTCACCAATATATTCGCCTGTTTGATTGTTGATAGACATTAAGTGTTCGTCACCAATAGTTTTAGGGTTAAATCTTGACTCACACTCTGCAATTTTTAGAGCTTCCATTGATTTATCTCCAAAGACTTCGATAATGTATGACATGATTTTTTGTTTTTCAGTAAGTTCGGTTTCTTTTTCCTGTACAACAACTATGGGAGCTTGATAGGCCTCTACCTCGCTGACTTCGTTCCAAGTTTCAATCATGGTTTTAACCTGACCAAAGCCCATTGAGAAAATACCAAATAGAATTGTGGTAGCTAGCATTACAGGGGCAGTTGCTCTTGACCCTCTGTAGTAGTAATAATCAGGAGTTCGTCTTAGGCGTGATTTTGCTTTGTTTGCTTTCATATACTCAAGAGTATCATGGTTGCTAACTATTGTCAACACCCATTATTTTTTGTAGTGTTTCTCCAGTAACAAACCACCTCTTGCCTATGCGGACTGAATCTACCAAGCCGTTTTTAACTTGGTAGAATAGTCCTTGTCTAGTTATTTTTAGTTCTTTTGCTGCTTCTGGTAATGAGTAAAGATAGTTTTGCACTCCCATCGTGTAATCTTTCATGGTATCCTTAAATTAAGCCCACTACCTCTCATAGTGGGCGTTTTATTAAAACAATCTAATCTTTTTTCCTTGCTTGTGAAAATTTAATATATCTTCAATTTGTCGCAAGTATTCAGACCTGTTGTTGCTGCGATTGATTTGTCTACCACATACGTTTAGTTTGTGTTTTAGACCAGATAGAGTGACTACATCTAGTGAAAAGAGTTTATTTACTGCTGAAATAAAACTCTTTTGACCCCTAACAAGCTCAGTTGTGTTGTTTGAGAAAGCATCAACCCATTGCATTACTTCGTCAGCATATTTGAAGTTTTTTACCTTAAAACTACCATCTTTTATTGATGGGATTGCTTTTCCACCATCAATATATTTTGCTGTAAGCAGTCCAGCAGCAGATGAATAACTAATTTTCCATTTTTCAGTGAAATCTTTTAATTTCACGTATTCTTGGTTTCCTAAAGAAATATAGCTATCAACAAAGTCGCTAATACTCCAACTCTTTGAGCTGGTGTTGAGCTGCTGAACAGTTTTAATATCTCCGTCAATAAAAGTATAATAAATTGGTGTTTGTAATTCCGCAGCAGCAGTTAGTCTATGTTGACCATCAATTACTTCAAAATTACTATTTACAAGAATTGGGTTTGACTCTAGCAGATTATTCTCGGTAATGCTTTCTACTAGTTTGCGGACGTGACCTGGAACAATTGTTCTATTTCCGTCCAATACTCTAAACT
>Ga0116204_1000549_pt1 | contig 21462 bp, 21 predicted proteins | sample LakKivwa52mmetaG_FD_94481 | JGI IMG/M metagenome (GOLD analysis project Ga0116204, IMG submission 94481) | Anoxic lake water microbial communities from Lake Kivu, Rwanda to study Microbial Dark Matter (Phase II) - Lake Kivu water 52m metaG | ecosystem: Environmental > Aquatic > Freshwater > Lake... | reverse complement strand
TGATTATTTCCCGCATCGGGTGGAAGGAGGGGCGGATCTTGTTCTCCGAAATCTCAAAGATGGCGTGTTCCGCCTCATCCAGGACGCTGTCGATGTCTCTCCCGGCATCGTAGCTCTTATTGAGGATCTCGGTGGCCGTGCCGATGAGACGGCGCAAGATGCTCTTCTCCTTGATGATCTTGGCGTAGTAGGCAATATTGACTGCCGAGGGGACGTTGTCCACGAGCGAGGCGAGATAGGCCGTCCCGCCGATTTTTTCTATTCGTTTCTGGTTCTTCAGGATATTGCTCAGGGTGATCAGGTCGCACGGTTCGTTCCGGTTGTAAAGCTCGATAATGGCGGAAAAGATCTTTCTGTGGGCCTCGCTGTAAAAGTCGTCCGTTTCCAAGAGCTCCAGAACCGTGTTCAGAGCCAGGTTATCCAGCAGGATGCCGCCTAAAACGGATTGTTCCGCTTCGAGGTTTTGAGGAGGCACCTTATGCAGAGAGGCATCGATGTCCTTCATGGTTGATGTTCCCGTATCAAATTCACGTTTTTTTCGACTTGTTGCGAGGTCGTCATTTTTCAGGATTCGGCCACGATGGAGACTTTTATCTCGGCGGTCACCCCGGCGCTGAGTTTGATCCGGACGGGAAATTCGCCGAGCGCCCTGATCGGTTCATCCAGGAGGATGTTCCGCTTTTCGATCTCGATTCCCTGGGCGCCGAGCGCCTCTTCGATGTCCTTTACACCCACCGACCCGTACAGCTTCTCCTGCTCTCCGACCCGCCGGGCTATAGTGCAGGCGACACCTCCCAGTTTCGTTGCCGTCTCTTCAGCCAGTTTATGAATCTTCTCCGCCTGATGCAGGATTCGCTGCTTATCGTGCTCAAATATCTTGAGATTCCGGGTGTTCGCTTCGGTGGCCAGTCCTTTGGGGATCAGAAAATTCCGCCCATAACCGTCCGCAACCTTGACCATATCTCCCGCCTTGCCGAGAGATTCCACGAATTGTTTCAAAATGACCTTCATATCATTCCTCCTTGATGGACGGCGTGTGCAAACGACGCCGCCTGAGATGTTTAGACATGGGCATCTTTTATTCCCGTCATGCGTTTTCGGAAGTCAATCCACATATCGGAGAGACCGACGGCGATGACGAGAATGACCATATATTGCTGAACAACGATCAGCACATAAAAAAGCCATCTGAAAATGACAGGGACCTGTTTGTGTCTGAAGAAGAAAGCGGCGATGGCCAGCCCTTGGAAGAGATAGATCAGACAGCAGACGATCAGGATATTCACTCCGGCCGTGTCCAGAATCTGTATGGGAGCAAGCGTCATCGACCCCGAGACGATCAGCAGCCAGACGAGCTTTTCCGGCGCCTTCCACAGGGCCAGGTCGCCAAAATCGGGAAATTTCCCGATATGTCTACGCAGGAGAGAGCGTCCCGCAAGCACGTTCAGCCAGACGGTAAGTATCGCGCCGGAGAGGGTCAGGGCAGGAAAGATATCGGTGAAAAATCGCGCGATCTCCATCGTATTTTCCCGGATCACGGTGATCTGGTCCTCGGAAATGTTCATCTGTGCGTATAACTTGAGATTTTCTTTTATTGTCCCTTCGATGTGCATCTCCACCATCCGCCACGGTGCAACACCGGCCTGCGAGGCATAGTAGAGCACGAAACCGACTCCGCAGAAAAACAGCGTCAGCGAGGCGAGCGTAAATGTCTTTTCGAGCGAATAGCGCCTTTTCAGAGTCTCCGAGAGCATAACGCCGGTAAAGCCGATCATGATGAAGGCCGACATGTTTGCAGAACGCCCCAGCAGATTGAGGATGCCGGAAGCAACCAGAAATGCGACGGCCAGGGCCGCCAGTCCCTGCATCCCGCCAAGACGGAAGCAGTAATATAGGATCGGCAGAGGGGTCATAATGATCGCAATCGGTCCGATGAAAGGGATCAGCGCCACAGCAAGCAGGGTCAGGGTAAGGATCGCAATCCCCTGGATCATGCCGCTGTTGAAAAAAAAACTCTTTTCTCTTTCCAAGTTTCGAACCCGCCCCGTTGGATGTCTTTACAGAGACCGCCGCATAATATCTTGTCCCGCCCTGCTCCTGCTTTTGAGCAATCGTGGCGTTATTTCAGGAAGACCATCTCCGGAAAGACATGACTCGGATAGGGGATGAGGAGTTGAAAAGGAGAAACGTTCAAGCCGGTTCATCATCCGGCGGAGATGGGGCGGCCTCGGCACGGCCTGCATGACCGGGGTCGCGGCCGCCTGACGTTCGTTTATCCTTCGGACACGACAAACGGCAGCAGGGCGATCGTCCGCGCCCTCTTAATGGCCACGGTCAATTCCCGCTGGTGTTTGGCGCAGTTTCCTGTGATGCGCCGCGGCATGATCTTGCCTCTCTCCGTTGTAAACTCCCGGAGCGTCTGCGGATCCTTATATTCGATCTTTATATTCGAGTCCGTACAGAACCGGCAGAATTTCCTCCGGTGGAAAAACTTTTTCTGCGGCCTTGGCCCTTTGGGACCCTTGAATCCAGGTGTGGTTATCATGTCTCCTTTTCCCCCTGTGTAATGGTGTCTTCCCGGGCCGGCAGTTCGGTCTCTGCCGCATCGACTGTGTCCGTTTCTTCTACAGCAGCGGCGGGGGTCGCCTCGGGTGCAGGAACCGGCGCTTCCTTCTTTCCGTTTTTGCCTGCGGCTTTTGCGATCTCTTTTTCCAGGACTTCGGGGTCTACCTTGTCGGCCTTCAGGACGGTCATGAACTTCAAGATCTTATCGTCGATCTTCAGGTTCCTCTCCAGCTCGTTGACTACGGCGCCGACTCCCGCATAATCGATCAGGATGTAGAACCCTCTCGCCTGCTTCTTTATCAGATAAGTGAGTCTTCGCTTCCCCCACCTCTCGACCTTGACCAGGATGCCCCTCTGCCCTGTTATGATATCTCCGTAACGGGTGATGAGGCTGCTCAGTTCGTCCTCGGAAAGATCGACATGGGTAATCAATATGGTTTCATACCTTCTCAAGCAACTACCTCCTCTCGGCTCTATAGCCCGGTCTCAAGGTCCGGGCAAGGAGTCCTTCATGAAATGGGTTTGCCTTCTATAACAAGTCTCTGCGCAAAGCAAGACTTTTCACCAATGGCGGCGGTGGTGCATAGGGGACACACGGCCTCCGTTTCTCGGGATACTTATAGGAGATAATGCGGATTAAAGCAAGTTCAATTTGGCACATGCCGTCCACAATCATCTATTGAGATCTTTGAAAATCACGATCCCTCCGCACGCTGGACATTTTTCGGGGTAGGGCGTCCCGAAAAATCTCCAATGCGCGCTTCCGGGATCCGATTTTCAAGTCACATAAAGGTCTCCAGAGGGAGATCAGCGGAAAAACTCAATCACCTCCTGGAGCGGTTTTCGCGGACGGGTCGCCGGGGCTTCAGCCGCATACCCCACGGGAATCAGACCCACAAAATCCCACTCGGGAGGCACTGTCAGGAGCGCTTCGATCTCCTTCTTCGCTTGCAGGGGCCCGCCCATCCACGTGCTTCCCAGGCCGAGGCAATGCAGAAAGAGGCAGATGTATGTGATGGCCGCAGCAGCGCTCTGCAGGCTGGACTTACCGGTCTCTCGGTAGGAACGGATCTCTCGGGCAACGGCATCCGTCTCTCCCCGAGCCCTCAATATCTGGTCGGCAACGCTGGAATACCTTCCCATGAGAACCGCAATGCACACCGGCGCTCCCCGGAAAAAATCGGAAGTCTTCCGCCATCTTGCCACGTTCTCGCCGAACTGTTCGGCTTCAGGCCAGGAGGCCATCAGTTCGGTCTTGGCCTTGACTGCGTCTCCCATTTTCTGGATCAGTTCCCTGTTGGTGACGACCAAAAACCTCCATGGCTGCTGATTTCCCCCGTTGGGCGCCCAGGTGGACAGTTCCAGGGCTTTCACTAAAAGGTCCTCCGGGACCGGTTTGTCCTGGAATGCGCGGATTGACCTCCGTGTCTTGATCAGCGTGGAAAGCTCTTCCCATTCAACCATCTCCTCCGCTCCTTTCCTGTTTTCCTGTCTCAATGCCATTTGAAAATACACCTTCCACTGCTTCATGTCAAATGCGGAGAAGGGACGACTTTGTAAAAAGCCCGGATGCTGCGTTGCGCTTCAACCCTCGTCGTTGCGGCGTACGGCAAAGTACGCCTCACTCCACGGATTTCGCGCGCCTTGCCTGCAGCCTTTTTACAAAGCCGTCCTATTTTACAACCTTTTTTCAAGGTTGTGATTCATGAAGCCGCGAAAAAGGATGGAGAGGATGACCAAAAACCCCCCAAGAAGCGCCCAGGGACCGATTCGTTCTCCGACGAAAAAAAACGCCCAAACGGGATTGAGGATAGGTTCAAAAACGGGGATGAGGATGCCTTCCATGGCCGTCACTTTTTTGATGGCAACGGCATAGAATACATAAGAGAGCCCGAGCTGGAACACGCCGAGGAGCAGAAGCCCGATCCAGTCCGTCCCGCTCGGCGGGGAGTTCACCATCCAGGGGAGGCATATCAAGGCAGTCAAAAGGTTGCCGATAATGACGGAACCGATGGGTGACGCTTCTTTTTGCTTGCGCATAAACAGAACGAGGGATGCGAAGGTGAATCCGGAGATCACTGCCAAAATATTTCCGGTCAGCCCGCCGGAGCTTAACTCATCGAGAAAAAACAGCGACATGCCGCAAAGTACCGCCGCAATGGCCACCCAGTCGAACCACCGTATCTTTTCGTTGAGCAGCCACCCGGAAAACAAGGCGACGTAAACCGGTGCGGTATATTGAAGCAGAATGGCGTTGCCTGCGGTAGTGAGTTTGGTGGCATAAACGAAAAGAATGACGGTCGCCGCATAACTGACCCCGCCGATAAGCTGGGCGACCGAAAAGTTGACGGTCTGTGTCCTGAAAGCGATGAGAAGAACGGTCAGCGCGATGGCGCTCCGGAACCCGGCCACGGCCAGGGGAGGCAGGGAAACCCATTTGATGAGCACACCGCCCAGGCTCCATAGTACGGCCGTGGCCGCAAGTAGAAGAACCGCTTGAGACCGTTTATCGACCTCCACAAATCCTCCCGAAGTAAAAAAGACGCCTGGTAATATCAAATGAAATGGGGACGGATTTCAAATCCGTCCCCGCGCGCCTGATAATTGGTTAAGCTCCTGATTGACTTGGTAGGCGATGTGGGACTTGAACCCACGGCCTCTGGTTCCGGAGACCAGCGCTCTATCCAACTGAGCTAATCGCCCCCTTTCATATCAGCCGTCAGTTAGACCGGAAGTTACGGCATTCCATACTACGCGATGTCCGAATATTCAATCTTTTTCCACCCTGCATCGGTGCATCCGGGCGGTGGTATCCATGTCACCAACACCGTTTGATGTCAATCTGTTTTTCGCGATTGAGGTTGAAATTACCCTCCGATGCTGTTACATTCATAAAAAATTTCTGGAAGATGCCATGGCTTGTGCAGCAAAGTTTTCAACGATTCCATCCGGGAGCGAAACGTGCGGGACCTCCCCTGCAGACGGGAATAAGGGGGACAATATCAAACAGAACCCGTCCCTGCCGAAAAGCCGCATCCTTTGGGCGGCAGGCATCACACTATGGACTTTCGCATGCATCTGGCCGTCTCCCGCGCTGGCGTTGAATCAGATCCTGAGCATCCGCCACTGGGTGGCGCCGGACCATACGCGGGTCGTTATCGATACTCTCGATGATGCAGTTTTTTCAACAGAAAAAGAGGACCGCAAGATTATCATTAATCTGGAGGAAACCGCATTACCTGCCCACATTTCTCCTCAGATCCTTATAAACAAACCGGGATTGGAATCGGCGGCAATTTCTTTGCGAGCCCCCTCCGGGGTGCGGATGGAATTGTCGCTTCCCGGTCAAGTGCAGACGACGGTTTTCAAGCTTAAGGGGTTTGAGGATAAACCATACCGGATTGTGATCGATATTGTCTTGCCGGATGTCGCCAAGCGAGAAAGTGAGGCGCGCGAACAGGTCAAAATTGCCCGCAAGGACCGGATCGTCGTGATCGATCCCGGGCACGGAGGAGAGGCAGTGGGGGCGGTCGGGAGAGGGGGCGCGTTCGAAAAGGATGTGGTTCTTTCGATCAGCAGGAAGCTCCGGGACATCCTGAACAGGCGGCCGGGGTACCAGGCTTTTCTGACCCGGGACGATGACTATTACGTTTCATTCAACAAGAGGCGGATGATTGCCAGGGAATACGGAGCTGATCTTTTCATCAGTATCCATGCGGATGCGGCAAAAAACAGAGAGTCCATCGGCAGTTCCGTCTACTGCCTGTCCACGGGAGCTGTGAGCAGCGAAGCGGCTAAAATTCTGGCCCGAAATGAAAACCTGGCCGACATTGTCGGCGGCGTCCCCAATGGAGAGGGGAACGACGCTTCCGATCCGATCATTCTCGATATGTTTCAGACCCATACCCTCAACCAATCAAAAACCTTCGGTGCTGTTCTCCTGAAACATCTTCAAAAGGTGAATCATCTGAAATTCACAACGATTCAGGAAGCGCCGTTGCATGTACTCAAACTACCCGAGATCCCATCGGTTCTGATCGAAACCGCCTACATCTCCAATGTAAAAGAAGAAGAACTCTTGAAGAGCTCCCGTTTCCAAACGCGGATCGCCGATGTTATCGCCAAGGCCGTCGGCGAATTCCTGCCACCCCTCGCTCCCGTTGCCCTTTCTGTTTCAGGCGGCAAGGAGGAAAAGCCGAAGGACCGGGATAAGACAACTCAAGATGAACAGACGACGGAAAAGGTCATGGAGATTAGAAGGGAAGTTGCAGGCCGGGCAGTCGGGGCGGTATCTATCGCGAAGAAAGGAGATTCCGTTTCGGGGAAGGCCGGGGAAAACCCTTCCCTCCAGGAGAAGAGCACTGTTTATCGCGTCCAGAAAGGGGATACTCTGGGAAAGATAGCCAGGAAGCACGCGACATCGGTCGGGATTCTCCTCAGTCTGAATCATATGAAACCTCACGATCCTCTCCATGTGAATCGCATGTTGAAGATTTCCGGTACGCCCGAAGAGAGAAAGAGGAATCAGGGGTTGAAGGCGCCAGTTTCAGTGAGAAAAGGCGTGCCTGTGGAAAAAACAGGAAAGGTCATCTACCGGGTCAAGAAGGGAGACACACTCGCCGCTATTGCCAAAAGACACGGCACTACGGTCCGCGTCCTCACCAAAGCGAATCGCCTGAAACCATCTGAGTCCCTCTTTGTCGACAAGAAGCTGGTCGTTCCCGGAAAGCCGGCACTCTGAAAATCTGAAAATCTCCTTGACATCCAAAACCACTTTCCGTATCCTCGACCCGCTCAAAAAGAAATTCTTATCAAAAAATTAAGAGTAGAGGTGTGTGAATGGTTACCCTGACCATAGATGGAACCAAGGTGACAGTGGCCGATGGCACGACGATCCTTGCAGCGGCAAATTCCGCAGGGATAAGGATTCCGGTCCTCTGCTACCATAAAAGATTGAATCCGATAGGTTCGTGCCGGATGTGCGTCGTCGAGGTGGAAGGTTACGCCAATCCGATGACGGCGTGCACAACCCCTGTCATCGACGGCATAAACGTAGTGACAACCTCCGAGAGGCTTCAGAAGATACGGAAGGAGAGCCTGCAGCTCATATTGGTTAACCATCCCCTGGATTGCCCCATCTGCGACAAGGGGGGGGAATGCACCCTTCAGGATCTGGTCTATGAATTCGGGATTGAAACCGCGCAATATCAGGTTCAGAAAATTGAACGTCGTTCGGTCTACGCAACCCCTCTGATCCGTTTCTGGCCGGACAGGTGCATCATGTGTCTGCGTTGTGTTGCCGCCTGCCGGGACATCAAGGCGCTCGGGGCCATCGACGTTTCCGGTTGCGGTTACGATTCACAGGTTTCTCCGGTGAACGCGGACAAATGCGAATCCTGCGGCGAGTGCCTGAGCCTTTGCCCCACCGGGGCCTTGACGGAAAACCTCAGCCGACATAAGGGGCGACCCTGGATGACAAAGAAGGTTGAGACCACCTGCACCTACTGCGGCTGTGGCTGCCAGATGGAACTCAATGTCCTCGATGACCGGATTATCGGCATAACCACCCGGGATGACAAGGGTACAAACAGGGGAAGTCTTTGTGTGAAGGGGCGTTTCGGGTACGAATTTATCAACAGCGAAGAGCGTCTCACAACACCACTTATCAAGAGAGACGGGCAATTCCATGAGGCCACATGGGATCAGGCGTTGGACCTTATCGCGGAAAAATTCGGCGCCATAAAAGCCTCTCACGGGTCGGACGCCATTGCCGGTCTCGCCTCCGCCCGCTGCACCAATGAAGATAATTATCTGATGCAGAAGTTCATGAGGGCGGCGATCGGAACAAATAACATCGACCATTGTGCCCGGCTCTGACACTCCTCCACGGTGGCAGGTCTTGCCATCGCCTTGGGCAGCGGCGCGATGACCAATCCCATCGCGGATGTTCTCAAATCAGAAACCATCCTGGTGACGGGAAGCAATACCACGGAAAATCACCCGATCTTCGCGAACTATATCAAGGAGGCGGTTTTCAGAAAAGGGGCGAACCTGATCGTAGTGGATCCCCGACGGATCGATCTGGTCGACTGCGCGCATGTCTGGCTCGCTCAGAGGCCAGGCACCGATATCGCATGGATCAACGGTCTGATCCACGTGATTCTCAAAGAGAACCTCCATGCCGCCGATTATATCCGGGAAAGGACCGAAGGCTTCGCAGAACTGAAAAAGGCGGTTGAAAAATATACACCCCAGAATGTATCCGAGATCACGGGGATACCGGTTCCGGACATAGTAAAGGCAGCCCTCATGTACGGCAAGGCCAGACCCGCGTCTATCCTCTATACCATGGGCATTACCCAGCATTCGAACGGCACTGATGCCGTTTTGGCCCTGGCAAATCTTGCGATGGTCTGCGGCAATATCGGTGTGGAAGGGGGTGGGATCAATCCGCTCCGCGGTCAGAATAACGTACAGGGCGCCTGTGATATGGGGGCATTGCCCAATGTGCTTCCCGCGTACCAGCAGGTGTCAAATAACGAGTCGCGGGAGAAATTTTCGCGGGCCTGGGGCGTAACGCTTTCGGACAAACCCGGCCTGACCGTCGTGGAGATGACTCACGCCGCGAAGGCCGGCCGGGTAAAGGGGATGTACATTACCGGGGAAAACCCTCTGCTCTCCGACCCCGATCTGTCGCATGTGAAAGCGGCCTTCGAAAACCTCGATTTCCTCGTCGTGCAGGATATTTTCATGACCGAAACGGCCCGCGTTGCCGATGTGGTCCTCCCTTCCGCCTCTTTTGCCGAGAAGGACGGCACCTTTACCAACTCGGAGAGGCTTGTTCAGCAAGTCCGCAAGGCCATTCCCGCGCCGGGCGACGCCAGGGCAGACTGGGAAATTGTTTCCGGCCTCTCCGCTCGTCTTGGATACCCGATGAATTATCGCAATCCTCGTGAAATCATGGAGGAGATAAGCAGCCTTGCCCCCAGTTATGCCGGGATCACCTATGCACGAATAGAAAAAGAGGATATTGCCTGGCCCTGTCCGACCCATGACCACCCCGGGACAAGAATGCTGCACAAGGACAGGTTTGTCCGTGGCAAAGGGCTTTTTCACGCAATCGAATACACGGCGCCGGCGGAAATCCCGGATAATGAATACCCGCTGATACTTACCACCGGACGCGTGCTCTATCATTATCATACGGGCAGTATGACCCGCATCGGCAGGGGTATGAATGAGCGCTGTCCGGAAAGTCTCATCGAGATTAACCCCGCTGACGCCCGGGAACTCGGCATTGACAGCGGCATAATGGTGGACGTCAGCTCCCGGCGCGGCAAGGTGCGGGTAAAGGCGCAGGTAACGGAACGTCCCCCGATGGGCACAGTCTTTATGAACTTTCATTTCCGCGAGGCGGCGGTAAATCTTCTGACGAACCCGGCCCTGGACCCTGTTTCAAAAATACCCGAATTGAAGGTGTGCGCCGTGAAGGTCGAAGCAGCCTGAGCGCGCCACCCCTTTTCGCTTGGTTGTGATTCACGATAAATGAAACGGGTCCATTACGGCTGGGCGGTAGTCGCCATCGGCGTTCTCGTGAAGATGTCGGCCCTTGGTCTCGGCCGCTTCGTCTATTCCATGCTTCATCCTTCCTCCTGTAGTCCTGTATTTCTTTAGAACGTCGCTTTATCCGTAAAAATTCTTTGCTTCTGGGGTTATTTTAAGTTAAAAAAACACATGCATGATCTGATCGATGACTATCTGAACTTCATGACGGTCGAAAAGGGGGCCTCCCGGAACACCATCGACGGGTACAGCCGGGATCTGAACCGTTATGCGGCCTTTATCGACAGTCGTAAGATACATGATATACGTCAGATAGGGACGGAGGAAGCGATATCCTATCTGGCCCGGCTCAAAGGCGATGGGCTGGCCGCCAACTCGGTGAATCGCGCCCTGGCCGCACTGAGGGGGTTTTATAAATATCTGCTTCGCGAGAAGAAGCTGGAGAGCACCCCGGTGGCCCATATCGGGCATGCCCGGGTCTGGATGCATCTCCCCGATGTTCTGAGCCGCGAAGAGATGGGCCTCCTGCTTATGCAGCCTGGTTCGGCAACGCCGGTCGCCCTCCGGGATGCCGCAATGCTGGAACTCATGTATGCCACCGGGATCCGGGTGTCTGAACTGACTGGGCTGACTCTCAACAGCATCAACTGGCAGGTGGGATATCTGGTTGCCCTGGGGAAAGGGGAGAAGGAAAGGATTGTCCCCCTGGGCCGGACGGCCTATGATCGGGTGAAGCGATATCTCGAGGAGGCGCGGCCGCTCATGCTCAAGGGCAGACAGTGCGATATCCTGTTTCTGAACCGCTCCGGGAATGGGCTGACCCGGCAGGGATTCTGGAAGATCGTAAAAAAGTACGCGGGAAAAGCGAACATGGAAAAGAAAGTGCATCCCCACACCTTTCGGCACTCCTTTGCCACCCATCTGCTCGAGGGAGGGGCCGATCTCCGTTCGGTACAGATCATGCTGGGTCATGTCGATATCTCGACCACCCAGATTTACACACACGTGACAAGGGAACGGCTGAAAGAGGTTCATCGGAAGTACCACCCGCGGGGTTGAGACGTCCTCGCGCGGATAAACCGGGCAAACCGGGCGAAGGGGAATAAGAGGAATAAAGAGACATGGAAGCTAAGTCGGGTAAGGCGTCAAAACCGAAGACGAAAGGCAAATCCGTAAAGGTATGGATCGCACTCGTCATCGTCGTGGTCCTGACAGGCGGAGTGCTGACGGCAGGATTCCTCTATACGCAAGATATGCAGGGGTTTTACTTAGGTCTGCTGAGGATCCGGAACACCTTTTCCTACATCGTCCTTGGGCAGAAACCCCATTTCTATGCGCTCGTTCTCGAAAAGAACGGCAAGGACTACCGCCTGACCTCCCGAGATTTTTTCGAGGTCTCCTACCGGGACGAATTCGTGATCAAAGAGATTGTGACGGATGTCCTTATTGGCGGCGGCGTGACCGTGGATGTCGAAGGACTGGGGGGGAAGGACGATTTCGGCAAGCTCCTCAAAGGGATAGATCTGGTGGACAAAACAATCCTGACAGACCGGAAGGGTTCGGGCGCCAAGAAGCCAAGCAGTTATACTTTTCTGGTTAAATATAAGGATGATCTCATCGGTTCCATCCCGATCCGGGTGCAGATCACCCCGCAGGACTGGTTGCGATACGCGCGGAGTTCAGGAAACCAGAAGGTTCAGATCGAATACCTCAAGAAGGCGATCGCCATGAACCCGGGGGATGCAAACGTGCGCAGGATGCTTGCGTCGCTCTACTTCAACACCGGGATGACCGGCCAGGCCATCGTCCAGTATACGGAGATTCTGGTCCTGAAGCCGGATGATGCGGAGGTCCTGTCGGAGCTGGCGAAATGCTACCTGAAGACCGGACAATACGATGAAGTGATCCGGGTTTCGACGCGGGCTCTCAAGGCCAATCCCCGGAACGACGATGCGCACGCCAACATCGCACTGGCCTTGAGCCGGCAGGGTAACTGGAACAAAGCCATCTCCGTTTATCTCGACGCCCTAAAATTGCGGCCCGACAATCCTGTGGTGGTGTTCAAACTGGGTGAGGCTTACGAGAAGACGGGGCAGCTCGGGAAGGCAGTGGAGCAGTATCGCTGGGTTTTGGAAAAGGTGCCGAAGGCCGATCATGTGGTCGTCGCACTCGCGGACGTCCTGTTGAAGATGGAGAAATTCGAAGAAGCCATCCGCTGGCATCAGGAGGTCGTAAAACGGCAGCCGAAAAACGCCGCCGCATACGCGAATCTTGGTCTGGCCTATGGCGGAAAAGGTCTTATTAAGGAGGAGATCGAGAGTTATAAAAAAGCCATCGAGCTTAAACCGAACGATCCGGTCATCCATTTCAATCTGGGGACGGCCTATGAAAAGGGGAAAAGGGATCAGGAGGCGGTTCGCGAGTATCACAAAGTGATTGAGCTCAAACCGGATGACAGGGATGCCATGGAGCGGCTGGCCAATCTCCACTTCAAGGCCAAACGCTTCGGCGATGCCATCCCCATTTACGAGAAGATCGTAAAAACCAGCCCTCAGAAGGCCGCTATTCATGGACGGCTTGGTTTCGCCTATGCCGAGCTGAAGAAGAATGCCCTGTCGGTTGAGAATTATCAGAAGGCGGTCAATCTCGGCTTAAAGGATCCAAACCTGTACAAAGACCTTGCTCAGGCGTACAGCCAGATGGGAAAGACGAAAGAGTCGATAGCGATGTACGAAAAGGTGGCTTCAAAAAACCCGACTGCCGAGGTCCTTAACGCCCTGGTCGATGCCTACATGAAAGAAAAGCTCTATGATAAGGCGATCACGATCTACAAGAAGCTGATCGACATGAACCCGAAGAAAGCCGCCTACTACGCGAGCGCCGCATACACGTATGGCCTGAAGGGGGATCTGGACCGGCAGATTGAATATTACCGGATGTCGCTGAAATTTGATCCCGAGGATGATGAAGTGCATGCGAATCTGGGGGCGGCCTATGAAAAGAAAGGGCTCTATGCCGAGGCGCTGAAGGCCTATACCACCGCCTATGAGCTGAATCCCGATGCGACTCAGGTGGCGCGAAAGATTCCCCAGATGAAGATCCGGATCATCCAGCAGAAACAGTAAGGAACGAAGGAGACCAGCCATTCATGAAACCCATCCGTGTAGGAAAGCTTGAGATCGGCGGGGGCGCTCCTCTTGCGCTCATCGCCGGTCCCTGTGTCATTGAAAGCGAAGAGAAGACCATGGAAATTGCTCGATACCTCAGGGATTTGACCGGGAAACTGGGGATACCGTTCATCTTCAAGGCCTCTTACGACAAGGCAAACCGGACCTCGCGGGATGCCTATCGGGGACCAGGTCTGACCAGGGGGCTTGCAATTCTGAAAAAAGTCCGGGAAGAGCTGGGCATACCTGTCCTCTCCGACGTCCATCGCTTTGAGGAGATCGATCCGGCAGCCCGCGATCTCGATGTTCTCCAGATTCCCGCGTTTCTATGCCGCCAGACCGACTTTGTCGTCGAGGTCGCCCGCAAGGCGCGGGCGGTGAATATCAAGAAAGGGCAATTCCTCGCTCCCTGGGATGCCGCCCATATCCTCGAGAAATCTGCCGCAGCGGGTAACACGAATCTACTGCTGACCGAACGGGGGGTCAGTTTTGGTTATAACAATCTGGTGGTGGATTTTCGTGCTTTTCCGATCCTCCGCAAGATTGGGTATCCGGTGATCTTTGACGCGACGCACAGCGTCCAACTCCCCGGCGGGGCCGGCAGGGCATCGGGCGGTGATCGACAGATGGTCCCCGGCCTCGCCCGGGCGGCAGTAGCGGCGGGGGTCGACGGTCTGTTTTTTGAAGTCCATCCGGAACCGGAGCGCGCGCTGTGTGACGGTCCTAATTCACTGAGTCTTGACAGTCTGCCGGCGCTCCTCTCTTCTCTAAAGCGGATCGATGCGGTGGTGCGGGAGACGCAAACGTGACAACCTTTGCGCGCTTTGAAAATCATGCTCCCTCCGAATGCTGGACCGGGAGCGCATCTCACAAGCCCCGCCCAGCAGGCGGGGATAAGGGGCGCGACGGAAAATGGAAAATGGGGACAGCTCCCGATTTTTTCCAGGGAAAAATCGGGAGCTGTCCCTTATTATTCCGTCAGGGGGGCCCCAAAAATCTCCATCCAATGCGTGCTTCCGGGAGATGATTCCCAAATCGCGCAAAGCTTTCACTAATGAATGATTTATCCCTCCTCCCTCGAAGGGTGGGGGTGAGTGGAAGGGGAAAGGTATTTCAGATGAAAGAAGTGACAGACGAACACCTTTTAAGTCGGATACGCCGGATAAAACTCCTGATTCTTGATGTGGACGGGGTGATGACCGACGGCAGGATCATTATCGACGATGCGGGGCTGGAGAGTAAACAGTTCGATGTAAGAGACGGCCATGGCCTGAAAATTCTCATGCGATACGGGATCGACGTGGCGCTTCTGACGGGAAGAACATCCCGCGTTGTCGACCACCGAGCCGCCGACCTCGGGATCACCGAGGTCCATCAGGGGATCTGGAACAAGCGGGAGGTGTTTGACGACATCCTGCTGAGGCGAAATCTCGCCGCGGAAGAGACAGCCTATATCGGGGATGATGTCGTCGATGTGCCGCTTCTTCGGCGGGTCGGTTTCGGTGTTGCCGTTGCCGATGCCTGCACGGAAGCCATCCGTGCGGCCCACTATGTGACGGAACATTCCGGAGGTCGAGGGGCAGTAAGGGAGGTATGCGAGGCGATCCTCATGGCACAGGGCCGGTGGGGTGATGTGGCTGCGAGGTATGAACTTGTCTAATGACTTGTCATCATTGGGAATGACGTTTCGCCTTTACATCTGCCGGGACGGATGGTATAAAATCACAGACGTCGCCGATGTGGGGGGTTGCCGTCTCGAGAGGAACAGATCCGGATGGGGATGACGAAAAAGGGAAGAAAAACGTTGATCATCGTCGTTCTGGCGGCGGTTCTCTTCGCTCTGGTCGTCATCATCGTTTTAATGCCTGAGGAACCGGGAAAGGAACCCCTGAAAATCACATCGGACCATGTCGATCTGCAGGTCCGAAACGTCCGTTTTACAGAGGTCGGTGATTCCGATATCACCTTGGAGATCATAGCGGAAGTGGCCAGGTACCAGAAAAAGGAAAAGCTGGCGTTTTTTGAAAAGCCGACCGTCAAGCTGCTGTTGAAAGACGGAAGGACATTCACCATGAGCGGTGACCGGGGCCGTTTCAACACCGATTCCCGGGATATGGAGATCGAAGGTCATGTCCGCATCGTCTCGGGAAGCGGCGACCGTTTTACGACGGACCGCCTCCGATACGTCAATGCGAGTAAGCTGATCGAAACGGAGGGGTCAGTCTTGATGGAAAACAAGAGCATCAGGGTGAGCGGTGTGGGCATGACGTTATCCCTGGAAGAAAAGAAAGTCGCCCTCCTGTCACAGGTCCGGGCAAGCTATGGAGGGGAGAGGAGAGAGACAAAATGATGCGGCGAAGGATTTACACACTCATGATGTGCATAGGCGTCCTGATCGCTGTTCCTGGCCAGCCGGTCGATGTCGGCAGCCAAACGAAGCAGAAACCCAAGATCGCACGAGATCTGCCGATCCAGATCGTCTCGAATCGACTGGATGCCTATAATGAGAAACGGATGGTCGTATTTACCGGCAATGCCGTGGCCACCCAAGGGGGACGGACGATACGGTCGGATGTGCTGACCCTTTACTATAAGGAAGAAAAAAAGTCCGCGGCCTCGCCGACAAGCGAGGCCGGCGGGCCTGGCGATGTGGAAAGAGTTGAGGCGAAAGGCCGCGTCACGATCAGCGAAGGCGACAGGATCGTGACGGGCGACGAGGCCGTCTTCGAGCAGGATGCCCAGAAGATCACCATGACAGGTAACGCCGTCATGCGCGAAGGCGCCAATATCATCCGAGGGGACAGGATTTTCGTATTCCTGGATGAAAACCGGGGTGTGGTGGAGGGGACCGAGAACAGTCGAGTCACGGCCACGATCTATCCCGGGGATCAGAAGGAGAAAAAACGGTGAACGCCTTCGTTCGATCTCAGAGGGAAGGAACAGCAGTCGGAATATGGCATTCGAGCTCAAGCAGAACCTAAAACTGACCCAGCAGTTGATCATGACTCCTCAGCTCCAGCAGGCAATCAAACTCCTGCAGCTGTCGAGGCTGGACCTTGTGGATGCGGTCAATCAGGAGATGGAGGAGAATCCGCTCCTTGAGGAGGTCACATCGGATGAAGATCCCGAAGCCGAGAAAAAGATCGAACCCGAACAGACCGAAGAAGGCGCCCGGGAAGAGATCAGCCTGGTTGAGCGAACCGAAGAACTCACGGGAGAGGGAGACGGCCGTCAGGAGTTCGACTGGGACAGCTATCTGGAAGACTATGGTCCGATGGGGGTCACATACGACAAGAAGGAGGGAGCTGCCCTTTCCTGGGATAACCTCATCCCTGTTAAATCGTCGCTCACGGACCACCTGATCTGGCAGCTTCGGCTTTCGCCGCTCGTGGACGATGAACGTCGTGTCGGCGAACAGATCATCGGCAACCTCGACCAGAACGGCTATCTGGCGGCCACACTGGAGGAGATCGCCGTCCTGGAAAAAGTGGATCCGGTTTTTGTCGAAGAAGTGCTCAGAAGGATTCAGGATTTTGATCCACCCGGGATCGCCGCCCGCGATCTGAAGGAGTGCCTGCTCAACCAGGCCCGACTCCTGGGAAAGGTCAGGCCGCTTGTTGAAAGAATCATCACAGGTCACATGAAAGACCTCGAGGTTAAGAATTATGTCCACATCGCCAGGAAATTAAAGGTCTCGCTTGAAGACGTCCTGGCTGCTGTTGTGATTATCACCAACATGGATCCCAGGCCGGGGAGCGTGTATAATGAGGAACGCATCCAGGCGATCGTTCCGGATGTCTATGTCATAAAAAGCGGTGACGATTACAAGGTCATGCTCAATGAAGAAGGTCTGCCGAGACTCAGGATCAGCAATTTCTATCGAGAGATCATGGGTGGAACGAGCAGGGGGGTGAAGGCGGAAAACGGAAAGAAGTACATCAAGGAACGGGTCCAGTCGGCGACCTGGCTTATCAAGAGCATTCAACAGCGACAAAGGACGATCTATCGGGTTGCCGAAAGCATTGTCCGGCATCAGAGGGAGTTCTTCGACGGAGGGATCGGCTTTCTGAAGCCGTTGATCCTGCGGGACATTGCCGATGATGTCGAGATGCACGAATCCACGATCAGCCGCGTGGTCACCAACAAATACATGCATACCCCGCGGGGCATCTTCGAGATGAAGTACTTTTTCGGCAGCAGCATCCGCAGGGACGGCGGTGACGATGTCGCAGCAAAGAGCGTTCAGGAGGACATCCGGAAGATAATCAGAGAAGAGAATCGCGAAAAACCATGGAGCGATCAAGAAATCGTCGAGAGTCTTCAGAAGCAATCAAGAATAACCATTGCACGGCGGACTGTGGCGAAATACCGGGAGTTGATGGGTGTATTGCCCTCATCGCGGCGGAAGCGGTATTTTTGAAAGAAGGTCATGCGTGACGCAGTTTATGTAACGAGAGGAGAGGAAGATGAAGATTTCAGTAACCTTCAGGAACACGGAGGGGGAAAACTGGCAGAAGGAATATTTGGCAGAGAGGCTGGATAAACTTAATAAATATATAGATAACCCGGTGGATGCCCGCGTCATCCTCTCGGTCGAGAAGTTCAGGAATACAGCGGAAATCAATCTGCTGGCCAACGGTCTGAACATCAACAGCAAGGAAGAAGAAAAGGATATGGTTCTGGCCATTGATAACGCCATTGATAAGATTGAGCGGCAGCTCAAGAAACGCAAGGAGAAGATCCGGGGTTTCAAGAACAATCATGCCCGGAGCGGAGAACCCGACAGCGAACCGCCGGGAGAAGAGGGAGAAGAACTGCCGGAGGCAAAGGTGGTCGAAATTCGAAAGGTCGTCCTGGAACCGATGTCCATCGATGATGCGGTCATGGAAATGGAGACCACAAAAAATCGATTTGTGATCTATCGTGATTCCTCAACGGAAAATGTGAACGTCATCTACCGACGCGAAGACGGGAAATTCACGTTGCTGGATGTCAGCCGCTGAGGGTTGAAAAAGTGAAAAAATGAAAATGATGGAGATGCTCAAGCCAGAGTTCATTCCTGCAGAGGCGAAGGACGGGTCGCTTTGCAGGGAGAAGGCCGGGCGGGGGATCGTGGTCCATGGCGTCCTCGTTCAGATGTCCGGCATTGGCGCACTGATCACGGGCGACAGCGGCATCGGCAAGACGGCATGCGGACTTGATCTCGTTGCCCGGGGAGGCCTATGGATTGCGGATGATGCGGTCGTTCTTGAACGAAGGGGAGGCGCCCTTTACGGACGGGGCCATGAGAGAACAAAGAGGCTGATTGCGGTCCGAGGCCGGGGGATTCTCGAGGCGCGATCCCTTCTGGGAACCGGGGCTCTGTGCGACCAGACGCAGGTGCACGTCGTCATTCAGTTCGTCCGGTATTTCTGCAGGGAAGGGGTAGACCCGGGTAGCGAGCGCCGGTCGTTTCTTGAGATAGCGGGGGTTCCCGTTTCCTGCCGGCGCGTTGCGGCAGGCGGCGGTTCACGGCGGATGGCAGATGAGGTGATCAGGTTTGTCAACGAATGTCTTGTCTGGCAGAAGTGGGGATATCCGGCAGGGCTCACTGATGAAGAAGCAGATGCGCGTGGTGATCATTACGGGGCTGTCCGGTTCCGGTAAAAGTACCGCTCTTAGGGCCGTTGAAGATATCGGCTTTTTCTGCGTCGATAATCTGCCGGTGGTCCTCCTGCCAAAATTTCTCGAGATTCAGTCCGATCCGGCCAAGGAGATCGTGCAGGTCGCGATGGTCATGGATCTCAGAGAGACGGGATTTCTCGACAGGTACGCCCGGATATTCACCCGCCTCAAGGAAAGGGGTTTCCGGATCGAGATCCTCTTTTTTGACGCCGCAAATGAGACCATCATCCACCGATTCAGCGAAACGAGGCGCTCCCACCCCCTCGCTCTGCGGGGGTCCCTGATGGACGGCATCACCCTGGAAAGAGAAAAACTCGCCTCTCTCAAAAAGATGGCCGACAAGGTGATCGACACCACCTCCTGCAATGTCCACCAGCTCAAGGATATCGTCCAACGTTACTTTCTCGGGGAGGCGCCGGGAAAGAGGCTGGTTATCCATGTGAGTTCTTTCGGTTATCGTTTCGGGCTGCCGGCCGATGCGGATATGGTTATGGACGTCCGTTTTCTCCCCAATCCCCATTTCATTGATGGGTTGCGTTCCTGCGACGGTCATGACGAGCGGGTCCGGAATTATGTCCTGGAGTCGCAAGACGGTCGAATTTTTATCGGAAAGTTGTTCGATCTGATGGCTTTTCTCATCCCTCTCCATGAGAAGGAGGGGAAGTCCCGCTTCAATATCGCCCTTGGCTGCACAGGCGGCCGTCACCGCTCCGTCGTAATGGCCAACCACCTGGGGGCTTTCTTCACGGACAAGGGTTATTTTGTGAATATATCCCATCGCGATATCGGTAAATCCTGACGGCTTCGTAAAAAGGCCGGATGCTGCGTTGCGCTTCACCCTTCGTCATTGCGGCGTACGCCAAAGTACGCCTCACTCCTCAGGATTCGCGCGCCTTGCCTGCGGCCTTTTTACGAAGCCGTCTGCTTTTTCACGACTTTCAATCCTGACGGCTTCGTAAAAAGGCCGCAGGCTGCTTAAAAGGCTGTTTTAGCCGTGACATTGTCGGCAATCCAGTGAGGGTCCCACCATTCCCGGGGATCGACAAACTGGCCGTTAACGGCCACTCCGAAGTGGAGATGATCCCCGCCGGCAAGCCCCGAGGCGCCGGAAGAACCGATGATTTCACCCTTATTTACGGTCTGGTCGGGGCGAACCTGGATGGCGCTCATATGGGCGTAAAGGGTTGTAAGACCCAGGCCGTGGTCGATGATGACGGTATTGCCATAGATCCCCAGGGGTCCGGTAAATCGGACGATCCCGCTGTTGGCGGCCTCGATCTGGCTATGGGCCAGGGAGGCAAGATCGACACCGATATGGAGGCTTTCACCCACCGACTTCCCGTTGTGCAAGTAGGTCCGGTGATCGCCGAAGAGGGCCATTGGGGCGGCGTTTTTCATTCGAAGAAAGGCGTCCTTCCAGAGCTGGCGCGGCTCAGATTTCCGGCAGACGGACTGGATCGTCTGCAGGTTTTCATCGCGGAGGGTTGTGTTGACATAGAGAAAGGTTTCAAGAGGTGTTTTTCCTCTGAGGACGGGAATGTCGGCCTGAAATTCCGGCATCTTCTTTTCCAGGAAGGCGTCGGTAAGGTTCATCGTGTCGGTGCGGAATTTCCTTTTCTTGATGAGGGTGGGGATGCCGCTGACAGTTTCGTTTCCGGCCCGATCGCGGGCCATGATCCGGATCTGCGGGGCGCCGGGCGTCGCATCCAGCGGCAGGGCAAAGTAGGCCACGTAGCCGGGCTTGCCGGATAGTGTGACGGGATAGCCGGGGTAGAGAAGTTCACCGACCTGAACGCCAGTCAGGGTGACCGCTTCAGAGAGGCGATAGGTCAGGACGCATGCCCCTCCCGTATTGATGTGGTTGGCGGGATTGAGCTGAAATACCTGGGGCGGCAGCAGGTCGATCTGCACCGGTCGGGTGACAACGGTCCGGTTCTTCCAGAGCGAATGATCGACGGCAGTGAGAGTCAGGGTGGCCGGTCCATCCTTGAGTTTCAGGGCGGCGGCATCGACGGTGACGGAAACCGACTTCAGCCGGACGCCGGCCTCAGGGTAGTCGTCGGACGCCACGACGGTCGAACGGCTATCCTGGGTGATGATGAGTTCGGTATGGCGAAGCCCCCGCCCTTCATCCGAAAAGGTGACGGTGAGGACCTTCTGTTTCCCGATCATCACGGGGTCCCCATCGATGCCAGCCCCGGGGCTGGCGCTTTCTGCCACCGTCATATAGAACCATCCACCCGCCACCAGCAGGATTACCGCACCGAGGGTATACCAGACGCCTTTTTTCATGGTTTTTATTCCTCCTCCAGATGGGCTGGGTATAGCCACTTTGGAGATGTTTTGCAAGGCAAAAAACCCACCGCTGTTTCTTCAAACTACAGCAATGAAGAGTGAAGATTTTTCGCGCTTCTGATCCGCTCCCATCCTATTTTTCCTCGCAATGATCCGCCGAATAAAAAATATTTTTTCGCAATGTGCATTTTTTTGTTGACATTGTATG
>Ga0116204_1000547_pt1 | contig 21525 bp, 17 predicted proteins | sample LakKivwa52mmetaG_FD_94481 | JGI IMG/M metagenome (GOLD analysis project Ga0116204, IMG submission 94481) | Anoxic lake water microbial communities from Lake Kivu, Rwanda to study Microbial Dark Matter (Phase II) - Lake Kivu water 52m metaG | ecosystem: Environmental > Aquatic > Freshwater > Lake... | reverse complement strand
TCCCGAAGGATCTCATTGATGTCGAAATTCTTGAAGATATCCTCGCGCGAGAACCTCTGGCTGAACTGATCAGAACCGAAACTGTCGTATTGCTTTCTTTTTTCTTGATCGCTGAGAACCGCATACGCCTCGCTGATCTTCTTGAACTTCTCCTCGGCCGTCGGGTTGTTGGGGTTCTTGTCGGGGTGATACTTCAGGGCAAGCTTGCGGTAGGCTTTTTTGATCTCCTCCGGGTCCGCGGTTTTCTGGACTCCCAGAACCTGATAATAATCATCTGCCATTATAATACCGAAATCTTTCTTTTGAGATAAAGGGTAGTCAGCGGATCGGTGGTCTTGCCGAGGGCCTTCCGGTAGAATTCAACGGCCTTCTCGGGGTTGTTCATCGCCTCGTGGACCCTGGCGATGCTGATGTAGTTCAGCGCCTCAAATGATGAGGCAGTTTTTGTTTTCATTGCATTTTCAAGTGATTCAAGAGCTTCCTTGAAGTCTTTCTTTACTTCGTGGCATGCACCAAGGGCATTATAGGCCAGTGTGACAAGATCGTTGTCGGCGGGTGATTCATTCAGAAAATCCTTATAGGCAAGGATGGCCTCATCGATCTCCTGGCGGCTGAAGTAAAGATGACCGAGCCGGTAACGAGCGACGACGGCCGCACGACTCTGCGGATACTGAGCGATGAGATCCTTATACTCTTTGATGGCGGCCTGGTCACCATCGGGTGATCCGGCCTTCTGCGCGGTTTCGGAGATTTTAGAATAGATTTTCCCGGCGTTTTTTTCGTAATTTTGCCGGTAGAGATACCAGCCGCCCATAAGCGCCAGTATAAGGAAAAAAACCCCTGCCCCGGCGTAGATCCTGGTCTTGTGTCTTTCTGTAAAAGCCCGGGCGCTCAGAAAGAAGAGTTGCAGCTTATCCGGCTCGTTGAGTTCCTTCTTATCAATCTTTTTTACCATAGATCTGCCTTTGCTCCTTAATAGATAACCCTGATCCTAACGGGCGTCTTTTCCAATAAAGTTTCGCCAGTTGCTGATAAAGGTTTCCATGAACCGGTATCCCGGAGAAACGAGATTGCCCGCCCTCAAGGCCGTCCCTTCTCCGAACCCCATTCCCCGACCCTGATTTTCACCTGCCGAGGAAGAGAGAACGGCAAAGGGGCTGGGATCGGCGACATGTGTCCTGAGGCTCAACGGGGTGGGGTGATCGCTCAGGACAGCGATCCGGAACGATCCCAGATCGCCAATGCCTCGAAGAACGGTCCCGACGACCAGCGAATCAAAATCTTCGATGGCCTTGACTTTTCCTTCCACGTTTCCTTCATGACCCATCTCGTCCGGCGCCTCGACATGGATAAAAACCAGATCGAGCTCTTTGAGGACCGATAGCGCTTTTTCAGCTTTGCCCCGGTAATTGGTGTCTATGTAGCCTGTGGCCCCCTCTACCGGAAGCACCTCCAAGCCGGCATACACGCCGATACCGTTGAGGAGATCAACCGCCGAGATCATGCCGCCGCGGATCCGGAACCGATCCACCATTTTGCGGATCCGTGGCGCCCTGCCCTGCCCCCAAAGCCAGATGGAGGTCGCCGGCCTCAGTCCCCGCTCCGTCCTTTCCCTGTTGACTGGATGGTCCGCGAGGAATTCGCGGGAGAGTCGCATGAGGCGGTTGATCGCTTCGGCGCCCCGTCCGTGCGGAAGATAGGGGCCGATGGCCTTGTCTATAATATCGTGGGGGGGCGTCGCAACAAGTTCGGATTCGCCTCCCTTCCAAACCAGCAGATGACGATAGCCGACGCCCGGGTGAAAACAAATCGTTTCCGAGCCGATCGCGATCTCGAGATCGGCGATGATCCGTTTTGCCTCCGCGGAGGAGATGTGTCCGGCGGTGAAGTCCTCCATGACGGGATCTGCGCCGTCACGGAGTGTCACAAGGTTACAGCGAAACGCGACATCTTCCGGAGAAAGCGTGATCCCCATACTCGCGGCCTCCAAGGGGCCGCGCCCGGTGTAACATTCCCTCGGGTCGTAACCGAGGACTGATAGATTGGCCACATCGCTTCCGGGCGGAAGCCCCATAGGGATCGTATCGACCAGCCCCAGGGTTCCTTCGGCGGCCATCCTGTCCATATGGGGGGTGCTGGCATATTCCAGTGGGGTCTTCCCTCTCAGAACATCGATGGGGTAATCGGCCATCCCGTCGCCGAGCAGGATCAGATGCTTCATTTCAGATTATCGTCCTCGATTCTGATCAGCATGGTTTTATCCATTACCATATCGAGCCGGTCGATCTCCTCGATCGCTCTGCGGACATCGAGTTCCCGGGCCTTGTATGTGGTCATGACGACGGGTACGGGACCTTCTTGTTTCCTTCCCTTCTGGATGACAGTGGCGATACTGATGTCGTTTGCACCGAGGATTCCGGAGATCCGGGAAAGAACCCCGGGGCGATCGACTGCGGAGAAGCGGAAATAATAATTGGTTTTAATCTGATCGAATGGCAATAAGCGGATCGCTTCAAGCGACTCTTCGTTGCGCACGCGCGGGGCGACGCGTCCCGTGATTCCCTTCAGGATGTCCCTGGATATATCGACGATATCGCTCAGGACGGCGCTCGCCGTCGGCATCATCCCTGATCCCTGTCCATAGAGAAATACCGAATCGGCTGCGTCGCCGATGATGTGAAAGGCATTGAAGTTTCCGTTGACGTTGGCCAGGAGGTGATCGAAAGGGATCATGGTCGGGTGAAGGCGCGCCTCGATCTGGCTCTCTCTGCTGATCGCAATAGCGAGGAGTTTGATGCGGTAACCGAGTTCCCGGGCGAATTCGATATCCTGTTCGCTGATCTGGGCGATTCCCTCCCGGTAAAACTCATCCAGACGGACCTTTTTCCCGTAGGAGAGCGAGAGAAGAATCGCCAGCTTATGGGCCGCGTCGATTCCCTCGACGTCATAAACGGGATCGGCCTCGGCAAAGCCGAGCTCCTGCGCCTCCCTGAGAACCTGCGCGAACGGTTTCCCTTCATCCGTCATCTTGCTGAGAATGAAATTGGACGTCCCGTTCATGATGGCAAAAATGGATCGAATCCTGTTGGCAATCAGGCTTTCCTTTATTGTTTTTATCACAGGGATGGTTCCGCCGACGCTGGCCTCAAAACCGATGTTGACCCCTTGTCTGAGGGCGTTTTGAAAAATCTCGTCCCCGTAGGTGGCAAGCAGGGCTTTGTTTGCCGTAACCACATGCTTTTTCCGGTTCATCGCCTCGAGGATAAACGTTCGCGCCGGTTCATAACCGCCCATGAGTTCAACGACGATATCGATTTCCGAATCATTGAGAATGTCGTCGGCGTCTTTTGTCAGCAACAGGCGATCCACCTTAACGCTTCTGGGTTTTTGGATATCTATGTCTGCAATCCTCTTGAGATAGATATCCGCACCCACCCGTTCGGAGAGGAGCACTCCATTTTCTTGAAGGAGTCTGGCGACCCCCGTCCCGATGGTGCCGAAGCCGATCAGTCCTACGGCTATCTTTTTCATAGTGCAACCTCGCCTGAAAATGAATAAGGTTCAGAGGCCCTCACTGCCTGAAAACGCCGAATGCTTCTACATCAACTGGTCGTCATTTGTCAAAGGAATTCATTCGTCATCCGGTCCCGACCAGATCCAGTCTGCCTCCCCATCTATGAAGCAATGCTTCGCGGAGCGGGCGATGGTCGGGTTTTTCCAGCTGCGGGTCGTCTTCTACGAGGGCAAAGGCATCCGTCTTGGCATCGCTGAGGATACGACCGTCTCGGATGATACTGGCCACACGGAAATCCGGCAGCCCCGCCTGCTTCGTTCCCATGAATTCTCCCGGTCCGCGGATGGCAAGGTCCATTTCGGCGATCCGGAAACCGTCGTTGGTTTCCTCCATGATGCGCAGGCGCCTGCGTGCGTCATCGGACCGGCTGTGATGCGCCAAAAGGATGCAGAAGGAAGGGATGTCGCTGCGTCCGACCCTGCCCCTTAACTGATGTAGCTGGGAGAGGCCGAAACGCTCCGCGTGCTCGATGACCATCAGCGATGCATCGGGAATATCGATGCCGACCTCGATCACTGTCGTCGACACAAGGATCTGCACCCGCTTCCCGATGAATGCCGCCATGACCCGGTCCTTCTCGGTTCCTTTCATCCGTCCGTGGATAAGCCCGATCTGGTATTCAGGAAAGATCTCCTTCTGCAGATGCTCCGCCATGCGTTTGGCATCCTTGAGGTCCAGATTTTCCGACTCCTCAACGAGCGGATAAACAATAAAAACCTGATTGCCTTTCTGCACTTCCCGGCGGACGATCTCGTAGACGCGTTTCCTCTGGGTCTCGGAAAACACCTTCGTCCGGATCGCCTTCTTGCCCGGCGGCAGCTCATCGATAACCGAGACGTCGAGATCTCCGTATACCGTCATTGCCAAAGATCTCGGGATCGGGGTCGCGGTCATGACAAGAACATCCGGCGTGATGCCTTTCTTCCGCAGCGTCGCTCTCTGGATGACGCCAAAGCGTTGCTGTTCGTCGATTACCGCCAGACCAAGGTTCCTAAAAACAACCTCTTCCTGGATCAGGGCATGGGTGCCGACGGCGATATCAATCTCCCCGCTGAGCAGGCGCTCCTGGCGCTCTTTTTTCTCGGCAGTTTTCAGACCCCCGGTCAGGAGTTCGATCTTCAGGCCAAGGGCTTCCGACCAGCCCCGTACATTCCGGTAATGCTGTTCCGCCAAAATTTCCGTAGGGGCCATCATCGCGGCCTGGTAACCGTTCCCGCAGGCGATGATCACCGCCGCCATGGAAACGACCGTCTTTCCGGAACCCACATCTCCCTGGAGCAGGCGATTCATGTTCCGGATGGAGGTCATGTCCCGTTCTATTTCCGTAATGACCCTTTTTTGTGCGGAGGTCAGGGCGAAGGGGAGCGCCCCGTAGAATCTCGTAAGCATCTCCCCTCCCGGCTGGAAAGCAATCCCCTTTTCCAGGACATTGCCTCTTTTTCTCAAGGCCATGGCAAGCTGAAAAAAGAAGAATTCACCATAGATCAGGGTTTTGTGCGCATCAGAGCGGGCCTCCTGATAGGATTCAATCTCTTGATCGGATTCAGGAAAATTGACCTGACGGATTGCATCGCTGTTCTCCATAAGCCGGTGTTTTCGGCATATCGCTTCCGGGATGGGATTCTTCAGTAACCGGGAGTAATCCCGCACCACCTGCCATAGGATCCGTCGGAGGGTTTTTTGGTGCAGACCTTCCGTTTCCGAATAGACGGGAACGATCCTCTTGAAGTGGAGGAGCTGATCTTCTTTGTCGTCGAGAATTTCAAAATCGGGATGAACCATCTCCTTTTCAAACGGGAACCCGCCGACCTCCCCGGTGAGAATGATCCGCACCCCCGGCCGGAAAACTCCCCTCAGGAAGGCCTCCCGCCCCTTGAACCATTTGGCCTTGAGGGCGCCATGGCCGTCATCGATCGTCACTTCGAAAATCTTTCTTCTGCCGAAAAAACGGAGGTCCGCATGGACGATCTTTCCCGAGACGGTCGCTTTGATCCCGGGCACCGTTTCAGTGATCCGGAAAACCCTGCGGCGGTCCTCGTATCGTCGCGGGAGAAAATAAAGCAGGTCCTCAATGGTCGCAAGATTTTTTCTTGCAAGAAGCGAGGCCGTTCGGGGACCCACACCGCGGAGGGAATCGAGCGGCAGTGAAAGGAGTGCACTGCCCTCCTCTTCCTCCTGCCGGGTTGAAGTCGTCAGACCTTCCCCCGGCGTCACACGGAAATTCTGCGCGATTGCCTTTAGAGCGGAAACATGAGGCACGGCCTCGACAAGTCGGGCTTTTTTTTGTTCCGTCGACAGTCCGTCATAACCGTCGAACAGTCCGAGCAATGTATCGGAAAGTCCGTCCATCTCGCTATTGAGAGGTGGCGGTCTGCTGCTGAGTTCCTTTCTTAGACGCCGCAGGAGAGAGGTCATCACTCCCCCCAGGTTTTTTATCAGAGGCAGGCGGTTGTAACCGTTCCCCACCGCAAATAATAGCGGCGCCTCCATTTTCTCCATTATTTTTTCCAAGGATTCCATCGCCGATCAAACCCCGTTAAGGCAACGAATCATATAATGATATCGAATAGAAAGCACTCGATTTTATCAGATATTCCCCCTCTTCACAAGGAATGAATTGACTTCGGAGGGTATTTCGGTTAAATGAAAATCCAAGCCGGAAGCGATGGGTAACGGTTGAAAATTCACCCCCGTCGCCTACAACCCCTTTTCTTGATGAGAGTGACTATGCAGGAGAAAATAACCTATAAAAATTCGGGTGTCGATATCGACCGGGCTAATTCTTTTGTCGAAAAGATCAAACCGCTTGTCAAGGCTGCGTCCCGTCGGGAAGTGATGAGCGGTATCGGCGGTTTCGGCGGTCTGTTTCATCTGGATATCAGCAAGATAAAGGACCCTGTCCTTGTTTCCTCAACGGACGGCGTGGGCACCAAGTTGAAGATCGCCCAGCTGATGAACAAACACGATACGGTGGGGATCGATCTTGTGGCCATGTCGGTAAACGATGTCGTCGTACAGGGGGCGGAGCCGCTTTTCTTTCTGGATTATATCGCGACAGGAAAGATAGTCGTTGATACGAGTGTTCGGATTGTGGAGGGCATCGTCAGAGGATGTCAGGAGGCGGGTTGCGCCCTGATCGGCGGAGAGACCGCGGAGATGCCCGGTTTTTATCCGGATGGCGAGTATGACCTGGCCGGATTCTGTGTCGGCGTGGTCGAGGCGGATAAACTTATCGACGGATCCGAAATCCGTGTCGGAGACCGAATCATCGGTATTGCCTCGTCAGGATTGCACAGCAACGGCTATTCCCTGGCCAGACGCGTTTTTTTTGAGGAGAGAAAGCTCCATCCCGACGAACAGATCGAAGGCCTTCAGGAATCCATCGGGGAAGAACTTCTCAAACCAACGAGAATTTATGTGAAATCAATCCTAAACCTGATCAAAAACTTCACCATTCGGGGAATCGTTCATATCACCGGCGGTGGTTTTCTGGACAATATCCCCAGGATAGTACCGGAGCCCTGCCGGGCAGTCATCCGGAAGGATAGCTGGCGGGTTCCGCCCATTTTCAACCTCATCGGGAAGCTGGGTAAAATCGATGAAACGGAGATGTTTCGGGTGTTCAACATGGGGATCGGTATGATCGTCGTCGTTCCTCAAAAGGAACATGCAGAGATTCTGGAAAGACTCGAAAAGCTGGGTGAGGAAGCCTATTCTATAGGGATCATTGAAAAAAAGGAAAACGGTCAACCGACGGTGCTGTGCGTATAGGAAGGGATGCCTCTCATGCTGAAAAAGGTCGGTATCGGCGTCCTTGTTTCCGGAAGCGGCTCCAACCTGCAGTCCATCATCGATCATATTGAAGGCGGGACGCTGGATGCGGAAATCAAGGTGGTGCTCAGCAACAATCCCGACGCCTATGCCCTTGAAAGATGCAAAAAACACCGGATATCCTCGGTTGTAGTCGATCATCGTCGCTTCGATTGCCGCGAGAACTATGACCGCAGGGTGGTAGCGATACTGGAATCCTCAGGAGTTGAATTGGTGGTGATGGCCGGTTTTATGCGGATACTCTCCCCGGAATTCTTCAGGGCCTTTCCCCGGCGGATCATCAATATCCATCCGGCGCTGCTGCCTGCATTTCCCGGCATGCATGTGCAGCAGAAAGCACTGGAGTACGGTGTGAAATTCGCAGGATGTACGGTCCATTTTGCAGATGAAGGGATTGATACGGGACCGATCATCATCCAGTCGGTGGTCCCGGTGTATGATGATGATACCGCAGAGTCCCTCTCTGCTCGTATACTGAAGGAAGAACATCGGATTTATCCACAAGCCATTCAATATTATGCGGAGGGGAGAATAGTGATCGAGGGCCGCAAGGTCCTCATCAGAAACGGTCGCCGGTTCGCGGGAAAAGCAATGCACAATCCTCCACTGACCCGGTTTTGATCCCCTCGTGAAAATTGGTTTTTCCTACGTTCGGATCAAAGGTTACGTTCTCATCGCATCCCTTTTTGGTAGAGCGCATGCACGATACGATCGTTATAGGCCGGGATTTGAGTTCATTGGTAGCCGCACTGTCGTCATCCCGGCATGGTCTGAAAACGGTTTTGATCACCGAGGGAGGTCAGGAGGCGGAGCATCGCGAAGCTGGATATGCTTTTCCAATCGATCCGACACCCCTTTCGGGCTTTGGTAAAGATCAGACGGTTCTGCATCTTCTCAAGGAGCTGCATCTGGAGCCGGATGAAGCCCCCAAACCCCTTCTCATGAATCCGGCCATTCAGGTCATCCTTTCGAGTCACCGCATCGATCTTTTTCATGATCGCGAGCAGATGATCCTTGATATGATTCGTGAATTTCCCCAGAACGAACAGGAGATCAGGCGCTTCTATCATTCCGTCGACAAGGCCGGCGCGCTCATTGAATGTTGGATCGGTGAAGATCATGCCGGTCACTGGCGTGACCTCGGAAAAATACTCCGCGGACTGCTCCGCCTTCCCGCCGCTATCGTGGGTCAATTTTCCCTGATCATCCATGGAAGAGGAAATTCCAGGGCATTCAGGAGGGTCATTGAAGCCCAGCTTGCCGTTCTGTCCCATTTGTATAGCAACAGCGCCCGTTTTCCCCTTTCCGCCGCTTACCTTCTCTCGCTGCCTCAAAGAGGTGTTTACTATCCCCCCGGCGGCAGAACCGCCTGGATCAACTGGCTGCGCAAGCGATTCACCGAGGCAGGGGGAATCCTGATGGATGATTGTTCGGTCATGCGCATCGATACAAAGCCGGAAATCGCTATCGATATAGCAAACGCGGGCGCATCGACAACCCTCCGCGGTAAACGGCTTATTGTCAGCGCCCAGTGGGAAAAATTGAAACCTCTGCTGATGCAACAAAAGATCTTCCGGCGGCTGGTACAGAAGTTGGGTTCGCTCCATCCCATCACTTATCCCTTTTGTCTTCATTTAGGTGTTCGCGCTGGAGGCCTTCCGGAGCAATTGGCGCCTTATGCCGTTTGGGTCCGGGATGAAACAAAACCGGTAACGGAGCAGAATCTCGTGTTTATCGAAACGAGTTGCCCGGGTGAAACGGAGCGGGCCCCGGAAGGCAGACGGGCGCTCTGTGCCACGGTTTTTCTCAAAAATTCTCCCATAATGCTCACCGATCTCGAATTGAGCGGGGTCGCCAGGTCCATTATTGACTCCCTGGAAGGATTGCTCCCCTTTCTGCGGGAGAGTATCGACTATGTCAACATCGAAAAATCCATCTCGTTGGCCAGACGTTGTCAGGAGATAATCAACCGGAAATATCATACCCCAAAAGGGGTGATTATCGGTATGAACACTCTCTCGCCTATCACTCCTCTGCCCAATGTCTTCTTGACCGGTGGGATTTTGCGGGCCGGTCTCGGCTTCGAGGGAGAGATTCTTGCCGGTATGGATGCCGCCTTTTGGGCTGGAAGGGAGATGAAACACCATGGATGATCATATGCAGTATGATTTCACCATTCAAAGTCTGGGGGAGTGCACCATCCCCTCCCCCGTCAGCGTCAGTTACTTCACATCAAATGAAAAAAAGATACTCTTCAATAATTACCTCCATCAGTACGACCGGCTCAAGTCGCCGGACGGGTATCCTCTTTCTGTCGAAGTTGCGGGACCCCGGGAGAAGATCTTTTTCGATACCTCCAAAACTAAAGCGGCCATCGTGACCTGCGGCGGACTCTGTCCGGGCATCAACGATGTGATCCGGTCGCTGGTCATGGAACTGTATCATCGCTACGGGGTAAGGAATATCGCCGGGATAAGATACGGATTTCAGGGTATGATTCCTCGATATGGCCATTCACTCATGGAACTTTCGCCGGAGGTTGTTAAGGATATTCATACCCTCGGCGGCAGCATCCTCGCCTCGTCGCGCGGACGACAGGATATAGGAGCGATAACGGATGCCCTCAAACGCATGAATATCGACCTCCTGTTCTGTATCGGCGGGGATGGGACAATGAGGGCCACGGAACGGATCACCGAGGAAATCACCCGGCGGGGGCAGAATATCGCCGTCATCGGCATCCCGAAGACCATCGACAACGACCTCAATCTGATCCAGAAGACTTTCGGGTTTGACACGGCCATCTCCGAGTCGGTCAAGGCGATCCAGTGCGCCCATGTCGAAGCCAAAGGGGCGCCCAACGGTATCGGCCTCGTCAAGATCATGGGCCGACAGTCGGGTCATATCGCCGCCGGCGCCGCCCTCGCGCAGAGCGATATCAACTTCGTCCTGATTCCGGAAGTGCCTTTTGACCTGGAGGGGGTGAGCGGTTTGTTTAAGGCAGTTGAAAGGCGGTTAAATACTCGTTCCCATTGTGTGATTCTCGTTGCCGAGGGGGCCGGACAGGAGCACATCAGGAAGGAAGGTCAACCCCAGGAAACGGATACCTCGGGCAACCCCCGCCTGCTTGATATCGGGCTCTTCCTCAAAGCGACCATTGAGGATTATTTTCAAAAAAAAGAGATAGAGGTCAATCTGAAATACATCGACCCGAGTTATACGATCCGCAGTGTGCCGGCGAATGCCAGTGATAGCATGTACTGCGGCGCCCTTGGCCTGTATGCGGTTCATGCCGGCATGGCCGGCAAGACAGGTATGCTTGTCGGACTGATGAAGGATGAATATGTCCACCTTCCCTTGAAAATGGTGACCTCCGGCACCAGAGTGGATACCGGCGGAAATGTCTGGATGAGAGTCCTCGAAACAACGGGACAGCCCTCGCTAATGAAGAACGTTTAAAAAACGCTTGCATTCTGGAGTGATTCGGTTTAGTAACCAGCAGCATTTCAGAGAGGAGCTTTTGGGTATGTCAAGAATTTGTGAGGTATGCGGGAAAAAACCGATAATGGGTCATAAAGTCAGCCATGCCAACAATAAGAGTGTAAAGGTCTGGTACCCTAATCTTCAGAAGATCCGGTGCATCGATGATAAGACAGGGGCAGCGAAACGCGTGAAGGCGTGCACCCGCTGTATCCGTTCGGGCTTTGTAAAGAAGTCGGTTTAAAGACAAGTACTCTGTGAAAGGGCAAGGGCCGGAACAGCCTACCTCGGCTGTCCCGGCCCTTGTGATTTGAGAGCTTTGGACATGATGTCCAAGTTCTGCAAAGGGCTCGATCTTCACTTACTTCTGTGGAGGCGCCGCTATGGTCATTATTTTGAGATCCATAAGCCTAATCTGAAAAGTGCCGTATTTGGTCCGGCCATAGGCCTTATGTTTTTTGTTCAGGATAAGCTCGGTCGTTCCCCCTGAACGCAGTTTCGCAATACCGGTCAACCGGTCTGCATTTACACGAAATAACACCTGCTCGATATTGTCAAAGGAAATGGTGTAATTTCCTTCTCCCCGCTTTCCTTCCAGGTAAATCGCTCCTTCAATGCTCATCTCTGTGCATTCCGTGGCGATATCCATCTGATCCACGAAAGTTGCATCATACTGCTTGGCCGGTACGGGGATCTTTTCCGGGGAAGTCGGCCCCTGCATGGCGCCCATTCCCGCCAGGAAAGGAATCGTCGCCAGGATGATAATCGAAATGATTTTTTTCATGGGCACCTCCGTCACAGGCATTTACAGGTCAAACCGGTCTTCCATTCCATCTTTATACATTCATGATTACCATTTCAATAGAGAAATATCAAAAAGAAAAACATTCCTTGACATCAATATCTTCCTTGATATGATCCCGGTCATCACACAGGCCGAGAAGCGGTCCGGCAGGAGGGAGCACGAACTGGAAAAAACGGTGACGGCGGGAAAACTGCCCATGACCCGCTGGCGTTTACGGGAAGGCAACGATATCATTGAGGGGCTTCTGGTCCGAGAGCTGGGGCTCAGCCCTATCCTATCCAGGATCCTCACGAGCCGCGATATCACGAATACGGATGATGCTCATCGGTATCTCTCCCCTTCCCTCGGCGACCTCCACAACCCTTTTCTCATGCAGGATATGAAAAAAGCGGTCGACCGTCTCATCCGCGCCATCCAGCAGCAAGAGAAGGTGGTGATTTACGGCGATTATGACGCCGACGGCATCACCTCGGTCGTCAGCCTTCTCCGATTTCTCCGGCAGATTCATGAAAACGTCACCTACTGCATTCCGGATCGTATCACGGAAGGTTACGGGCTCAACCTGCCGGCGGTGGAACGTTTGCGATCTGAAGGGGTCAGCCTGATCATCACGGTGGATTGCGGCATATCGGATCATGAAGCGATCGCTTACGCTCGAGAGCTCGGCATGGACACGATCATTCTCGACCACCATGAACTATCGGATACCCTTCCCAAAGCGATCGCGGCTGTCAATCCCCATCGAAAGGATTGCCTCTTCCCCTTCAAGCATCTCGCCGCTGTGGGCATCGTGTTCAATTTTTTAATCGCCCTCCGCGGTGTCTTGCGGGGGGAAGGGTTCTGGAAAAATGATCCCTATCCCAATCTGAAGGATTATCTGGATCTGGTTGCACTGGGAACGATTGGCGACATCGCCCCCCTTTTGGATGAAAACCGTATATTCGTCAAGACGGGTCTGGATTTGATGACCGAGGACAGGCGGATTGGCATCAGCGCCCTCAAGCGGGTATCCGGTATAGAAAATCAGGTGATCGATACCAACAAGGCATCATTCTGCCTGATTCCCAGAATCAACGCCGCAGGAAGGGTCGCCTTGGCAAAAGATGCCGTGGAGCTCCTTTTAGCGGAGAATCCTGAACAGGCCGATGGACTGGCCAGAATACTCGACGGATTTAACCGGAAGCGTCAGGTGATGGAGAAGGCGATCTTCAGCGAGATTCTGGAACAGATTGGAAATCGCTTCGAGACGGGAGAAATCGGGCCGCTCGTTTTTTCCTCACCCAAATGGCACCCCGGCGTCATAGGCATCGTCGCCTCGAGAATAGTCGATCGCTTCGGCCGGCCGGTTATCTTGATCAGCCTGAAGGGCGGAATCGGCAAGGGATCGGGACGGAGCATCGCCGATTTCAATATCTATCAGGGGCTCAAGCGATGCGAATCGCTTCTGCTTGCTTACGGTGGTCATCGTTACGCAGCGGGCATTTCCATTCGGGAGGAAGATATTGAAAAATTTTCAGCCCTGTTCAGAGAGGTCGTGCACGAAAACAGCCCGGAAACGGATTTTACGGCCCTGACAACGATCGATGCCCAGTGTTGCCTTACGGAGATCAATCATGAACTCCTTTCACAGTTCGATCGACTCGCCCCCTTCGGGAGTCGAAATCCCGAACCCATTCTGTGCGTCCGCAACGTGAGCGTTGCTTCACCTTCCATTGTCGGCAACAACCATCTGAAGATGCGTGTCAGCTCCGACGGAGTGTCCCGGAATTCCATATGGTTCGGAAACGGACGATTTCTTCCGGAGCTCTCCACGGCGATTCTTGATATCGTCTTCACTCCGCAGATCAACTACTGGAACGGCGCGTCCGACATCCAGCTCAAGATGAGAGATGCGGCGGTACAGACGCTCTGAGTGAATCAGCGTAGAATGAGGGCAAAGGATTTGACGCGTACAACTGGGTTATAGGACTGCTTCGTTTCCGCCAGATTGGGAAGATTCATGTCGCTTTCCTTGTTGATATACCGAAATCCCATAAAGAGCCGTTTTGCGCATTCGTTGTCCAAAAACTGGTAGAGGCCTTTGATGCCGGAGAAGGCTTTTTCAAAATTGAGTGTTGCGGTCGTCCTGTTCAGCCGGGAGCCGATTCCCAATGCCGAGACTGTACCGTCGACGCGTATGGAAATCCCCGTGGATTCGAGATGGTCAATATGGTTAAGGGTTGCGATGAGGGCTTCCTTCTCGCAGGCCAGACTGGAGTCCTGGTCGACGTCGCAGTCGTGCTCTTTGCACCAGATTTCCAGAAATTGCAGACATTCCTGGGCATTTTTTTCATGAATGCCCTCCACCGCCACCCGGCCTTTTCTCGTGTATTCACGGGAAAATTGATGGATGAGATTCCGTTTTTTTGAAAACCGGTTGCCCTTGAGCCCGACCAAATCCTCGGTAAGGTAAATGTAGTCCGCGAATCCCTTCTGCTCTTCCATGGTAAAAAAGGCTTCGAGCTCCGATTGATCCAGCGATTCCAGATAGTCTCCCGGGGCGTACCAATACTGTTCGAATCCCAGCTTCCTGGCAAAATGGTGCAGTTCTACAGGTGAAAATACCCGTTCTTTGGAAACGGGGAGGATGAGATGGCGGTCTTTGGGATGATCTTCCGCTTCGCCGGAGATCAAGAGAACCTCGTCCGCTATGACAAAGCGGTTTATGAAAATTCGATTACACCAGGCGATAAGGGAGGCCGGTGAATAGACGCACAGGTTATAGGGCTGTCCCGCAAAAAAAAACTTCACTGTATCGTAGTCGGAAACGGTAAGCGGTTTGAAATTCATGGCTCCCTGATCATCAACATTGGTATGGAATCGGACATTTCCCGAAAACCTGCGCGGCGATAAAGATTGCCCGAACCAGGCTCGGCGATGAGTCCGATCCAGTTGATGCCGCCGGTCCTGAGCCGCTCCAGCAGGGTCTGAAGGATTAATTCGCCGATTCCCTGTTTCCTCCGGTCGAGGCGAACCGTCAGGTCCTGGATATAGGCATCGCTGACACCGTCGCTGATTACCCTTCCCATTCCTAAGATACTTTCCCCGTCTGTGGCGATCACAAAGCAATGGCTGCCGGCAATCAGCCTGGATACCAACCGCTCGCCGCGGTCATCGCCCGGTTGCCACCAGCCCTGATCCCGGTAGAGTTCGATAATCTGTCGAATCTGTGCCTCGGTCGGATCCTTTAGAGTTGTGCATTTCACGGTCTTGTCATCGCTGGATGTCATGAAGCCTTTTCTGAATCGGACTGCTTTCCCGCTAACACTGACAATTCAAGCAGCGGGATCCGACTGTCAAGTTTCAGTATATAGGCCAAAAGACTTCATGTCAAGCTGCAGTGACCTCCCAACTCAACCCCTTCCGTAACATTATGAGACCTTTGCGAAACTTTGACATCATCTCCCGGAAGCACGCATTGGAGATTTTTCGGGGTCCCCTGCCCCCGCAGCCCAGCGCCGTTGAGCGAAGCGGAAAATGGGGACAGCTCCCTATGGAAAATGAGGGACAGCTCCCTATTTTTCATGAAAACAGGGCGCTGTCCCCATTTTCCCCATTTTCCGTTGAGCGAAACGAGGAGGTGCAGGGTCGAAAAATGTCCAGCGTGCGAAGGGAGGAGGCAACTAATCCCCCAATGGGGAGACCTTTATATTCCCAGTTTTTCACTCCGGTAGTGAAGCGAGTCATAACTGATCTTGAGTAGTTCCGCCGCTCTGGTCTTTGACCCATTCGCCTTCTCGAGGGCTTTTTCGATCAGCAACCTCTCAAGTTTGGCAAGTTCATCGTTGAGGTCAATGCCGATGTCAGATATCTCCCCCATTGAAAAGTTTCCCTTTTCGCCTGTCTCTTTTGTCATGATGAGGTTTTCCGGAAGAATGATGTTCGATGTCTCCAGGGCGACGCTGCGTTCGATGATGTTCTCGAGTTCCCTGACATTTCCGGGAAAAGGGTATTGCATGAGCAGCTCCAGCGCATAGGCGGATATCGTTATGATTTCCTTTCCGAATGCCTTGGAATACTTCTCAATGAAGTGCTTCGTCAGGACAGTGATATCCTCCTTCCGCTCTCTCAAGGGGGGCAGCTGAAGTGGAATAACGTTCAATCTATAATAGAGATCCTCTCTGAACGAGCCTGTTTTCACTGTATCCGCCAGATTCTGATTCGTTGCTGAAATGATCCGCACGTCCACGTGGATGTCGTCGGCGCCGCCGATTCGACGAAAGGTTTTTTCCTGGACAACTCTCAGAAGCTTCACCTGAAGCATTCGGGGAAGCTGGGTGATTTCGTCTAGAAATACGGTTCCGCCATCTGCGATTTCAAACAGTCCCGCCTTATCCGAATAGGCCCCTGTAAAAGATCCCTTGATGTAACCGAACAGTTCGCTTTCGAGGAGATTTTCCGGAATGCCTCCGCAGTTGATGACCACAAAATGCATGCCGCTCCGTGAACTGTTTTCATGAATCGCCCTAGCCACCAGCTCTTTTCCCGTCCCGCTTTCGCCGAGAATCAGGACATTGGCCGGAGTGTCCGCCACCTTCTTTATTGTGGCGTAGACCTTGAGCATTTCCCGGCTGCTGCCGATCATATTCCCGAAGCCGACGGCCTCTTCAGTCTCTCTCAGAAAAAGTGCATCCTGCTGCTTCACCCCTTTTTTTGTCAGGGCATTCCGGATGATTTCTTTGAGATCTTCGATCGAGAAATCCTTCTCGATGTAATCGTAAGCCCCTTCCTGCATGGCGGTGACCGCCGTTTCCCCGGAAGCATAGGCCGTGATGAGAATGACCATCGTTTCCGGAGAAAGATCCTTGACCTTGCGAAGAAAACCGATCCCGTCCATCTTCGGCATCTTGAGGTCCGTGATGATCAGATCGAACACTTCCTTCCGGCACTGGACAAGGGCTTTTCCGGCATCGCCGGCTGTGCTGACCCGGTGTCCCTCTTCGGCGAGCATGATCTCGAGAAGTTCCCGCATCCCTTGATCGTCATCTACAACAAGGATATTAGCCATCTCTCTTCTTTCTCCTGTCGAAGTAAGAACTGGTCACAGCCGCCACCTTTGCATCAACCGGAAGCCATATGGTGAAGACCGAGCCTTCTCCCGGTTTGCTTTTCATACGAATCGCGCCCCCGTATGCCTCTAAGATCCGTTCGACGACGGCCAAACCAAGCCCTGTACCCATGTCGCGGGTCGTATAAAAAGGGTCGAAGATTTTTGAAAAATCCTGTTCCTCGATCCCGCAACCGGTGTCGCCGATGCTGATCTCCGCGCCGTCGCCTTCCTCGACTCTGGCCGGACGTGCTTCCACTTTCAGAACCCCTCCTGCCGGCATGGCTTGAACAGCGTTGAGCATCAGATTCCAGAGGATCTGCCTGACTTCGGTTTTATTGGCTCGAATGTACAGGGGGTCGTCCGCCAAAACCATGACGACATCGTGCAGTTTATGCCAGTCGTCGATGCAGCGCAGCGACTCGACAATTTCCCTGATCGTTTCCCTGATGTCAAGCGCTTCACGGGGACCACGCGCCGGTCTGGCCATCAAAAGAAAATCCTTCAGAAAGCCTTCCAGGTGATCTTTCGCCCTGAGTATGATCTGTATCAGCCTGGCGTAGGTTCCATCCCGCACCAGGGCTCCTTTGAGCATCTGTATCGAACCGCTAATTGCGGCAAGCGGATTCCGGATTTCATGCGCCAGGTTGGCGGCTATCTCGCCGATGAAGGCGAGTTGCCGGCTTTTTTCCATTGATTCTTTCATTTCGTTGATTTCTGTCAGATCCTGAAAAATAACGATGCTGCCTATCGTCACACCCTGGGGATCCCTGAGCGGTGAAACAGAGCCGCCGAGAACCAGTCTTTTTCTGCTGCCCGTCGGAAACAGCATTTCAAACTGTGTTTTTGCCAATGGCATGTTCTCAGCGGCGCCCTTCTTTCCTTCGAGCGAAGGGCCGCCCGGAAATATCTCTGAGAATTGACGATTTCCGATATCACGGAAAGCGAAGCCGGTGATCTTGGCGGCCGCTCGATTGAAAGATTTGATCGCTCCGTCGAGATCGACTGTCAGAATTCCGTTATCCACCGATTCGATGATGCTTCGATGCAGAAGATCGAGCTGATCAAAAGCGCTCTGTCTCTCGGTAAGGAGGGTTCTTGTCTTCCGTTCCTGCTCCACAACAAAACTTGCAAGGAAGGCTACCAGATAAAATGAGAGGAAGTGGGTGATGATCCGTGTGATCACATCGGCGGCGTTCCTCTGGTAATCGGGTATGGATGCTGAAAAGTGGGGAGAAATCAGACTGTAGAATTCCAGATTAGCTAAAAGGCCGTAAAAAATGCCGGCGACCGAGGCAATGATGAACCCGCCCCTTCTCCCTAAAAATAGGACCGAATAGATGATGACGAGCGGGTAAAAGGTGGAATAGATGCTGCGGGTGCCGCCTGTGGCGTAAACCATTGCCGTAATCAGGGCGATGTCGCAGATGCTTTGAATGTATATATTCAGAGGAATGCTCCCGAGATGTCTCAAGAGAAAAAGAAAAAAAATGGATAGGAGGTATGCCAGAAGAATCGTCTTGAAAAGCAAGGATGTCGATATCGCCAACAGAGATTCCATCCCCTTGATTTCAGCGAACGCGGCCAGTGCCAGGAGGAAGGAGACGATGATCACCCGTGACAACATCAGCCAGCGAAGCCTTGATGCCAGATGCTCGGGTAAATTCGTATTCTCGGCCATTATCTGCGTGACCCCCGGTCTGCTCCGTGTTCTTGAGTCGTTTCCATCAAATCTTGACGACTTTTATGACTTTTTACGAGGTCGTCACTCTTCACCGTAAGCTACTTTTACTCTGGGAAAATGTCAACATCGTTTAAGTATATATTGACAGATACCCGTTTTCTTCTTATTAGTCTGCAAGACGATCGTTTTTTCGGTCCTTGATGAAATAAAAAAACATAGGTTGGGCATGGCCAGGCCGATTGTTCCTCTGTTGATAGCCCTAATGGCGGGAATCACCTGCAGCAGTCTCTTCCCGATACCCGACACGCCGATTCAGGTCTCCTTGTTTTTCGCGCTGCTCCTTATTTTCCTGACATTGATAAAAACCAGGCGCCGAATTCTCTATCCCTTGCTCCTTTTTTCCTTTTTTTTCGCGGGCGTTCTGGGGATGAATATTGATCTCTATCCTCATACCGGTGAAGATCATATCAGAAATTATGTCTTGACTGAAAAAGTCTATATCGAAGGGATGATATGCGATAATCCTCAAGTATTACCTGATATAACAGAGCTCGTTGTATCACCCTCCAGAATTCTCAGAAATGGTCGGTATCTTCCCGTCTCGGGACGGTTGCTCCTCAACATCCGGGAGCCCGGTGTTTTCCATTACGGCGACGTCATCCGCATCTCGACGAGACTGAGACTCCCCCGTAATTTTGGGAACCCAGGAGGTTTCGATTACGAAAGACATCTCCGCTTCAGGAGGATTCTGGTGCGGGGGTCCGTCAACGATGCCGCGGGGGTTGTCGTCCTGCGCAGTGAAACCGGAAATCCCCTCCGGACAAGGTTGGAACGCTTCCGCAACCTCATCCGGAAATCGATCCTGGAGACCGCACCCGACACGGAAGGAAAGATCATCCAGGCGATGATCCTCGGCGATCAAAAGGAAATACCGAAAGAGACGATGGATAAATTCAACCGGACAGGCACTACCCACATCATCGCCATCTCCGGATTCAATATCGGTATCGTGGCGGTATTTTCGCTCTTTGTGATTCGTCTTTTTCTGAAGTCGTCTGAATATCTCCTCCTGCGATGGAATATGGCCTCGATCTCGACGTTTTTTGCTATTCTTGTCGTTATTCTCTACACCTTCATTGCCGGTTCAGGAATCTCGGTTGTCAGGGCGTCTATTATGGTGGTGCTTTTCATGGTGGCCATCCTGATCAACCGGGAGCGGGATCTTTACAACACCCTGGCCTTGGCCGCTTTGCTCATCCTGATCGTCGCTCCTTCCTCGCTTTTTGATATCTCTTTCCAGCTTTCCTTTGCAGCGGTGGCGTCCCTCCTGTTTCTGATGCCCAGGCTGACGGCTCTCCTTCCCCCGCTTCCTTCGGCAGATTCCCAAGGTCCGACGAAGAAAGAGTGGCTTCTGTACAACTACAAAAAGGCCCTGCGCGGACTGATCCTCTTTTTCTTTGCATCCCTGAGCGCCACGCTCGGCACGCTGCCGCTGGTCATTCTCTATTTCAACCGGCTGTCACTCGTCACCCTTGCAGCGAACCTCGTCGTCGTTCCCATCCTGGGCATCATTGCCATTCCTTTTTGCCTGCTCATCGTCATTGCCGTGCCGATTTCCTCGATGCTGGCCGATTTTATCATCCGGATCTCCGCATTTCTCGTCAGAATATCCCTTTCCATCGTAGACGAGCTGGCGGCGCTGCCCTGGTCATCGGTCTACGTCGCCACCCCCACGGTTTTAGAGATTGCGGCCTTTTATTTACTCCTGGTTTCGATCGGTTTTTGGTTGGAGGCATTGCGGAACAAAAGGGAAAGCCTGCCTCCGAAGAGAGCGGCGTTTGTGTGGAAAATCATCTCGGTTATCTTAATCTTTTTTTTTATTGCCGACGGTATCCTGATTCATCTTCGATCCCTTCATCGAGGCAGGTTGGCTTTCACCGCCGTCGATGTGGGCCAGGGAAGCGCCACTCTGATCCGATTTCCAGGTGGAAAGCGGATGCTGGTGGACGGGGGGGGCTTTTTTGACGGCACCTTTGATGTCGGAAAATATGTTTTGGCGCCATTCCTGTGGCATGAAAAGATCATCAGGATCGATACCGTGGTGTTGACGCATCCCCACCCCGATCATCTTCAAGGCCTGCTGTTCATCCTGGAAAATTTCCAGGTGCGCGAGGTATGGACCAACGGCGACGAATCGGATTCATCCCTTTACCTCTCCTTTCTCCAGCGCATCCGGGATCGGGGCGCTGTTCTGAAGATCCTGTCGGACATGACGCCGGAAATCGATCTATCCGGAGTCAAGATCCGAATACTCAATCCCCAGGGGGCTTCGAATACTCTCCCTGCGGCCTCCCTATTTTCTCCGCCGGCAAAAAATGAAACGATGGATGAAGGTCATCCGAACATACCGGCTTCAGCCGTAAAGAAGAGGTCCCGTGTTTCCGACGAAGCGAACGACCGTTCCCTCGTCATGAAACTTTCCTTCGGCAGACGGACCTTTCTCCTGCCGGGAGACATCTCGGAGACCGCAGAACGGCGCCTGGCCCAATCCGATGCCGATCTCCGCAGCGATGTGCTCTTTGTGCCGCACCACGGCAGCTTCCGCTCCAGCACCACTCCCTTTCTCGAGAAGGTCAGACCGCAAATTGCCATAGTCAGTTGCGGGATGGATAACGTCTTTCGCGTTCCCCATCCGGATGTGCTGGGAAGATACGAACGGCTGCAGACCCACATCTACCGGACCGACCGGGACGGCGCTGTAACGATTACGACGGATGGAAATCACATTCGGACTCAAACTTTCCGTACCGGACTCTCCCATTAGTCGGCACGCCGCTGTTTCTGTAACGATTCAGTCTCGAGGGGGGGGTATTGGCCATAGGGCAGAGTTATGCATAGCAGGGAGATCGATTTCTGTATTTCTTTTCGATGCAGGTTTGCCTTTTTTTCATTTGCAATTCAGACAGTAGCGATTGCCCACTGAACGGATTGCTTGGAGGTCTCGTAAGCCCGCAATAGCTCTTGATTCGAGTGACGGGAGTATTTTCTTCGCACTTCATGAAAAT
>Ga0116204_1000546_pt1 | contig 21528 bp, 13 predicted proteins | sample LakKivwa52mmetaG_FD_94481 | JGI IMG/M metagenome (GOLD analysis project Ga0116204, IMG submission 94481) | Anoxic lake water microbial communities from Lake Kivu, Rwanda to study Microbial Dark Matter (Phase II) - Lake Kivu water 52m metaG | ecosystem: Environmental > Aquatic > Freshwater > Lake... | reverse complement strand
ATTATTGTTTGTCATCCCTGATAAATTCCAGACATTCAAGGGGATACTTGCCCTGCTGGTGAGCCTGGTCACAGGTTATCTGACACTTTCACTGTTCAGCTCACCGGCCCAGATGGCGGTGCTTGACGGAATAACAGGAAAATCATGCATTCTTCTCTTCGGCTCTGATCTTCTCCGGGGAGCCGATAAGTACTTCACCTTTACAATTGACAACCTGAGCAAACTTATAACTCTGTTCATCAGCATTTTCGCAGTGCTAGTTCTTTTATACTCACTTACCTATATCAGACCCGGAAGGGTAAAAAATTATTATGCATGGTTCCTTCTGACTGTCGGATGTTCATACGGAGCCGTATTATCTGATAACCTCCTTCTGTTCCTTACTTTCTGGGGTATACTGGGTATCACACTCTACAAGCTTATCCCTGGCCGTGATGAGGATAGTTCGGCGACAGCCAAGAAGACGCTTATCCTCATAGGAGCATCAGATTCAATAATGATAATCGGTATCGCCCTTATATGGAGGCTGACAGGATCATTAAGCATAAACTCGGTCAGCCTGCCGACCGACAATATTTTATCAGTAACCGCATTCCTCGCCCTTCTGGCGGGCAGTTTCACCAAAGCGGGCGCTTTTCCGTTCCATTCCTGGGTGCCCGACTATGCAAAAGACGCACCTGCTTCTTCATCAGCCCTGCTGCCTGCCTCCCTTGATAAGCTTCTGGGAATATATTTCCTGGCGAGAATGACAATGGATATCTTCGTTCCCGGCGACGGGATGAGGCTTTTGTTACTGACGATCGGTGTCATTACTATCATTACCGCTGTTATGATGGCTCTTATCCAGCATAACTATAAAAAACTTCTTGGATTCCATGCTGTTTCACAGGTGGGCTATATGGTTGTGGGATTCGGCCTCGGATCCATGATAGGCATTGCTGCAGGCTTGTTCCATATGATAAACAATGCGCTTTACAAAAGCGGGCTGATGCTATCAGCCGGTTGTGTCGAATACCGGACAGGAAAAGAGAACATAGATGATCTGGGAGGACTCTCCAGGGCGATGCCTGTTACTTTTGTTGCTGCTCTTATTTTTGCGGTATCTATTTCAGGTCTCCCCCCGTTCAACGGATTTGCTTCAAAATGGATGATCTACCAGGGGATCATCGATTTCGGATCGGGTGCGGGCATCGCAAACAAGCTTTGGATCATATGGCTTGGACTGGCTGTTCTGGGTTCAGCCCTTACACTGGCCAGCTTCATCAAGTTCATCGGTGGAGTATTCCTCAGCCGCCGGAGACCGGAGTTTGAGACGATCCGTGAGGTTCCTGCCACGATGTGGATACCTCTTGCCCTTCTGGCGCTCTTCTGCATCGGCTTTGGCGTTTTTGCAACCAATTATGTCGTCCCCGGACTCTTTATGCCCGTGACCGGTGAATTTCAGTTCATGGGCTTCTGGGATTCGTCAATCGTTTCCCTCCTTGTCATTATTTCACTGGTACTGGGCATAATACTCTACCTTGCGCTCAATCTGAAGAAATTCCGGAGGGAAGACAGTTTTATAGGAGGTGAAAAACTACAGGCCCAGACAAGCTACGCAACACCTGAATTCTACAAGACAATCACTGAATTCAGATTCTTTGCCTGGATATACAGAAAAGCTGAGGAGAAATGGTTTGACATTTATGACCTTTCAAAGAGATTCGTACTCCGGGTAAGTCACCTCTTCAGTGAAGCACACGGAGGTGTTTTACCGGGATATATAATCTGGGTTTTTGCCGGATTGATAATTATGTTGCTGATTATGATATAAACAATGTGAAATGGAAATTGCTGTCTCCATAATAGCAGGTCTGATGATTCTCGGGGCTCTCTACGCAATACATGCAAAGGATCTGCTTTCAGCGGTCATCGCATGCGGCATAGTAGGCTATGGCCTGGTTATCTGCTTCCTGCTGCTCCAGGCCCCCGATCTGGCAATTGTACAGATAGTGGTCGAAACCATATCGCTCATCATTATGGTTGCGGTTGTGCTTGACAGCTCGCGTGAAGAGCATTATTCAAAACCTGATGCACAGGGATATGTGTCAGCGGTCACTGCAATTATCCTGATCGTTGTTCTCTTTTATTTTTTCAAGGTTGCATCAGATTCCCTGGACGCATTCGGTACCGGCACACTTCGCATGGCAGAACACTATATTGAAGGAGCAGCTGCCAAGACTGGAAGTGCCAACCTCGTTACCGGTGTTTTGTTTGATTTCAGAGGGTATGATACACTTGGAGAAGCAACAGTACTGGTAACAGCCGTTCTGGGTGTATTGACAATTTTAAGAATAAAAGGGAAAAAATAGAGGATTTAATAACAATCTGACTGCATGACAATAAGACAATAAGACAATAAATGAAAGGAATGACCCTCATAGTAAAGAAGACAGCCCAGCTGATATCAGGGCTTATATTTCTTTACGGCATCTATGTGATTATCCACGGCCATCTGACCCCGGGCGGCGGATTTGCCGGCGGTGTGATCCTGGCCGGGGCGTTCATTCTGCAGATCCTTGCAAGCGGAAGCGACTTCATGAAACTCACAAAGGAAGAGCTCGGTTCGACAATGTATGAAAACCTCGCCATCCTTATTGCTGTATTCCTGTCCCTGTCGGGTCTCCTGTTCGGGGCTAAAGTATTCTTTATCAACTGGCTTCCGAAAGGGACGCCGGGTGAACTGGTAAGTGCAGGGGTGATGCCCCTCTATAATATTTTCATCGGGATTGAGGTTGCCGCTTCCATCCTTACTATTTTCCTTGCTCTTGTAATCTTTAAAGAAGAAATATCGGAATGATACCTTATTATTTGTGCTTCATATTATTCCTTGTCGGACTCTACGGAGTCATTACCCGCAGAAACCTGGTGAAGATCGCCATCTCCCTGTCAATAATGGAATTCAGTGTTTTCCTGATTCTTGCACTCATCGGCTTCAGGGAAGGAGGAGTTGCTCCGATCGTTGATCCTTCAGACCCGGTTAAGATATATGTTGATCCGCTGCCCCAGGCAATGGTACTCACAGCTATTGTGATAGGCCTGGCGACAACTGCTATGCTGATGGCTGTAATAATAAGGATATACAGGAAATACGGAACATTTGATATAAGAGAGATAAAAAATTTAAGAGGATAGATCATGAATCCGCTGATACCATTATTTGTTGCAATCCCTCTGGCAGGAGCTTTCCTGATAATGATCCTTGGCAGGTTTATCAGGAACCTCAACAAGTATCTTGCCTCTCTCATTCTCCTGTTCCTTGTTGTGGTTAGTTTCTGGTCTCTCTTTACTACAGGAAACAGTGTGTCAGTCTATAAAGTCGGCGGATGGGAAGCTGTAAACAGCGTACCAATAGGCATTTATATGGTCCTTGACGGCTTTACAGCCATTATCCTCTGCATTATAAATCTTATCGGGTTTCTTTCGGTAATCTATTCAATCTCATACATTGCAAGGTATACCTCGGAAAACTATTTCTACTCTCTCTTTTGTCTCATGATGGCCGGCATGAATGGTGTGGTGCTCAGCGGTGACATATTCAACATATTCGTTTTCCTTGAGATATCAGCCATATCATCATATGCCCTGGTTGCTTTCGGGGTTGAAAAGAATGAGCTTGAAGCCACATTCAAGTACCAGGTGCTTGGAGGAATAGCTACTTTCCTGATACTCATGGGAATTGCCCTGATCTACTGGGAGACAAAAACCCTCAACATTGCCGATATCAGGAATGTCTTCAGCACGGGTTACGATAGGAAATACTACCTTCTCGTACAAATTCTTCTTCTGAGCGGTTTCGGACTGAAAGCAGCTATCATTCCGTTCCACGCCTGGCTGCCCGATGCACACTCTTCAGCCCCGTCGCCGATTTCGGCTATGCTTTCAGGTGTTCTCATAAAGGCTGTAGGTATATATGTCATCATCAGGCTTTTCTTCAATATGTTTGCGATAAGTGAAGGTATGGCCATACTGATCACCTCGCTGGGAAGCCTTTCAATGGTCATCGGGGTCTTCCTTGCTGTCAGTCAGTGGGATATTAAGAGACTGCTTGCATATCACAGTATCAGCCAGATGGGCTACGTGATATTGTCTGTCGGCATTGGAATGATACTTATTTCAAGGGGAATCAGGACCGAGATTGCTGCACTGGCAATTGCAGGGGGCATATTCCACCTTATTAACCATGCCGCCTTCAAGGGGCTTCTCTTCCTTAATGCAGGGGCGATAGAGTATTCTATCGGCACCCGCAACCTTCAGGAAATGGGAGGCCTGTCAAAAACGATGCCCGCAACATCAGCGACTTCACTGGTTGCTTCTCTCTCAATTTCAGGGATACCCCCATTCAACGGTTTTTTCAGCAAACTGATAATCATAGTTGCGGCAATTCTGGCAAAGTTCTATTTTCTTGCTCTTCTGGCTGTGATCGTAAGCATAATCACACTTGCATCATTCATGAAGTTCCAGCGATACGCCTTCTTCAATAAAGCTGATGATGATAACAGCAGGACAATAAAAGAAGTTCCGTTCCCGATGCTCTTCAGTATGATCGTTCTGGGAATTATCTGTCTCCTCCTAAGTATCCTTGTGTTCCCGGGTATACGGGAGATCATCCTGACACCGGCTACCGATATCCTGATGGATCCGTCAAAATATGCTTCACAAATAACCGGAATATAAAATGAGATATGCAGCATTTTTCATATTATCCCTGATCTTCTGGCTGCTTCTGACCATGGAATTTACCGTGTCGAATTTTATTGTGGGTTCAGTTGCGGCAGCAATATGCACATTAATATTCGGGAAATACTATTTCCACAGCGTTTATAAATTCCTTCAGCCACAGAGGTATTTCTGGTTCCTGGTCTATCTGGTGATTTTTATCTGGGAATGCATCAAGGCAAACTTTGATGTTGCGTACAGGGTGCTGAATCCTGCCATGCCGATTAAACCGGGTATTGTAAAAGTAAAGACAACCCTGAAATCGGGCTTTGCCAGGATGCTCCTTGCCAATTCAATAACTATGACTCCGGGTACAATCACAGTTGATATCATTGATGATGATTTCTATGTCCACTGGATCTATGTTGAATCGGATGATCCTGCAGATTACACCTACTGGATCACGGGTAAGTTTGAAAAATATATTAAAAGATTCGCGGAATGAGTGATCTGCTGACAATACTGCTATATATCCAGATAGGCCTCGGTGCCGTATGCCTGTACAGGATAATACGCGGGCCTACGATACCGGACAGGATGGTGGGGATCGATATTTTTGGCATTCTGGTTGTCGGTATCTGTGCCATAATATCAATTCAGACTGAAAAATCCTTTATCCTCGATATAGGTATAGCATGGGTAATCCTCAGTTTCATAGGAACCATTACCCTGGCAAAATATCTCAGCGGGAAAAAACTAAATGAATAGTATGGCAGCAATTATATTAATATGTATAGGCGTGTTGTTCAACATATTCGGATGTATCGGACTTATCCGGCTTCCTGATGTTTACAACAGGCTGCAGTCGGCAACCAAGTGTGTCACACTGGGATGCTGCAGCATACTTCTTGCAGTACTGGTCCATTTCGGATTCACCGATGCAGGAACAAAAGCGATTGTTGCCATACCGATCCTGTTCTTCAGCTCCACTGTAGCAGCTCATGCCCTGATCAGAGGCGCTTATCATTTCGGAACAAAGCTCTCTGACAAGACTGTAAAAGATGATTATAAGGAGGCAGTAAAATGAAATACCCGAAGCTAAGAGAATTAAAGGAGGCTGTCATCTCTTTAGTCACTCCGGCATATACATCCGGATTCCCGAAAGAGCCGCACGTGCCATTTGAAAGATACCGGGGCAAACCCGTTGTAGATAACGATAACTGCGTCGGCTGTGAAACCTGTGCGAATGTGTGTCCTCCTCATGCAATAACATTTACTGACGATAAGGAAAAAGGTGTCAGAACAATAAAAAGGGATTATGGCAAATGCATCTTCTGCGCCATGTGCCAGGATCATTGCATCACGCGAAAAGGAGTTATCCTGTCTGACAAGATATATGACATAGCATCTTTTGACCGGAAGAACAATGTGGAATACCAGGAGAAGGAACTCCTGATCTGTGAAAGCTGCGGCGCTGTGATCACCACAAAAGAACATCTTTATTTCATGCACAGGCGCCTCGGTCCAAAGGCGTTCTCCTCAATTCTTAACCTCAACATGCTGAACCAGAAGCTTAAACTCGCCGGGGACCAGGATATTGATGTCAGGATTGTGGACGATCTCAAGAGGAAGGACATGTTCAATATTATCTGTCCGAACTGCCTGCGCCAGGTCCTCGTAAAATACTTATTCAAAGGTGCTTAAGGAACTTGAAGATCTTCTGCTGCAAAAGGAACGGAAGATTCTTTTTGTGGGTATAGGCAATGTTCTTAAATCAGACGACGGAACCGGTGTGTATATAAGCAATAACATCAGGAACCGCGACAACATAACATCTCTCACCGTTGAGGTAAGTATTGAAAACTATATCGGCAAGATCAACACTCTTAAACCGGATATTCTCGTACTAATTGATTGTGTTGACCTGTCCGAATCTCCCGGTACTTGTAAATTACTGGATATTAACGAGATACAGGATATCACTTTCAATACTCACAATATCTCGCTCCGGAAATTGTCGGATTTTTTCCTGATGCCTGTATTTATACTGGCAATTCAGCCGGAAAAAATTGAATTTGGAGAAAATATTTCATATCTTGTTAAGGATATTGCTGACAGAATTATTAATCAAATAAACACATAGGAGGTATATTATGGCTGTAGAATATCTGTGCAAAGTATGCAAGGGCAATCTTAACGTGAAGACATCAATAATCCTTGCAGCCTCAAATCTCACTGACCGTTCAGAGAGAGGCTTGGTCTATCTCAATCCTGAATTCGGTAACTATACACATACCACTCATCCGTCATTCAGCATAAAAACGGGTGTGGAATACATATATACCTGTCCGATTTGCGGTGCCCAGATGAACAGTATGAAGTATCTTCACATGGTAAGGATACTGATGAAAGACGAGGAGGGTAAAGAATTCAATATCTATTTTTCCGGAATCGGAGGCGAAAAATGCACATACAAGATAAGGGGCAATAAGGTAGAAGAAAAGATCGGCCCGGACCTGAAATCCTATGATAAATACTTTGAAGTTCCTGACGAGGACAGAAAATATCTTTAACCACAAAGAACGCAAAGTCTGTCGCAGAGGACGCAAAGGATAGATGAATTATTTATTCTTTGCGTCCTTTGCTTTTCTTAGCGCGCTTTGCGGTTAATTATTTATTTTTGTCTGAAAAAATCTTTATTTCATGAGCAAAGACATTAGCAAACTGGCAGCCGATAACATCCGTATCCTTGCAATGGCGATGGTGGAAAAAGCAAAATCGGGGCACCCCGGGGGAGCGATGGGCGGCGCTGATTTTATCCATATTCTTTTTTCTGAATTTCTCAGCTTTGATCCTTCGGATCCAAGATGGATAAACCGCGACAGGTTTTTCCTGGATCCCGGACATATGTCACCGATGCTTTATTCTGTTCTCACTTTAACCGGTCACTTCAGTATCGATGACCTGATGCATTTTCGCCAGTGGGGCAGCCCGACTCCCGGTCACCCTGAACTCGATGTAATGAGGGGAATTGAAAACACTTCCGGCCCCCTGGGGCAGGGACATACAATGGCAGTGGGAGCGGCAATAGCCGAAAGATTCCTTGCGGCAAGGTTCGGGGAACTGTTTTCACACAAGATCTTTGCTTTCATCTCCGACGGAGGAATACAGGAGGAGATTTCACAGGGTGCAGGACGGCTGGCAGGATTCCTGGGACTTTCCAACCTGATAATGTTCTATGATTCAAATGATATCCAGCTCTCCACCGAAACCAGTGCAGTTACTTCTGAAGATACTGCGATGAAGTACCGGGCCTGGGGCTGGGAGGTAATAACCATAGACGGAAATGATCACGACCAGATAAGAAAATCGCTGTCCGCCGCAATACAGTCCGGGGATAAACCGGTACTGATAATAGGTAAAACGATAATGGGTAAAGGTCTGGTTGACAATGAGGGCAATAGTTTTGAGAGGAAAACTTCAACTCACGGAATGCCGGTTAGCGAGGCAGGGGGATCATTTGAGAAATCTCTGGCAAATCTCGGAGGCGATATTGCAGATCCCTTTCATGTTTTGGATGAGGTCAAATCTCACTATAAGAAGATACTTAACACCAAGCGGAGGAAAGCTGCGGAGTGGAAAAACAGGAAAGCCGAATGGGCTGCAGAAAACGGAGATCTTGACCAGAAGCTTCATTCATTCTATTCGGGAAACATACCTGAAATTGACTACAAATCGATCCAGCATAAAGAGGGCGCTGCAACGAGGGCTGCCTCTGCAGCCGTCCTGGGAGTACTTGCAAAGAAGATTGAAAACATGATCGTTGCATCAGCCGACCTGTCAAACTCCGACAAGACTGACGGTTTTCTGAAGAATACCAGGCCGTTTACAAAAGGCGATTTTTCAGGTGCTTTCCTGCAGGCCGGGGTTGCAGAGCTTACAATGGCAGCTGTCATGAACGGTATAGCCCTGCATGGCGGAGTGATCCCTGCATGCGGAACATTCTTTGTTTTCTCCGATTATATGAAGCCTGCTCTCCGCATGGCCTGCCTCATGGCATTGCCTGTGAGATATATATGGACACATGATGCTTTCAGGGTGGGCGAAGACGGCCCCACACATCAGCCGGTGGAGCAGGAAGCGCAGATAAGGCTCATGGAACAGCTCAAGAATCATAATGGCGATAACAGCATGCTGGTACTCCGTCCGGCTGATTCGGCAGAAACAACCGTTGCATGGCAAATTGCACTGGAAAACAAAAAGACACCGACAGCTCTCATTCTTTCACGTCAGAATATTAAGGATCTGCCATCTGCAGGTAATTCGAGATATGAGGATGCACTCCAGGCAGGGAACGGAGCATATATAGTACAGGATTGCCATGAAAAGCCCGATGTCATCCTTATTGCAAGCGGATCGGAGGTCGCAACCCTTGTTGAAGGAGCTGAACTCCTTAAAAGAAACAATCTTAAAGTCAGGATCATCTCCGCTCCATCCGAAGGATTGCTGAGATGCCAGCCCGAAGGCTACCGCAGGTCAATAATTCCCGAAGATGTTCCCGTGTTCGGACTGACCGCAGGATTGCCGGTCACCCTGCAGGGACTTGCCGGCCATAAAGGGAAAATATGGGGAGTATCTACTTTCGGATATTCTGCTCCCTATAAGGTACTCGACGAAAAATTCGGGTTCACTGCAGAGAATGTTTACAGCCAGGTGACACATTATCTGGCTCAATACAAAAAGTGAACATCATCCCAGAAATGAAATATGATATACATCCCGGCGTAAAAGGACTGATATTTGACCTTGACGGAACACTTGCCGATACGATGCCTCTGCATTTCGACGGATGGAAAAAAGCCTGTAAAAAATACGGGGCAGAAATCGATAACGCTTTCCTCCGTAAACATACCGGCAGTCCAGGCTGGTTGATTGCCGGCGAAATACTGAAGAGCAGCAATCTCCATGGCAGTGTAACAGTGGAACAGATTATGAAAGAGAAGATTGAAGAGTTCTTTAAGGTCCAGCACCTGGCAAAACCTGTTGAACCGGTAGTTGCCATCGTGAAGAGATACCATGGCAAATTACCAATGGCAGTCGGAACCGGAGGACACAGGGAAGCTGTTGAGCGCACACTTGAACTCACCGGATTGCGGAGCTACTTCGACATTATTGTCACTGCCAACGATGTTGACAACTTCAAGCCGCATCCTGAGACATTCCTGAAATGCGCTGAAATGATGAAGGTTGAGCCGGCTTTTATCGAAGTCTTCGAAGATGGAGATCTCGGAATTGAAGCTGCACGGATGGCAGGGATGATCGCCACGGATGTAAGAACGTGGTATGATTCAAACTGGTAATTAAGGCGTAAGGCGTCGGGCATCAGGCGTCAGGCGTAAGGCGTCAGGCGTAAGGAATTAATGGGTTTTGCCTGACGCCTGTCGCCTGTCGCCGATATTATACAAGTATTTTTGTTGTCAGGTTGACGATACTTTTTTCGATATCTTCAAAGATCGTATTATCCCTGCTCTCATCCTGCTCAACGATCATATACTTCATGCCTGCGATCTCTTTTGCAGCGATGATCTCCCTGAAGTTGATAATCCCCTCACCCACCGGAGCTATATCTGTCTTGATCACGTCGTAGAACGGAGCTTCATTGGTATAAGCATCCTTCAGGTGAAACAGCTGGAATCTGCCCGGGTATTTATTGAAAAGGTCAACAGGGTTATGACCGGCCTTGGTGGTCCAGAACATATCGAGTTCCATGGTTACCAGATCTTTGTCAAGTTCAACCAGCATAACGTCAAAATAAGGGATCTTTCCTTCCACCGTGGCAAACTCAAAGTTATGGTTATGATACCCGAACTGAATTCCAGATTCCTTCATCACTTTGCCTATCTGGTTCCAGTTGGCGGCCATACGCTGGTACGTGGCGATTGAGTCGCGCATCTCTTCAACTATCCAGGGCTGCAGGCAGTATTTAACTCCAATCTTTGCATGGTCTTCAGCCATGGTTTTTGCATTGTCGAGTGTGACGCCGGCTCCTTCAACCTGGGTATGGCTAGCCATACCCAGGTTGAAGGAGCCGGCGTCACACTCGACAATGCAAAAACCATGGCTGAAGACCATGCAAAGATTGGAGTTAAATACTGCCTGCAGCCCTGGATAGTTGAAGAGATGCGCGACTCAATCGCCACGTACCAGCGTATGGCCGCCAACTGGAACCAGATAGGCAAAGTGATGAAGGAATCTGGAATTCAGTTCGGGTATCATAACCATAACTTTGAGTTTGCCACGGTGGAAGGAAAGATCCCTTATTTTGACGTTATGCTGGTTGAACTTGACAAAGATCTGGTAACCATGGAACTCGATATGTTCTGGACCACCAAGGCCGGTCATAACCCTGTTGACCTTTTCAATAAATACCCGGGCAGATTCCAGCTGTTTCACCTGAAGGATGCTTATACCAATGAAGCTCCGTTCTACGACGTGATCAAGACAGATATAGCTCCGGTGGGTGAGGGGATTATCAACTTCAGGGAGATCATCGCTGCAAAAGAGATCGCAGGCATGAAGTATATGATCGTTGAGCAGGATGAGAGCAGGGATAATACGATCTTTGAAGATATCGAAAAAAGTATCGTCAACCTGACAACAAAAATACTTGTATAATATCGGCGACAGGCGACAGGCGTCAGGCAAAACCCATTAATTCCTTACGCCTGACGCCTTACGCCTGACGCCTGATGCCCGACGCCTTACGCCTTAATTACCAGTTTGAATCATACCACGTTCTTACATCCGTGGCGATCATCCCTGCCATCCGTGCAGCTTCAATTCCGAGATCTCCATCTTCGAAGACTTCGATAAAAGCCGGCTCAACCTTCATCATTTCAGCGCATTTCAGGAATGTCTCAGGATGCGGCTTGAAGTTGTCAACATCGTTGGCAGTGACAATAATGTCGAAGTAGCTCCGCAATCCGGTGAGTTCAAGTGTGCGCTCAACAGCTTCCCTGTGTCCTCCGGTTCCGACTGCCATTGGTAATTTGCCATGGTATCTCTTCACGATGGCAACTACCGGTTCAACAGGTTTTGCCAGGTGCTGGACCTTAAAGAACTCTTCAATCTTCTCTTTCATAATCTGTTCCACTGTTACACTGCCATGGAGATTGCTGCTCTTCAGTATTTCGCCGGCAATCAACCAGCCTGGACTGCCGGTATGTTTACGGAGGAAAGCGTTATCGATTTCTGCCCCGTATTTTTTACAGGCTTTTTTCCATCCGTCGAAATGCAGAGGCATCGTATCGGCAAGTGTTCCGTCAAGGTCAAATATCAGTCCTTTTACGCCGGGATGTATATCATATTTCATTTCTGGGATGATGTTCACTTTTTGTATTGAGCCAGATAATGTGTCACCTGGCTGTAAACATTCTCTGCAGTGAACCCGAATTTTTCGTCGAGTACCTTATAGGGAGCAGAATATCCGAAAGTAGATACTCCCCATATTTTCCCTTTATGGCCGGCAAGTCCCTGCAGGGTGACCGGCAATCCTGCGGTCAGTCCGAACACGGGAACATCTTCGGGAATTATTGACCTGCGGTAGCCTTCGGGCTGGCATCTCAGCAATCCTTCGGATGGAGCGGAGATGATCCTGACTTTAAGATTGTTTCTTTTAAGGAGTTCAGCTCCTTCAACAAGGGTTGCGACCTCCGATCCGCTTGCAATAAGGATGACATCGGGCTTTTCATGGCAATCCTGTACTATATATGCTCCGTTCCCTGCCTGGAGTGCATCCTCATATCTCGAATTACCTGCAGATGGCAGATCCTTAATATTCTGACGTGAAAGAATGAGAGCTGTCGGTGTCTTTTTGTTTTCCAGTGCAATTTGCCATGCAACGGTTGTTTCTGCCGAATCAGCCGGACGGAGTACCAGCATGCTGTTATCGCCATTATGATTCTTGAGCTGTTCCATGAGCCTTATCTGCGCTTCCTGCTCCACCGGCTGATGTGTGGGGCCGTCTTCGCCCACCCTGAAAGCATCATGTGTCCATATATATCTCACAGGCAATGCCATGAGGCAGGCCATGCGGAGAGCAGGCTTCATATAATCGGAGAAAACAAAGAATGTTCCGCATGCAGGGATCACTCCGCCATGCAGGGCTATACCGTTCATGACAGCTGCCATTGTAAGCTCTGCAACCCCGGCCTGCAGGAAAGCACCTGAAAAATCGCCTTTTGTAAACGGCCTGGTATTCTTCAGAAAACCGTCAGTCTTGTCGGAGTTTGACAGGTCGGCTGATGCAACGATCATGTTTTCAATCTTCTTTGCAAGTACTCCCAGGACGGCTGCAGAGGCAGCCCTCGTTGCAGCGCCCTCTTTATGCTGGATCGATTTGTAGTCAATTTCAGGTATGTTTCCCGAATAGAATGAATGAAGCTTCTGGTCAAGATCTCCGTTTTCTGCAGCCCATTCGGCTTTCCTGTTTTTCCACTCCGCAGCTTTCCTCCGCTTGGTGTTAAGTATCTTCTTATAGTGAGATTTGACCTCATCCAAAACATGAAAGGGATCTGCAATATCGCCTCCGAGATTTGCCAGAGATTTCTCAAATGATCCCCCTGCCTCGCTAACCGGCATTCCGTGAGTTGAAGTTTTCCTCTCAAAACTATTGCCCTCATTGTCAACCAGACCTTTACCCATTATCGTTTTACCTATTATCAGTACCGGTTTATCCCCGGACTGTATTGCGGCGGACAGCGATTTTCTTATCTGGTCGTGATCATTTCCGTCTATGGTTATTACCTCCCAGCCCCAGGCCCGGTACTTCATCGCAGTATCTTCAGAAGTAACTGCACTGGTTTCGGTGGAGAGCTGGATATCATTTGAATCATAGAACATTATCAGGTTGGAAAGTCCCAGGAATCCTGCCAGCCGTCCTGCACCCTGTGAAATCTCCTCCTGTATTCCTCCGTCGGAGATGAAAGCAAAGATCTTGTGTGAAAACAGTTCCCCGAACCTTGCCGCAAGGAATCTTTCGGCTATTGCCGCTCCCACTGCCATTGTATGTCCCTGCCCCAGGGGGCCGGAAGTGTTTTCAATTCCCCTCATTACATCGAGTTCAGGGTGACCGGGAGTCGGGCTGCCCCACTGGCGAAAATGCATCAGGTCATCGATACTGAAGTGACCGGTTAAAGTGAGAACAGAATAAAGCATCGGTGACATATGTCCGGGATCCAGGAAAAACCTGTCGCGGTTTATCCATCTTGGATCCGAAGGATCAAAGCTGAGAAATTCAGAAAAAAGAATATGGATAAAATCAGCGCCGCCCATCGCTCCCCCGGGGTGCCCCGATTTTGCTTTTTCCACCATCGCCATTGCAAGGATACGGATGTTATCGGCTGCCAGTTTGCTAATGTCTTTGCTCATGAAATAAAGATTTTTTCAGACAAAAATAAATAATTAACCGCAAAGCGCGCTAAGAAAAGCAAAGGACGCAAAGAATAAATAATTCATCTATCCTTTGCGTCCTCTGCGACAGACTTTGCGTTCTTTGTGGTTAAAGATATTTTCTGTCCTCGTCAGGAACTTCAAAGTATTTATCATAGGATTTCAGGTCCGGGCCGATCTTTTCTTCTACCTTATTGCCCCTTATCTTGTATGTGCATTTTTCGCCTCCGATTCCGGAAAAATAGATATTGAATTCTTTACCCTCCTCGTCTTTCATCAGTATCCTTACCATGTGAAGATACTTCATACTGTTCATCTGGGCACCGCAAATCGGACAGGTATATATGTATTCCACACCCGTTTTTATGCTGAATGACGGATGAGTGGTATGTGTATAGTTACCGAATTCAGGATTGAGATAGACCAAGCCTCTCTCTGAACGGTCAGTGAGATTTGAGGCTGCAAGGATTATTGATGTCTTCACGTTAAGATTGCCCTTGCATACTTTGCACAGATATTCTACAGCCATAATATACCTCCTATGTGTTTATTTGATTAATAATTCTGTCAGCAATATCCTTAACAAGATATGAAATATTTTCTCCAAATTCAATTTTTTCCGGCTGAATTGCCAGTATAAATACAGGCATCAGGAAAAAATCCGACAATTTCCGGAGCGAGATATTGTGAGTATTGAAAGTGATATCCTGTATCTCGTTAATATCCAGTAATTTACAAGTACCGGGAGATTCGGACAGGTCAACACAATCAATTAGTACGAGAATATCCGGTTTAAGAGTGTTGATCTTGCCGATATAGTTTTCAATACTTACCTCAACGGTGAGAGATGTTATGTTGTCGCGGTTCCTGATGTTATTGCTTATATACACACCGGTTCCGTCGTCTGATTTAAGAACATTGCCTATACCCACAAAAAGAATCTTCCGTTCCTTTTGCAGCAGAAGATCTTCAAGTTCCTTAAGCACCTTTGAATAAGTATTTTACGAGGACCTGGCGCAGGCAGTTCGGACAGATAATATTGAACATGTCCTTCCTCTTGAGATCGTCCACAATCCTGACATCAATATCCTGGTCCCCGGCGAGTTTAAGCTTCTGGTTCAGCATGTTGAGGTTAAGAATTGAGGAGAACGCCTTTGGACCGAGGCGCCTGTGCATGAAATAAAGATGTTCTTTTGTGGTGATCACAGCGCCGCAGCTTTCACAGATCAGGAGTTCCTTCTCCTGGTATTCCACATTGTTCTTCCGGTCAAAAGATGCTATGTCATATATCTTGTCAGACAGGATAACTCCTTTTCGCGTGATGCAATGATCCTGGCACATGGCGCAGAAGATGCATTTGCCATAATCCCTTTTTATTGTTCTGACACCTTTTTCCTTATCGTCAGTAAATGTTATTGCATGAGGAGGACACACATTCGCACAGGTTTCACAGCCGACGCAGTTATCGTTATCTACAACGGGTTTGCCCCGGTATCTTTCAAATGGCACGTGCGGCTCTTTCGGGAATCCGGATGTATATGCCGGAGTGACTAAAGAGATGACAGCCTCCTTTAATTCTCTTAGCTTCGGGTATTTCATTTTACTGCCTCCTTATAATCATCTTTTACAGTCTTGTCAGAGAGCTTTGTTCCGAAATGATAAGCGCCTCTGATCAGGGCATGAGCTGCTACAGTGGAGCTGAAGAACAGGATCGGTATGGCAACAATCGCTTTTGTTCCTGCATCGGTGAATCCGAAATGGACCAGTACTGCAAGAAGTATGCTGCAGCATCCCAGTGTGACACACTTGGTTGCCGACTGCAGCCTGTTGTAAACATCAGGAAGCCGGATAAGTCCGATACATCCGAATATGTTGAACAACACGCCTATACATATTAATATAATTGCTGCCATACTATTCATTTAGTTTTTTCCCGCTGAGATATTTTGCCAGGGTAATGGTTCCTATGAAACTGAGGATTACCCATGCTATACCTATATCGAGGATAAAGGATTTTTCAGTCTGAATTGATATTATGGCACAGATACCGACAACCAGAATGCCAAAAATATCGATCCCCACCATCCTGTCCGGTATCGTAGGCCCGCGTATTATCCTGTACAGGCATACGGCACCGAGGCCTATCTGGATATATAGCAGTATTGTCAGCAGATCACTCATTCCGCGAATCTTTTAATATATTTTTCAAACTTACCCGTGATCCAGTAGGTGTAATCTGCAGGATCATCCGATTCAACATAGATCCAGTGGACATAGAAATCATCATCAATGATATCAACTGTGATTGTACCCGGAGTCATAGTTATTGAATTGGCAAGGAGCATCCTGGCAAAGCCCGATTTCAGGGTTGTCTTTACTTTTACAATACCCGGTTTAATCGGCATGGCAGGATTCAGCACCCTGTACGCAACATCAAAGTTTGCCTTGATGCATTCCCAGATAAAAATCACCAGATAGACCAGGAACCAGAAATACCTCTGTGGCTGAAGGAATTTATAAACGCTGTGGAAATAGTATTTCCCGAATATTAATGTGCATATTGCTGCCGCAACTGAACCCACAATAAAATTCGACACGGTAAATTCCATGGTCAGAAGCAGCCAGAAGATCAGGGATAATATGAAAAATGCTGCATATCTCATTTTATATTCCGGTTATTTGTGAAGCATATTTTGACGGATCCATCAGGATATCGGTAGCCGGTGTCAGGATGATCTCCCGTATACCCGGGAACACAAGGATACTTAGGAGGAGACAGATAATTCCCAGAACGATCATACTGAAGAGCATCGGGAACGGAACTTCTTTTATTGTCCTGCTGTTATCATCATCAGCTTTATTGAAGAAGGCGTATCGCTGGAACTTCATGAATGATGCAAGTGTGATTATGCTTACGATCACAGCCAGAAGAGCAAGAAAATAGAACTTTGCCAGAATTGCCGCAACTATGATTATCAGTTTGCTGAAAAAACCGTTGAATGGGGGTATCCCTGAAATTGAGAGAGAAGCAACCAGTGAAGTCGCTGATGTTGCGGGCATCGTTTTTGACAGGCCTCCCATTTCCTGAAGGTTGCGGGTGCCGATAGAATACTCTATCGCCCCTGCATTAAGGAAGAGAAGCCCCTTGAAGGCGGCATGGTTAATAAGGTGGAATATGCCCCCTGCAATTGCCAGTGCAGCAATCTCGGTCCTGATTCCCCTTGAAATAAGTATCATTCCAATGCCGACAGACAATATCACGTAGCCCATCTGGCTGATACTGTGATATGCAAGCAGTCTCTTAATATCCCACTGACTGACAGCAAGGAAGACCCCGATGACCATTGAAAGGCTTCCCAGCGAGGTGATCAGTATGGCCATACCTTCACTTATCGCAAACATATTGAAGAAAAGCCTGATGATGACATATATACCTACAGCCTTTATGAGAACACCTGAAAGCATAGCCGAAATCGGCGACGGGGCTGAAGAGTGTGCATCGGGCAGCCAGGCGTGGAACGGAATGATAGCTGCTTTCAGTCCGAAACCGCTCAGAAGAAGAATTTGTACGAGAAGGTAGTATTTCCTATCGTAACCCGTGCTGAAGACATTCCTGATATCGGCAATGTTGAGGGTTTTTGTCTCCCAGTAGATCAGGGCAATTCCCATGAGTATCAGGAAAGTAGCTATTCCTCCAAGCACCTGGTACTTGAATGTGGCTTCAAGCTCATTCTTTTCAACCCCGAAAGCAACCAGGGCATATGATGATATGGCTGATATCTCAAGGAAAACGAATATGTTGAATATGTCACCGCTGAGCACCACACCATTCATGCCGGCCATCATGAGACAAAAGAGAGAGTAGAAATAGTTTTCCGAGGTATACCTTGCAATGTATGAGATTGAATAGATTACCGAAAGAAACCCGATAAGATTTATAATGCAGAGGATAATGGCTGTAAAGCCGTCAAGGACCATATAAATGCCTATTGGTACGCTGTTTACAGCTTCCCATCCGCCGACTTTATAGACTGACACACTGTTTCCTGTAGTAAAGAGAGACCAGAAACTAACCACAACAAGGAACAGGAGAATGAGAGAGGCAAGATACTTGTTGAGGTTCCTGATAAACCTGCCAAGGATCATTATCAGGAAAGCTCCTGCCAGAGGGATTGCAACAAATAATGGTATCAGCGGATTCATGATCTATCCTCTTAAATTTTTTATCTCTCTTATATCAAATGTTCCGTATTTCCTGTATATCCTTATTATTACAGCCATCAGCATAGCAGTTGTCGCCAGGCCTATCACAATAGCTGTGAGTACCATTGCCTGGGGCAGCGGATCAACATATATCTTAACCGGGTCTGAAGGATCAACGATCGGAGCAACTCCTCCTTCCCTGAAGCCGATGAGTGCAAGAATCAGGAAAACACTGAATTCCATTATTGACAGGGAGATGGCGATCTTCACCAGGTTTCTGCGGGTAATGACTCCGTAGAGTCCGACAAGGAATAATATGAAGCACAAATAATAAGGTATCATTCCGATATTTCTTCTTTAAAGATTACAAGAGCAAGGAAAATAGTAAGGATGGAAGCGGCAACCTCAATCCCGATGAAAATATTATAGAGGGGCATCACCCCTGCACTTACCAGTTCACCCGGCGTCCCTTTCGGAAGCCAGTTGATAAAGAATACTTTAGCCCCGAACAGGAGACCCGACAGGGACAGGAATACAGCAATAAGGATGGCGAGGTTTTCATACATTGTCGAACCGAGCTCTTCCTTTGTGAGTTTCATGAAGTCGCTTCCGCTTGCAAGGATCTGCAGAATGAACGCCCCGGCCAGGATCACACCGCCGGCAAATCCGCCGCCCGGGGTCAGATGGCCGTGGATAATCACATAGATGCCGTAAAGAAATATAAGCCCTGATATCAGCTGGGCTGTCTTCTTTACTATGAGGGTCATTCCTTTCATTTATTGTCTTATTGTCTTATTGTCATGCAGTCAGATTGTTATTAAATCCTCTATTTTTTCCCTTTTATTCTTAAAATTGTCAATACACCCAGAACGGCTGTTACCAGTACTGTTGCTTCTCCAAGTGTATCATACCCTCTGAAATCAAACAAAACACCGGTAACGAGGTTGGCACTTCCAGTCTTGGCAGCTGCTCCTTCAATATAGTGTTCTGCCATGCGAAGTGTGCCGGTACCGAATGCGTCCAGGGAATCTGATGCAACCTTGAAAAAATAAAAGAGAACAACGATCAGGATAATTGCAGTGACCGCTGACACATATCCCTGTGCATCAGGTTTTGAATAATGCTCTTCACGCGAGCTGTCAAGCACAACCGCAACCATAATGATGAGCGATATGGTTTCGACCACTATCTGTACAATTGCCAGATCGGGGGCCTGGAGCAGCAGGAAGCAGATAACCAGGCCATAGCCTACTATGCCGCATGCGATGACCGCTGAAAGCAGATCCTTTGCATGTATTGCGTAGAGAGCCCCGAGAATCATCAGACCTGCTATTATGGAGACAGCAATTTCCATTTCACATTGTTTATATCATAATCAGCAACATAATTATCAATCCGGCAAAAACCCAGATTATATATCCCGGTAAAACACCTCCGTGTGCTTCACTGAAGAGGTGACTTACCCGGAGTACGAATCTCTTTGAAAGGTCATAAATGTCAAACCATTTCTCCTCAGCTTTTCTGTATATCCAGGCAAAGAATCTGAATTCAGTGATTGTCTTGTAGAATTCAGGTGTTGCGTAGCTTGTCTGGGCCTGTAGTTTTTCACCTCCTATAAAACTGTCTTCCCTCCGGAATTTCTTCAGATTGAGCGCAAGGTAGAGTATTATGCCCAGTACCAGTGAAATAATGACAAGGAGGGAAACGATTGACGAATCCCAGAAGCCCATGAACTGAAATTCACCGGTCACGGGCATAAAGAGTCCGGGGACGACATAATTGGTTGCAAAAACGCCAAAGCCGATGCAGAAGAGCGCCAGAAGGGCAAGAGGTATCCACATCGTGGCAGGAACCTCACGGATCGTCTCAAACTCCGGTCTCCGGCGGCTGAGGAATACTCCACCGATGAACTTGATGAAGCTGGCCAGTGTAAGGGCTGAACCCAGAACAGCCAGTCCAAGCCATATGATCCAAAGCTTGTTTGCGATGCCCGCACCCGATCCGAAATCGATGATCCCCTGGTAGATCATCCATTTTGAAGCAAATCCGTTGAACGGGGGGAGACCTGAAATAGATACCGCAAAAATAAGAGCAGCAACAAAAGTAACAGGCATCGCCCTGGAGAGTCCTCCCAGATCATCTATGTTCTCTTTTCCTGTCCGGTATTCGACACAACCGGCTGATAGCATCAGCCCGCTTTTGTAAAGCGCATTGTTTATCATATGGAACAAGCCTGCAGCAATGCCTATCATGGATCCGAGGCCGAATCCCACAACCATATAGCCCACCTGTGAAACAGCATGGAATCCAAGAAGTTTTTTATAGTTATGCTGGATAAGAGCCATCATAACAGCGGTAATGATAGTAATGACACCGATCGTCAGTAACAAAAGCCTCATCCCGTCGCCGGGAACGAAGATATCCATTGTCATTCTCGCCAGGAAATATATTCCCAGAAGCTTATCAAGGGAGGCAGGCAGCAGGGCTGATGAAGAAGCAGGTGCGTCTTTTGCATAGTCGGGCACCCAGGAATGGAACGGAAAAGCGCCCGCTTTGGTGAAACTGCCCGCCAGAAGGGCGAGGAATGCGGTTACTGATAAAATATTGTCGGTCGGCAGGCTGACCGAGTTTATGCTTAATGATCCTGTCAGCCTCCATATAAGGGCGATACCGATTATCATTATTGAATCTGATGCTCCTATGAGGATAAGCGTCTTCTTGGCTGTCGCCGAACTATCCTCATCACGGCCAGGGATAAGCTTGTAGAGTGTGATACCCAGTATACCCCAGAAAGTAAGGAACAGAAGGAGGTTATCAGATAATACGGCTCCGTATGAACATCCGACAGTCAGAAGGAACCATGCATAATAATTTTTTACCCTTCCGGGTCTGATATAGGTAAGTGAGTATAAAAGAACTAGCACTGCGAAAATGCTGATGAACAGAGTTATAAGTTTGCTCAGGTTGTCAATTGTAAAGGTGAAGTACTTATCGGCTCCCCGGAGAAGATCAGAGCCGAAGAGAAGAATGCATGATTTTCCTGTTATTCCGTCAAGCACCGCCATCTGGGCCGGTGAGCTGAACAGTGAAAGTGTCAGATAACCTGTGACCAGGCTCACCAGCAGGGCAAGTATCCCCTTGAATGTCTGGAATTTATCAGGGATGACAAACAATAAT
>Ga0116204_1000544_pt1 | contig 21544 bp, 16 predicted proteins | sample LakKivwa52mmetaG_FD_94481 | JGI IMG/M metagenome (GOLD analysis project Ga0116204, IMG submission 94481) | Anoxic lake water microbial communities from Lake Kivu, Rwanda to study Microbial Dark Matter (Phase II) - Lake Kivu water 52m metaG | ecosystem: Environmental > Aquatic > Freshwater > Lake... | reverse complement strand
TACCAACAGTAGCGACGCTAGACATCCCATTTGTGCGGGGAATGGCGGACATAATGCCAACAACAACCGTTATGATATTTTATCGCTATGGTAAAAGCAGCAATGAGATCCACGCTGACACCTATAAATTGCTTATGCAGGGTGAAGTGTCTGGTGTAAAAACCACGAAGAATGGGATAAATATAGGATATAACATATTTGTGATAGATAGCAGGACCTATCTCAACAGAATGCCCACGAAATACCTATGGTATCTCTTCAAGAACATAAACAGTTTTGCCGAATATACCCAGGATTATGACTTTTATGGCTTGCCCCCGGGAGATGAAGCTAGCTCGTGGATAAAATCAAGCATACCTCTCTTTGAGGATGGGAAGAAATATAGCTTAAATCAATATATGAGCCGGTTCTTGCAGTTGCTGGAGAACAGTTCCGGGAACTATCACTATTATGGCAATGCAAACCGCAGATATGGCATAAAGGCGAATACGATAATCAAGGAATACGGAAATACGTTTGAAAAGATGTATGGAGCGTATAAGCTTAGCAGCATGATCCATAATAAAACAACGGAAATCTTGAAATACAGGCAGACAATAGCTGATGATATGGCCAGGATATTGCGCGACGTCGGGTACAATTATATTCATGTTATGTCCCCTATGGTAATTGGGAGCAATATAGCAGAATACATGATAATACCAGACACTATAAATTGCTATATTCCAAAGTTTAACTATGTAGAAATAGGAAAGATGGATGGATTGGATGTAACAATAGCGCCTACGCCAATAACTGCACTACGATATAAGTACAAAACCGATACAAACAACGTACCTAATGTCATTAAAGAAAGAACAAGCCCGGCAGCAGCGTACGACAAGGACAAGCGAAAGTTCATTCCAACAAAGGATGAGTATATATATGGCGTCAACAGAGAATCGCAAGACATGGAATACTATTACAATGCATTTTTGTCAGATGATGGAGAGCCGTATTACCAGCGGAAGGTGGACTATGATTTTGCGGTAAAGCAGACAGGGCAGAATACGGCGTCGTTTACCAAGGGCGAGTTTATCCCTGAGTATGTAACAGGGATGCAGGCGCTGATAAAAGACACATTAACCGGCACCTATTATCGTGGAACGATGGCAAGGGTATCACACATGATTAACGTAAGCGCCGGGGCATGTTATACTGCCGGGGACCTGATGAACGTAAAAAGCATAAAGGCAGGCGACATAGATAAAGAAGATATGCCAAACCCTATGACAAAAAACGATTTTACCAAGGACAAGCAAAAGGCGCTATATAGAGAATGCCTGTATGATGACAAAAATATCGAGCCATTAATATCATCGACGGACGTAACCAGCGAAGTAGCTGACTATTATGAGTATATCAAGCGTTCAGCGTGTACCCTCAAACAATATATAAAGCTAATGTTTAATATAAATGTTGACGATAAAGGCAATCCGCTATATGAGGACATGTGGTTATCTCTTAAGAGCAACGACGCTCCAGCAATGATAAAATACGAAGATAACGCGACAAAGAAACTAAGCAGGAGTATTGGTAACATGTTCGTAGAAGAGCGATATAAAGTAGTAAGCGCCTATAAATTAGTAGTCGGGAAGGTGGTAATAGATGAATGATTTAGACATATACAGCCGGTATCGTGCTGGAGACAAGAGCGTATTGCGGGATGTCTATAAGCAATATGATCCGCTTATAAACAGTACAATAATGCAGTATAAAGATACGGGGATAGATCCGATAGCGCTAGATGCGGAGACCAAGAGGATAATAGCGAAATCGCTGAAGAGTTATGATCCGGGGAAGGGAAACTTTACGGTTCATTTACAAAATAACCTAAAGTCAATGTATCGAGCGACTAATAACTCACAAATGCTGCGCATCCCAGATGCACGGGCATCTTTATTGCGCCGGTACCGTGAAACGTACGACGAGATGAATGAAGCATTAAAGAGAGAGCCAAGTTACGCTGAGATGGCTGATCGCATGAACATAGGCATAAAAGATATCAAGAAGCTGGTAAAAGAGACGGGAGTAAGCGTCGTTCCGTCGAAATGGACTATGGATATGGAAGATGAAGCAGAGGGACAGGCAGAAACCCCCGAAGATGTAATAAAAGATTTGCGCCAGGCAGTAAATGATCCGGTAGATCAGCAGATAGTAGATGGGTCATTTGGTACCGGCAGTCCATCAACTAATGCGCAGATAGCAAAAATGACAGGACTAACAGAAGGCGCCATAAGATCACGCAAGAATAGAATAATAAAGATGATAAGAGAGCGTTACTAATGGGAAAATGCCCCTTAATGCTATATGAGCAAATAATGATAGCAAAGGCAGAGATCGATAAGATAAGAAAGATGAGCGTATTGGGGCCTTTGCTTAATCTTGCAGCGTCATATATCCTTGGGTTGATATTGGATGCAATGATGGACCTGATAGAGCAGGGTCAGGATATAGTGGAGGGTGTCATAGACGGGCTGGATAATATGATCGGCGCCATAGATACTGACACGTGGGCATTATATGCAATTAGCCAAAACGCAAAAACTATATATGATTGCGCTAACAGGGAAATCACTCTTATTGATAACATGATAAGCTTAATCCGGGGCATGGACAAAGAGAATAAAGGGAAAAAGAAATATCAGGAGATATCAAAGCGAGCCGTAGATATGACAAGGATAGTGAAGGAATATCTTACCTTGGCATCTGTATCAGAAACTGCTACCGGAGTATATGGGAACATAAAGTCGGCAAGATCATCAGCGGCGGCTCTTGTTAGCTTGTTAAATTTGGATGGCAGATATGGGGTAGATATGATAGAGCTAATAGAGGCACTATCAGGACCTGGCAATAAAAAGAACGAGGGAAGATTAAAGGACGCAACGCGGGCGATTGGTGCGAATATAACAGAAAATATGGCAAATATGGCCGGGCGAGACGCTATCGAACTATTGATAAAGACGATAGACACGTATCATAGCGTGGCGTCAATACTATATATGTATGCAGGGATAAACTATACGGCACCAATCAGAAAGATAAGGGCAAAAGCGGATCAGATAGCATCGTTGTATGTGGCGGGAGCGCAGGGATATGTCAACGACCTTGCAGATATCAGCACAGGAGATAATACGCCAAATAAGATTGCTGACGATATGGTGGCAGAGTTATGCAAGGAAGCAGAGAAAGAATTTAAGGCAATCAACCGGGATATAAAGAAAAAGATAGGCATGTATCTGTTTAGCATGAGCCCAACGTTTAATGCGTTTGATGTTAGAGGAACAGGATTAGACAAAGAAGACGTCGTGTCTGAGAATACTGCCACGCTGTCGGCAGTGATGCACCTGGCACCGTATTCACCAGTACCAGTAGATTCTCTTACGGTGTTTGGAGCATCGACACGTCTGTTAACGTCGGTTGAGATGTACAATGTGCTGTATCCAATGATAAACACGAGTCAAGAAAATGTATCAAGCGACAAATTGCAGAAAATTAAAGATAATGCTGAAAAAGAGAGGGATGCGTTCGAAGATAGACATGCGATATTTGAGGATGCTGTTGGGATGCAGGTAGCGAGGGCAGGTGCAATTGCATGGAAACAAAACATATGGCGGATAGACAATAGATCGCTACGATCAGAGGCAAAGAAGGAAAATGATAATGCCTTTAAGAAGAAGGTAGAGACGGCAGGGAAGATAGAAGCAAAGATGTCGGAGCCATCAATGGGCGTCCTGATTGTAGCAGAGTTATTTATTAAGGCCACGTTATCGCCTCTTAATATAGGCAAAACCATGACAAAGGCAGCAATAAAGAAACTAAAGGAACGAAGGGAGTATCTGGACGGGGTAAGAACCCAGGTGTCCGGGATAACCAACTATAGCGATAGCTCCGTTGAAGCCGTAATGGGAGTCATAGACGAAATGGGCTTGGGAGAACTGTCAGCAGCGATAAAGGCTGGGAAAATCGTCACTGGTGTCTTGGGAGTAGCCAGCGCCATGATAGGAACGGCAGCGCTGATATATGATCTGCTAAAAAATTGTGTTGGAGATCTCATAAATGCCAATGCTCCCACGGAGATGGTCACGAGGGTATATAAGAAGGCAAATGAGTTTAGCAAATATAGCAAGGATGTGGTGCGAGATAAAATCAATAAAGCGTGTGCTCTTGCACTTGCCCCGATAGGAATAGGAATGGACATGGTAGATTATCTGATGGAAGAGAAACAAAAGGCAGACGAGAACAGTAAGTCGCTAAGAGAATTGATAGAAATGCAGAGGTATTTGACATGAGCTATGATATAAGCTTAATGACAACGAACAATAAAGGCGAGGTGCAATATAAAATGGCTGGGTTATCAGAGCGAATAACCGGGAAAAAGAAAGTAGCGCAGCATTTTATAAAACACTTGTATGGTGATAAGGTAGGCGGATTATTGTCAACCCTTAGACGGTTAGGGTGGACGCGCAGCGACATCGTTGCATGTGTAATGCGGACAGTGGCATATATAAAGAACAAGCAAGCGACACAAATATCGCTTCATAGCGAGGAGAAGCTAGTTGGAGCGGAAATAAAAAAGCTTGACATTTTGCAAAATAATACATCTGTTAATATAGAAATAGCGATTCAGACAATGGCTGGAACGGTAAACATTACATTGTGAGGATATAGTGAATATAAGAGAATATGTTACGCAGCTATATGCGGCAACCCCTGGACTGGAGAACTATGACATATCAGAGGGGACGAATATATATGACCTCATAATAGAGCCATTGATCGGCATCTTTGAGGAAATACTGCAGTCAGAGGATATCGACGTCATGCGCGACATGCTTGCATGGGATAGCATGAGCGACGTCCCTCTGGAGACATTAAAGCGTTATGCCATGATGATAGGGGTAAGCGTTACCGAGAAGCAGGCATCAAGCGGGATATTGACTCTGTTTTTTTCGGAGCCAATAGACCTGACTATCCAGGAGGGTACGAAGTTTAGTTACCAGGGGATAGAGTTCGCAACAACAGAAAAGCACGAGTTGACAGAGAGTATATTATCGGCAAAAATAGACGGGAACAGGCATTATTATTATGAAGGCATATACGTAGTAAATCAAAATGGCGACAATGTAATATCAAACGTATTGGGGTACATGGAAGGGGCTCCGTCACAACTTATAAAGATAACACACCCGGCGATAATAGACGGCATAAAAGAAGATACACATGCAACGCTTATACAGAAGATAAGGAATAAGATGCTTGCGGCCACCGCCACTGGCGAAGCTGGCATGACAGATCTGATCCACACCCATTATCCTGATGTTGACGTGACAATAATAGGCCCTGGCGATAACAAGATGGAGCGCGATCTTATCTACAACATGATACCGGGGACAACCAAGTTCAAGAGTGAGGTCACATTTAACGGAAAGACAAGGCGCAATAATGTAATTAACGCAAGCGAAGCATACTTTATGGTCGTTAACGAATCAGATTTTGATAATGCATTTATCCCTGATGACATATACGAGATAAGCCAGGGACGTTACCTGGCAATAACAGAGGAAATGGATAGTGTCGCCATCTTTAATTCCGGGGGCATAATGACAGAATCATTTACCCAAAGCTCAGAGCGCATAGGGCTAACGTCAATGTTATTGTCGGTCGTCGCTGCAATGACCAGGTATTTAACGGTAGAGGATAAGCGCTTGTATAGCGAAGGGGATCTGGTAAATGTGTCTGACCGTAGCGGGGCACAACCAACACAGAACGGTGTAGTAGAAGGTGTCGAAAGCGTAGCGTCTGACGGAGAGATGGTCGATGCTACCACAATAACGGTTGATAATGACATGACGGGGTTTATCCTTCCCGGAGCAAAGCTGTACATCGAATACGAAGGAGACACCTATGTAGCATATGTTGATACGATAACTGAGGACACCATAACAACAACCGAAGAGATAGGCATAGATGCGGAAGAAGAGGTAAGCATAACATCATATAGGGTCACGCTATACAACAACCTCTCGTTAGAGGTAACCGCATCTGGTGATGTTTATGTTGATGTTTTGAATGCAGAGGGGTTATACATCGGAGAAGGATGGATCAAGAGTGAGCATGGGATGCCAATAGGGACATGCATAAGTGATAACGAGATAATGGTAGTTGACAATGAGCTTGTCATGGGGATGAACGTGACCGGGCAGGAGTTTAATCTTATAAAGCACGTGTTCCTGAAGTATGGCATAAACCAGGTGGTACATAAAGTATTATCGAAAACTGGGATAAAGATGCATTGGAGCAGGGAGCAGCAGACAATGCCAATAGTACAAGAAACACAAATAGATGGTAGGTAAGAATGCCGAACGACATACAGGTACAGAGTAAAAGCGAAAGGATTATACTGAATAACGGAAGCGTGGTAACGGCTACAATAGAGTTTGATGCAGCATCATTTATGGACGAATTCGATTCAGATATTATTGCCAACAGATATTCACCGGTATTGCAGAGACGGCTGGGCCCGTCATATCAGAAAAACGTTTATATCTCCGGTCAATTCAGGACGAATTATAGCATGCAACATACAGAAAGCCAGGGAGGATACAGCTTTATACAAGTGCGCAAGAATTCCATAGGCAAGGCATCAGCATATGCCGGGTATGGCATAGCATGGAGACCAACAGCGTATAATACTGATATAGAAATAGCTATAACCGACGCCGTCTCGTCAGAACTTGGCGAAGGGTATTACGATATAACGAAAGATGCTGGTGCAACGATCCCGCCAGAGGCGACAATATTATATCTTATACATACAGACAGCAACGGCAAAAAGGTATATATCCCGTTTGAGTATAGCAGCATAAACGGGAATGTAATAAGCGGTTGCTATATCCCAAACGCAGAACCACAGGTGGCAACGGATAAGATCAGCATAGCGTCGCCAAATGTATACATCGTGGATAACAACCCCATCCATGGCGATAATTACTCTGCAAAATACATAATAGATCCACTTACCGGATTGTCATATATCCAGTCAGCAACGCGGATAATAGAAAAGGATAAGACATATTATTTTGCCCTAGTGATTGGAGAAGATAATTCTGTAGAGTTTTACATAGATGATGACCCGGACGACTTAACGGATGCATCAAACCTGGTGATAAGCAGCGGAGCCACAACTACCCTGGCAGAATACCTCAATACCCCCAATATGGACTCGTTTGGAATCAGCGTGTTTGATACTTGTGGATACCAATGGTGGTATGACAACTTATTGATAGGAAAATTGCAGAAAGAGCGATCTGTACTATATGTCCTGTTTGATGTAACTGAAATGTCAGAAGAATTGCAAATAGAAGCAAGCGGGTATGGCGAAGGCGAAGATATTGGCATGGGGATAGACATATGGCGCCCCGATGACGGATGGGTGACGATAGCGCAATCACCGGCCACGGATTTGGCAATAACAGAGACAGAAATGTTCAAGAAAAGCGAGTACGAAGAGAATGGTTACATCAAGGCAAAGATATACACGCAGTATCCCGGGAATATGGATACCCCGTCTATCCTTAATATAGATTATGTGAAACTTGTCAGGTTTTCCCCTTATGGTTGTCATGTAGGTGGATGCGTTGACTGCTATATCGATGACGATAACGCAGAGATAATATCATCAAGCAATGCAGTAGCACAGCCTCTTAAATATGTAGAGTTAGTAGGGAAGGGTAATATTGTAAAGATAACTGCCGGGACACCGGAAGTAGAGCTAGTGTATGGTGTTGATTATGTAATGGTGGTTAATAGTACATCAGAAATGAACTCAAAGAATGCAAAGACGCTCATAAAGTTTAGAGACACGCTGGTAGATCTCCATGTAAATGTATACTACTGGGAATCGGAAGCGGTGCAGTCGATGCAAATAATGTTTGACGATGCCAGGCATGCGCCAGTGCAGTCCTCTGTTCTGGTAAAGCATAAAAACATATACAATGTAAGCATATATTCCGGCGGAGCGCAAGACGTATATGATGCAGCGACAGATTACATAACCGGGTTAGCGTACATTAATGGAGAAAAGACCATTAGCTATGTTGACGCATACAAGCATATAACAGCGCTAACAGGGAAAAGGGCATTTGACCTCACTCTTACCATTGTAGGGTATGATGGAAACACCCAGGTGGAGTCAGTGTTGACAGGACCCGGGAACACGCACGCAATAACAGAAACAGAGACATATAGGATAATGAATGAGAGCGTCTAAATATTGGGACCAGATGACTGGTTATTGGGAACTGTTCAAGTGCAAGGACGAGTTCAGCGCTTTATGGGAAGCAATGCTGTGTCGCACGGAAGAGTATAAAAACCAAAAGGACGGATATGGCGCTAAGCACTATGCGCAGATGAGCGATAGCATAGAACTGGTATGGGAGCAAGCGGTCCAGGACGAGAGCGACGTTATTCACATAGTAAACCCAGATGGCGGGTATAAGACATATATGATATCCGGCATCCCGGCAATGTTGTCGACAGTTGGTGGAGAGGAGTATGTAGAGGATACCGATTACGAAATTGACTATGAGACGATGATAATAACATGGATTATTGCGGATCCCGGGAAGGAATCGTACATGATCCCTTCGCTAATGATTGACTCTGACATCATAAACGCCTATCTTAACAGAAATCTCATTGATATAGAAACCTCTGTATATGGAGAGAAGGGCAAATGGATCCTGTATGCATGTATAAGACACATGAAGATGCAGCGCAGTGTATACAGGATGAAGAACATTATAGCGATAATGGCTGGCGTGCCGTTTAGCAAATACTATGCAAATATAGAGATCGGATCCGGTAAGGTGAAAATAGATTATGCTGTCATTGTGACAACTGCGCATGAAGAGTTCTTGAAAAACAATGAGTTGGAGGGATACTGTTTCATTGATACTGAAAACAACAGGATATATGATGGCTATTATCCAGATATACCGATGTCGTTGTGCCACAAGGCAAATCTTGTATACGAGAACGGCAAATATAAGCATATCATAGCCAGCGAGATAATAGAAATAGACGGAGAAGATAGCGGAACCATGAGTGGTGAATTGCTCCCTATATATTATGTAGAAAACTGTGACGTCTATGAATTTGGCAAAGAATATGATGATACGCCGGTGCCTCTATATTGGAAGGAAACAATAGATAGGAGCACGACATATATCTATGAAACTGACGTAGACATGCTATCACCCATACAGCTTACAATCAATGACAGTGTTATATTAGATAACGACCATGTAAGGATAATGAGCGAGAGCAGTATACGAGTATATGAAGAGGCATTGCCGGAGCCATACATCTTTGTTGTCGGCGGTAACATTATAATAAACGGAGAAGGCGGGACGGTAAGGGCGGTTATCGTAAGCGGCGGATATAACCACGTTGGCGGGTATTATACGATAGAATTTAGTAGTGCTCTGTCACTAGTAATAGATGGCGACTATGATTATATAATCCCCAGGGTTAGAAAGGCGCTATGCCGGGCAGAGTATACATCAGATGAATCAGGGAATTATGTAACCGTAGGGATCCCAATAGACAGCAATGCATTAGTCTGCGCCAGGAATACGGCAGATTCGGTATATGAAACGAGATTGACAAGCGTAGCGATTGACATAGCCAAGGGAGATGAGACGGTAATATATGAGGACGCTATCCCGATGGCTATTGGTGACATGATAGCAATAACCAGTAACGGAGAGCAGGATTATTATGAGATAGTGTCATCCGAAGAAGAGTCTTACGACATAACCATCAGCCCGTTGGCAGTGCGTGATTACAGCGTAGGCGACAAGATATATAACATGAGAAAAATAACGAAGATAAACGTATTGAACGTAGCATATACGCAAGAAGTTGGCAGCACGGAATTGGCTAATATAGAAATATATATGCCATTATGGTCGCCATCATTAGCACTTAACTATATAGAATATGAACCGGAGATATAATGGACTACCTTAATCATTCTGACAACATCTTATTAAACCGCAAGGATTTGTTTGATATATTGCAAACAGCAATATTCGGGAATCTAAAAAACGCTCTTATGGGCATATATGATATACAGCCAAGAAAGATAATAGTAGGTAATAGCGAATATGGGCTGCTTAGCGATAACGCATATGCCGTGACCAGGACAAGTACAGGCAACATTAGTGTGGCGCCGGGAGTAGCAATAAACGACGAGACATCGTTTATGGTGCTTACAGAAGACGCTCCGGTATCCGCGACCGCAGCATCAGGGGTATATGGCATATATCTTACCTATAAGCAGAACAGGGCGCTGACTGGGAAAGAACAGGTGCTGCCAGTAAAAGCGGGGATAAATGCAATCACAATGCATACAATGCTGACGGACGGATGTGAACTTCAGAAAGCGGTGCCAACGTCACCACCCGCTGCATCAATACTGCTGGCCTACGTGGTAATAGACACGAATGCAGTGCCTGTATCGTCGACATCTACCCTTAATGGCGACATTTATCTAAACGAGACAGAGGTAGCATTGCCGTCATCGATATCTTTGCCTGCATGGTTTACCGCTATTAGCGCTGCATATAAGATAGTAAGGGTCGGTGAAGAGTACATCAAAATAGATAACAGCAAGATAATAACAGAGCGCGGGGTACATAATACAATAAAGTCGCATCACGTGGCTGGCGAGACCGTGACAATAGCAGGGATAATAGATGCCAGGCAGATGAGTTTGCTTAATGTGCGAGGCATGGATAAGGTAGAGACGGCGATAAGCAGGGGTACTGTATATATCCAGAGCGCAGAGCGGATGCTGGTGACAAGGGCCGTGGTACGTCACACCGCAGCGCCTATTGTCACGCTGCCGACAACCCCTATATTATGGGTTAATCGCAGCAGATCAATGGGGATGGTGACGGATAGGGTAAGACAGATATATCATGGGATAAATGCACTAAAGACCAGCATAGACAACGATAACATGAATATACAGGATATCAGGTATCAGATGTTGGGAGCAGACCAGACCGGCGACCAATATGTAGCGTTAGCGGCAGAAATGCGCAGGATACAGAATGCGTCAATGTCTAACCAGGTAACGCTGCAGGAAATGATACAGTCAATGTCAAATGAAGACATTGCCGGATATATGAGATCATCAATGAACGAGTTTAAGTTAGTAGTAAACATAAATTATGCGCCGCCATCCGGGATGAGCATATCGCAATACGAGGCGCGGGTAATCAGGACAACCATAACAAACGTAATGGATGTGTACAGCATGGAGAATGCTGAGTATCATTATACGCAGCGCAAGCATGCCACCGGTTACGATGCTTATGGAGATCCCATACTGGAAGGGATCTCGCTAAGCGACACATCAATCAAAATCCCTATCAATGTGGGTGAGAAAATTACGGTAACCGTGAGACCAATTGATACTGCTGGCACAGTAGGCATGTATAGCGACCCCATAACATATGAGTTCGCCAGGTTTGACGATGCAGATTATATGTCCTATCAAGATATATACCGGATATTTGTGCCGGATATATTAGAGACCTCAATGATGTTCCGGGAATATACGATGTATTCACGAGAATTGTATGATCAACTCTCTACATACAGCAATCAACTGCAGCAGTCAGAAATAGCAATAAACGACCTAACCGCGAGGCTTACAGAACTCGAAAATAGATTTCGATTATTATATAACGTTGTGCAGAGGCATATAGACACATTAAATATAAGCGCCACCGGGATCGTCAACAACATACCAACAGGTAATAGATGAGCGGATTATTAACAAACGCAGGCGAAGGATACAAGTACAGCATTAGGGACAGTGGCCCCGCTACGTTTTTCCGGACCATGAGCCGAATGGCTGTCCCGGAAGGTGGAAGTATAATATCCATAGAGCCACGGGCTGCTGCAAGGGTAATGGTATATAATCCATTGCGTGACGACCAAATATGCGTGTGTAAAATAGGCGCTGTTACAATAAACGCAGAAACCGGAGAAGCGCACCTTGAGGTAGACGCCAGGTATATCGCAGATGATAGCGATCCCGTAGTATATTTCTATGATGGAGCGGTATATGAAGCGGAAAAAGATGGTAACATATACATAGTAGATGACCCGATATACATCGACATAATGGCAGAGAGAATAAATACAGGGGAGATAAATAACGGGGCGAAGTTAGGGGGATACATAATATATAGCGGTGAAAGCACATGCATAGACATGTATCTTGACTGGGACAGATGCTCAAAAGGCAAGCCGGTACCAAGCCGTATGTATTCGCATATAGACAAGGCGGTTAAAAGTGGTGATCGTGGTGATACTTTATCAAGATGGCGCGAGATATTGCCTACAGGGATGGATGTAAACGTAGACGGTACCGGTAAAATAACCGTGGCGCTGAGCATGGGGGTTGTCTTTAGCGACATAAAGTCAATATATGCTCCGCAATCAATAGTCATAGACCTAACCGACTATATAATCCGGCTTTACCTATGCATAGACAGCATATATGAGCAGTGTTTCCCCAAGTATAACATGCACCCGGGACAGTGGCTATATAGCGGAGGCGTGACCCCGACATATTATGACGGCGAGTTGTTCTTGCCAGCGAACCCGGAGCTATTCCGAACTCCTAAATCAGCAATGATGGGTATAATACGGGGCAGCATTGTGTTTGACGGGCTGTTGACAGATGGCTTGGAGATAGGATCGATAGAGATTGAATACAACAAAGACGTAACGCATGATGAAATATACCCAACTTATGCCTTGTCTAATTATAGCGTAGTGCTTGAAAGCCAGCAATACGCAGAAGATGGAGATGTCGATTATGATACAATAGGGTCAATGAGATATATTGGCTATTATGGTCGCAACCCCATGTACATGAATACCATTACTGACAATATCATAACCATAAATGAGGAAATAAGCGCAATAGCCGATGCTGACTATGAAATAATAAGCGACGAAAGTGCGTTGACGGTTAATAATGACACAGTAACGATAAATGCAGGCAATAAAACGCGCAGGGAAGACGAAGACACATTAAATGTCATAGACAACTTCTATTATGTGAGCATCAAGAATCCACCGCACCGCATAGCAGAGCGAGTAAACCTGATAAAGATATATATAGTTGGAACGTTTGTTGATGGCGGAAACGTCGGAGTGATAGATGCTGTCAAAACATGGTACGGGTATGTACTAAACAAGGTATTGGAGACCGGGGAGTTAACAGAAGAACTGCCATATGCCGCCAGCAACATAAATACCGACCTTGTTGTAGATGGCGCGTATAATGGATTATCGGCAGTAGTGCATACTGGGGGAGAATACATGAGGTGCATAATAGCATCCGAAACAATATCTGATATATCATCACGGCCTCTGTATCAAACAAGAAGGAAAACACACGCTAGAGAGAACGAGGTAACGCTGTACAACCCATATTTCCATAACACTTATATAGGCAGAATAGAGCATGTGGTGGAAGATGGGTACATTATAAACGGGATGTCGGGATACGCCACTCCTGACGATGGGTATATGTTGATAGAGAACGAGATCATAAAATATACAAAAATCGGAGAAGAGAGCATAACCATTGAGGCGCGATCCGTATATGGATCAACGCCATGCTCAAACATAGATGGTAAGGGGGCATATTATATCTCATACTTCACTATTGGCGACATAGATCCTTTGTCGGCCAAGGAGTGCGAATATAGCGACAGGTATGCCATGAGAGCAAGCATGCCATTAAATTATAGCAACGACCCAAGTCACAGCGGAGCTACAGCAGTATATCTAATGGAGATAATATACAATGCAAATAAAGCGAATAAAGTTTGGAAATAGCGGTATAATACCCATAGCCATCTATCGCGTCACCGATGACGGGAAAGCAATGCTAATAGATAGAGAATATACTGACATAACCGGAATGTTAAGGTGGAGACCGCCATCAACAGGGACATACAATTTTATCAGCGCCGCTCATCCGCAATATAACATTAGCGGAGTAGAGATAACAGAGACAAGAGGGCACGCTGACAGCTTTATGTGTCCAACGTCATAGGAGTAGAAAATGAGCATAGTAATGCAGAAGATCGCGACAATGATAAAGGAATCGCTTGACTGGCAGAAGGCAGTAGCGTTAGCGGAGAAAGCAGGCATTGTCCCACATCCAAAATCGAACTGGAAGTGGGCGCTGAGGCAAGTGCGCGCAAAGAACCCTACTGGCGCATTTCAATCAGCGGACGATCTATTGCTGAAGGGCAAAGACCTCGCTAAAGCTAAAGAGAAGATAGGGCTGCTACCAAATAATGTTAGGCAGAAGATTAAAGCACTGAGCAGGAAGCAGAGGCTTGGGGTAGAGGTGGGGCTAGGACTTAACGGTAAATATGTGGTTGGAGACGTGGGGAGGGTGATCACGCCAGGTGGCTCTCTGGCGCACACACACCCTCAACACGCCAGAATATCGCTCATAAAGGAGACAGGCAAGGAACTTACACGCGTATTAGATAGCGTGTTGAAAGCATCACCATCTGGTATGCCATATGATGCTACGCTTCCTCAGAGAATGCAGTTCGATAAATTATACAAAAAATCACAGATCCTTATGCGAAAAGCAGATAAGTTGGAAAGGTTATACCCCAAGGAAGTGAACGCATATGGGCAGATCTCTCCAATAAAAGATAAGTATGACTCTAATCTTGCCGGGGCTCTTAAGTACTTAGGTTATGCAAGTAAAATAGTACCACATGGAGGGGATATGCGGGGGATGGCAAGGGATTCTGGGGTATCGAAAAATATCATGGCTCCGGCAACAACAGGGGTTCATAAGTACCGTCCTAAGTTGCCTAACATGACTCGCTCCGTCTATTTTAAGGGAGGGCTGGAATAGTGAACACCATAATGCAGAAGATTGCGAAGATCAGTGTGACAAAGTTGTTGAAAATGACTAAGGGGGTAAAACCTGTATATCACATGACAGGTACCGCAAATGCGAAAGATTTACTAAAGACAAAAACGTTAATGACACCTGCTGAGTTGGTACAAAGAGGTATAAAGCCAACGTTCGAGGGGAGCTTGGGAGGGGATAGGTTTAATGCCAATATGTATTTGCTGCCAAAAATAAATATAGACAAAAACAAGGCGACCATGTCATTCAAAGACATAGCATCAAGGGCATTTGATAATAAAACCCCAGACATAACAAAAAGATTCTTCCTTAGAGACGTAGCCGCAACAAGACTGTCAGGCCCGGGGCGTCATTATGCAATAGCCAATATAGAGCGCCATGGAGCGCCTAATGCGCCTAAAAACTATAGCACGATATCCGCCTCAACAAAAAACCCCTCCGTAGTTATGGTGACATAGGAATGATGATTAACCCAAATACATCGAAATATCCCATCAACGATGCTGGAGGACAAGTGTTTATATCGCCAAAGGTCTTGTTTGATAAAGGCACGCCAGATAAATTAGAGCTTCCTAAAGTAAGAGGTACCCTGTTATATGATCCCCAAAAAGTTGATATAAACGTGGCAAGGCAAATGAAGGAGCAAGGCGCAATCCCGCTCAATTCCAGGTTTTATAGAAAAATGAAGGGAGCATTAAAACACATGAAAAACCCTAAGCTTGTCGACGTAGAAGCGGGAAACAATATAGTAGGACAACTAAAATATGTATCACCAGAAAAATACAAATGGTTTGATACTAATATTCTGCCACAAGTACAGGAATACTATAAAGGCATATGATAATAAGGAGCAACAAATGAACAACGTACTACAAAAAGTAGCGATATATATGGAAAAGAACGCATCATCATACAATGGAATAATGAAAGCATTATCAAAGAGGATAAATCTTGCAAACAGCGTAGCCAAAACAAATCCTGTCAAGGCAGGATACCTTACTAATAAAACACAGCAGTCAATACATGCTAATTATAACGCATACGCAGGACGATTAGGTGACGACGGCATAAAAAAGGTATTCGATATTGCTTGGAAAATGCCGCCAATAAAACCATATGAAACGCAGGTGTATGCTGGAATGGAAAATGCATTCAGGGCGGGGAAGCCACAGGCGGCAAGTAAAATATTCGCTACGCTAGCAGCAGGGAGAACGAAAGGGAAAAATCTCATAGCGCACAGATTTGATAATATCCATCCCAGTCAATATGGGAAAATGATAGATAAAGCAAACACTGCAAAACAAAAGATAATACAAGGAATAGGACAGTCAGATTCCACATTTCATTTTTAATTAATAGGAGCAACAAATGAACAACGTACTACAAAAGATCGCAGCCGTCGTAATGAACGACACGGAACAGAAGGGAGGCGATAGTGATATTAACGCCCTTCCTGGTCCCAACAGTAAGAAAATCAAGAATATAAGAGACTTTATGTTGCTAGATAGCCAAGATCCCAGTTTTGGCATAACAAACACTAGGCCTATTAAGATGCGTGACGGAAGATATGCAAGATTCGATTCATATATACCAGCAAAAGGTGATAATGGTGTAACCAATAGAATGAATATTATATCGACATATCGCAAGCCATGGTACGCTCTAGGGAAGGGGCCATCTTTACGAGATGTGATAAGAATGAGGGGTAAAGGCGAGGGAGACGTTCGCTATGCACCATCAAATATTACATACGTTATAAGACCTAATGACGCAGCATCCATGGAAAACATGAGCGCAGAAGAGAAGATGAAGTATATAAAAGATCATGTTGGTGACCGCCCTATTATGGGTCATATAGACATGGTACGCAAGCCATTATTGTTTGGCAAAAACAGATTCCGATCACTGGTTAACAATGTTAACCCTAGATATTTAATTAGCCCTTCAGACGATATGGCCACTCGTGCCATAGCTTATAGTATTGCGTCCAGTGTTAACTCTGCAAACAAGGCGCAGACATAAACTAATACTTCCCCTTCTCTCCCTTACCAAACTCAGTAGAGTGCATTAACGCGGGAGCGGGCTCATATGAATGTATATTAGCTTCGCTCCCTATTGCCAGGTGCGAAAGTGCTTTTTTAAGATTGCGGAAATTCAATTGAGATGGCCAGGACTGCGCAGCGAGAGGCAGAGACGTAACTCCCTTAAAAATTGGCTCGTAAGATATCTTGTTATCCAGCGATTTATTCCTATGCTCAATCTCGCTGATAAGCAATACATCTCCCGGGAGAAATTCAGAATCTCCGGGATCTATAACTTCGGCATGACGTGTAATGGATTCTACAACTGTTTCTGCGGCTCTGCGGCTAATATTGGATGGCGTGTTCTTAACAAGTTCATCAACCATATAGTTCTGCGCAGCGAATAATCCTTTTTGCTTATATATGTCTCTGGGATCAGCGGGTCCTGAAGATAGAATATCTCCCTTGCTGATAGATTGACCTGCCTTTACTAATACCTTGTTCCCCGGGACGACATAATGTTCAGTCCCTTCAATAACAATTATGCTCCCACCGATGCTGTCGCTCTTAATATCTGTCACCGTGCCCTTAACGGTAGCGACGGTGGCTTTATCTTTTATCTCTTTGTTCAATTCCAACACTTGCTTTAGGCGCGGAAATCCCTTTTCTTTATCTTCCAGAGATGCTCCGGTATGAAAGGATTGCATAGACATTGTATATAGAGGGTCAACGATACCAGCGGCGGCGTGAGCGCCTATGTTATATCCAACCTCTGGCAGCTTGTTGCCCTTAATAATGCCGTATGACATTGCTGGTATACCGCCATCAATAGAAGAACTGCCAAGGGGCGAATATACCTTAATTTCCTTTATCCCTCTCTTGATCGCCGTTTGCAGGGATTTGGGGTCAATAACTGTGTTTTTGTGTATCACGATATCACCGCGAACGATAACGTCTTCTGCTGCGTATCTGTCGATGATGTCGTTAGCATTGTCAGTGCTGAATGAAATGACACCCATGGACTCTCCCTTGTCTTTGTTAACGACAAGGTTGTTAGCATTGGTAAACAGTACTTTGCCAAGAGCTCCAGGGGCAGCGGTACCTTGAGCGCGCCCAAGAACACCAATACGAGCGCCAGCGGCAGAAGCCATATATTCTCTTGGCGTAAGCCCCTCAATAAACGAGTGCTCTATAGGTTTAGGCAATACGTCGTCAGAGTTTATATATATTTGGCTAAAGACACCGTCACGTATTTGTGATGCGCTGCCCCTGGATTTGCTGACCATTAGATCACCTATCGGGTTGTCTGTTTTCTTGTAATAGTTAGTAATCATATCAGAGGCATCAGACGCATATCTGCGATAGATGTCTATTAGTTTCGATGGATCATTATAAGCATTGTTGGTTTTGATGTCTTTCTTGATTCTCTTAATGACATCTTTTCTTAGCGCTGTAAGGGGAGCCATATCAGATAAACCAAACGAAAACCCGGTCTCATAAGCATATGTGTCTCCTAACCTGATAAGCTTGTCAACAATAGACGCCGTTGATTTGCTGTCTTTTTTGGCAAGCTCTGTTAACATAGATTTCAATTGTGGCTTAGTAATAACGTCTTTAACTTTATACCCGTCAGGCATAATAGCATTGATAGATTGGCGCCCTTTCTGCGACTTTGACAGCAAGTATATGCCGGTAGCCGCTGCATGATCCGGGAACGCCTCAATCTTATCGTTAACATCGTTATATAGATGGTTGGACGGCATCATCTTTATTGCGTCATTTATGGCCTCGTGGCTAACAGGAACGTGAACTGCCATCGTGTCCATTACAAAGAGGAAATCGTCAGCAAGGAACACCTTATTCTTCTTTAGAGTAACGTCATACATATCCATGCTGATGCCAATAGCTTTGCTATCTGTGATAGGCATGTCTGTCACCTTCCCGTTAATAAGGCAAGGCGTTAACTTCCCGACTATATCGTCAGTAGCAAGATTGACCGTGTCATATTTGTCGCCGTTCTTTATCAATATGCTGTTCTTGGGAGAGCAAGTGACAGAATAGTCGCCGACGCTGACAACATAAACAGGGATATTTGTATGCACGGAAAGATAAAGCACTTCATCCCATTCTTCATACTGGAACCCTGGCCTATGTTCATTAAGAGACAATAGCCATTGCCCAGGCATCGCTTTATACTTATAGTTAATGCCACCCCATTCGTTAGGTTTGGCTTCAAGTGGGGTGCGATCACGGATAATATCACCAATAAACATGGTGTGAACCTTGTCTCTCGATGAGAATAGCATGCTAAGCAGTTGTTTTAACATGGGCGTTTGCCTCATAATCTGAGTCGGCATTTCTGTCAAGATATATTTTAATGCCTCCAAGCAAGGCGTAGAGCACCTTACAGACACATCGCACACAAGGCAGTCACCATCAAAGTCACCCTTATGGTAATGTGCAAGGACGTTAGGGATGTTAACATTGTACTTATCAACGAAAGATGGCCAGTGGGCGGTAATAGATCCTTCTGAGATAGATGGGGCGCGGTTGATAAGGACAGGCCTTGCGTTGCCAGCCCTCTGCAGGGCGTCTATTGCAATTTTATCTTTCTTGCTGATAAGCTTATTGGCTTTATCGAGGGAGTATCCTCTTCTAATGAGTTCTTGTCTGATAAACGGTTTATATAGGTCGATACCCATGTCTATGGGAATTTCTACTTGGTCCATGTCAAGTTCGGGGTTAGGAGAGATCACGGATCTTCCTGACAGGTCAACGCGTTTCTTTGTCACGTTAGATTGGAAGAACCCGCTTTTAGCAGGTCCTGGTTTACCGCTAATGGTAGCAAAGTAGTTTTGCTTAGGTTCGTTGTTAATGGTAGGGACGTCTGTTCCCTGTAGTTTATCAACGGTGCGATAGATGTTGGCTTTTGCTTTTTCAACTTCATCGTCAGGGAGCATATCTTTAATGTCTCGGTAAGCGTCGCTGACGATCCCGACGTTTCTCAGCAGTTCATTAACCTCTGGCACCATCATTGATCCGTTTGGCAGTTGTATTGGCGCTCTAAACTGGGCGGGAATAACAGGCACTGTCTGTTGCGTGAACGCATCAAAGGGGGTTACCCCTTGGGATTTAAGCGCCAAGAGAATCTTAAGTTCCTTAACCTGTTTATCTATCTTGTCCGGCCCTTTGTGCTTATTGGTCTTAAGGTATTCTTCAAGTTCGCTAATGCGCTTATCAACGTCTATGCTCTGTAACTTATCAAGTAGTGATTTCATTGATCATCCTTTATATATCTTAAATAACGCAGATACATCTATGGCGTATTTAAGCAATGTGTTTACAATAACCATATCCATGAAGATTATCCCCAGAAGTTTTTATCAGCCAGGTTGCGCTTAAAGAGGTCAAACTGGTTAAGGAGTTGTGATCCTTCTGTTCCGGCATATCTTGCCTTTGCCATATTACCAACGCTGTTAAGCTGTTTCATCGTCCTGTCATAAAGAGTCCGCGTCGCCTTGTCATATCTGTTATTAGTTAGGGCTAGCCCAGATTTACCAAAGCGCTTATATGCGGCGCTCACGATGTTGCTTAATCCAGGCGCTGCTGTTTTGTTTATGTTTGCGTTAATAATAAACGCAGCTATCTTTTCCGTAACGGCAGAGTGTTTAGTCAGTGCGTTGTAATGCTGTTTGTTGTTCATGTTAAATAACCCCTTTGATCTTATATTAAAGATTTGGCTGTGTTATTGATACTCTTAGCAACGCTCGCAACAATGCCTGCCTTTGGTGCCATGCCTGCTCGATGCAATAAAGCGTTGTTTATTTTCTTTAATAGATGTCTGTTAACGCGTGTTTTCCCGTACTTGTATCCGGGATAACCTAACTCCTTCATAAAATTAGAGAGGACACTAGCCTCGCCCATAGCTCTTATGCCTTTCATGGCAGCGATACCCTCTTTGGCGCCAGGCCCCGTCAAGCTTCTTAACAGATTGCTCTCCTGCAGAAGCACGGTGGGCGAGTTATGTCCAAACCACATCAAAGCAGATGGATTATTAAGAAGTTGCCGAGATTTGAATAATTTCTTAGCAGTGTTGGATTCGTATAGCTCGTGATGTTTTACGATGTTATTAAAAGCTTTATTCCCTGCGGGGCTAAGATTATCAAGTTCTTCTGGTCCAAACCCGTTAAATGCCTTGCGCATCCATTTGCCCGCATTGCCGTGTCCAGAAAACATCCTCTTAGTTGCGACTGGCCGTTTAGGGTCATAAGGGAAAGACCCTCCTGCACTATATCCATGAATGATTAATTTATCAAAAATACTATTGGGATTATATTTGAATTGACCATTAGATAGCCCCTCGAATAATTTTGCTAAGCGGGGGGGGGTGTACTTGGTCGTAGGTAGATTCATTTTGTTTACTTTACCCAATTCATCAACGGTAATAGCTGCTTCTTTGATAATATTTGCAATTTTCATTATT
>Ga0116204_1000543_pt1 | contig 21550 bp, 28 predicted proteins | sample LakKivwa52mmetaG_FD_94481 | JGI IMG/M metagenome (GOLD analysis project Ga0116204, IMG submission 94481) | Anoxic lake water microbial communities from Lake Kivu, Rwanda to study Microbial Dark Matter (Phase II) - Lake Kivu water 52m metaG | ecosystem: Environmental > Aquatic > Freshwater > Lake... | reverse complement strand
CCTTTCTTCAGGGCAAAGCGGATACCCGTCTGCGTGGCCCCCCAGGCGCCCAGATTTACCGGGAGGCTCAGTACCCTGGCGCCCGCTGCGGCGGCACGTTCAGCCGTCCGATCTGTGCTCGCGTCATTGATCACAATCACATCGTATAGACCATCCTCCTGAATTTTACAGACCACATCGGCAACGGTGGCTTCTTCATTCCAGGCAGGAATCAAAACGGCAACACTTGAACTTTTCATCAGCATCCTTGAAAAACGGCAATCATCGGCGAGTAATTACTTGTATGTAATGTACCTATGACGTACCTTGTTGTAAACAATATTATTTGAAAAGCGTTCCTTGGAAACTATGAATGCGTCATTCCTCTCTGATTCCAGAAATGGATGACATCTTCCAGAGACTGTTTCAGTGGAATCTCCGGCGCCCAACCGATATCACGCCTAATTTTTTCATTGGATCCGATGATCACTTTATTGTCGCTCGGTCTGATCAGTTTTTCATCTATCTCTGTAAACACCTTCATCTCCAGAATTGAAGCCATCTTCTGAATGATCTCGGCCAATGAATTTCCGGCCCCCCCGCAGATATTGTAAATTTCACCCCTTCTGCCCTTTTTAAATAATCCGTCATAGGCGCGGACGACATCCCGAACATCCACAAAATCGCGAATCACGGATATATCTCCTGTCATCAATTTGGGAGAGGTCGCGCCGCTTTTTTTCATCTCGACCAGGCGTTTGGCAAAGGAGGCAATAACAAAGGTTTCCTTTTGCCCGGGGCCGATGTGATTGAAAGACCGGGTCATCACAATATCCAATCCATAACCCTTCGCATATACCTTGGAAAGCATTTCTTGCGAAACCCGCGCCACGGCATAGGGACTGATGGGATGTAATGCGTCATCCTCGCAGAAGATTTCATCCCCCCCCGCCATATCGCCGTATTCCTCCGAAGAGCCTATGGATAATATCCGTATCCCTGAATTAACGGAATGCACTGCCTCCAGAACATTTAAAAAAATATTGGTATTATTCAAAAAGCTTTTAACAGGATTTGCCCAACTGAACGCTACACTGCTGTATGAAGCCAGATGCAGGATGTAGTTTGGATGGAATTGGAGGATGATTTTTTCGATTCGCTCCCGATCAAGCAGATCCGTTTTTTCAAAATCCAATTGCACATGACTCGACCGATCCCATTCGAAACCAGGTTGAACGATATCGACACCCAATACGGAAACCTGCTGTTGCAATCCTTCAAGATATTCAAGGAAATGCCTGCCGACGAATCCGGAAAAACCGGTTATGAGATATCTATCCATGGGGAATATACACTTTCTTAAAGCATTCTATTGTTTTTGCCGCCGTTTGCTGCCATGAGAACTGACCGGTGCGCTCTTGTGCGTCGGTTACCCATTTCCTTCGACAATCGCTCTTCCAGGAAACAACATCGATTATATGTATAGACAGATCTGTCGCATTTGTCTGATCAAAGTAGCACACCTTATCACCGCCCACTTCCGGTATCGATCCGCATCTTGTAGTCAGGACAGGCACGCCGGACATCATGGCCTCCAGGATCGGCAGGCCGAAACCCTCATACAATGACGGAAAAACGAAAAGATCCGCCCCCTGGTAAAGGGCGAATAATTCATTGTAATCAACTTGCAACAACCGCTGGATGCGCGACGCATCTGGAACTTTGCGCAGCGCCGTCTGTACCTCGGACTCTCCCAGGCGCGGCTTTCCTACCAAAACCAACTGATGTGGAATTTGATCGAGGATCTGCCCGAAGGCATTGACAAGCGCATGCACATTTTTGTGGGGATAGGTATTGGCGATACAGAGAATATAAGGTTTTTCATACGTCAGCAATCCCTTCAGCCTCTGACGTTTGATATCCTCAGAAATGGGTTGGGCAAAGGCAGGGTCTGCCGCTTCATACACAACAATCACTTTCTCCGGATTCGCATGAGTAAAAAGGACAATCTCCTGCCGCGAAAAATCGGACACGGCAATAATGCGGCTGCACCGGGTTGCCGCCATCCTCACCAGGATGTCGGTTGCCAACCGAGCAAGGTAAGACAAGTCATGAGGATGGCGTTTGTACTGCATATCATGAATGGTGACGACCTGGGGGCAAGGAACAAAGAACGGCGCCGTATATCCGGGCGACCAGAGGAGATCCACACGGCTCGCGGCAACCCGAAAGGGCAGATCAATCTGCTCCCGGATGATTCGGGCGTAGCGGTTCGTTGCCCTAAGCGGCAGAGGATGAAAGGTGAACCGGGGAAACATCCCAAAAACCCTTTTGAGATACGCATCATTCTCTCTATTTGTGAAAAGAACCCACTCGATGTCGCTAAAAGACTTCGCCATGGCAAGCAGAACTTCCCGCAGGTAGGTTTCCGTTCCCCCGACTTCTCCGGGGATGAGAAAGAGCGTGTTGACCCCGATTCTCATTTTATTATCCGCACATGCCAAAATATTTTCCCTATGGACATCGGAATCATTTACTTATGACTGCCGCCCTTCTATGTAGACAACCATCAGCGTATAGGACCAGACAATGCCCCAACGCACGATCCCATGGATCCAGGTCTGAAGCGCCAGGCTGCCGGCATCCCTTGCCGCCGCGTCAAATTTTTCCTTGCATATTATGCTGGCGTCCCAGTTCATCTTCTGATGAAGTTTATTCTATAGGGAAATTTTCTCTAGCTGGACATGGGATAGGGTAGCGCATCCGGTCAAACACCGCCTATTCCAACATCTTTTTCTTCTTTTCCGCAGCCGGCGCCTCAAGCTGGGGTATCTGGCTGAAGCCGTTGAATTTCAGGGATGCCCGAACGCGCTTGATCAGCTCTGCCCGGCTCAAGTTTCCCTTCGTATCCCTGAGGTGCTTGCAGGTGTAATAGGTAAAGGCGCCATTGTAGCTACCGCCGATACTCGCATCGGCCGAGGTCTGGTTATCCCTGCACCCTGAATAGAGGACGTGGTTGAGCGGGTTCATTTCCCTGAGGAGTTTTCTGACTTCCATATCATCATCGTCGGCCCTGGCGGCTATGTCCGCCGGAGGAGGCAGGAACCTCGGCTTGAATGAAAGCTCAAAGGGAAGGGCGCGTATGGCCTCCATCTCCCTTGTCCCTGTGCCGGAATGGCAGGAATCAAGAAACACATCGAGATTGGCGGCTTTGGGCAGGGATGCAAAGATCTTCCCGAGGTCGTCATCGCTGATGAATGTCCCGTCCCAGTCCATATCGTGGGGACAGATGATCTCGTCCTTCCTGTCCTTCAGCTCGTCTCCGTCTGTATCTACGATCTGCGAACCGTGCCCCGAGAAATGGAAAAGCAGCCTGTCGTTGCCCTTTGCCTTATTGACGAGCCATTTCAGCCCATCGATGATATTTTTCTTCGTCGCCCTTTCATCGACGAAGATCCTCATGTCCTTCGTCGTGAAGCCAAAATGCTTGAGGAGGATATCCCTCATGTTTGTCACATCATTGACGCACCCGCTCAGGTCTGCTCCGGCCATCTTGTACTTGTTTACCCCTACCAATAATGCCCTGTTTGCCATGATAGCCTCCTTTCGTTTTGGGGGTCTTTAAATTTAGCGTTTTCCGGGGGGAGGACAGTTTTGATTTGTTTACTGATTCGATTTCTTGCCGATGAAATCTTTGGATGAAATGCCCGCTTGTTTCAAGACAGCCTTGAGGAAAAGGAGGACAGATCCCGATTATTAACTTCCTCTTGTGGCCCGGAAAAACCGGGACAACTGTTATGTGCTCTCTATTGTGTTTATAGTGTTGACCAGTCTTCCAGATGCATGTCACTAACTCTTTCAAATTCTTTGGTGTTGTTAGTCACCAATGTCATGTCTCGTGATCGGGCAAGACCTGCTATTAGAAGATCATAAGATCCTATTGATATCCCTTTCTTTTCAAGTTGTGCACGAATAGCTGCTGCTTCAGCAGCAGAGGTATATGCAAATATTGGTATCAAGCAGATAGCGCATCAGAAAGATTCTCTTTCCTGCATGCCGGGTTGATTACGACCGTCTTTCATAAAATCTTCCGGAAACTCGCTGAGCGATTCAAACAACGGATCCCATGTCGTTTCTATGGGCTCCAGTATAACATGGTTGCCTTTTTTGAATATTCTTACCTCATTTCCAGGAATTCTGAATTCCTTGGGCAGCCTTACTGCTTGAGAACTCCCATTCTGAAATAACTTTGCTGTTTCCATTTTATCACCCCTATATCATCTATACTTTTAGTATATACACCGATGATATTAAAATCAACCTTTTTTTCGTAGTTTTGGGGGTCAGGTCTTGCATTTTAGCGTTTTGCGGGGGTGGATAAATCCGAGTGTATTGGGTTTGTTGTATCCGAAAGCTTGCCTCCGATGAAATAGAGGCTTAACTGCATGACCCTTTGGTTGTTATTTCCCGTTCGATTGCTTCCAGCCTGGACTGCATATGGAGAAATTGCATCTTCAATTCTTTTAACTTCGATTCTATGTCTTCGCGTGGGAATTGACTTCCCTTGAGACGATCTTCGATCCTCTTCATCCCCAATGTAATCATTTGATATTCTTCTTCCAGCTTCTCCAGATGCTTATATAGGTCATCAAAATGACCAATAATATCGATAAATTTCTCATCGTGCGCGGCCTGCTTTTTCTGAATTGAAGCAAATTCCGGCGCGAGAATCTTCTGATAAAAATCCAGCAAAACCTCAGATAGTTCTTTATTCATCTCGTCACCTCCAAATCGATTCACAAACCGTTGGTGGCTGACAGCCCGGATCTGAAAACAATCCACCGCTGATTTCTTTACCAGGCCATTTAGCATGTCTGGAGTCAGCACTACGAAGAAAGGATTCTGTTCCCAATGGGTTTTCCATACAATAGGCCTATAATCAAGCCCCCGATTTTCTTTCGATGTCAATCAAACGTCACCGTCTGGTCAATTTTCGTAATCTGTGGGCGGAACGAGGGGGGGGAATTAATCGGGAGCTGTCCCCCCTTGGTCCGCTATTTTTCCGGCGAATTATCCCTCATGAAGAACAGGTCCTCAGCCAGTCGATGCAGGTCTTTAAGAAAGGTATCCGGATCGACTTCAACAGCCCATCGGATCGTGGGAAGCATCTCTCGGGGAAACGAGTGCATGAGATCGTACAACACAACGGGATCGAGTCCAGCCTCTTTGGTCCTTGCCTCTTCGACAACGTCTTTCCAGGAAAAGGAACAATGCTGCGCGATGACCCACAAATCAGCGTAATCCTTTGGCTCGAAACGCAACAAGGCGCCCAGCTTGTTGGACAGGATGTTCCGCCAGTGATCGACCCTGCCGAGGACCGGGCTGATCTCGAATCCTCCGTAATGGGGGGCGATGTCGTTGACCAGATCGATTTTCAGATCCGTCTGTCCGTCAGGGGCGGTTAAGTGCAAGGTCGTGAAGGAATCGAACTTCTGCACGCTCTCATACCGGATATGAAAATCCCCGCTGTCCTGTCGCGCCTCCAGGGCTGCGAAGATCTTTGCCACGTGAGCATTAAAATCCGGGTCTTTGTTCACGAAAAAATCCAGATCATCGGAGTGGCGATGAGCAAAGTAATGTCTATTGAGCGCCGTACCGCCGGTGAGATAAAAAGGCAGCGCCAATCCTTGCACGATTCTCAGGACTCCATCCTGCAAAGGATACAGGTTCCGCGTGTAATATCCTGCGAATGAATTCATAACGTTCCTTCAGGTAAGGGAATCGGAGTTTCTCAATGATTTCAAGGGTAAGGGTGTTCTTCACGCCTTCCGGGCTGAGGACCTCCAAGAGGTCATACCAGGAGAGTCGCTCCAGCAGGCGGATAAGTAGTTTTTCACGATCAAAGGGTCCTGCCTGCTGACGTTTCCCTATGAGTACTTCATAGGCCTCGGCGGGATCGACTACATAATCCCATAAGAGGGATTTGAGCTTTCTCTCTATCGTGGTCAGATTTTTTTGGGTCATTTCGGGCATTTTTCAAATGTGTAAATCCAGTTATCAGTCATGGCTAACCCGCTTACACAACTCGCTATGCCAGGACCATGAAGTTTCTATAATTTCCGAGATATCGTTGTACCGAGGCTGCCATCCTAGCAAAGTTTTTGCCTTTTCTGACCCGGCAATAAGTATAGGGGGATCACCTGGTCTTCTCTGGTCTTCAATTAACTTGATATTCTTGCCTGTTATCTCTCTTGCCTTCTCGATCACTTCTCGCACAGAAAAGCCTCTTCCGATCCCCAGGTTGAATATGTCGCTTTTACCGTTCTCAAGAAGATGATTCAGGGCCAGTACATGGGCATCAGCGAGGTCGATCGTGTGGATATAATCCCGAATACAGGTACCATCAGGGGTATCATAGTCAGTTCCGAATATCTTTACGTTATCTTTCCTCCCCGAAGCAACATCAAGAACAAGTGGTATCAAATGTGTTTCAGGTTCATGCCATTCGCCGATCCCGCAATCGGGGTCGGCGCCTGCCGCGTTAAAATACCGCAGGGATACATAATTTAGGCGATAAGTGCGACAGTAATCATCAAGAATCATCTCCACCATCATTTTGGATTTTCCATAGGGATTTATGGGGTTCTGGGGATGGTTTTCGGTTATCGGTATAGATAACGGGTTCCCATATACCGCACAAGATGATGAAAACACCAAACAGGGTGTATCATTTTCTAGCATCACCTGTAGTAAATTCAGAGTATTCCTTAAATTGTTCTCATAATACTTTTGGGGGTTCTCAACGGATTCTCCCACATATGCATACGCTGCAAAATGTATGACCGCTTCGATAGTGTATTTTTTAAATATTAACCGAATCTGATCAGTATTATTAAGGTCCCCCTGCTCAAATTTTCCCCATTTGACGAATGCCCTGTGGCCATTTATAAGATTATCCAGCACCAGGGTTTCAAATCCCTTTTCGTATAGGGCTTTGTTGGTTTGCGATCCTATATATCCCGCACCGCCTGTCAGTAGAATCACCTGAAACCTCCATAACAAAATCGATATTTGTTTCTCTTATTGCTGATTCCAGAAAATGATGACATCTTCCAGCGACTGTTTCAGTGGAATCTCCGGCGCCCAACCGATATCACGTCTCGATGTAAGGAATCCATGAGCACAATCATAAAGGACAATCTCTCACAAAGCACCGGTAATACCAGCCTCATACTGGACCATGATAAGTGGGAAATGGCCTCACAGCAGTTTAGCATTTTGCTGGGGCGGATTAAATGCTTTCCAGAAACTGAAAGTATTGATCTCTTGTCATCCCGATGACCTTCATATTATTTTTGATGATAAGGGCCGGGACTTCTTGATATTTGGGAATCACGACGGGGCGCACCGCGCCGGGATAAGAATAGACAAGATGATCGCCCTGGGTTCGGACATACCGACAGCCGGCAGCTTCGAAAATTTTACCTGGACCTGATACGTCGCAGGCCTGATCGCTGACATCAGATACCGACTTCAAGGGGAGAAAAACTGACCAATTCTTTCCTGGCCAACAGGGCGTTATCCTGGTCTTCAGTAAATCCGGCATCTTGCAGTAATTGATTGAGGGCGCCCATTTTCCGGCATTCCGCAAAATTGATCGAGATGACTTCCTTCAGGTTCTTTTTAGATTCTTCTACGGATTCACCACATGAAGCCATGTCAAGCTCCGGACAGTATGAAACATACATGTTGCCTTCTTTCCAGATTTCCTCTGTTACTTTTATTTTCATGTTATTTATCCTCCATTATTTCGTCAGTCATGCGGGGCTTAAAATTTCGCGTTTTGGGAAAAACCCTGAACGGCGCCCCATTAAGAGTCGTTATTTATCAGGGCTCTGTTTACGGATCTGTTCGCCCAGGAGTTGTTGGAGGCTGGCGACGGACTTGCTGTTCGAGGCTCCCTCCACCGTCTTGACGGCGATGTCCTGAACCTTCTGGTAGGCCGCCTCCAGTTGCTTCGTCAGAGCGGTGATCCTTTCGGACTGTTCCTTTGTCGTCTTTTCCAGCAATTCGATGCGGGCCTTGAAGACATTGCTCTCGCCTTCGGACTCTTTCATCAGGAGATCTTCCCGGTTCTTCGCTGCCATCAGAAGTCGATCGGAGGTTTCCTTCACCGCTCGGGCTACGGAAGTCTCAAGCTCCTTGGGATGCTGAGCGGCCTGTTTTCGCAGGTCGTTGAGTTCCGCCTCTTTCGCGCCTACGGCAGCCTCCCGCGCGCTTAACTCTTGTTCCATCTGCTCCTTTTTATCCTTCAGCTCCTTCTCCAGCTTCGCCTTCTCGTAAGCGAACCGGTCGGCGGCGGTCTGCTGCTCCCGCTTGAAGGCGTAGTCGAACTCCTCCTTCTCCCGGATCTGCCTCTTCTTCTCCGCTGCGTCGCGCTCCTTGACGGCTGCGTCATGCTCATCCTGCTCCTTTTCCGACGCGGTGCGGGCGCCCTCGATATCCTGTCGGAGTGATTCCTTCTTCTCTTCCATCTCTTCGGCGAATTCCTGACGCTTCTGATTCTGCGCCTCGATGAGGGCCGCCAGACTCATCGCCGCTTTTTCGATCTCATAGAGTTCCGCGAGCTCTTTTTCCTTGGCGCTGATCGCGTTGCGTATGGCTACGAAGCGGCTCACCTCGCCCTCCAACCGGTCGGAAATCCCGGTCAGGGTTTTGCCGATCTCCATCTTCAGCGCGGCGATCTCTTTGCCGACCCCTTCCGCCGTCAGGGATTCGGCCACCTGGACCGCCTCACGGTTCTTCTTCTCCTCGATCTTCTTTTCCGGCTTGAGCTCCCCTGCCTGCCTTGCCTCCAATTCCTTCAGGAGGGTGTTGTAAGCCTGCAGCATCTCCTGTTTGGTGCTGGTCAACGTGAGCTTCTTGTGGTCATTCTTCCCGTCCATTGGTTCATCCTTTCTTTCTAAATATGGGGGTTAATATGTGGGGGATCCCCATTACAGGTGGATATTCTCTCTGGCCGGACATGGGATGGGGCAGCACATCCGGTCAAACGCCGCCTATTCCAGTATCTTTTTCTTCTTTTCCGCAGCCGGCGCCTCAAGCTGGGGTATCTGGTTGAATCCGTTGAATTTCAGGGATGCCCGGACGCGCTTTATCAGCTCTGCCCTGCTCAGGTTTCCCTTGGTATGATAGCCTCCTTTCGTTTTGAGGGTCTTTAATTTAGCGTTTTCCGCGAAAAGAGCTCAAATCATCTGAAAGTTTCGCTCCGCCTTGAAAAGAACAGGCGGCTTACCCATATCCGCCCGTTCTTCGGTTTCAATCCGGGGAAGATCCGTCTCAAGAAATTCGATCTCGGCGCCGTCCTGGATTTTGTCAAGCAGATGAGGATGGACGACTGCAGCACGGAGAAAATCAAACGTCAATCCGATATTCTTCTTAACGACTTCATCTTTTCTCATTTCCTTAACCCTCTGATATACTTTTCCTTATACCATCGCCGGCGGTGTTTGATGTCCTGTTCCGCATACTGCAAAGCACAGAACGCGGCTTCAGATCATGCCACGAGGGCTATTTCCTGACGTTGGCCACCCGACTCAACAATCAATACGCCGTTGTCCCCGGTCAGTTGTTCTTTTGGGTTTAGCAACTCGACACCATAGACGGTCCCGTCCGGGGCAATGTCAATGTTCATGTCGTTACTGATCTTGATCGTCGACACTTGGCCCAGTTTCTCATGAAATCGTATGTATGCAAAGTTATATTTCGGATCATAACTAAGTTTCATAACGTCCCCCCCACTCATTAGAAACCAAACATCTTCCTCAACGGCATATGCCTCAACCTGTTTTGCCGAGTATTGTCTGTTATTCCACTCACCGTCGAATGGAAAGTTGCACCGGAACCCTGTTCTACCATGTTTGGCAGGGAAACGTTCTCCGCGCTCAATCGTTGCAATAACCTCTTCTTCCGTCGCCCCGCGCTCATGCAATCGATCCTGAGCATGTGGATGAAACCTGATTTTCATGAGAGTACCTTACCATCATATGGGGGTCCGGTCTTTAAATTTTGCGTTTGCGGGGGGATATGGGGTTGGGTTCTTTTCATCTCTCGCTCCGCAGGATCGCCGCGGAAAAATCCTCCAGATCCGAGAGGCGCTCCTGAAGGATGGCCTTCATAATCTCCGGGTCGAGGGCCTGATAGTTGTAAGGTAATTCGCCATGGCAAGCAGGACTTCCCGCAGATAGGTTTCGGTTCCACCAATCTCCCCGGGGATGAAAAAGAGTGTGTTGACCCCGATTCTCATCGCGATCCTTTTTTCATTCGGGAAGCAGCCATCAGCGCATAGGCGCCCACAATCCCCCAACGCACGATTGCGTGAATCCATATCTGAGGCGTCGGCCACCCGGCATCCTTTGCCGCCACATCTAATTCTTCCTTGAACTGTACGGCGTATCGTCGGGCGCTGATCGAAGCCGGATGCCAGCGGAAATCGGCCAGTGGCGGACCCGGCACATGCACCGCCCCGCCCTGCCGCCATAGGCGCAATATGAATTCATAATCCCAGGCGGCCACCAGATCTTCCCGAAGATAACCGGCAGTCTCAAGGGCAGAACGGCGGAAAAACATCGCCGGCTGGGAGATGTAGTTGAGGCACTGGATGGTGAATCGTGAAGAAAGCGGGAAAAAGGCTTCCTTGAAACGGGTGATGCCCCGACGGATTTCCTGCCCCTCCTCATCGATGATCCGGCAGGCGCCGAAACATAAAGCCCTGCCCGGATCCGCGGCCATGACCCGGGCAACCCTGTTCAGGACGCCGGGATGATAGCGGTCGTCGGCATTGAGCCAGGCGACGGTCTCCCCCGAAGCGATTCGCAGCCCCTTGTTGATCGCTGAAACCGGCCCTCGATCCGGTTCGGAGATGATTTGTGAGATATCCTGTTCATAACTCCCGATGATTTTTAGCGAATCATCGGCGCTGCCGCCGTCGATCACAATGTACTCCAGATCGACACCAGATTCCCTCTGGGAAATGACGCTCCGGATGGTCTCTTCCAGGAACCGCCCGCCATTCTTATTGGTTGTGATAATTGTGAATTTCATGCGGGGAAAGGGTGCGGATTCCCATGATCGCCTTCAGAAAATAACGCCGCGGCACACGACCCCAGGGCGCCCGCAGCGCCCGTCGTCGGAATGTGAGGCGTATCCTTCATCCTGGTATCACTTTATCCGGGTGTACTGGACGATTTTGGAGAGAAGCCGGAACGTCAGGGTCCATGGCCAGGGCTTTAGGTCATTCACCTGCCAGGATAGATTGGCCATCTGTATCGTTGCAAAACGGCTTTTAAGCGAGGCGTTACTGGCGCCGCCCGCACGCATGTGAACCAGGACCTCGGGAATATAGGCCGTTGAAACCTTATGCTTCAACAGTAATCTCAGGGTCAGTTCATAATCGGCGGCCGTGCCCAAAGCGACATTAAAGTAGCCATATTTATCATAAACGGAACGCCGCACAAAAAAAGTCGGGTGCGGCGGCATCCAGCCCTGATAAAAGCTTCGCGAATGGTGTGCGCTTGCCCGCCAGTAGCGGGTGATCCGATTGACATTCGTCGGGTCGACATAAATCAGATCGCCATAAGAGGTATCGATGCTCTTATCTTTGAAAACTCGGGCAACTTTCTCCAGGACATGAGGATTCGCATAGAAATCATCCGAATTGAGGATGCCGATCACTTCGCCGGTCGACAGGAAAATCCCTTTGTTCATGGCATCGTAAATCCCGTGATCCGGTTCGGAAACAAGTTTGTCGATCAAGTGCTCATAGCGTAAAACGATCGGCAGTGTTCCATCGGATGAGTTGCCGTCAACGATGATGTGTTCCAGATCGGGATACCCTTGCGACGCCACGGAAAGAATGGCGTTTTCAATCGTGGCAGCGCTATTCCATGTAGCTGTGATAATTGATATTTTCATCTTCTTATCGACGGTCTCCTCTCAAGACCCTGTTTCAACTTCACATTAATACAGCTTCCACCCCCATTTATGAAAATACTTTATACCGCTGATCGCGAAAACTATCGCCATTATTAAACTTTTCCGTGATTCACGCTTCCAGAAATGTGTGATATGCACATGGGGATAATAAATCGTTTTATTGCCTTCTTTCTGAAATTTCCGGGAAAGGTCGGCATCTTCAAAATACATAAAGAACCTTGGATCGAAACCTCCGATCTTCTTGAGGACATCCGCCCGGCAAAACATGAAGGCGCCTGTCATAAACGGCACCTCATGGATGACGTCATATCCGATATCTCTCATTTCATAATGATCCAGGCGTTTTTTTATGAAGGTAAACATCCGATTATAGGTGTAAAACCGCCTTAGAAAAAGATCCATGAGATTGGGCTGCCGTTTATTCAAATACTGGAGGGTTTGATCCTTGTTCAATACCCTGGGACAAACCATGCCGATGTCAGGATTTTTATCTAAATATTGGCATAACTCTTCAATTGTCCCTTTGGGAATGATCACATCGGGATTCAAGACCAGTATATATTTACTGGGTTCACAGCGGCCGATGCACCAGTTATGACCCTTCCCGTAACCTAGGTTCTGCCCGACGTGATGGTAAAAAACCGGCCATTTCGTTTCTGGAAACGGAGTCTCCAGGGGGGTTGGTGAATTGTCTATGATGTAGAGTTTTACTTTCAGATCGGTATCCAGAAAGCTCGATACGACATTTTCGATCATCCAGAGGGGATTTTTGTACAAGATCACGGATGCGATGCAATCAAGGGGTTCTTCTCTCGAGGCCAATCTCAGGATTTTCATTTCTTATGCCATATACAATGCGTATCGCTGAAAAGGGTTAAATAACACGTCCCTTGTAGTATAATACATATTGGCGAAAAATCAATCCGAGGGTGTGACGGATGATGCTTTTGACGATATGCCAACTTGGCCGATATTGCCTTATGCTTGCCGTCGTATCTTGTTTTTCCGCATATCGCTCCAGCTTGTTGATGTATTCGGAAAAAACATGGCGTTTAAGGACCGGGGAGGGAGCTTTCAATGACAGCGCCGTGTCCGCATTGTAGATAAACGGCGCTACTTTCTTGAAACCGTGGAAGTGATAAAAAATCAAGGGATCATCGTCAACGTAAACGCGGTCGTTTCGAAAGGAAAATCGATAATCGCCGACGTTCCACATCCCCACATTCGCACCGTGATGGGTGAACTGATAAAATCCCTTAAACAGCGCCGGCCATTGGTCTAAATAAAGTTGATCGGCGTATTTGCCGTCTTCATACCGATCGTAACACCATTCGATGCACCGATCCCGCCACCACTCAAGACAAGCTATCCCGTCGGCATCGCGGCGGAAATTGAGCCATCCGACATTGTATTTCCCCTCATGGGCTCTCCGCTTGCGGAAGGCGGGCAAGTGATGCGCCGTAAAGATTCTCCGCCTGTGCAAGTGGGGCAGGTGATGGGCCGTCACACCGATCGAATGACCCCGGAATGCATCAAAGAGCGGTTCCGGATCGTGGAAAAAGTAGAGATCTGCGTCCAGATAGGTGATCACCTCTATATCAGGATGACGATCCATCACATGCCGGATATAGGCCGGCCCGCAGGTGAAATAATATTCCAGCAGAGAACGGCTCTCTTTAACCCGCAGCAGCTCGGGCTGGGCCTCTTCGAGCTCGGACAGGCGCAGCGGAACGCAATGGGAACGACCCAGCGTCTTTACTTTTGTAAAGCAGGCATCGTCCATGCAGAGCATGTGGATCGTAAAGGATGGACAGCGCCTCTCCAGAGAATCCAGCAGACTCTGGGCGCGGGGCCAGTAATTCATGTCGAAATAGGTGCAGAAATGATGCATCAGTTCCTGAAATAGCCTCTTATGGTTTCGATGACCCTTTCCACTTCCGCGTCGCCCAGCTCCGGATATATGGGGAGACTGAGAATTCTCTGTACGATGCCTTCGGTCACCGCCATCCCTCCCTCCCCCACCGGCACGCGATTGCGGTAGGCAGGCTGCCGATGAACCGCCATCGGGTAAAGAATCGACGTTTGAATACCCTTACTTTCCAAATAGATACGCAGCCGATCCCGCTCGGCAGATCGAATCACGTATTGGTGATACACATGATGCACTCCCGGTTTTTCGCGGGGCAGATCGAGCGGCATCCCGGCGAGGCCGTCGCGATAGAGAGCCGCGATTCTGCGTCGCCGCTCGTTCCCTGCATCGAGCCATTGCAGTTTCACGTCCAAAATGGCCGCCTGGAGTTCATCCAGCCGCGAGTTATACCCGGCCCCCTCGCTGATGTAGCGCTCCCGCCAACCGTACTGCTGCAAGGAACGCAGCCGTTCAGCGATGCCCGCATCATCGGTGACAATGGCCCCGCCGTCGCCGAAAGCGCCCAAATTTTTTGTCGGGTAAAAACTGAAGGCGCCGCATGCTCCCATCGAACCGGCCTTCCTGTCGCCTACGGCAGCGCCGTGCGCCTGCGCGCAATCCTCTATCAATACGATCCCGGACAGATCGGCAATGTCCCGAAGCGCGTTCATATCGGATGGATGGCCATAAAGATGGACGGCGACAATCGCCTTGATGGTGAGCGTGGTTTTTATCCGGCGGAGCGTATTTTCCACCTTTTGCGGATCCAACGTGTATGACTCGGGATCAATGTCCACAAGAACGGGAACGGCACCGAGCCACTCGACAGCCGCAACGGTGGCGACTGCCGTATGCGAGGCCGTGATCACGCCGTCACCCGCTTTCACGCCGCATGCCCGGAGAGATAAATGCACGGCGTCCGTCCCGTTTGCCACACCGATGCAATGCGCCATCCCCAGGTATTTTGCAAAATGCTCCTCGAAATCCCTGACCTTAGGCCCCAAAATGTACCGGCCGTTCTCCATCACATTGCGCATCGCAGAATCGATCTCGCTTCTGTGCGCGAGGTAACCGGCGCTGGGATCGGTAGAAAGAATCATGTCCTAACTCCTTAAATAACGTAAATATTCAGAAATCTTTGAAGATCACGATCCCTCCGCGCGCTGGACGTTTTTCGACCCCGCGCCCCCTCGCTTCGCTCAGCGGAAAATTTGGGACAGAGCCCCTATTTTCCCGACAGGCTCATGCTACTGATCCCAGTAATGCCGATGGTGCATGCCATAGTAGGCCAGCGAACGTTCGAGACCTTCACGCAGAGGCACCCGCGGCTCCCATCCCAGCGCCGATCCGATCTTGGAATAGTCACCGTAGTAATCGCCGATGTCAATGGTCTTCCGGTCGGGAGGAAACGGGACCATCCGGAATTCCCCGCCCCGTTGCAGCTCAACCATCATTTCCGCCAGATCCCTCAGGCTGATATGCTCCGCACCCCCCAGGTTAAACACCTGTCCGTCGGCCTGTGGCGCCCTTGCCGCTGCAAGGAGTGCATCCACCACATCGTCAACATAATTGAAGTCCCTCAACTGGAGGCCGTCGCCGAACACAAGGATCGGCTTGCCCTCGATCAGGTTTCGGATCCAGATGCCGAGGAAGGTCTGCCGCGCGTCTTTCACCCGCATGCCCGGACCATAGGTGTTGGTCAGGCGCAAGGCGCAGGCGCGGATGCCGTAGACGTTGTTATAGAGGAGGTGGTACCACTCGCCGGAGAGCTTGTTGATGCCGTTCACGTCCGCAGGGCAGACCGGATGTTTCTCGTCGACCGGCAGATATTGCGGCTTCCCGTAGATCTGGCGGGTGCTCGCAAATACAATCCTGAGCGTCGGATTGTGCAGGCGGCATGCCTCCAGGATGGAAAGTTGGGCAGCAGAGTTGATGCTCAGATCGGTGAAGGGGTCGCTCATCGAGTCCAGGTGGCTGGTCTGGCCCGCGAGATTAAACAGGTAATCATGCCCCTTGATCAGATACGCCATCGCATGGGGGTCGCGCACATCGGTGATGTTGACCCGCACCTGGTCCTTGATATCCTCGATGTTGAACAGGTTGCCGCCGTACTGGGGAATCAGGCTGTCAACGAGCGTAACCTGCGCTCCCAGCGCAACCAGCCGCCGAGCCAGGCTTGATCCGATAAAACCCAAGCCGCCGGTAATGAGAATATTGCTGCCTGAATAAAAATCTTCATTCACAGGTTCTCTCCTTTTTAAATATGAAACCCCTGTCAAAGGCCAGGGATAATCCGGTCCGGATGGCGCCGGAAAGGGCATCGAACTCGGCGATCTTCGCGTAGCGCCCTTCAAAATGCCGAAGAAAGCCCGCCCTTCCAAAGAACCAGGCCGGATAGCTCGCCTTGTAGATGTGCTTAGGCACCGTCTGGACCGTGAGTCGATCACGCTCATCCTTCAGGAGAAAGGGGGTGCGGTCGATGATGATGTATTCGAATCCTGCCGATACGATCCTGTCCAGCCATTCGTGAGGACGCTCTACATAGGGGAGTACGCTAGAGAGCAAAACAGCATTGCAGGGCCGTGCCGCGCAGCACTCCTCGATGGTCGTGAAAAAGGCGAGGTTGCCGTCCTCAAACTCCCGCCTGCCACACTCCACGAACTTTGCCTGTTCCACGATATTCCAGCTCCACTCGGAAAGATGCCGCAGGAAGGAGCGGTTCTGAAAATAAGAACTCCCCAGTGAGCCGCCGAAATCGATCAGATGCAGCCGGTTTCCGCTGCACGAGGCGATCCAGAGCAGGGCGGACAGCAGGGGCCATGAATACTGCACTTCATCGAAGAGCACGGAATCGCGCTCGTAAAGAGCCTCGCCGTTTTTGACCTTGGTGAGGGCCTGGCGAACCTTTTCCAGGATCAGGCCGCTGTCGTATCCCTCCGATGCCGCCGCGGCGTCCTGCCAGCTTCGATGATCTCCGGAAAACACGTTCGACCGCCGGAGACGCAGCAATCCGGGAGGGATGAATTCTTTCAGCAGATTTTTCAGTTCGACTCGCATCGAACCCAATCCAAAAGCGCCTTCAGATGTCTTTTCCATGAAGGCTGCAAGGAGGAAAAATAGTCCGCAAAAGCGGCTCGGGCATTCTCATCTTCCCGGATCGGAATACTCTCCACACGTATGGGCCTTTTTGCCGGTTCCGTATCGAAGGCCGTGGTGGAACGGCAATGCACGCCGCTGGAATCGAAGCCGATATTGCGCAATAGAGAAACGCCCGGATACAGCGTAAGTTTGCCGCGCAGGAAAGCCGATGCATACCAGCGCACCGCCCAGGAACTGTTCCTTCCCGCGATCTGACCCCTGAGCATCCGAGTGTAGTCGTATGCGCCGCCGAAGTCGAAATCTTTCTCAAGACCCCGTTGCCGAAGCTCGGACAGCAGCTTACGGCCGTCCGGTTCAAACAGGTCCCAGCCGCGTTTCCAGGTGGCCCACCCCTGACAATCGGCCCCCCGCAGAAAAAAGGTTTCCGGCAACCTGCTTTTGACGGGACATATATATGCGTGAATGCTGATGACCTCCTCGTCATGTTCGTAGAGGTCAAGCCCCTCGTTCATGTAACGGAGAAAATACGGCGAGGTCACTATGTCGTCCTCGAGGACGATCAATCTGTTGCGGGCAAAAACCGTTTCCGTGACACCGGAAATGATCGACTGCGCAAGGCCGTAATTACGCTCCCGCACCACCATGTTGACGCTCCGAAAACCGGTGACCGACGGAACCAGTTCGCGTACCTCGGCGACCTGCGCGGCGTCGGCGGCCGTCTTCGGCCCGTCGGAAAAAACGATCAGGTCGCTCTCGGCGGCCAGTTCATTGCTTCTGAGGGCCTCGATGGTGCGTTTCGTGTGATCAGGACGGTTGTATACGAACAACGCGATGGGGGCAGGGTTCACGTCAAATCCCAAGACAATTCTCGCTTTTGTAAAAGACCGCCGTACTTTTTTTATACACCTTTACGGGCACCATCCCTTCGAAATCGATTCTTCTATAACCGTGATTGAGCAGATGATCATATCCCTCGGCGTAGTCGTCCCTGTCGCTGTCGTCCCAGATGATCACCCCGTTTGTTTTTAACGCAGACAGGCAATGATTCCCGCAATTAACCCGGTCGCGTCCATCAATAACAATAATATCGAATGCCTGATTGTATTCAGAGACTTTTTTCGAGTATGCCCCGCCATATTCCAGGTCAATCTGATACAGTTCCACGTTTGCCGGAACCAATCCCTTCATCCTTTCATACCATGCCCTGTCATGCTCGCATGATACGATGTTTTTGACCCGCCGGGCCCACCACAACGTCGAGTTTCCGCAGCCATATTCGAAAACCGACATATTGCCGTTGATCCTTTTCTCCAAAAAACCCATTGCCGAATAGGTCATCCAAGGGACCGGCTTACCGTCGTTATCGATCGGCGCCCCGGCCTTGAAGCTTTTAAACCATCCGGCATCCTTTAACGCCCCGCTTCTTCTGAGCGAACAAAATGAATAGATGCCAAGCAGCTTCAAAATAAAAACCCCGGGAATCTTAATAACGTCGTAAGGATTGATCATCACCAAATCCTTGGATACAGTATCGCTTTGGTCAGCATATAACCGGTCTTATGCAATGGCTTATAAACAAAACACGCCCCATGGGCGGCAAACCAATAGGCAACGCACGAAGCCGCCACCGCCCCCATTCCGCCATAAATCGGGATCAGCAGATAATTCAAGGCCACATTGACGATACAACCCAAAAAGACCGTCATAAAATGTACCCTTGTCCAGTTCATGGTCGTGAGAAAGGAACTGCGGGCAACTCCCAGATTTGTGAATATGCCGGCCCAAATGAGCACGGAAAGCATGGGGCCGGCTCTGGCGTAAGCGGCGCCAAACAATAGGGTTACCAGCCATTCACCCATAAACGTGACCGGCAGGGCAACCGCATAGCCCATCAACGCCATAAGATTGTAAAGCTTCTGCAATCTGCCATAGAAGAGCTCTTCGCTTATTGTCTTCGCCTCCACAATGCTCGGAAAAACGGAACCGACCACAGTCATCGGGATAAAGTACCAGGCCTCGGCAAGACGCACAGCGGCCGAATAAATGCCGACTTCCTCGTTGCCGACCATGTTGCCGATCATGACCTGGTCGATGCGCATGTATATCATGATCATGATTCCGGACAGTATCAGCGGCCAACTGTCTCTAAGCAGATTTCGTCCGTAGGTGCGGTTTGCCACCCAGGTTTTGATATTTTTCCCTTTGGCCTGATAAACAACAACAAGCCCCAGGGAACCGATGGCAATTTCCGCGAGACCCGCCCAGGCAAAAGCGACAAGCGGCGCTTCGGCTAAAATCAGGGCGATCTTAATCACCGCGACAAGAATGAATGCCGCATTTCTCGCGTACACCACATATTTTGATTGAATTTGAGATTGGAACCAGAAGTCGATAGTGTCGAAGGCCTGGAAGATCATTCCGGCAGCAGTGATGCCCACAAGCCAGTAAGTGAGGGTCTCCCCGTGACGAAGGAGAATGATAGAACCCACCGACAGCAGAAACGCCACAACACCGCCGAGCAGCTTCAGCACAAAGGCGGTCCCAAGCGTTCCTTCCGCGCAGGAAGGGTCTCGCACAATATTCCGTACAACAATGCCATCCAGCCCCAAAGCGGCAATCGCCGAAAACAGGACGACGAAGGCACAGACATAGCTGAACAGACCATACTGTTCCGGACCCAGATAGCGCGCCACCCAGACGATGACAAGAAGCCCCACGCCCATGCGAAATATCCTGTCAAAGAACAACCAACCGGTGTTGCCGAGAACCTTCTGAATGCCCGGCCGACCCTCCAGCCTACTCCTGAAAAACGAAGGAAGATATGCAATCCATCTGTTGTTCAAAGAAGTCACGTCGTCGTTAACCTCATTATCAAAACGAGACCTGGCGCAACCGGGAAATCGGATCCCGGAAGCGCGCATTGGAGATTAGGGGAGGGGGCTGATTTCAAATCTGTCCCCTTGCCCCCGCAGCTTTAGCGCCTTTATGGAAAATGGGGGAGCTGTCCCCCTTTTTTCGCAGAAAAACCAGCATGTCATGGCCCTTGCCAAATAGCTGCGACGGCAGGTTCAGCAGCTCGGAAGCGATCTTGGCCAACCGGTACATGATAGGAGGTACATCCCCTTTTTCGTAGAAGCGCATGCTGCGGGTTTTCAGGGAGTCGATCTGAAAACCGCTCCGTTCGGCCAGCAGACGGATGGAAAACGGATTGAAAAAGCTGACGTGCCCTCCATGCCTTTCGATCTGAAAGTATTCCCAGCGGGATGCCATAAATGAGGCAGCCCAGCTCTCCGCGTTTCCTGTGCCGGCGACGAGCAGTCCATCCGGTCGGAGGATGCGGTGACACTCCCGAAACAGCGGCAATGTCTCGCGGACATGTTCGATCACCTCGAACAGGGTGACCGCATCAAAAGCCTGATCCGGAAAGGCGATCTCTTCCAGCAATCCCTGATGGACCCGTAAACCCGCAGCCTGTGCGGACCGGGCGGCCTGCGGTGCGGGTTCCACCCCTTCCGCGGCGAATCCCATCCGGTGGGCGACCGTGATGAAGGCTCCCGTCGAACAGCCTACATCCAGAAGACGAATTTCCTGCGGAGACCTCTCAAGCGAACGGGTTATCCCGGCAAGACACTTCCGGGCGCGCCGGGCGTACCTCGCGATCGAATCGGGGCCGGGTAGAGTGCCACGCGGATTATCGAATTCGGCCATGCATTGATGGTACCGCTGTTTGCTGCACTGGCTGACCAGTTGCCCGCAGCCGGTGCAGCGCAGAAGCAGGCCCTCCGCAAGAATAATATCTGTGGAAACAAGCGGAGACGGACACCCCACGGGACACGAATCGAGATAGGGACGGTTCTTCTCATGCATGTCGGCCATTTCCGCTATTCAACGCCTCTTGCAAGGCCTCGATCACCCGGGCGGCGGGAAGCCGCTGGAGGCAGTCGCTGGTGCATCCGACCTCGCGGTCGCACCCCTCCTCACCGCAGGGGACGCAGTCGCCCGGCCCCTGCAGGAGGATCACGTTGTTCACCCGGCCGCCGCCCTGTCGGGGAAAGGGATTCCCCTCCCCGCGGTACCCCTTCGGCCAGGGGCTCCACTTTACGGCATTTGTCGGCCCGTACAGGGCCACGGTGGGGACGCCGAGCGCCGCGGCCATGTGTGTCACGACGGTATCCGGTCCGGCGTAGATGCGCGCCCGGCTGATCAGAAAGCCGACCTCCCCGAGTGTCAGCCTCCCCGCCAGATTGATGCACCCTTCGGGAATCTCGCGCCGAAAGCTCTCCACATAGGCCAGCTCCTCCGGATCTCCGCTCCCCGTCAGGACTATCGGCACTCCCCTCCGGTTCAGCCAGGAGGCAACGTCCCTCCACCCCTCCCGGCGCCACATCTTGTAGGGATATTTCGGATAGAGGTGCAACACCGCATACGGTTCGGTCCGGACGGGGGGAAAGAGCCCGGCGACCCGCGCCTCGTCGGCCGGCGCCCAGGAAACGACGACATCGGAAGCGCGCCTGACCCCGAGGAGATCGGCCAGATGCAGACCCAGCAGAACGGTGTGCGTGTCGCAAT